>Ga0075420_100006167_pt1 | contig 10583 bp, 10 predicted proteins | sample SoiMetdeltSBSDD4_FD_75296 | JGI IMG/M metagenome (GOLD analysis project Ga0075420, IMG submission 75296) | Bulk soil microbial communities from a Populus tree surrounding site in Tennessee, USA - Soil MetaG P. deltoides SBSDD4 | ecosystem: Environmental > Terrestrial > Soil > Tree plantation...
TGCTTGCGGCTCGCGCCGTGGGTGGCCTGTTCGAGATGGTTCCCGGCTCGTCTGTAGCGACGGCCGTGCTTGCGGCTCGCGCCGTGGGTGGCCTGTTCGAGATGGTTCCCGGCTCCGCTGCCGCGACGATGGGTTTCGTTGCTTCGGCTGTTGTCTCGGCCACGATCACCGGATGGCGTGGGCCTTTGGCGGCGAGCCAGGCGGCGCGTTCCTCCGGTGTGCGGAGCTCGGTCTCGAGGGTGGCGACGCGATCCTCGATGCCCTGGTTGTAGATGCGGCAGAGGGCGGCGGCGTCGGCGGCGGTGGCGGCGCGGATCCGATAGTCGCTCACGCGAGCTCGCGGGCGTCGAGCCGGCCTTCCGACGAGAGCCGGGCGAACGCGTCGAGCGTGCGGCGGATGCCGTCCCGGATGCTCGTGCGCGGCGCCGGTCCGAGCTCGCGCTGGTAGCGGGCGTCGTCGAGCGCCTCGGCAAAGGGCGGCGGCTCCTCGACGTGGCTCAGCAGCCCCTTGGCGCTCGGCCACGCCGCCTCGATGAGCCGGATGACCTCGGCGATCTTCACCGACTCGCCGTGGAGGTTGTAGACCCGCGCGCCGTGGAGCCGCGCGCGCGAGGCGGCCAGGAGCGCCTGCGCGACATCGGCGGTGTAGATGAGATCGGTGCCGCCGCCGTAGCCGATCTTGAACGGTTTGCCGAGCACGGCCGCCTTCATGGCCAGCGTCGGCGCCGCCGTCACGCCGAAGTCGCGGCCGGGGCCGTAGACGCTGAGCGGGCGGAAGCCGGCCGACGCGAGCTTGTGCTCGGCCCAGTACACGCGCGCCGTCTCCTCGTTGGCGACCTTGTAGACGCCGTAGTGCGTGGCCGGCCGCGGCGGCGCGTCGTCGGCGAGCGGGCCGGGCGGATAGAGGGACGGAGGGCCGAACACGGCGGCCGACGAGACGTAGACGACGTGGCCGATGCGACCGTTCGTCGCCCGCGCGGCCTCGAAGACGTTGGCGGTGCCGACCACGTTCACGAGCGCGCCCTTCGGCGGATCCTGGCGGCACAGCGGGACCTGCCAGGCCGCGAGATGAATGAGGCGGTCGACCTGGTGGTCGCGCACGGCGCGCATCACCTGGTCGCGATCCGCGATGTCGCCGCGGACGATGGTCACGCGCGTGGCCGCGTCGGGGCCGACGATCATGCGCATGCGCCACGGATCGTCGCCGAGATCGAACGCAACCGGCCGCTCGCCGTCGGCGAGAAGCCCACGCACGACCCAGGCGCCGATGCAGCCGAAGGCGCCGGTCACGAGTGTCGTCATCGAACGAGACTATAATAGCCGCCGTGTTCCAGAGCGAGCGGTTCTACCGCGAGGCGTGGCCCGCGTGCTCGACGCGCCGTTCGGGTCCGGTCGGAACTCCATCGAGTTCGCACGCCGCGGTCACGTGGTCACCGGTGTCGACTTCAACGCGACCGAGATCGATCGCGCGCGGACGACGAGGATCGAATGGTGCCCGTCTACGGCGCTCTCGACGGCACCCCGTTCTCCCCGGACGCCCCGCGCCTCGTGATCGTCGCCCGGAAATGACCACCCGCGGCGAGTCGCCGACCGTCGAGCGCCGGAGCCCTGCGCAGGCGCTCCGACGGCGAATGCAAAGGAGCGTTTTGCGATGACCGATCGACCGCTCGTCATCCTGGCCGGGCCGATCCACGCCGAGGGCCGCGCCAACCTCGAGCGTGAGGCCCGCGTGGTGCAGTGCGACGAGGAAACGGAGGCGCCCTTTGTGACGGTGGCGGCGGAGGCCGACGGCATCCTGTTTCGCGCCAAGCCGCGCTGCACCGCCTCGCTGATGGCGGCATGCAAGCGACTCAAGGTGATCGGACGCCACGGCGTCGGCCTGGACACCGTCGATCTGCCGGCCGCCACCCGGCTCGGGGTGGCCGTCGTCCACGCGCCCGGCTCGAACTCGCAGGCGGTCGCCGAGCACGCGCTGATGCTCATGCTCATGTGCGCCAAGCGAGCGCGCCAGATCGACCGCTGGACGCGCGAGGGCGACTGGCAGGCGCGGCGCGGCGGCAACATGGAGCTCGAGGGCAAGACGCTCGGCATCGTCGGCGTGGGCAACATCGGCCGCCGCGTGGCGAAGTTCGCGACCGCCCTCGGCATGCGTGTGCTCGGCTACGATCCGTACGTGCCGGCCGACGAGCTGAAGCGCCGGGGCGTCGAGCCGCAGCCGAGTCTCGACGCCATGCTGCCGCAGGTCGATGTCCTGACCTGCCACACGCCGCTCACCGACGAGACGCGCGCCATGATCAACGACACGACGCTCGGCCGCATGAAGCCGGGGGCGATCTTCGTCAACACGTCGCGCGGCCCCGTCCAGCAGGAGCGCGCGCTGTTCGAGGCGCTGACCCGCGGCCGGCTGGCGGCGGCCGGCCTCGATGTCTTCGAGGAGGAGCCCACCTCGCGTGACAATCCGCTGCTCAACCTCGACAACGTCGTCGTGTCCTCGCACGTCGCCGGCGTCACCGTCGAGGCGCACCGCACGGCGTCGCTGCAGGTGACCGAGGAGATGCTGCGCGTGCTGCGCGGCGAGCGGCCGCACGTGCTGGCCAACCCCGACGTCTGGGCGCGCGTGGGAATCAGGTAGAATCCTCCCGATGGCGATCGACACGCGACACCCGCGCGAGATCCGGGCCGACATCCGCCACGGCAAGCTCCCCGGCGTGACGGCGGGACTCGGGCAGGGATACGTGCAGGCCAACCTCGCCGTCCTTCCCCGCGACCACGCGTACGACTTCCTCCTGTTCTGTCAGCGCAATCCGCGGCCGTGCCCGCTCATCGAGGTCACCGACGTCGGCTCGCCGGAGCCGGTCGGGGTGGCGCCGGGCGCCGACCTGCGCACGGATCTGCCGCGCTATCGGATCTACAAGGACGGCGTGCTCGCCGACGAGGTAACCGACGCGACCCCGTACTGGCGCGACGACCTGGTGGCCTTCCTGCTCGGCTGCTCGTTCACGTTCGAGTGGGCGCTCCTGGAGGCCGGCATCGACCTGTGGCACGTGAAGCACGGTAAGAACGTCGCCATGTGGCGCACCTCGATCGACTGCCGTCCCGCCGGTGCGTTTCACGGGCCGATGGTGGTCTCGATGCGGCCGATCCCGTCCGCGCAGCTGTCGAAGGCCGTGACCGCCAGCGCGCGCTTTCCGAACGCCCACGGGGCGCCGATCCACGTCGGCGATCCCGCGCTCATCGGCATCAAGGACATCACCCGGCCCGACTGGGGCGACCCGCAGCCATTCGCGCCCGGCGACGTGCCGGTGTTCTGGGCCTGCGGCGTGACGCCGCAGGCGGTGGCCCTCAAGTCGAAGCCGCCGTTCATGCTGACCCACAGTCCCGGCCACATGTTCATCACCGACATTCCGAACGCCACGCTGGCCGCCTTCTAGCTTGCGGTTTCTGCCGGCCGGGGATCTCGCCCTCTCCGTCGAGCTCGGCGACGAGATCAGCGTGGGCGTCAATACTCGAGTCCGTGCGCTGGAGTTTCTGATAGAGCAAAAGGCGTTGGCGGGCGTCGTCGAGACGGTGCCGACGTATCGTGCGCTGCAGGTCTATTACGACCCGGGCGTGATCGGCTACGAGGCGCTCTGCCGGGCGCTGACGCCGCTCGCCGAGCAGGCGGCGGCGACGGCCATGCCGCCGGCGCGCGAGGTCGAGCTGCCCTGCTGCTACGGCGACGACCTCGGCCCCGATCTGGAGCCGGCCGCGCGCCGTCTCGAGCTGTCGTCCGACGAGCTGGTGAGACTCCACGCGGGCGCCGAGTATCTCGTGTACTTCATCGGCTTCACGCCCGGACTGCCGTACATGACAGGGGCGCCGGCACGGCTGACGATCCCGCGCCTCGACACGCCGCGGGTGAAGGTGCCCGCCGGCAGCGTCGGTATCGGCGGCATCCAGTGCTGCGTCTACTCGGTGGACAGCCCGGGCGGGTTCTGGCTGCTCGGGCGCACGCCGCTGCGTCTGTACGATCCCGCCGCGGCCGAGCCGATCCTCCTCAAGCCCGGCGACCGCGTGCGGTTTCGTCGCGTCGAGCGCGCGGAGTTCGACGACATCGCCGGCCGGGTGGCCGCCGGCGTGTTCCGGCCGGTGGTCCGATGATCCGCATCATCGAGCCGGGGCCGCAGACGACGGTGCAGGACGGCGGCCGGCGCGGACAGCTGCGCTACGGGATCCCGCCGTCGGGCCCGGTCGACGCGCGCTCGTTCACCCTCGGCAATCGTCTCGTCGGCAACGCCGACGGCGCGGCCGGGCTCGAGTTCACCCTGATCGGTCCGCGGCTGCGCGCCGAGACGTCGTGCACGATCGCCGTCACCGGGGCCGAGTCGCCGGTGACGGTCAACGACGCGCCGGCCGCCGCCTGGACGACGCTGACGCTGGCGGCCGGCGACGTCGTCAGGATCGGTCCCGCGCGGTCGGGTGTGCGCGGCTACGTCGCCTTTGCCGGCGGCATCGACGTGCCCGCGGTGCTCGGCTCGCGCGCGACCTACCTGCGCGGACGGCTGGGCGGTCTCGAGGGCCGCGCGCTGCGCCGCGACGACGTGCTGCGGCTGGGCGCCGCCGGCCCCGTCCGCCGCCGCGCGATGGCGGCGCGGGCGATTCCCGACTGGCGCGCCGAGCCCGTGCTCCGCGTCGTCCTGGGACCACAGGCCGATCGCTTCACCGACGAGGGGATCGCAGATTTTCTCGCCGGCGCCTACGAGGTGCTGCCGCAGTCGGATCGGATGGGCGCCCGGCTGTCGGGCCCGCGCATCACGCACGCGGGCGGGCACGACATCATCTCGGACGGCATCGCGCTGGGCGCGGTGCAGGTGCCCGGCGACGGGCAGCCCATCGTGCTGCTCGTCGACCGCCAGTCCACCGGCGGCTACACCAAGATCGCTACCGTCTGCTCGTTCGATATCCCGCGCGTCGGCCAGGCGAAACCCGGCCAGCGCGTCCGCTTCTCCGCCGTCGACGTGGCCGAAGCGCAGCAGCTGTCGCGCACGGCCGTCGTCGACGTCGCCAACGTCGAGCTACAGGAGATCGCCTCATGAGCCTGGACAAGGAGCTGACCGAGTACACCGCGAAGACCTCTCGCTCCCGCGCGCTGCACGAGGAGGCGGTGGGCGTCATGCCCGGCGGCAACAGCCGCACGACGACCTTCTTCGATCCGTATCCGTTCTACTTCCAGCGCGGCCAGGGCGCGCACATCTGGGACGTCGACGGCACCGAGCGCATCGACTTCAACAACAACTACACGAGCCTCGTCATCGGCCACGCGCATCCGGACGTCATCAAGGCCGTGCAGGCGGTGGCGGAAAACGGGCTGTCGTTCCCGGGCCCGACCGAGCACGAGATCCGGCTGGCCGAGATGCTGACGCGTCGGATCCCCTCGCTCGAGCGCGTGCGCTTCACGAACTCCGGGACCGAGGCGACGATGAACGCCGTGCGCCTGGCGCGTGCCTTCACCGGCCGCGCCAAGCTCGCCAAGTTCGAGGGCGCCTTTCACGGCACGCACGACTGGGTGATGGTCAGCGTGACGCCGGATCCGAAGACGGCGGGCAACCGCCGGCGGCCCAAGCCCGTCGCGTGGTCGTCGGGCATCCCGCCGGCCGTCCTGAAGCACACCGTCGTGCTGCCGTGGAACGATCGCGAGGCCTGCGCCGAGATCCTTGCGCGCGAGGGCGAGCAGGTCGCCGGGCTCATCGTCGATCCGCTCCTTTGCAACGCGGGGCTGGTGCCGCCCGCCGACGGCTTCTTGCAGTTCCTGCGGGAGGAGACGGCGCGCCGCGGCATCGTGTTGATCTTCGACGAGGTGATCTCCTTCCGCGTCGGGTGGGGCGGCGCCCAGGAGCGCTTCGGGATCCGTCCCGATCTCACCACGCTAGGCAAGGTGATCGGCGGCGGGCTGCCGGTCGGCGCCTTCGGCGGCCGCCGCGAGATCATGGACTTCTACGATCCGCGCAAATCGGGGCCGCGCATCAGCCAGGGCGGCACCTTCAATGCGAACCCGGTCACCATGGCCGCCGGGGTGGCCACCCTCAACGCGCTCACGCCAGAAGCCTACGCGCGGCTGGACGCGCTCGGTGAGCGACTCCGCGGCGGGATCGGGCGGCTGTTCTCGAACACGCGACGCAAGGGCCAGGTGACCGGCGTCGGCTCGCTGCTGTGGCTGCACTGGACGACGGAGGCGCTGACCGACTATCGCTCGACGCGGCCCAAGGATCCCGAGGCCGCCCTGCGCGTCTTCGTGGGTCTGATCAACGAGGGAATCCTGCTCACGCAGCGGGGACTGGGTGCGTGCTCGCTGGCCATGAGCGACGAGGACGTCGACCGCTTCGTCAACGCTCTGGCGAGGGTGCTCGCCCGCGCCTAAGATCGGGGGAAATCTTACAGACGTCAGGCAGCGACGTGGTCATCCTGGTGGAGCGCGAGCTCATCGACCAGTGACGACCACATGACGGGCTTTGTCAGGACCGCATCGGCGCCGGCGGCGCGGGCGCGCGTGGTGAACGGCTCGTCGTACCCGGTGACCACGACGATGCGCGGCCGGCGTCGGGCATTCCGCACCGTCTGGCGGATGACCATTTCACCCGAAATGTCCGGAAGACCAAGGTCGGTCAGGAGTACATCGAAGTCCTCCCGCGCGGCGAGTGCCGCCGCCTCGCGACCGCTGCCGGTGGCGACCACCTGCGCGCCCTCAGCTTCCAGGAGCATTTGGAAGACATCGCGAATGTCGGTGGCATCCTCCACCAGCAGCACCCGCGGCCGTCGTGATTCGCGCCTCTCCCTCATGCCTCCCATGTGTAAGCAAGAGGGATGCCGGTTCCGGGCCTTGACCCCTCGGAACCAGGGTGGTCTACTGAGGCGCTCGTGAACAGCCCGTTGAAGCGCACTCCGCTGTACGACGCGCACGTCAAGGCCGGCGCCCGGATGGTGCCGTTCGGCGGCTGGGAGATGCCCGTGCAGTATGCCGGGATCATCGACGAGCACCGCACGGTGCGCACGGCGGTGGGCCTCTTCGACGTCAGTCACATGGGCGAGTTCGAGGTCGAGGGGCCGGAGGCGCTCGGCGCGCTGCAGTCGCTCACCACCAACGACGTTTCCACGCTCGACATCGGGCAGGTGCAGTATTCGGCGCTGTGCTATCCGGACGGCGGCATCGTCGACGACCTCACCGTCTATCGGGTGGGCGCGGAGCGCTACATGCTCACCGTCAACGCCGGGAACATCGACAAGGACTGGGAATGGGTGACCACGCACGCGGCCGGCGCGCGGTGGCGCAACGTGTCCGCCGACACCGGGCTCATCGCCGTCCAGGGACCGAAGGCGGAGGCGCTCGTCGGCTCCCTCGCGGAGCGCGACGTGACGGCGATCGGCTACTACCGCTTCGTCCACGGCAGCGTGGGCGGCGTGCACACGCTGATCTCCCGCACCGGCTACACGGGCGAGGACGGATTCGAGCTCTACGCTGCCGCCGGCGAGACGCCGCGCTTGTGGGCCGCGCTCCTTCAATCCGGGCGCCCGCTCGGTGTGGCGCCGATCGGACTCGGCGCGCGCGACACCCTGCGCCTCGAGATGCGCTACGCGCTGTACGGCAACGACATCGACGCGACCACCAACCCGCTGGAGGCGGGACTCGGCTGGATCGTCAAGCCGGCGAAGGGGCCGTTCATCGGCCGGGACGCCATCGACAAGGTGCGCGCCGCCGGCGTCACCCGCCGGCTCGTCGGCCTCGAGATGGGCGAGCGCGCCGTCGCGCGCCACGGCTACCCGGTCGTCCACGGCGGCGTGCCGATCGGCATCGTCACCTCCGGGTCCTATGGCCCCTCCGTCGATCGCTACATCGCGATGGCGTACGTCGCGGCCGCGCAAGCGGCCGTCGGCACCGACGTGGGCGTCGAGATTCGCGGGCAGGTGAAGCCCGCGCGCGTCGTGAAGACCCCGTTCCATCCATCACGGACCAAGAAATAACGCGTTCGGAGGATCGCTGCCCATGGCCAACGTCCCGGCAGAGCTCAAGTACACGAAGGAGCACGAGTGGGCCAAGCGCGAAGGCGATCGCATTCGCGTCGGCATCACCGAGTATGCGCAGGAGCAGCTCGGCGACGTGGTCTTCGTCGAGCTGCCGAAGGTCGGCGCCAAGGTGACGGCGCATCAGGCGTTCGGCGTGGTGGAGTCGGTCAAGGCCGTCTCCGATCTCTTTGCGCCGATCTCCGGCGAGGTGGTCGAGACCAACGGCGAGCTGCCGCAGAAGCCCGAGACGGTCAACAAGGACCCGTATGGCAAGGGCTGGATGATCGTGGTGAAGCCGTCGAGCGCGGGCGAGTGGGACACGCTGCTGTCGGCCGAGCAGTATCAGAAGTTCGTGGCGGAGGCCGGTCACTGATGGCCTCGCGCTACATCGCCAACACCCCGGCCGAGCAGCGCGAGATGCTGAAGACGATCGGCGCTGCGTCGATCGAGGATCTGCTCGTGAAGATCCCGCCGAAGGCCCGGCTCTCGCGGCCGCTGGCGCTGCCGCCGTCGCTGGCCGAGGCCGATCTCGTGCGTCACATGCGCGCGCTCGCCGCCGCCAACGCCGATGCCGATCGCTACACGTGCTTCGTCGGTGGCGGCTCCTACGACCACTACGTGCCGAGCCCGATCAATCACCTGATCTCCCGTGGCGAGTTCTTCACCGCCTATACGCCCTACCAGCCCGAAGCCAGCCAGGGAACGCTGCGCACGATCTACGAGTATCAGACGATGATCGCGGAGCTCACGGGCATGGACGTGGCCAACGCGTCGGTCTACGACGGCGCCTCGTCGCTGGCGGAGGCGGCGCTGATGGCCCACGCCGTCACCGATCGCCGCGAGATCGTGCTCGCGCGCGGCGTCAACCCGCTCTACCGGCGCGTCACCGCCACGTATTGCGATGGCGCCGGCATCCGGCTGCGGGACGCCGCCGGCCCTGACGGTGTCCTCGACCTCGACGCCGCGCGCAAGCTCGTGACGTCGAAGACGGCGGCGCTGGTGATCCAGTCCCCGAGCTTCTTCGGCATCCTCGAGGACGTCGCCGCGGCCGCCGAGGTGGCGCACGCGGCGGGCGCGCTGCTGGTGGTGGTGGCGGACCCGGTCAACCTCGGCGTGCTCGAGGGACCCGGGCGACTCGGCGCCGACATCGTGGTCGGCGAGGGGCAGGGGCTCGGCGTGCCGATGTCGTTCGGCGGTCCGAATCTCGGTGTGTTCGCGGCGAAAACCGCGCTCGTGCGTCGCATGCCGGGCCGCCTGGTCGGCGCCACCGTCGACCGCGACGGCGCGCGGGGCTTCGTGCTGACGCTGCAGACGCGCGAGCAGCACATCCGCCGCGCGAAGGCGACATCGAACATCTGCACCAACGTCGCCCTGTGCGCGCTCATGGCCACCATCTACCTGGCCACGCTCGGCAAGCAAGGGCTCGCGCGCGTCGGCGAGCTCTCGACGGCCAAGGCGCACTACGCGGCCGAGCAGCTGACCCGGATCCCCGGCGTCTCCCTGCGATTCGCGCAGCCGTTCTTCAAGGAGTTCGTTCTCCGTCTTCCGAAGTCGCCGGCCACGATCGTGGCCAAGCTCGCCAAGCGGCGCATCCTGCCCGGCGTTCCGCTCAAGACCTACGACAAGACCCTGGCCGACTCGCTGCTGGTGGCGGTGACCGAGCAGCGGACGAAAGACGAGATCGACGCCTATGCGGCGGCGCTGGCGGAGGTGCTGAAGTGAGCGGCGCCGGCGCCTACGACAAGCTGGTCTTCGAGCTCTCGTCACCCGGGCGCGTCGGCTTCTCGCTGCCCGAGAGCGACGTGCCGGGCACGCCGGTCGCCGAGCTGCTGCCGACGAAGTACCTGCGCGGCGCCGCCCCGGCGCTGCCGGAGGTCTCGGAGTTCGACGTCGTGCGGCACTACTCGCGGCTCTCGCGGATGAACTATGGCGTCGACACCCACTTCTATCCGCTGGGCTCGTGCACGATGAAGTACAACCCGAAGCTCAACGAGGACATGGCGCGCCTCGCGGGCTTCGCCCGGCTCCACCCGCTCGTGCGGGACGAGGACGCGCAGGGCGCCTTGCGGCTGATGTACGACCTGGCCGCGATGCTCGGCGAGATCGCCGGCATGGATGCGGTGTCGCTGCAGCCGGCGGCGGGGGCGCAGGGAGAGTTCGCCGGGGTGCTGATGATCCGCGCGTACCACCAGTCGCGCGGCGAGAAGCGCACGAAGGTCCTCATCCCGGACTCCGCCCACGGCACCAACCCGGCCTCGACGGCGATCGCCGGCTACGAGGTCGTGGAGGTGAAGTCGCTGCCGAACGGCGAGGTGGACCTGGAGGCCCTGGCGCGAGAGGTTGGCCCCGACGTGGCCGCCTTCATGATCACCGTGCCCAACACGCTCGGCATGTTCGAGCCGCGGATCATGGAGATCACCGAGATCTGTCACGCCAGGGGCGTGCAGGTGTACATGGACGGCGCCAATCTCAACGCCATCCTCGGCATCGCGCGGCCCGGCGATCTCGGCTTCGACGTCTGTCACTTCAACCTCCACAAGACCTTC
>Ga0075420_100006168_pt1 | contig 10583 bp, 5 predicted proteins | sample SoiMetdeltSBSDD4_FD_75296 | JGI IMG/M metagenome (GOLD analysis project Ga0075420, IMG submission 75296) | Bulk soil microbial communities from a Populus tree surrounding site in Tennessee, USA - Soil MetaG P. deltoides SBSDD4 | ecosystem: Environmental > Terrestrial > Soil > Tree plantation...
CGAGAGGCCGGTCGTGGCGTAGAAGCGGCGCGGCGCCTGGAACCGCGGGTCCACGAAGTATTCCTCGCGGCTGTACTGGATGCTCCGGATGTTCCGTCGAGCGGCTTCGCCCTTGCGCAGGTGGAGCGAGCCCACGAACGTCCCGGCCATCTCGACTGCCGTGCCGCAGACCTCGCCGTCGCCCTGCGCGAAGTGGGCATCCCCCACCGAGAACAGCGCGCCCGGCGCAGAGATCGGGATCAGCAGGGTCGTGCCGCCCGTCAGCTGCTTCACGTCCAGGTTGCCGCCGATCTCGCGCGGCGGGATCGTGCGGAGGGCAGTGCTCGCGATGGCCGGGTCGCTCGGGACGGCCCCCGTGGGGTCCGGCGGCAGCGCCTGGCCGCCCCGGGAGGCGCAGTCGGCCTCGCGCGCCGTCAAGATCTCGCGGAGCTCGGCGGAGGGCGCGACGCCGATCACGCCCATGAACGGGGCGCCGGGGATCCGCACGCCCGGCAGGTCATCCGAGGTTGCCCAGCCATCCGCGATCTTCCAACGGACGATGTGCGGCTCCGTGAAGACGTCGCGCAGGAACCCGAAGCCGGGGATCTGCGTCGTGAAACCGAACGCCTCCGGGCGGATCTCTTCGATTCGGACCTCCAGCAGGTCGCCGGGCTCGGCGCCTTCGACGGCGACCGGCCCGGTCAACGGGTGGACCGGCATCAGGTCCGCACGGCCAACGTCCGCCACGGTCGAGGTCGACGTGAGCTGGCCGTCCAGCGCGTCGCGCGTCTCCAGGATCACCCGGTCGCCGGGGGCGACCGTCACGACCGGCGGGATCGCCTCGTGCCAGCGGTTGTGGCCCGTATTCGGCTCCTCGGCGAGCGTCTTGCTACGGTCGATGCGGACGTGGTGGGTCGCTCCGGCCATGATGCCCTCCCTACGACGCGTGGGGGTGCCGCTTCGGCGAGGTCGGCGCCGAACCGGTATCGAAGCACGACCGGCCCGCCGCGTCAACCGACCACGGGGTTCCGGGCAATCTACGGGGCGGAGTACGGGTTTCTGCCGATTCGGTCAGGACCGATTCAGCGCTACGCTACGTACGACTCCTGTCGATCGCGGCCAGCATCGCCACTCCGGCGGGCATGCTCGGTGGTGGTGGCCGTGCCTCGACCTCGGAGTTCCAGGAGCGCCCGGAGGTCGTCGAGATCCCTGGACAGGTCTCGGCGATACGGGCGGCGGTCCAGCCGGGCGCTCCTGACCCAGTGCCGTGACGCAGGCGCGCGAGGACGGGGGGGTGGCTTGGCACGAGCCACCCCCCTCGACATTCGGCAGATTGCACGCCAGCGAAACGCTCCGGAAACGGACCTGGAACGCCACGCCCGTACGCTTGCCCCACAGACCGCTGGGAACGCGTGTGGACACGTTGCCGGCTCGGCTGGCGGGGCGGTAGGCCGCCTGAGCGCCAGCCGAACACCGCGACGTAAGCATCCCGTCGGTCGGCCGGCCGCCCCCAGCGGCCGGCCGAACGGCACGGAGCTCCGGAGGAAGGGCGGGCGAGATGTTGCTGCGGAAGTGCGGAGAGATCGGACGTGGGGTGCGGTCGGCGGAGTCTGGCCGCCGCCGACGGTTCCGGCTGGATTCCGCTGGCGTGATCGGCTGGCCGACCGAGCGGCGCCAGGTCGGACTGCCGATGGACGGTCCGGACGAGCGCGCCGTCGGGCGGCTCGCGTGGCCAGCCGGGTTCGCCGGGCGCGGCCCGGCCGACGCGCCGGCGGGCCTGGCGTGGGTCTGGCAGGTGCTCGGCCCCTCGCAGGCCGCGCGCGAGCAGTGGACCGAGCTGCTGCGGCTCGCCGCGACCTCGGCCGAGCGCGAGGTCCGGGCCGAGGCGCTCAACGTGGTCGGGCGGTTCGCCAGCTCGGCGGGCGACCTGGAGACGGCGCGCACCTTCTACCAGGAGGCGCTCGTGGCCGGGCGGGCCGGCCAGGACTCGGCGAGCGTGGCGCGGTCGCTGAGCGGCCTGGCGCAGATCGCGGCCAGCCGCGGCGCGTTCGACCTGGCGCGGTCCCTGGAAGAGGAGGGGCTGGCGATTCGGCGGCGGCTGGGGGACGCCGCTGAGATCGCGCGGTCGCTCGCGATCCTGGCGTGGTTCACGCTGGAGTCGCGCGGGGCCGCCCAGGCGGAGGCGCTGCACGAGGAGAGCCTGACGTTGCGGGTGACGCTCGGGCAGCCGCTGGCGCTGGGGTACTCGCTGGTGCACCTCGGCTGGCTGGCGCACCTGACCGGCCGGCGCGAGGTGGCGCGCCAGCACCTCGCCGAGGCGCTGCTGACGGTCCGGAGCTGCACGGATCGTTGGAAGGTCGTGGCCCTGCTCGCGCTGCTGGGCCGGCCGTCGCCGGTCGAGCTGCCGACGCGCCAGGCCGTCCTCCTGCTGACGGCCGCCGAGGCGCTCGAAGACTCGTCCGGCTGGTCGGACGGCGCGGACGGGGAGGACCACCGGGAGGAGGCCCGGCAGCAGCTCGATCCGCGCGCCCTCGCGGTCGCCTGGGGCGGCGGCCGCGACGTCGAGGCGGAGGGGCTGGTGGAGCAGGTGCTGCGCTCGGGCGGACCGCCGCCGACCCCGCGCGATCGGAACGGGGCGGTCGGCGCGCCGGAGCCGATGCCGCTGACCCCGCGCGAGCTGGAGGTCGCGAAGCTCGTCAGCCGGGGCCACACCAACCGCCAGATCGCGGAGGTGCTGGTAATCGCCGAGCGGACGGCCGAAACGCACGCGCGGAACATCCGGGAGAAGCTCGGCCTCACGACCCGTGCCCAGATCGCGGCCTGGGCGGCGCTGTACGCGGCCCAGGTCGGAACGTGAGCGGCGGCGTGGTCCGGGGCGGGGCCCGGAGCCGCGTTCGGTCGCCCGTGGTGGCCGCTCCCCGCTATCGTGGGGACGGCCGCCACGACGATCGGCCGGCGAGACGATGCGCGCGGAGGCATGGCGTATGACCGACAACCGATCCCAGCGGAACCTCACGCGACACGGGGAGATCCCCGAGGGCCTGCGCCCATTCGACCTCGACGGCGACGGACGGGCGGCGCGGCCGATCGGTGCCGCCACATTCGGCCGCATGTTCGACCTCACGCCGTTCAGTCCGCCGGAGCGGCTGCTCGCCGAGCTGGCGGAGAGCATGCGCGAGCCGGAGGGGCCGACCCCGCTCTGGAAGCCGTACGCGCGCACCCCGGCCGGCTACATCACGTTCGGCCAGTTCGTGACACACGACCTGACGCACGACCCGTCGCCGCTGCCGGAGCTGACGCGCGAGCGCGAGGTGCGAGGGCTGCCCAACATCCGCACGCCGCGCTTCGACCTCGACCCGATCTACGCCGAGCCGCCGGTCAGCGAGGTCGCGGCGCCGCGCAACGGCGACAAGTTCCAGATTGCCAACGAGGGCGACGCCAGCAAGCCACTCGACCTGATGCGCACGTCGGCCGGCCGGGCGCTGATCCCGGACCCCCGCAACGACGAGAACGTGCTGATCGCCCAGCTCCACGTGGCGTTCATGAAGCTCCACAACCGGTTCGTGGACGACCTGGTGGCGGCGCGCCGGGCGGGGCGCCCGCTCTCGGACCTGCCGGACTTCCAGGCGGCGAAGCGATTCTGCCAGTGGCACTACCAGTGGCTGATCGTCAACGACTACCTGCCGGAGATCGTCCAGCGGTCCACGATCAACGCCATCCGCGCGTTCGAGCACGGCAGGTTCAAGATCACGACCCGGTGCTACACCCCGCCGGAGTCAGGCCGGGAGCCGCCCTGGATCCCGGTCGAGCTGGCCGCCGCCGCGCTGCGCTTCGGCCACTCGATGCTCGGCGTCACCTACGCGGTCAGCAGCCCGGACCAGAAGGCCGAGACGTTCGGACACGACCTGACGAAGCCGGTCCTGAACGGCATGCGCCCGATCCCGCCGGACCTGGAGGTGCGCTGGGACCTCTTCTTCCGGGTGCCGGGCGCGCCGTTCCGGCCCCAGAACAACGCCCGCGCGCTCGACTCGTTCCTGCCGCGCGCGCTGTTCGACGTCCCGAAGGCGCTCCTGCCGCCCGGCGAGGAGCCGACGGGCCCGTTCTCGCTGGCGCTGCGGGACTTGCAGCGGGGTCGGCGATACGGCCTGCCGTCCGGGCAGGAGGTCGCGAAGGCGATGCGCGCGAAGGTCCCGGGCACGCCGGTGCTCCCGAACCGAGTGCTCTTCCGCGGGAGCCCGCTCGGCGAGCACCCGGACTGGCAGGACCAGGCGCCGCTCTGGTTCTACATCCTGGAGGAGGCCCGCGAGCTCGGAAACGGCGAGACGCTCGGGCCGGTCGGCGGGCGGATCATCGCCGAAGTCTTCTTGAAGCTGCTGGACCTGGACAACGACTCGTACCTCCACGCCAGGCAGCCGTTCCGCCCGGTCTTCCAGCCGCTGGGGACCTCGCGGGAGGCCACGGTCGGCGACCTGCTGGCCTACGCCGGGGTGGCCAGCGGCATGACTCCGTGGACGGGACCGTATCGCCGGGGATGACGGCGAGACGGTAGGACAGGGACCCGGCCGGCGCCAAAGGGCACCACGACACTCCGGAAAGGACGCGAGAGATGAGCCTCCACGACGAGATCTTGACGGCGATCGAGCAGACGGTCGAGGTGCACTTCAAGGGCAACCCGCTGGTGAATCGGGAGCAGGTCGAGGCCGAGAAGCGCGCCCAGCAGTACACCTTCGAGATCGGCACCCTGGTGGTCAAGCAGAACCCGTACGCCGCCGCCGTCGACCTGGAGTACCCGACCCTCTACCCGGAAGGGACCGGCGAGACCCGCCGCATCCGCAAGGCCGGCGTCCTGCGCGAGTACCACGCGGAGAATCCGCTGCCGCTGAACGCCTCGATCCCGGGCGGGACCGCCTTCCCCTTCCTCTACGAGGAGAAGCAGAGCCTGTACGACGACGGCCTCTACGAGGACGTCTTGCCGGAGGAGCCGGGCCCGCCCGGCAAAGACAGCTACACCGCTGTCGGCAAGTACCTGCACAACGTCATCAAGATGGTCCGGCTGCGCTACGCGATGAAGACCCGGACCGGCCCGAACAACAAGCCCAGCAAGGGCTGGATCCTGGTGCTCTACTCCGGCGGCGACGCGTAGGCCGCCCAGCGCGCGACGGTCGCGCTCGCAGCGGGTCAGGCGCGGACGCCGAGCTGGCGGTTGATCGCGCGGGCTTCCGCCTGCATCGACCCGGCGCGGCCGGGTTTGCCCCCCGGCAGGACGGCCAGGCGCGCGAGCGACCGAGCCAGCTCGTGGGGGAGGCCGGCCGCCCGCGCACGGGCGACCGCCTCCTCGAAGGCGACGGCGGCGGCGGGCTGGTCGCCCTCGGCGACGGCGACCAGCCCGCGCGTCCAGTCCACCAGCCAGAGCGTCCGGGGCGCCCCGAGGGTCACGGCGAGCGCGCGCGCCGCGTCCAGCCGTTTGTGCGCGGCGACACGCTCGCCGGCCTCGTGCAGGACGGCGGCCAGCGCGCAGAGCGCCTCGATCCGCTGCTCGACGGCGAGTCCGGCCGTCAGCGCCCGCTCCAACGCGCCGCTGGCGCCGGCTCGGTCGTCCCGCCAGAGGCCGACCTCGACGCCGGCGATCAGCGTCGGGCCGTACTCGATCGAGCGCGGCATCGTCTCGGCCAGGGCCAGCGCCGCGCGGACCAGGTCCGGGCCGGCCGGGTCGCCAAGGTACCAGAGCAGCCGCCCCAGGTGGCGCTGGGCCGAGACCAGCCAGGGGCTCGGGTCGATCTCGCTGGCGGTCACCAGCGCCTCCTCGAAGTGGCCACGCGCGCCCGGCCAGTCGCCGGACCGCTGGCGAGCCAGTCCGAGGCCGATCAGCGTCTCGACCCGCCCGACGACGTGGGGCCCGCGCTCGCGCAGGTGCAGCGCCTGCTCGAAGGCGTCGATCGCCCTGGGCCAGTCGGCCTGGAGCACGGCGATGGTCCCGAGCAGGTCGTGGCAGTCGGCGGCCCAGCGGTCGGCGGCCCGCGACGCCAGGGCGGACGCGTACTCGCCCTGACGGAGCGCCGCCTCCAGATCGCCCTCGCCCAGGAGCGCCCAGCCCAGGCGCTGCATCGTGTTGATGGCGCGGTGCTCGGCGGCGGCCTCGCGGCACAGCTCGACGGCCCGCTCCAGCTCGGTGCGGGCTCGGGCGAAGTCGCCGGCGTACTGGTGCTGGATCCCGAGGTTGGAGTGGGCCATCGCCAGGTCGAGGTGGTCGTTCGAGCGCGCCGCGGCCTCCCGGAACCGCTCGAAGTGGTCGAGCGCCTCGTCGACCTGGCCCCGGCCCATCGCGGCGAGGGCCAGCACGTTGTGCGCCCATTCGAGCGGCTTGGGACGCGCCAGCGCCTCGGCGGCCGGCAACATCTCCGCCCCGATCGCGGCCTGCTCCGCGAAGTGGCCCCGCAGGAAGAGCAGGTACGCCTTGTCGGTCAGCAGGCGCAGCCGGGCCGCGGTCACCTCGGGCACCTGGGGGACGGCCTCGAGCTCGGCCAGCGCCGTGTCGCACTCCAGGACGGCGGTCTCCATGTCGCCCATGCGCTGCCTGGCGTGGCCGATCCAGCCGCGCGCCCTGGCCCGTAGCAACGGATCGTCGGCGCGCGCCAGCAGCCGCTCGCAGGTCTCCACGAGGGGCTGCCAGAGGCCCAGCGCCCACTCCGCGTTGGCTCGACCTTCCAACGCCTCGACGATCGCGTCGGACTCGTCCGGCTCGCCGTCCGCCTGGAGCAGGTCGTACGCCTGGGAGAAGTGCTGGAGCGCCTCGCGGTGAGCCGAGACGCTGGCGGCGTGGCGGCCAGCCTCGAGGCTGTAGGTCAGCGCCTTGGCGCGGATCTCCAGGCTCCGCCGCGCCAGCAGAAAATGGTTGGCAAGCTCGGCCGCGCGCTCCAGCGCCCGCTCGCCGGCGACCCGCTCCAACGCCGTCCCGGCGTGCTCGTGGAGCAGCGAGCGGCGGGTCGTGCTGAGGCCGTTGTAGAGTACCTCGCGGACCATCGCGTGCCCGAAGGTGAAGCGGCCGGCGCTCTCCTGGACGAGCTGCGCTTCCACCGCCTCGTCCAGATCGGACAGCACCTGTTGCTCCTCGACGTCGCCGAGCGCGACGGTCAGGACGCGCGGGTCGAACGCCTGGCCGAAGACGGCGGCCAGCGCCAGGAGCTGGCGGCAGCGCAGCCCGATCCGGTCGAAACGCCGGCCGATCACGTCGCGGATCAGCGGCGGTACGACCGGCCCGGCCCCGGCCTGGTACTCCCAGACGCCGTCCCGCTGGCTGACCAGGCCGTCTTCCTGGAGCGCCCGGACGAGCTGCTCGACGAATAGCGGGTTCCCCTCGGTCACCGTGTAGAGCGAGTCGCGCAGCCCCTGATCGGGCGGCCCGTTGAGCAGCGAGGTGATGAGCGCTCCGGTCTCCGCCTCGTCGAACGGGGCGAGCCGGACCGTCTCGGCCAGCCGCTCGCGGGTCAGCCCGAGGAGCAGGCGCGTGAGGGCCGGGGGCGCCTCGTCCGAGCGGTAGGTGCCGATCAGGACCAGCGGCAGCCGGCGCGTCAGGCGCGCGAGGCGGTAGATCAGGTCGATCGTCGCACCGTCGGCGGCGTGGAGGTCTTCCAGGCAGAGCAGGACCGGCCGCGAGGCCGCCAGCGAGCGGAGCAAGCCGTGGATCGCGCCGTGGAGGTCGCCGGGCGCCCCGGCATCGTCCGGCGCGTCGGCGAGGTCGACGTGGTAGCGGAGCTCCGGGACGACGTGCGCCAGGTCGGCCATGACGTCGGCGAAGTTCGCGTGCAGCCGGTCGGCCGGCTCGGTGAGGAGGTAGTCCGCCAGCGCGTCGCGGACGGGGCCGTAGGGGAGCGGGCTCTCGCTGTCGTAGCTGCCGCCGGCCAGGCAGAGATAGCCGGTCCGGGCGGCCTCCCGCACGACGGTGCCCACCAGCGTGCTCTTGCCGGAGCCGGCCGGGGCGCCGAGCATGACGATCTGCGCGGCCCGCCGCCCGCGCTCCAGGGTCCGGGTCAGCGCCCGCAGCTCCGCCTCCCGGCCCACCAGGGTCTCGGGCTCGGGGAACGGGTAGCCCGGGAAGAACGGCGGTGCCGCGAGCGCCTCGGGCTGGGGATCCGGCGCTGGCGGCACCGGGGGCGCCGAAGCCGGTGGTGACGGTGGGGGCGTCGCCGGCGCGGCGAGGCCGGCCGCCCCGAGCACGGCGGCCCCCTCCGCGGGCCGGTCGCCGGCGAGCTGTCCGGTGGCCGGCCCGCCGGCGGCCCAGCTCGTGACCTGGCGATGGACCTCGACGGTCTCGTCGGTCGGCTCGGCCTCCAGCTCCTCCCGCAGACCCTCGACGAGCCGCTGGTAGACCCGCAGCGCCTCCGAGCGCCGGCCGTGCCGGGCCAGGAGGAGCATCAGGTCGCGGGCGGCGCGCTCGTCGCACCGATCGGTCTCCAGGACTCGCTGGAGCGCCAGGACCGCCCCGGCCACGTCGCCGCGCCGCTCGCGGCCGCGGCTCAGATTGAACTGCAGCTCCGTCCAGCGATTCAGCAGCGACTCGCGCCGCTGGCTCGCCCAGTCCGCGTAGAGGTCGACCGGCAGGTACTCGCCGCCGTAGAGGCGGTCGGCCTGCTCCCACAGCTCGGTCGGGTCGTCGGCCTGCCCGGCCTCGGACAGTAGCCGCTCGAACAGATCGGCGTCGACCCAGACGTCGGCGTCGGGCCGGATCCAGACGGCGTTGGCGTCGTAGGCCACGATGCTGTCCCGGCCACTCACGCCCGGCTGGAGCGCCTGGCGGAGGCGGCGGATCGCCACGCGCGCCGTGCTGGTTTCGCGCCAGCCCGGCCAGAGCCGGTCGAACGCCTCGTCGGTCGCGAGCCGGCGGGTCCGTCGGGTCAGCAGCCACTTGAACAAGTGCCGACCCTCGTCGGTCACGCCGTCGCCGTGTTCGAGCGAGATGACGTCGACGCCCCGCTCGACGCGGAAGCCGCCCAGCATGTAGACGCGGAAACCGGTGTCGCTCACGGCACCACCGGGCAGCGGCAGTCGAGGCCTGTCTCGGGGGGTGGGGTGACGGTCGTCCCGAGCCGGCGCAGCGAGCGTGGAGAGGTTCGCCATGCGCTCCGATCCCATGATCTGCCGTCGCCGTCGCTGCTGACGCCGGAACACGGCAAGGCAGGGGCATACGCCAGGCGCTCGGCCACGTGGCACCCTTTCCGTGCGATCCGGCGCGGCGGCGCCGGCGTCGCCTCTTCGTCGCCGGAGCGTCTCAGGAGTCGCTCGAACGTGCGGGACCTGGACTGTCCGCGGCCGACCTCCGTGCGAGCCGATCCGGGTCCCATCATAACAGGGTGCGACCTCACTATCGCCGACCGGCCGGTGGGTGGCTGTGACGGCGGTCACACCTCTCGCGCGAGGTCGCACCGTCCGAGCGGCCGTGGGCGATCCGTACGCCGCGCGGGGCCTGATCCGTACCCGTCCACGAGGCCACGGCAGCTCCTGTCTGCGACACTGCAGGCACACGGCCCATCTGCCCGAGCGGGCGACACCTGGAGGATCATCATGACCACGTCGGCGGCCTCGACACCAGCGCCGATTCGCACCGTCACGGCGCCCGATGAGGATGGCGCCATCGCCGTGCTGGCGCTCGCGTTCAGCACCGATCCGGTCGCCCGCTGGGTCTGGCCGGACGCGCGCACCTACCTCGCGAACTTCGCGGCGTTCGCTCGGGCGTTCGGCGGCGCGGCGTTCGCGCGGGGCACGGCGCACGTGCACGACGCGCTCGCCGGAGCGGCGCTCTGGCTGCCGCCGGGGGCCCACCCGGACGAGGAGGCGATGCTCGCGATCCTCCAGGGCACCGTCGCGGAAGCGACCCAGGCCGAGCTGTCCGCGGTCCTGGAACAGATGGCCGGCTATCACCCGACCGAGCCCCACTGGTACCTACCGATGATCGGTGTGGATCCGAGCCAGCAGGGGCGCGGCATCGGCTCGGCGCTGCTCGCGCACGCCACCGCGATCTGCGACCGCGAGGGGCTGCATGCCTACCTCGAATCGTCGAACCCGAAGAATGTGCCACTCTACCAGCGGCACGGCTTCGAGGTGGTCGGGACGATCCAATCCGGCAGCTCGCCAACCATCTGCCCGATGCTCCGCCGGCCGCGGTAGTCCCGTCAGACGGCCGGCGCGGCGACCTGCCCCGGGAGCGTCACGGTGAAGGAGGAGCCTCGGCCGTAGGTGCTGGTGACGGTGAGGTCGCCGCCCATCAACCGGCAGAAGTGGCGGCTGATCGCCAGCCCCAGCCCGGTCCCGCCGTACCTGGATCTGGTGCTGGCCTCGGCCTGGGAGAACGCCTCGAACAGCCGCTCGAGCTGTTCCTCGGTCATGCCGATGCCGGTGTCAGAGACGGCGAAACGGACCTCACCCCCCAACCCGCTGCGCGGCGCGAATATCGGCTTCGCCGACATCATCTCCTGCGAGGAGAGGGGGAGAGGAGGTTCTTGCTCCCCCTCCCCCGCGGCCGGGGGAGGGGGCTGGGGGGTAGGGGCTTCCCGCGTAACTCGCAACTCGATACTCCCGCCTTCGGTGAACTTGGCGGCGTTGGAGAGCAG
>Ga0075420_100006170_pt1 | contig 10582 bp, 16 predicted proteins | sample SoiMetdeltSBSDD4_FD_75296 | JGI IMG/M metagenome (GOLD analysis project Ga0075420, IMG submission 75296) | Bulk soil microbial communities from a Populus tree surrounding site in Tennessee, USA - Soil MetaG P. deltoides SBSDD4 | ecosystem: Environmental > Terrestrial > Soil > Tree plantation...
GTTTGAGAGAGTGCAGGTTAGTCCAGGCCGCGGTCACAGTAGCGCTGAATCAACGTGAGGATGATCCACCGCAGGCTGCGGCCTTCCGATTGCGCGCGTGAGCGAAAGCGCGACCAGAGCTGGTCGTCCACTTTACGCAGGATGAAATTCGCCACTACTCACGCTCCGTGTTCCACAATAAGGTTTCATACAGGTCATCACCAAGGAACGCGCGCAGTTTGCGGGCCTGTCGTTCCACTGCCTTGAACGTGCGCTCAGCGGTGCGGCTGTCGGTGTCGTAGCCGTATTCGCCGGCCCAGTCCTCAAAGCTCTGCGCGTTCTCAAAGCCGGTTGCATCGGACGCCAAGCAATCGAGGACGCTGGCTGCGTCTGGCTCACCACGATGAGCTGACCCCATCGAGAACGGCGTTGTCATACGCTTGCGTCCTAGGCGAAACGTGCAGCGCCAGTGAGAGGCACCGGGTATGGGGTTAGCCATCTGCGGGTTGTCTTGTGCCCACACAGAGGTCATGGTGATGTGATTGGCGTTGAGGAATTGCGTCATGTTGGTGGACATCTGCTTACCACTCCAATCTTGAGTGAGCGTGATGGTTAAGTGGCCTCATTACACACCCATCTGGAAACGACGCGTGTCACGTTGAATCTTTGCGGCTGCCGTGTAGAGACGCATGGCCTTTGAGGGTGAGCAGCCCATGTGGATTTCGATATACCGTGGGCCGGTGACAGTCCAATTCTTCATGGCGTCGTAGGCGAACAGTAGGCGGAGCGCGGTGTCGATGTCGTCAGCTTTAAGGATGGTGGCCATCTGCTCTCAGCTCCTTGAGGATGCCGGCGTGAGTGCCTGCAAAGGTTAAAGGTTAGTTGACTGGTGCGTCGGTCTTTCCGTTGGCAACGTCTCGTACGTCGATGGACAGGCCGAAGTCGATCCAATTCCAGTAGCGCTGCGACCACCAGTATTCCGGGTCGGTCTCTGCTAAGGCCAACATGGCCGATCGGACGAACGCGCGATTGCGGTCGCCATGAATCTCAGCATCCAACCACGTGTCCAAGTGTCCAACGTCTCTCGGGTCAACTTCGTAAGCGTTGTTCGTCATGTCCGTCCTCCAATGTGTGTAGTCTACAAATGGGTTAACGTCCACAGGCTGCACAATAGCGGCCTTCTGATCCCGGTGTGCTGCAGGTGTGGACTGGACCCCGCGGTCTGCGCTGATAGGCTGCCGTCTTGGCCAGCTTCGACAAAAACTTGATGTCGGCTGAAGCCAGCTCGTTGACGGTGTCATCTGAGCACTGGGCCAGCATGCGCTGGGCGTGCGCGGTGGGGCACGAGGACAATCCAGCGTACTGGGTCTTAAGGGAGGCAATTTGTTCGCGCGTCAACGTCATCATGGGTCAATCCTAAATACCCTCCATATGATTGTCAACAGATAATCAACACACACCCTCACAAATCAGAACTCCTTCGCTTGCAGGGCGAAGGCTGAAAATAAATACCGCTATATCTAGCACTCTCTCAGAGCACCCGCTATATCTAGCGTACGTGTGCAACAGTTAGCGTGGTATCTCTATTGACATATTGGACCAAAATTCGGTTTTCCTCCGAAGCTCTGTCTTCACTGCGGATGCCTCATTCGCGTGCTGCTCAAAGACGGTCCTCGCCTCCGTCATTCCAGTAAGTGGTATGTGGCCAACCTCGATGGCAGCCAACACAGTTGCCACCTCCGAAGGCGGCCTCTGTGGATAGCGCCCTCCAAGCCTCCACAAGGAATGTAAAACGCCGGCCTGGTGTCTCTGCAGCCGACCTTGGGCTCATGGTCAAACTCGCCCACGAAGGGAAGACCCAAGCTGACATTGCTCAACGTTTTGGCCTGACACAAGGCTATGTGAGCAAACTCTTGTCAGACTTCGAGGACAGCACCGATACCGCTAAGCAATATCTACGCGGTAGTGCGCTGTCTATGGCTCAGAACATCGTCAAGAAAGGCCGAGCAGCCGACCATGTGGCTGCGTTAAAAGGACTTAGCGTCCTGGAAGAACAGCAGCATTCTGGGGTCACGGTCATTGTTGGGGGTGGAGGGACAGTCAACGTCGGCGTCATGCTTTCGCCCAGCTCGAGCCTACCTGTAGGCGAAACCCTGCAGATTCCCCAACAAAAGGCCTTGGTGTCTGATAAGGAAGATTATGTTAACGAGGCTAACTCGTTGACACATCAAGAGTAACACAGCCGACAGCGAATGGAAGGCGAAGGCAAAGCCAAAGCAGGCGCGGGAATCGAAGGGGACCCTACCCCGGCAGGCTATAGCCAGATGGGACCCAACCAGTTTGTGGATTTAGAAGGGGCAGAACGGTTTGCCCGCCTGAAGGATGACCCCCTGGGGACGGCGCATCATCGGGCCTGTTGTGGATGGTGTGGGCAGAAGCTGGTGGTGGGGGAGTACGAGGGGTTACGGTGTTGGGTCTGTCCGGTGGACTGGCCGAGGCAGATTGCGCATGCGTTAGTGGTCCAGGACGGGAAGAAGCGGCGGCGAGGGGTGCATGTCCCGTTGCCCTCGCAGGTGCCCTTTTACGAGGCGTATGCCAAGTATCTGTTGTGGGGTGGGCAGGCTGGACCGGGGAAGTCGACGGGGGCTCGGCGCTATTTGTATAACCGGTCGCTGAGGGTGCCGGGGCATGAAGCGTTGTTGCTCAGGGAAAACTGGGACCAGTTGAAAGCGAACCACACGATCAAGATGGCGCACGAGGTGCCGGAGCTGGGCGGGAAGTTTTACGAGACGGATCGGTTGGCGGTGTTTGGGAAGGGGTCAGACCAGTCGTTGATTTACTGCGGGCACATGGCGGAGACGGATGCGTTGCAGCGGTACATCGGGATTGAGTACGGCGCGATTGTGGCGGACGAAGCGAGTCTGTATCCGGTGGATGCAGATGGCGTGACGCCGCTGGCGGAATTAAGCACACGGGCGCGGCGCGTGTATCAGGAAGTGTGGGGACCGGACGGTGGGAAGGTGCCGGCGACGGTGACCCCGCGGTTCCTACCGGTGACGAATCCTGGGGGGCCGAGCGCGGCGTTTCTGAAGGACTTCTTCATTGACCACGCACCGGATCTCGAGCGGTACCCGGCGTTGCGGGAGGACTACCGTCCGGAGGAATGGGCGTATCTGCCGGCGCGCTTGGATGACAACCCGTATCTGGATCCGCAGTATGAGCGGTCGCTGGCGGTGTTGAACAAGACGCGGTACGAGCAGTTACGGCACGGGGACTGGTCGGTGTTCAGCGGACAGTTTTTCTCGGAGTGGCAGGGCCGGCTGCATGTGGCGGAAGCCACGATTGTCTGAGGTGCGGCAGATTGTGGTGCCTCGAGAGACGACCTGGTTCTGCTCGATGGACTGGGGGTTCAACGCACCGGGGGTCTGTTTGTGGTGGGCGCATCTCGGGGACAACCACTGGCACATCGTGCGGGAGTTGAAGTTTCAGTACGAGTCGGCGGAAGCGGTGGCGAAGCGCTGGCATGAGATGAATGCGTCGCTGGGCAAGCCGCAGATTCAGTACGTGGCGGCGGACCCCTCGATGTGGGCCAAGACGGGGCACGGCAAGGGCGAGTCGATCGCGGAGACGTTGCTGCGGTTCCGGTTGCCGATGCGGAAGGGTGACAACGACCGGAAGAACGGGTGGCAGCGGTGCCACGAGTTGTTGCGGGTGGCGCCGGACGGGGTGCCGTGGCTGACGGTCGATGCGACGTGCCGGTACGGGTTGCGGTCGTTGCCGGCGCAGATGAGTGACAAGCGAGACCCGGATGACATCGATACGGGCGGGGATGATCACTGGGTCGATGCGTGGCGGTATGGGGCGATGAGTCGGTTTGTGGCGGGGCGGGTGTCGAAGACGACCACACCGAAGCCGTGGTCGATGGCGTGGTTGAAGGCGCAGCAGACGGAGACGCGGGGTATTCTGAGTCGATGATGGTAGAGATGCCTCCAGTCGTACAGGAATTGCGAACCGCGCTCGATGCGGCGCGCTATCCCACGCAGTGGACGGTTTCTGGCGACGTGTTGACGGCACTGGAGGATTACCTCTGTGCGGTCAGGGACGCGCGGATCGCGGAATGGAAGGCGGCCGGTTCGCCTGCGGACTGGCCGTATGACCTGTGGCCGGTGTATAGCGGCCCTAACTTGGGCGTGATGTTCAAGGGCGTGGAAGTCTGTCGAGCATGAAGCCGCGAAAAGGCGTCAAGTACTGGAAAGAGCAGATCGAGCTGGCCCGTCAGCAGCGGACCACCCACGAGAAGTGGTGGGACGCGGCGATGAAGGCGTATGCGCCCTCGGCGTCGATGGCCCCGGAGACCTACGGGGGTGACATCAACACCAATCGCGTGTTTACGCTTGTGGAGCGGAAGAAGGCGGATCTGTTCTATCAGCGGCCCGAGGTGAGTCTGCAGCCGTCTCCGCTCATGGATGAACCGCTGCCGATGCCCGGTGCCCCGCCCGATCCCACGACGGGGCAGCCGGCGATGGTGCCGGGGACGGTGCCGCTCCAGGCGCACGAAGAGATTGTGAACGAGAAGCTCGGGCCGGACGGCGTGGATGCGCTGAAGCTGGCGCACAGTTCGATCTTCGACCTGGAGCTGTTCGGGTTCGGCTGGTCGAAGATGGGGTACGAGTCGGTGACGGTGGATGTGCAGGAACCGGACCCGATGGACGTGCAGCATCCTGAAGTGGTGTTGGGCCTGCGAAAGCCCAAGATGATGACGGTGCCGGTACCGATTCACGAGCAGTGCTTCTGGCATCACTTTTCGCCCAAGCAGGCGCTGGTGCCGCACAACTTCCGCTCGACGGATTGGGACCGCGCACCGTGGCTCGGGTTTCAGTTTGAGTTACCACTGACCGAGGCGAATCGCCAGCGGTACAAGCTGCCGGCCGACTACAAGGGCAGCAAGTCGAAAGAGGAATTGCATTTCGACCACGGGTCGAATCAGACGCAGGCATCAGAGGACGTGTTTACGGGCGTGGAGATTTGGTATCGCTCATCCCTGTTTCGGGATGACCAGCCGCACCCGGAGCACCTGACGCAGCTCGTGATCGTGGACGGCGTGGATGACCCCGTGCTCGAGCAGGATTCGCCGTATCAGACAGTGACGGAGCAAGGCGAGTTGTCGCCTGATTCGCTGATCGGGTTCCCGATTCATCCGCTGAACACGCGCACGCTGACGGATTCGAGTTATCCCCCGTCGGACGTGACGATGATCCTGCCGCTGCAGAACGAGCTGAACAAGTTTCGCACGCAGATGGTGGAGTATCGGGACGCCCAGGTGTTGCGGTGGGGGGTGAACTCCTCGGTGATTCCGCGGGAGGCGATGCTGAAGATTGCGCGCTCGCCGATTAGCGGCATGGTGGAGTTGCCGGGGGAAGCGTTCCCGATCGAGAACAACTTTGTCGAGCTGCCGCATGGGTCCATGCCGCGGGAGTCGTTCACGTCGAATGACTACATCGACAACGACATCGCGCGCACCACGGCGATAGATGCCTCGGGGGCCGGCGTCCAATCGCAGAGCAACAGCACGGCGACCGAGCAGCAGATTGTCGCGGCCAATGCGAACGCGCGCCTGGATTTTGAGCGAGGGGTGGTGCTGCAGTGGTACACCAAGGGCGTGACCAAGTTTTCGACGCTGCTGCAGCGGTATTTGCCCGTCGCGCAAGCCGCGCAGATCGTGGGGCCGCAACGCGCACAGGTGTGGGATGCGTGGCGAAAGGCGGTGCCCTCTTCACTAGCCTTTACTGCGCTACCGGATTCTGCCCTGCGTGTCGATCAAGCCGTGGATCGCAAGCAAGCGCAGGATCTCTACACGTTCCTGTTCAACGACCCGAACGTGAACAAGCAGGAACTACTGAAGGGGCTGCTGCGGAAGTTTCACCTGGACCCGAACAAGATTGTGGTGCCGCCGCCGCCACCGCAACCGGACGGCAGCAAGGCGTCGGTGTCGTTCAAGGGTGAGGATCTGGTCGCGCCACAGGCGCCCATTGTCCTGGAGATGCTGCAGCAGGCGGGGTGGAAGATTACGCCGGGAGCCGTCTCGTTGTCCCAACAGGCGCTGTTGCAGGCCGAGCAGATGATGGCGGCGGAAGCGGCGGCACAGGAGCAGAAGGGCGAAGCGGAGCATGGCGGGAAGTTACCGGCGAAGGAAGGGTTGAGCAAGCACGCCGCTGACATGACGGGCGGGATGCAGAATACCGGCGCACCGGCGGCACTGGGCGCACCGGGCGGGATGATTCAGTGATCTGTGACCGTTGCGGTCAGGAGTACGGCATCGGGGATTTCCCGTTCTGTAAGGGGGGTCACGGACCGTACGGGGTGAGTGTCATCGATGACCAGCTCGAGGGAGGGCCGCGTCGGTTTGAGACGATGGGCGACGATGCGCCGTATATCGAGAGCAAGAGTCAGTGGCGGCGGGAAGTGGAAGCGCGCGGATTGGTGCATGTGGACCGGCATGACAGCGCGTATTATCAGCGGCGCTTTCGACGGCACGACGAGGAACTGCGGGACCGCGGCACGAACGTGGAGTACTGATGCCGTGTGAGTGTGAAGCGCCGACGCCGTATCAGCGACCGAGCGGCATCGTGATTTGTCGATGGTGTGGCGGCCGGATTGAGACGCCACCGGAGAAGAAGCAGAGACCGTAACAAGGGTGTGACCGACTCTCTCGCACGCGACTGATCCTCGCGTGGACAACCTCTGAGCCTCAGAGGGAGAGCGGACAAGAGGCACAACGACTAAGGCGCGTTGATGGACTCGGACACCCCGAGACTGTCAGCGTGCCTTTTGTTTTGTGCCTCACCGTTTTCGCGCGCCGCTCGCGGTATGGCGGCAGTAGGGAACATGGAAGCAGCAATCACAGATTCTGGCGGTAACAGCGCACCGGCGACGAGCAGCGGTCCTTCGACCTTTGCGGAAGCCTTTGCGTCCGACGCCTCGCCAGCGCCGGCACCCGTTGAGCAGTCCACTACGCCACCGGCGGCGGAACAGCCGGGGACTGAGCAAGCGGCATCCACCCAGACACCTGATGAGCGCTCTCCGTTCATTCCGCGCGCCCGCTTCGATGAAGTGGTGAAAGCGCGGCAGACAGCGGAGCAGGCGCTTGCAGACTGGAACCAGTACGAGTGGGCCAAGCAAGTGGATCGCAACGCCATTCAGCAGGCGTCCCTCTTGGCACAGAAGTACCAGACCGATCGCGTGGGCTTCATCAGCGAACTGCTGCAGCAAGCCCAAAGCGACCCGGAACTGGGACCGCAACTGCGGTCGATGGCCGCGCGCACGCTCGCGCAAGGCCGTGGACAGCAGACTCCCGAGATGCCCCAGCCTGATGTCGCGATTTACGACCAGGCGGGCAACATCACGGGCCACACGTACTCTGACAAGGGACTCGCGCAACGCGATCAGTGGTTGATTTCGCAGGTGTTGTCGCAGGTGGAGCAGAAGTATGCACCCCGCTTCAAGACCGTCGAGGACATCCAACGAGAGCGCGAAGAACGAGCAGCCGGCGAACAGGCAGAGCGGATGGCCACTGAGTTTTTCTCAGAGGTGCAGACGTTGCCTGGTTTCACGAAAGACATCGGGAAATTGATCGAGCAAGACCTCAAGAAGATCCATTTTCCAGATGGCACTCCGCCGGAAGCGGTCAACGCGGCGGTGTATCGCTTGTATGTGAAACACGTCGTGCCCACCTTGTCCCAGAAAGCACAAAGCCAGGTGCTGGATGACCTGAAAACCAAGGCGGCTGCCTCTACGTCGGTGAATCCGGCGAGTGCGGCCCCGACATCCACCGCTGGCATCAAAGGGTTCAACGACCCTCGGTTGCAGTGGTCATAGGCATCTAAATGGCGAATCCTAACGTTGGCCAGAGAGTAGCCGCGAACTGGGAACTGGTTGTCAAGACGAAACCAGAAGACCAGATCCACGACGACTACTGGCTGTTTAACCGACTCTCGAAGGGCGAGGCGTTCGTCGGCAAGTCCGGCGGCGACTTCATCACGTGCCCCATTGAGTACGGGCTGAACACGACTGTCAGCTCCTACTCGGATCTCGACCTGATCGACACGACCCGCGTGGATGTGTTCGATCGCTACGAAGCGCAGTGGAAGGAATATGCCGGCACCTACGTGATTTCCGACCTCGAGTCGGATCGCAACGCGGGTGAGGGGCAAGTGTTCGACCTGCGCGCGGCCAAGCTGGAGAACCTGCGGAACTCCATCAAGTCCACGTTCAACGCGGACCTGTTCGGTGCGGGCACCGCGAACGGCAGCAAGGTCTTCACCGGCCTGCAGGCGCTCGTCAGCTCGACGCCGACGACCGGCACGGTGCAGGGCATCGACCGCGCCACGTATTCGTTTGCGCGCAACCAGCAGACCTCGGGCGCGCAGACCACGTCGGCGTTCGACAACCTGCGCGCGGCGATGCGGTCCATCTACAACCTGTCGTCCAACGGCATCAGCGGCGATCACCCGACCTTCGGTGTGACGACCCGCACGGTGTTCGAGGGCTTCGAGGGGTTGCTGCTCGCCAACGAGCGGTTTGCTTCCAAGGAGTCGGGCGACGGTTCGTTCAAGAACGAAGTCATCAAGTTCAAGGGCATGTTGCTGTCGTTCGACAACGACTGCGCGTCGGGCTCGCTCTACATGCTCAACGAGAAGTTCTTGAAGTTGGTCTACAAGACCGGCGCGTGGATGAAGGCGCAGAGCCCCATCCGGCCCGCGAACCAGACCGCCGACACCATCGTGATCCGCACGATGGGCAACCTGTTCACCACGAACCCGCGCCGGCTTGGCGTGGTGTCTTCGATCACGTAAGGGAGGCGCACACACCATGTTTTTTCAGACTGTTGGTGATGGAAGCGCAGGAGAAATCGGGCTGCGCTCGGTGCGTAATTCCACGACGCGTACGTCAACCGTGACGATCGCGGCGGGCACGCCGATCGTTCTCGAAACCGCGACAGCGTCAGCCAATGGCGGATGGGTCCGTCAGGCGCTGACCTCGACCGCGGTGGATAACAACCTGTACATCGGCAACGCCCATGCGGCGCTCAACCCGGATTCCGTGGGGTTGGTGCAGTCGTATGGCGTCGATACCGATGCGGTCGTGGCCACGGCTGGCGCGTCGGTGGGCGCGGTGCTCGTGCCGAACGTCGGCACGCTGGTCACGGCTGGCACCACGGTGACGCCTGGCATTGCGACGAGCAAGAACGTCGTGGTGCTGGTGGCGCCCTCTGGTGCCACGCAGGCGGCGACCTCGGTGCTCGTGCAGGCGCTGTAACACAACACGTCCGGGGGTGAGGCGTAGCTTCACCCTCGGCGCTTTTCAAATATGCGACGACTGATTGACTGGGTACAGAGCAAGGGCGCGGATGCCGTTCCAGGCGTGGGGCGGATGTTCATGGTGTGTCGAGAGTGTCATCGCGTGGTGCCGTACTACCGCGTGTATGGCCCATCGGAGCGGGCACTGACCAGTTGCTACTGCGGGCACGACACATACCGCACCGCGGTGATTCCGAACTGGAAGGCCGCACTCTGGCTGCTGTGGGGGTTTGTGCTGACACGGAAAGGCGATCCGCGGTTGCCGATACGCAAGATGGACAGTCCGTATGCGTAAGGCGCTGATTGCGGTGCCGACGTTTGCGGGTGTACTGCCGCGTCCGTTTCAGGGGTTTCTGCAGATTGCGATGGTGGCGGGACGGCTCTGTCCGGGCTGGAAGTTTGCGTTCCTCGCGCCGGAGCGGCAATCGCTCCCGATGGCGATGAACAGCATGGCGCAGACGGTGGTCGCGCAGGAGTTCGATGCGCTCGTGGTGTTCGATGACGACTGTTTCCCGCCGTACGACTGTATCCCGCGCTTGCTCGCGCACTACGACGCGGGGCGGCAGTTCGTGGCGGGGGTTGGTGTGATGCGGGGGTATCCGCACACCACGACGGCGGCGAAGGTGTTTCCGGAGGGCTTCACCCTGGTGCAGAAACAAGATCGCGCACAGGTGGTGGGGCATCAGTGGCTGGACAACATCGATGACTTGCCCGAGCTGGCCGAAGTGGATTTCTGCGGCGTGCCCGTGGCGATGATGGCGCGGTCGGTGTTTGAGCAGGTGCCGGCACCGTGGTTCGGGCTGCATGGCGACGATGGCGGGACGGTGACGCACGACGTGTTCTTTTGCCGGAAGGTGAAGAAGGCCGGCATTCCGGTGCTGGTGGACACCTCGCTCAAGTGCGGGCATCTGGCGGAGGCACCCATTATCACGTTTGAGAACCGGGCGATGGCGCGGGAGCTGGTGGGCTGATGGAGATCACGCCGTTCCAGCCCCTCAAGCTGCTGCGCCACAGCGACCACGTCGAACGGTCGCTCAAGGGTGACGTGGTGTATCCGCTGAGCGTGGAGATTGACTTGGCGAACGTCTGCAACCACGGCTGTCCGTGGTGTTCGTTCAATGGGTTTCGCCAAGAGAACTGGGTGATGTTTCATGAAGGCCGTATCTTCACGCTACTTGATGAACTTGCTGCGGTCGGTGTCAAGAGCATCACCTTCACCGGCGGCGGAGAACCCCTCGTCCACAAGC
>Ga0075420_100006171_pt1 | contig 10582 bp, 6 predicted proteins | sample SoiMetdeltSBSDD4_FD_75296 | JGI IMG/M metagenome (GOLD analysis project Ga0075420, IMG submission 75296) | Bulk soil microbial communities from a Populus tree surrounding site in Tennessee, USA - Soil MetaG P. deltoides SBSDD4 | ecosystem: Environmental > Terrestrial > Soil > Tree plantation...
CCATTCATATTCACCCTATTACTACTATTTCCCTGCTCAGGGCCAACTATTAACACATTGGATATTTGGAAGTATCGCTTCGCAAGAAGCCTTGCCTTCTCTGCATTCCTACCTTCCCTCCCTACTACGGCTCCTTTTTTCCTAGGATCAACTGTGACAACCGCCTGCTTTGTCCCGTCACCTCTTTCAGATAACCTAACATCATTTATCATATCAGCATTGAGCATATTGCGGATGAACTCTACAGGATCCTCAGAAAATTCAACAAGTTCTATCTTTTTTGCAACCATGTTTTGCAGCTGTTTGATTGTAGAACCGCCTTTGCCAATGGCAAGCCCCATCTGGCCTTTATTTACAACGAAAATAACGCGGTCCATTTTGTCGTCGACAATGCAGTCTCTTGTTGTTGCGCTTGTGATGCTTTGGAAGAGAGACATTAGGCGCAACTCATCAGAAGTAAGCTTAATCTCAGTCATTTTCACAGCGTCCCTATACGGAGGTATAATGCAAAAGATGACGGAGACGGCAACAATAAATCATTCTCAGAACTCAATTTATATCTCACAGGTACCTTTTCTATTATTTGTCCTTTTTTTCTGATACTATAGCGCTTATTTCCTCTGCTGTCCCGCTCTTGATTGCTATGGTAGTAATCCTGAAAGGCTTATTACAGAGCTTGCCTAGCTGCACGGAAGTGCCGGAATACTCATAGATTGTGACATTGGTAGACTTGGCCTGCTCTTCTAGCTTTTTTCTATATTCAGGGTCGATGGACTTGCTGACGATTATCAGCTTCGAGCCTTTGACTGACTGCAATACTTCCTTGACGCCACTCTTGTACTTGTCGGCGGCTATTGCATCCTTAATCACTTTTTCCAGTGTTTTCATTGTCCTTCACCTTCATGTACAGGTCTACCATTCCAGTGCCGACAGGTACAGTAGCACCTACTATAACGTTTTCTGTCACTCCTCTTAATGTTTCAATCTGCCCTTCAAGCGATGCTTTGGCAATTGTTGGCACTGTAATTTCAAATGCCGCCCTTGCAAGAACTGATGTCTTAGTTCCTGCGATGCCATGCCGGCCTATCTGTTGCAGGTATCCCTTCGATGTCATAAGGTCAGCCACAAGCATGATGTGTCGCGTATCCACCTCCAACCCCTGCTCTTCAAGCGTATTTGTGATCTCTTTGACAAGCGCGGTTCTTGCGGCTTCAATGCCAAGCATCTGCCAGATCTCGTAAACATTGTTCGTCGTAGTTCTGGTAGTATCTACGCCATCTACTGCCATCACCTTTGCAAGGTTAGAGCCGGCGGTCTGGATAACCCACTCTTCATCCTGCTTGACTATTGTTACACGCTCAATGTCGGATACACCCTTTACACGCATGTTGAGCAGCTTGCTCTTGATTGTGAGCAGTGTCTGCGCGTCAGGCTCATCTGGAACCGTTACCTTGATGAAGAGCTTGTTTTCGTTTGGCTTGATGCTGTACTTCTTCTTTGAGGTCTCAAGTACTTCTTGCACATCGGCAAAAGTGCATCCTCGTTCTGCCAGCTTTGCTTCAGATAGATGGAATGTCAATATGCCGCTATAGTCAGTCTCGGTCCTGTCAACAAGATCGCCTATCTGAGTGAACAATATCTCCCTTGCTACTTCAAGGGCCTTTTCCCTCGACACTTTGTGGCTCTCGTCAAGGTAAATATCCATCGTAGGCGTCACCGGCTTCTTTCTTGCATCTACAAGCTCAATGAGCCGTGGAAGGCCAAGCGTCACGTTTCTCTCCTTAACGCCGGCAAAGTGAAATGTCCTGAGCGTCATCTGGGTTCCCGGCTCACCTATAGACTGTGCTGTCACTACACCGACTGCCTCTCCGGGCTCTGCAAGCGCCCTATCGATAAGATCAAGTACCTTCTTCATTACTTTTTCAACACCATCTTTGCTGAGTCTGTTCTCAAGGAGCGCATTTTCCAGATTAGCCTTCATTCTCGGGTTGAGGCTTCCGGCATATTTTGAAATTATGTCCTTGGTGACATCCTCAACAGCCTTGCGTCCTTCGTCAACAATTGATTCAGCTTCAATAAGCCTTGAGATGTTGACAGCCTCGCCATGGTCGCTCTTCGCAGGGTCGATGCCGTCCTCGCCATACAGATACTGCACGATGTTGCCGTGGGGGTCGCGTACGGTATGATCATATTCAATCTTTAGGTGCTCAAGTGCGTTAATCAATCTCCTCTGCATGTAACCAGACTGCTGGGTTCTGACTGCAGTGTCTACAAGGCCTTCCCTTCCGCCCATTGCGTGAAAGAAGAACTCAAGCGGAGACAGACCATCGCGATAGTTTGACTTGACAAAGCCCTTTGCATCAGGGTTGGTGTCATTTGGTTTAAAATGTGAAAGCGCTCTGTTGTGATAGCCCTTCTGGATTCTTTTGCCTCTGATCGATTGCTGTCCTAATGCTGCAGTCATTTGGCCGATGTTGAGTGTCGACCCTCTTGCACCCGTAGATGCCATGATCACGCCAGAGTTTTCGTTAGGGAATGCCCTGTCGGCTGTCCTGCCAGCGCGATCACGGGCGCGGGATAGTTCATTTACAACATACAACTCTAGTGCTTCTTCTCCGGACAGACCCCTTGTTAGCGGGAGCGTGCCTTCATTGTACTGTTGTATCAACTCGTAGACCTTTTCGTAGGTCCTTTGGATGATGTCACTGATGGCCTGTCGACTCTCTGGCGGCAGCCACAGGTCAGAGTACCCGTAGCTAAATCCTCTATGGGTGATGTATGTCTTAAGCATGGTAAGTATCGAGTCAAGGAACTTTCTTGCCGCGTCTGTGCCATAGTCCTTGGCGATTCTGTGAAGCACGCTGTCCGGCTCTTCGGCACCAATCGATGCCTTATCGATGACGCCGCTGATAAGCTCACCATTCTTTATGACTACATCCTTGCCTTCTCCCTTTGCGGCCTTGTTCCACTTTGAAGTAATGATAAAGTTAAAGTCCTTTGGCAGGAAGAGTGAGAACAGCTGCCTGCCGGAGTACCTCTTTTGGCCGTCCTCGGTGGTTATCAGCGGCTCGGGTAGTGGCCCATGATAGCCACCTAGCATAGCCAAATTTGCGAATTCATCTCTTGTCAGAGTTGAGCTGTCGCGGGTAAGGAGAAATGCACCGGTAATGAAATCTCTGATGCCGCCAATGATAGGGCCGCCGTACCTCGGTGAGATCAATTGATCTTGCACCCTCATAAGAAGCGTTGCTTCAGCCCTTGCTTCTTCGCTCTGAGGCACATGAAGATTCATTTCGTCTCCGTCAAAGTCAGCATTGTATGGGGGACAGACTGCAGGATGCAGTCTGAATGTGCGGTAGGGCAGCACCTTGACGCTGTGGGCCATAATCGACATTCTGTGGAGTGAAGGTTGCCTATTGAAAATGACAATGTCGCTGTCTGAGAGATGGCGCTCTACAATGTAGCCAAGGGCAAGTGAATCAGCTATTGCTTTTCTGTCGGTAACATAATCGAGTCTAATCTTGACTCCGTCCGGCCTAATGATATAGTTTGCTCCGGGATATGTATTAGGGCCATTCATCACTAACCCTTTGAGCCGCTCTAAGTTCCATTGCGAAACTGTTTCTGGTATAGTGAGCTTCTTTGCAACATCTACCGGTACGCCGACATCAGATATTGCAAGGTTAGGGTCAGGTGAAATCACAGTTCTGCTGGAAAAGTCGACACGCTTGCCTGAAAGTGAGCCTCTGAATCTTCCTTCCTTGCCCTTCAACCTCTGTGTAAGAGTCTTAAGCGGCCGGCCAGACCTGTGGTGAGCCTGTGGAATGCCGGAAACTTCGTTGTCAAAGTACGTCGTAACATGGTACTGCAGTAGGTCGACTAAGTCCTGCACAATAAGCGGAGGAGTTCCTGCTTCTTTGCTTTCCTTGAGGCGCTGGTTGACCCTGATGATATCTACAAGCTTGTGAGTTAGGTCATCTTCTGACCTAATGCCTGTCTCCAGAATAATTGAGGGTCTGACAGTCACCGGTGGTACGGGCAGTACTTGCAGTACAAACCACTCTGGCCTTGCTGTCTTGGGATCATACCCAAGCAGCGTCAAGTCGTCATTAGGTATATGGCTCAGTCTTTCGCGGATAGTGATTGGAAGCAGTCTGTTTTCGCCAGCATCAGTCCGCTCAACAAATATCGTCGGTTTTGTAAATATCAAGTCATACTGCTCTTTGCCGCAGTGCGGGCAGGCCTTGACCTTCTTGGCCCGCTCAATAATATCGTCTTTAATGTTTTCAAGTGTAATTACTGCATATGCCGCTTTTGTGTCGCGGATCGATTTGTAGTGGGCGAGCTCTTCTACATCAAGCTTGATCCTGTTGCATGATCGGCAGGTTATCAAGAGCAGCTTATGAATATCATCTACAAAAGCGATGTGGAGCACAGGCTCTGCTAACTCGATGTGACCGAAATGCCCCGGGCATTTCGCAGAAGTGTTTCCACAAGTGGCACATTTTTGGCCAGGCTCAAGTGTGCCCAACCTGTTGTCCATCAAGCCGCCTTGCACTGGCATTCCGTCTTCGTCATATGTTTCAGGTGCAGTGATCTCAGCTACTGAGAACTTGCGCACTTCAGTTGGCGACCATACACTAAACTTTATTCCACCTAGAGTTTTTGCAGATTCTTCCATCATTCTATCTCTACACCTTCTCCTTTACAAGTAGCCTCGGCGCGACATTGAGACTCATCATTTCCTGCAACAGCAGCTTAAACGCATACGCAATCACTACAGAGGATATCTTGGCTTTTTCCCCGCACACACGACAGATGTATCGGCGCTGTTTGACGTCATAGTATGCCAGTAAGCCACAACGCTCACAGACATTTACTTCAGCCTTGTCCGATTCTTCTAGCAGCCTGTCCTTGAGCATCATAGATGCGCCATATGCGATAAGACAATCCCGCTCCATTTCGCCAAATCTCAATCCGCCGCCGCGCGCCCTGCCCTCAGTTGGCTGCTTTGTCAACATCTGAACCTGACCTCTGGCGCGGCTATGGATCTTGTCGGCAACCATGTGATGCAATTTTTGGTAATAAACGACACCGATGTAGACATCTGTAGGAAATCTTCGTCCAGTCCTGCCGTCGTACATCACCTCCTTACCGGTATACTTGAAGCCGTAATGCTCCATTGCATTCTTAATGTCGTCTAGCTTTTCTCCAAGAAAAGCCGAGCCGTCAGCAATCTTGCCGCGGAGTGAAGCGGCTTTGCCGCCTAGCGATTCCATGAACTGGCCAACTGTCATCCTTGATGGAAATGCATGAGGATTGATCATGATGTCTGGCACAATGCCTTCTTCAGTATATGGCAGGTCTTCTTGATTGACCAACATGCCGACAACCCCTTTCTGGCCATGCCGTGAGGCGAACTTATCCCCAATCTCAGGGATGCGCATGTCGCGAACTCTAATTTTGTACATCTTGCCGCCTTCAACTGACTGAGTCACAATGACTGTATCGACCACACCGTTTTCTGACGGCCTGACGCCGACTGAAGTGTCTCGCCTGTATGGACCCTTAACCTCAAACTCCTTGTATTCTTCCATAAACCGTGGAGGCGAAGTTCTACCGATTAAGATGTCTCCTCCGTTAACTACTGCCTCGTGCATAATCGCGCCGTCCTGCTCAAGCAGACGGTAAGCCTTCTCGCCTCTGTAGCCCCGAATATTGGCATCAGGTGGTGGTACTTCAAAACTATCTTTCATCCCGCCGGGATACTGCTTTGCTTCTGCCTCGTAAATCCTATAAAAGAATGTCCTGCCAAGCCCTCTATCTACTGATGCTTTGTTGAACACCACGGCGTCTTCTATGTTGTAGCCTTCAAACGGGAGCACAGCGACGACACAATTCTGCCCTGTTGGTCGGTCTTCAAGACCAAGTAGATTAATCGCCTTCGTGCTCACTACGGGTGTTTGCGGGTAGAGCATAAAGTGCTGTCTTACGTACGTGCTTGCATTCATCAATGGCGTAGAAAAGCCAAGACTTTGCTTTGCCATTGCACTTTCGTAGGTGTTCCTCGGTGACTGATTGTGCTCAGGATATGGAATGATCGAAGCTCCCACACCCAAGATGGCAGATGGAAATATCTCTAGATGAGTGTGCAGGGGTTCTATTTTCTTTGGATCAATTGCGACATAGCAGTTCTCCTCCTCGTTTGCGTCTACCAGCTCAATCATACCCATATAGATGAGGTCATTCCAAGAAAGGAACTTTTTCGATATCTTTTCAATTACCTCATATGTTACAAGCGGCCTGCCATCTCTAATGACTACAAGTGACCTAAGCACCCTGCCAGCGTTGCAGCTAATGTAAAGACGCTTTGTGGCATTGGGGTTTTGCGAACTGTAAAGGTAGATGCCGACATGGGGATGGATCTTGCCTGATCTCCTCATAGACCTAAGTGTGTCGGCAAGGTGTTCTCCCTTCTCAATGTAGCCGATAAGCCGACCGTCGACGAACACCCTTGTGCCCGACTTCCTTAGAGCCGGGTCGACGTCATCTACGCTCTGTATTCCCAGCTCATACAGCTTTTCTGTAATTTCGGCGTTCTGGATGTTGACGGAAATTATAGCTGACAGCGCAAGATTCTTGACAAGGCCGCAGTTAGAGCCCTCAGGAGTCTCTGCGGGGCATATTCTGCCAAAGTGCGTTGCATGCAGATCCCTTGCCTCAAAATTAGGCTGGCTCCTACTAAGAGGCGACTGAATCCTTCGCAAATGCGAAATAGTCGACATATAGTTTGTCCTATCAAGCAGCTGTGTGACGCCTACCCTGCCCCTACCCCAGTTGCCTGTTGCAATGGCGTTGTTCAGCTTGTCTGACACGATGCCAGGCCTGACAGCTGCAGCGACAGCGTTGATGCCGCGCTTTTGGCCTGAGCGCTCCAGCTGATACTTCATATCACGTATCAAATTACGAAAGGCAGTCCGGAACAGGTCGGCAAGCATCTGGCCAGCAAACTTAATCACCTTGTTGCCATAATGGTCTTTATCATCAGTACCTATCCAGCCAAGCTTGAGCTCAATAAGCTTGCAGGCTGACTCGCCCAAGAATAGGGCCTTTTCGTGCCTGTTGTCAGGGTTTTTGCCGATGTGTGGCAAAAGACCCCAATCAAGCAATGTTTCGGCTCGCTTGATCTGGAATTCTTCAAGCATGCCAGGTGCAATCCTCTTGCTGATATATACTATGGCATCCCTGCTTCTGTTGACATCACCTGCCTTTTCAAATGAAGGCTCAAGCTCATCTTGTACGATTTCATTGAGTGAAACCGAGTCAGCGATATCCTTGTCAGATTCAAGACCAAGAGCCCTTATTAGCGTGATAAGTGGGATATCTACTGGCGAGCCTGGGATCTTGGTTACTATTGAACCATCTGGGCGCATTATCAGTTCTAGTTTTGCTCTATAGCCCACAATTGAGGAATAGACTTTGGCCTTGTACAGCATAGTGCCTGTGGTTTCTTCGGCATCGACAATTATTTTGTTATATGAAAGATCTTCAAGTCCTACTATGACCCGTTCTGAGCCGTTAATGATGAAGTACCCACCAGGATCCCGGGCGTCTTCGCCAAATTCGACAAGCTTGGACTCGGGCAGGTTGTGCAGAATGCATGTATTGGACTTAACCATCACCGGCATGTCGCCTATGTGGATAAAGCGCGATTCCAGAATCTTGCCGTCTTCGACTACGCTACACTCCAGCATCACAGGCGATGCATAGGTCAAGTTACGGAGCCTTGCTTCCATCGGGGCAACATGTGTTATCGAGCCGTCAAGCTCCATTATTCTCGGTTGCTGGAGCTTGATCTTGCCCAGTTTGATCTTGTAAGGATATTCTGCGGTTTCTATTTCAATTTCGCCTACCTCGTCGATTATACTTTGGAGCCCCCGCTCCATGAACTCGTTATAAGAATTCAGATGCTGCCTTGCAACGCCTTCCCTTCGTAAAATGTCATTGATGATCGGCCACATCTCGATAGAATTCTCTATCATTGTATACTCAGCCCTCTACGACGTAACGGTAATATACACTTTCACCTGCCGTTGGGCTCTTTCTCGTTATTTTGATAATGTCACCGGGCCTAACATCTAAGTCTTCGAGCGCCTTGTCGCTTATCATAACGTACGGAAGCTGGCTTGGCTTGGCGTTATACTTTTTTAGAATCTCTTCTGCCTGATCTTTGGGCAGGATTTCGTGCTTTGGCTGGTAAATGTGGTTAGTTATCTTGACTACCTTTTTTTCAGACAATAGAATATGCCTCCGAATAGAAAAACAGATTTTCTGTAAAAAAAAACATCAAAGTTAAGCCTAGTGGAGAGTGAGCATATATAAGTATTCGCACTTGTACGCATTTTGATTTTCTTTGAAAAAACTAATGGAATTACGTTACTGCGCTTGTTTGAAATGAACTATGCGTTAGAATTTCTGTACAAAAAAGATAAATAGTAATGCAATTATAGCGTGATGGTGTGCATGAAGGAGAATGGACTATAAGATATATACTTTAATGGCAATATTGCTGGGCTCAGTTGCATTGATTTCATCGATTGGAACTACCTATGCAACAACCACTAATGCAACAACCACTAATGCAACAACCACTAATGCAACAGCAGCAGATTGGTTAACATTCGAACTTAATGTCGGTGGCCAAACATATCCAATACAATACATGATTGATGGAGGATCTGTAAACAATATGACAATCAGTAACGAGACCAACTCGCTGATAGTGTCAATTAACTCAACGGATGTGGGAACACTAGACATTAGGCTACCACGAAACGTAATTGACGCTACAACAGACGAAGGATCAGATGCCCCATTCGTAGCATTTATTGATGACGTTGAATTAGTAGAACCAGGCGAACCCGCGACAACAGCAGACATGAGAACTCTGTCAATTGGCTTCCCACCAGGTGCTGAGAAGATCGAGATTACAGGAACTTCAGTAGTTCCAGAATTCAGCACAATAGCTGTAGTCGTGCTAGCTGTTGCAATTATTGGAATCGTCATAGCAACTACAAGACTTGGCAGGTTCACTTCCAGCCCAAGAATGTAAAGACTTTTTTCCCTCTTTCTTTTTATTATTTGTAAAAGCCTTACCGAAAGGTGTTGTTGTTGTTATCGCAAGATGGGGCCTTCGGAGGGATTTGAACCCTCCTCAAGCGGTCTCTGCCGGAAGTGGAGAAATCGACCACAGCCGCCTATACTAACCAGGCTATACTACGAAGGCCAGCTGCTAGAAAATTTGCAACAACTACAGTATATAATCGTTCGACTATCATCTATTTGGAAGAATGCCGACTCTGACAGTTTCAATACCTAGATTCTCAAGCCGCTCTGCAAGGCCGTTGAGGCCTATTGAGTCACCCCCCAAGTGTCCCATTACTACAAGGTTTCCCTCCAGCTTTTCTTCCCTCATTTTCACTAGTTCGCCATAATCTATGTGGAGATAGATGACTGTAGAAACACCATGCTGAAAGTATGCCTTAGCAATGTTAAAGCCACCATTAGTGCCTGCGGCCACTACTAAAGTCCAATGGCCTGCTTTGTTGTTTTGATTCCCAAACCTTACTCGTACCTTGGTTGCAGCATGGCGGAATTCTGGGATCTTGCCAATGGATTTGACAATATCTGATACGTATTCTGTCCTGCCGGCCTTGATGGCGCGCAATATAACCTGTCGCATGTATTCGTCGCATGGCTGGTGGATATTGACAAGAGGCATGCCAAGCGCCTTGGCAGCTCCGACAACATCGCTGTAAATGCTAGCATGGTTACGCGTCTCGATTCGCTCCTTGAGCTTCTCAACGGCCTCTCTTGCGACTTTCTTTGGAACACCATGCTCTACCATATAGTCGATGTGCGTATCAAACACCTTGTAAAAATTGACTGCGGTAGCACCAATGGGGTGGTGAGCAATGACTGCATCACACTCAAGCTGCTTTGCAAGCATCAGCTCTGCCGTTCCTATATCTATTCCGATCAGTACTTTGTTTATGTTCTTACCTTTTATGTGCACGGCGCTGTCTGCCGGCATTTTCTTCCAGCCGGCAAGCTCAAGCCCCACTTTCATTATTCTATCAGTGTCCACAGCCACGGCTACCAGTCGGCACAGTGAAAAATTTAAATCTGATCTACAAGCCATTACCAAAGCAAGTATGAGCTGCTCAGATGAGCACGTTTCCCATTCTATGCACGACAATCTGATCCAGATCACACCACAACTGAAAGCAAGGTTGCAGAAAGCAAAGTATGGGGTCTATAACCACTCTGCAGTAGAGCTGTGCCACTGGACAAAAAAATCGTTTGCGGATGGGGGCAACTGCTATAAACACAAGTTCTATGGCATCTCTACTCACCAATGCATGGAGATGACTCCGACTGCAATGAACTGTGAAAACAGGTGCATTTACTGCTGGCGCCCAACAGAGTTTTATGATACGCTGCAGATGCCAGAGGAGCTAGTCGACGAGCCAGACATTATCATTGAACAATTGATGGCTGAGCGGAAAAAGCTGATAAATGG
>Ga0075420_100006172_pt1 | contig 10581 bp, 11 predicted proteins | sample SoiMetdeltSBSDD4_FD_75296 | JGI IMG/M metagenome (GOLD analysis project Ga0075420, IMG submission 75296) | Bulk soil microbial communities from a Populus tree surrounding site in Tennessee, USA - Soil MetaG P. deltoides SBSDD4 | ecosystem: Environmental > Terrestrial > Soil > Tree plantation...
CTTCAAGGTCATCATGGAAGGCGCCGGCCCCGAGATGGTAATGAAGGGCGTGAAGGGCCGCCTGATGGACAACGACGTCTGGAACCTCGTCAACTACATCCGTAGTCTCGGTCCCAAGACCGCAGCCCGCTAAGCGGAAAGGTTACGACCCTGCGCACCCGCACTTTTCTCGTCGGGACGTTCTTCGTGTGGCTCGCGGTCATTGGCTCAGTCGGCTGTGGGTATGTTGGCTACCCCACTCCGCCGCCCGCCACGGCCCTTCCCGCGGTTCCGGGCCAGAGTACAGGCCTTTTCACGACTGCCCACGCAAGCTTCGGCGAGGCCGCGACTCATTTCTTCGACCGGCGTGCCGAACCGGTTCAACCGTTTGATTTCCCCCATGTGACTCACGTCCAGAAGGGCATCAAGTGTACGGAGTACTGTCACTCCAACGTGACGACCGGACCGGTGGCTGGCATTCCAGGGCTCAGCACCTGCATGGTCTGCCACCAGGCGATTGCCACTGAGAAGCCACGCATTCAGCAGATTACGGCGCAGAGCAAGACGGGCGTCGATATGGCGTGGAAGCGCGTGTTCGATTTCTACCCGGAGTCACACGTCAAATTCAACCACGCCCCCCACATCCGGAAGAACGTTGAGTGCGCCACCTGCCACGGCAACATTGCGGAGCAGACGGTCGCCAAACGCAATGTCGAGCTGACGATGGGTTACTGCGTGAACTGTCACAACGAAAACAAGGCGCCGGTCGATTGCCTGACCTGCCACTACTGATGGATCGCCGAACCTTTATCAAGCTCACTGCTGTCACGGGCACCACCGCCACACTGGCGAGCTGTGGCAGCCCCGAAAATCAGCTCATTCGCTTCATCCCCGCGGAAGACATTACTCCGGGCGTCGCTACGTGGAAGCCGGGAGTGTGCGTCATGTGCTCGGCGGGTTGCGGATTGACCGTGCGCGTCATGGATGCAGACGCTGACGTCGTGCGAGACGGCAAGGCCGGCGTCGTGCGAATCATGGCCGCGAAGAAGCTCGAAGGAGCGCCTGCCCATCCCTTGAACCAGGGCGGCCTGTGCGTGCGGGGCCAAGCCGCGATTCAGGTGACCTATCACCCCGATCGCATCACGCAGCCGCTCAAGCGATCTGGAAATAGAGGTGAGGGCCGCTACGAAGCCATCACCTGGGATGCAGCGCTGACGGAGCTCCTTGGTCAGTTGGACAAACTGGCCGCTGCTGGTAATACGAAGGCCGTGGCGACGGTCGTGAGGTCCGGATTCAGCCAGCGTCGCGCCATCATCGATGAGTTCCTGAAGCGGTTCGGCGCGCCTGGGCCGGTGGTGTACGACCTCTTTGGCGACGACGTCCTCCGACGTGCCAATGCGATGAGCTTTGGCCGCGAACAGTTGCCGACCTTTGACATTGGTAACTCGCGTCACGTCTTGAGCTTCGGTGCCGACTTCCTTGGAACCTGGAACTCACCGGTGGCGCAGAGCGCCGGCTACGGACGCATGCGTCAGGGCCGGCCCGGCCTCCGAGGAAGCTTCGTCCAGGTCGAAGCCCGGATGTCGCAGACCGGTGCGAACGCCGACGAATGGGTGCCCGTGACTCCCGGCACCGAAGGCGTGCTGGCGCTGGGTCTCGCGCGCGCCATCATCACCGCGAATCTCCGGCCGGCGGCCGCTGCCGGCAGGGCGGGGGCACTGATCGACGGGTGGGCATCGGGGCTTGGCAGCTATACCCCTGAAGAGGTGCAGAAGGCGACCGGCGTGTCGCCGCAGCGACTCGAACGACTGGCGCGCCAGTTCGCCGAATCGACACCATCGGTTGCCATCGTTGGCGGCCCGCCCCTTGCGCACACGAATGGACTCTTCACTGCGCTCGCGGTGAATGCGCTGAACGCGCTCGTCGGCAGCGTCGGCCAACCTGGTGGATTGCACTTCACCCCGCAGCCGATCGCGGCGCGCCCGCTCGCCTCGTCTTCGTTGCAGGCGCTGTCCGTGCAGCTTCTTGCTGGCGGTGCGGGTGCTCCTCAGGTGCTGCTCCTCGACGGTGCCAATCCCATATTCACTGCACCTCGGGCATGGAAGGTGCGCGACGCGTTCGACAAGGCGCCGTTCATCGTGAGCTTTGGCAGCTTTCTCGACGAGACGAGCGCCATGGCGGATCTGATCTTGCCGGACCACTCGTTTCTCGAATCGTGGGTCGATGCGGTGCCGGAGTCGGGTTCGGTTCAGGCCACCGCGAGTGTCGCTGGTCCAGTGATGCGTCCGTTGTACGAGACGCGTTCGACGCCGGACGTGTTGCTCGAGGTGGGACGGCGTCTGGCGAAGCCGCTGTCGCCGGCCCTGCCATGGCAGACCTACGACGCAATGCTCGCGGCCAGCTTCGCTGCGTTGCCAGCACCTGCAGGTGGCACTGATGCATGGACCGACGCTCAGACGAAGGGCGTCTGGACCGGGACTCTTCCTGCTTCGCTGACTGCGCCGGCCGCTGCCGTTGCCAGCGATCGCGCGGGTACCGCTGTTGCCTATGCGCCGGCGCAGTTCGATGGCGATGCCGGACAATTTCCAATGCACTTCCTGCCGTATCCGTCGATTTTCTACGACGGCTCCGCCGCGCATCTGCCGTGGTTGCAGGAGTTGCCAGACCCGCTCACTTCAGCGATGTGGAGCAGTTGGGTTGAAATCAACACGGCGACCGCCGGGCGGCTCGGCATCGCACTTGGTGACATCGTCACCATCACGTCGAGTCAGGGGACGCTTCAGGCGGCGGCGATCGTCTCGCCGGGTATTGCACCGGACGTGGTAGCGATGCCGGTCGGTCAGGGTCATCAGTTGTTCACGCGGTATGCGAGTGGACGCGGGCAGAATCCAGTCGAGCTCATCGCCCCCGTCACGGAGCCGTCAACGGGAGCGCTGGCCTGGGCGGCTACGCGTGTGAGCATCGTCAAGGCAGGCCCGCCGGATGGACGACTGGTGCTCTTCGCCGGCGGCATGCGCGAGCACGAGGAAACACCGGATCGCGGGGGTACCTGGGGTCGCGGCGAAACAGGATAAGCAGCGCTCCGGCAATGACACCTGATGTCATTCGACGAACTGTGAACGCGGCGCGAGGACGAGGTTAGATGCCAAAGTGGGGAATGGCGGTGGATCTGGACACATGCACCGGTTGCGGTGCCTGCGTCACGGCCTGTCACGCCGAGAACAATATTTCGACGGTGGGGCCTGAACAGGCGGCCCGCGGTCGCGCCAAGCACTGGCTGCGGGTCGAGCGTTACTGGGAGGGTGAGTTTCCCGACGTGCGCTTGAAGTTCCGGCCCGTGATGTGTCAGCAGTGTGATGCGGCGCCGTGCGAGCCGGTGTGCCCGACGTATGCCAGCCATCACACCGAAGAAGGCTTGAACGCGCAGGTCTACAACCGATGCATCGGCACACGGTACTGCGCCAATGCCTGCCCGTACAACACCCGCTTCTTCGATTTCTTCAACCCCGCCTGGGACAAGCCGCTTCAGCTCCAACTGAATCCCGATGTCTCACTGCGCGAAGTCGGCGTGATGGAGAAGTGCACGTTCTGCGTGCAGCGCATCAAGGCCACGCAGATACAGGCTGCTGCCGAGAGTCGCGAGATCAAGGACGGCGATATCCAGACGGCGTGCGCGCAGTCGTGCCCGTCCAAGGCGCTTGTCTTTGGTGACCTGAGCGATCCCGAGAGCCACGTGTCGCGTTTGGCGCGCTCGGGCCGCGGCAGCAAGCTCCTTGAAGACCTTGGCACGTTCCCGAATGTGAACTACTTGAACCGGCAGGTGGAGGCATGAGTCATCCGACCGGTGATCGCATGACGCAGGACCTGCTGCGGCCGTTGCTGCACACGTCGTGGCGTTTCTGGGCGCTGGTGGCCTTCTTCGGCGCGATCGTCCTGATGGGCCTGGGGTCTGTGGCGAGGACGATGGTCCTCGGCTACGGCCTGACCGGCATCAGGTGGCCGAACTACTGGGGCTTCTACATCACCAGTTTCGTGTTCTGGATTGGCATCAGCCACGCGGGGACGCTGATCTCCGCAATTCTTCGTCTCGTCAACGCTGGATGGAGACGGCCGGTCACACGCTGTGCCGAGGTGATTACGGCATTCGCGCTGATGATTGGTGCATTGTTCCCGATCATCCACCTCGGGCGGCCCTGGTATGCCCTCTGGCTTGCACCTTATCCAAGCGAACGGCTGATCTGGCCGAACTTCCGGTCGCCGCTCGTGTGGGACTTCTTTGCCATCAACACGTACCTCACGGGGAGTCTGCTGTTCCTGATCCTGCCAATCATCCCTGACTTCGCGGTCGTGCGGGATCATTCGACCGGACTGCGTCACAAGATCTATCGTGCGCTTGCCCTCGGCTGGCGGGGGACGCCAAAGCAGTGGCATCGCCTCGAGACGGCGATGTCGATCATGGCGGTGGCGATTGTGCCGGTCGCGGTCTCGGTGCACACCATCGTATCGTTCGATTTTTCGATGGCCCCGGTGCCGATGTGGCAGTCGACGATTTTCGGACCTTACTTCGTGGCGGGCGCCATCTTCAGTGGCATCGGTGGGCTGATCATCGCAATGGCCGTGCTGAGGAAGCTTCTGCACCTCGAGGCCTACCTTCACCCGGTGCACTTCGAGAACCTGGGCAAGCTCATGCTCGTGATGGCGCTGCTCTGGGGGTATTTCGTCTTCAACGAGCGGCTCGTCACCTACTATGGCAACGGGCCCTCGGAGATGGCAGTGTTCTGGCGCACGCAACGTGAAACGTTCGCGCCGCTCTACTACACGATGGTTCTCTGCAACTTCGTACTGCCGCTCATCATTCTCGGGATCAAGAAGTTCCGGACCATTACCGGATGCGTAATCGCATCTTTCGGCGTGGTAATTGGAATGTGGCTCGAGCGTTTCCTCATCATCGCTCCCTCGTTGGGACACAAGTACCTGCCGTACAGCTACGGCATCTATCGCCCCACAGGCATCGAAATCATGGTGGCATCGTCGACCTTCGCCGCCATGTGCCTTCTTTATGTCCTATTCGCTAAAGTGGTCCCGATTATTTCAATCTGGGAGATGAAGGCTGGGGAGCACCCGTCGCCTGACCTGATGCCTCAGGCGCTCGAGGAGCATCCGCTCGGGGAGCTGCACCTGTGAAGGCCGTCTACGCTTTATTTCCGAACGGGCAGTCGGCACAGGAAGGCGTGAATCGCCTGCGTGGCGCCGGCCTGGCCGATCGAGATATCACGATTCTGTCGTCACAGCCGATGGAGGACTTCGAGTTCGGCCACATAGACAAGAAGAATTACATGTGGTGGCTCGCGTGTGGCGGTGCCCTGGTTGGGATGGCGAGCGCTTACGGCTTGACGGTGCTCACCGAAACCTCCTGGCCGATCAACGTCGGGGCGCTTCCGGTGTATGCCTGGTGGCCTAACCTCATCATCATTTTCGAGCTCACGCTGCTTGGCGCCATCCTGACCACCGTCGTGACGCTGCTCATCACCGCATCGCTGCCTGGACGTGGCGAAAGGCTCTACGATCCCGCGGTCACGCACGGCCAGATCCTGGTTGGTGTCGAGAATCCTGCGTCGGAATCGGTTGCCGCGTACGAGACGGCGCTTGGCGCTGCCCCTGGTGCCGTGGTGAAGAAGATCTAGCGGGTCTCGCCCACGCGGGCGGAGTAGAGGCGATGAGACTGCCAGTGCTTGCGGTGACCTGTGTGCTCGGAGCCGCGATGGCGGTCTCGGGTCAGGACGCGTTCGACGCCAAGACCCAATCCCATCTGAAGACGCTCTTTCCCCAGGCCTCGGGATTTTCCCCAAAGGGCGGCGATCTTCCCACCTTCAAGGCATACACCGGCGACCCAAAGGCCGCGTCTCCGACCATTATCGGGTACGCCTTTTATACGACCGAGATGCAGCCGCTCGAGCGCGCCTACGACGGCCCAATCAAGTGGCTCGTCGGCATGGACACGCGCGGAGTACTGACCGGCATCGTCCTCGTTGAACACCACGAACCGTACGGGAATTTTTCGATCGAAACCGCATCCTTTCAGAACCGGTTCAAGGGCAAGGACATCCGCGACGCTTTCAAGGTGGGTTCCGACGTCGATGCAATTTCCCGTGCGACCATCAGCGTGACGAGCTCGGCGCGCGCGATTCGGAACAGTGCGCGTCGTGTGGCTCGCACGCTCCTGAGCCCGCCCGGGGAATCCAGGTGAGGCGATTCGCGGCGACACTGGTTTTGTGTGTTGCCGCGACGCTCTTCGGTCAGCAGCTTTCATCCGTAACCCATGCTCAGAGCTCGACGCCTCCTGCCGGCGCCCCGGCAGCGGCCGACCCATGGGGATTCGAAGAAGAAGAGGACGCCGAACCGACCTGGGCTGAAGCATTTCAGTCGCAGGCCATTGAGGTCGGTGTGTTCGTGGCGTACGCCACCCTCGTGATGGTCGGCTTTTTCCTCAAGAGCGAGCGGCTGAAGGTTGCCACCCTCGTTGCCTCGGTGCTGTATCTCGGGTTCTACAAGGGCACGCTGATGTCGATCGTGGACGTCTTCAGGCTCATCAACTGGAATATGCCGGTTGTGAAATACAACCTCGCGTGGTACGTGTTCGCCGTATTTTTCGTCGTCATCATGATGCTGTGGGGACGCCTGTATTGCGGGCGAGTCTGCGCTTTTGGGTCGCTTACGCAGCTCATCGACAAAGTCGTGCCCGCTGCATGGCGAATCACGCTGCCGCGGCCGATCGAGCAGCGCGCCAACAACATCAAATACGGCGTCCTGGTGCTCGTTGTTGGGTACTACGTGATGACGCGCGACCCTCTGATTTACCGGTTCGTCGAGCCGTTCTGGATGTTCACGCGGCAGGGCCTGCCGGTGATGTGGGTTGGGCTTGCCGTGCTCCTCACCGCGACGCTGTTTGTCCGGAATCTGTACTGCCGGTTTCTGTGCCCGCTCGGGGCTTTCATCGCGCTGGCATCGACTGTGAGTGCGTTTCGAATTCCCCGGTGGTCGGAGTGCAACACGTGCAAGATCTGCGAGAAAACCTGTGAGTGGGGTGCGATTCGCGGGCCGAAGATTATCGTGACCGAATGCGTGCGGTGCGATGACTGCGAACGACTCTACGACAACAAGAAGAAGTGCCCGCACTGGCTGATCATTCAACGGAAAGAGGATGTGCTGGCGCGCCATCGAGCGGTGTCGGCGTGAGGTCAGGAGGATGATCGCATGTCGCTGAAGAATCGTGGCGCGGCGGGGATGGCGGTTCTGACGGCGATAATGGTGCTGATCGCTGCCGACGTTCGGGCGCAGTCGCGCAAGGAAGTGAACCTGTCCGATATCAAGACGCTCAAGTGCACCTTCCCGACGTCGATGATCGCCGTGTGGAAAGACGGCGTCCCCGAACCTCGCGTTCGTGCAACGAGTGTCCTGGTGATGGAGATCAATGAGATCGACACAGCCGGCGGCTCGGCGATTGTAGGTTCTGTCTCGAACGGCAACCACGACGTCAGCGTGCAGGTCTATGGGTGGAGCTTGCACGTCCTCGAGGCCAGTCGTAGCGGTCGCATCGGTATGACGACGGTTTTCGCGCAGCACTCAACCGGGGAGAGGCTCAAGGCTGTACACACCAAGACCGACTACCTGCCGGTGGAATTGCCGAACTACAGATCCGAGCCTCAAGTCGTGCAGTACTACGGAGACTGCGAGGCCGGGCGGTAGTCGTTCCGCGGCTCTATGGCGCGTCGGTCGGTTGAGCCAAGATCGTCACTCGGCCTTTGAGGCCTGACGACACCAGTACCTCGTTGCGGTCCGTGACGATCACCGCCTCGACATCCGGGAGGCGTTCGACGAGCGCCATCCCTGCTGTTGGCCCCATCACGAAGACTCCCGTCGATAGTGCGTCGGCCACTGCACCGTGCTTGGCGACGATCGTCACGCTCCGACTCCCTCGGGCGGGCTCGCCGAGGTCCGGGTCGAGGATGTGGTGGTACCGACGGCCACCCGAGAGGAAGAATCGCTCGTAGTCCCCGGAGGTGCTGAAGGTTGAGTCGGACAAGGCAACCGAGGCGAAGATGCGATTCTCCGGGCCGCGCGGGTCCCTGACGCCGAGGGTCCATGGCCGTCCGTCGTGCGCCCCAGATACGTACAGATCGCCGCCGAACTGGATGAGGAAATCCTGCAAGCCGGCCCGATGAAGGATATCGGCCACCCTGTCGACCGCGTACCCCTTGCCGATCCCGCCCAGGTGTGCGCTCATTCCCTTCTTCCGTAGGAATACCGTGCCAGCGGCTTCGTTGATCTCGATCTGGCGATAGTCGATGAACGGCAGCCGCCTGGCCACCTCGGTTGCCTCGGGTATCTGGTCGTCCTGGTTCTGGGCGTCGAACTTCCAGAGACCCGAAAGAACACCGAAGGTCACGTCAAACTTCCCGTTTGTCCAGTCACCGGCCTGGACTCCGAGCCTGAGAACCTCCCGGACGTCCCGATCCACCGGGACTGGGTGGTCGCCTGCCGCGGCATTCAAACGAACAATGTCGCTGTCCGGTTTCCAGACGCTCATCAGCCGGTCGAGCCGGTCGGCTTCGCGAAAACCGTCGTCAATCGCCGCCCGCGTCTGGGGGTTATCCGGCCCGGCGACGGACATCTCCAGGGGAGAGCCCATCGTGGTGTAACTGGCCTGAACAAGGGGTCGTTCCACGGCGGCTGGCGTTTCCCGGGCGCACCCCCAACAGACGGCCAAGCCAATACCCAGCCCAAGGAGACGGGTGGACCTGAGACTGGGGAAGTTGCAAGCGTTGCCGTGCACGGGTCGTATTGTGCTATATTCGTCAGGTTCTCTTGGGGCTAGGACACCCTATCTAGTCCCAACTTCACAGGAAGAGGCTGCCGGCCGTTTTCCAAATCGGGCCCACAGACACGTTGATGGGCCTCGCGCATCTAGCGACGCGCAACAGTCATTAGGGGAGTTTCAGGCGCCAGGCATCGGCGATGTGCCGTGTCTTCAGGCCTGAAACGTGCGCTCTTGGTCGAATGCTCCCGACCGATGGCGTTTCGCATGAAGCGATCGGGGTCGCGCTGTTGGCGTGTACCGGTCGTGGACAACTGTCACTGCCGGGTCTAAGGACCGGGCGTGCGTAAGCGAGTGGGCGGATCTGAAGGTCCGCCTCGACGAGTCGAGACGTAGCGTATGCCGACTATCAGCCAACTGGTTCGTCAGGGACGAACGAAGATCGTCACGAAGACGAAGAGTCCCGCGCTGCAGGTGAGCCCGCAGAAGCGGGGTGTCTGCGTCCGCGTGTTCACCCAGACACCGAAGAAGCCGAACTCGGCGCTGCGCAAGGTCGCGCGTGTGCGGCTCACGAACGGGATTGAGGTCACCACCTACATCCCCGGCGTCGGCCACAACCTGCAGGAGCACTCGCTGGTGCTGATTCGCGGTGGTCGCGTCAAGGATCTCCCGGGCGTCCGGTACCACGTGGTGCGCGGCACGCTCGACGCAGTGGGTGTTCAGGGTCGCAAGCAAGGGCGGTCGAAGTACGGAGCAAAGCGACCCAAGCAGTAGGGCGCCAAGCGGCCGAAGCAGTAACCTCGTCACTTTCACGGTTGCGTTATGCCAAGACGTAGAGAAATTCCCAAACGCGAACTCGCCGCCGACCCGCTCTACGGCAGCACGCTCGTCAGCAAGTTCATCAATACCGTCATGCGAGGCGGCAAGCGCAGCACCGCCGAACGCATTCTGTATAAGAGCTTCGACATCATTAAAGAGCGCTCGGGTGACGATCCGCTCAAGGTGTTCAAGAAGGCGCTCGACAACGTCAAGCCCAGCCTGGAAGTGAAGTCACGGCGTGTCGGCGGCTCGAACTATCAGGTGCCGGTCGAAGTGAATCCGAACCGCCGGCTCTCCCTGAGTATTCGCTGGCTCGTGTCCCACGCGCGTTCGCGCGGCGACGGGAAGACCATGCAGGAGAAGTTCGCCAACGAGCTGCTCGATGCTGCGAACCTTCGGGGCGGCGCCGTCAAGAAGCGCGAAGACACGCATCGGATGGCCGAAGCCAACAAGGCGTTCGCGCACTACCGCTGGTAGCCAGACACTTTTCAAAGCACTCGAGTTGACGTAATGCCTCGGCAGACACCACTCAATCGGACTCGGAACATCGGCATCATGGCTCACATTGATGCCGGCAAGACCACCACGACTGAACGAATCCTGTTCTACACGGGCATTACGTACAAGATCGGTGAGGTCCATGAAGGCACAGCCGTCATGGACTGGATGGAGCAGGAGCAGGAGCGCGGCATCACGATTACTTCTGCAGCCACGACCTGTTTCTGGCGCGACATCCGAATCAACATCATCGATACGCCCGGTCACGTGGACTTCACTGCCGAGGTGGAGCGTTCACTGCGCGTGTTGGATGGCGCCTGCGCCGTGTTCGATGCGGTTTCCGGTGTCGAGCCTCAATCTGAGACGGTGTGGCGTCAGGCCGACAAGTACCGCGTTCCGCGCATTTGTTTCGTCAACAAGATGGACCGCATCGGCGCCGACTTCAAGGCGACGCTCAGCCAGATTGAGAC
>Ga0075420_100006174_pt1 | contig 10579 bp, 10 predicted proteins | sample SoiMetdeltSBSDD4_FD_75296 | JGI IMG/M metagenome (GOLD analysis project Ga0075420, IMG submission 75296) | Bulk soil microbial communities from a Populus tree surrounding site in Tennessee, USA - Soil MetaG P. deltoides SBSDD4 | ecosystem: Environmental > Terrestrial > Soil > Tree plantation...
GCGGCAGTCACGACGCCGGGATCTACGTCGGAGATTCGCCGAACGCGAACGCGGTCGTGAGTCACAACCGCGCGTCGAACAACGCGCTGGGCATCCTGGTCCGGCATAGCCAGAACGTCGTTGTCTCCAACAACGCGTCTTGGGGGAACTGCATAGGTGTGTTCCTGCTGGCCGACGGTCAGGAAGGTGGCAGCGGTCAGACTGCGGTGCTGAACAACGCCGTCTGGGCGAACAACGAGGTGTGCGAACAGTTCTCGCCCGGATTCCTGCCGATCCTCGGCGGTGGCGGCATCGTGCTCGCGGGGTCGCAGCACAACGCGATCCTTCACAACGTGGTGACCGAAAACCGCGGCAACACCCTGTTCTCCGGCGGGATCGTGCTGATTGAGACGCCGAGACCGCGGGCGGACGGGTCGCACGACGCCTCCACCAACAATCTCGTGCTCCTGAACAGTCTTCGCGGCAACAGGCCGGCCGACATCCGCCAGGACGAGGCGAGCAGCCCGAACCTGATCGTGGGCAACCGGTGTCAGACGTCGGTGCCGGGAGGATTGTGTGACTAGGGGTTGATATGCCGAGGGACGGAATTGAACCGCCGACACCGTGATTTTCAGTCACGTGCTCTACCGACTGAGCTACCTCGGCACAGGGGAAAACGCCCGGGCAGAACGATGATCATATCAGACGGTGAGGCCCGGGCGTTTTTCTACCTACTTCTTTCAAACCGCTGCCGCTTCCAGTACCGTGAGGCCCAACTCGGCACGCACGCGATCCTCGATCGACTTGAAGATCGCCGGGTTGTCCTTGAGGAACTGTTTGACGTTTTCGCGCCCCTGGCCGAGCCGCTCGCCGCTGTAGGCGAACCAGGTGCCGCTCTTCTCCACGATCTTGCGGTCGACCGCGAGATCGAGCAGGTCGCCCTCCCGTGAAATCCCTTCGCCGTACATCACGTCGAACTCGGCCTCGCGGAAGGGCGGCGCAACCTTGTTCTTGACCACCTTCACGCGCGTCCGGCCGCCGACCACCTGTTCGCCGTCCTTGATGGCGCCGATGCGGCGGATGTCGAGGCGGACCGAGGCGTAGAACTTCAGCGCGCGGCCGCCGGTGGTCGTTTCCGGGTTGCCGAACATGACGCCGATCTTCTCGCGCAGCTGATTGATGAAGATGAGCGATGTTTTCGACTTGGACACGACACCGGTCAGCTTGCGGAGCGCCTGCGACATGAGCCGGGCCTGAAGGCCCATCTGCGCTTCGCCCATCTCGCCGTCGATCTCGGCGCGCGGCACCAGCGCGGCGACCGAGTCCACGACCACGACGTCGACACCGCCGGAGCGGACCAGCACCTCGACGATCTCGAGCGCCTGCTCGCCGTTGTCGGGCTGCGACACCAGCAGATTGTCGAGATCGACCCCCAGCTTCTTCGCATATTGCGCATCGAGCGCATGTTCCGCGTCGACGAACGCCGCCATGCCCCCGAGCTTCTGCGCTTCGGCAATGATCTGCAGCGTCAACGTGGTCTTGCCGGACGACTCCGGCCCGAAGATTTCGATGACCCGGCCCCGCGGGACGCCGCCGATGCCAAGGGCATAGTCGAGGCTGACGGCGCCGGTCGAGATCGAAGGAATCACCGTAACGGCGTCCTTCTGCCCGAGGCGCATGATCGAACCCTTGCCGAACTGTTTCTCGATCTGGCCGACGGCCATTTCGAGGGCGCGGGCGCGCTCGCGATCGTTCCGATCTTCAACTGGGGGCATAACGCTCCTGACGAAAGCTGGTTGATCTGTGACGCCCGGCGAGGGCCGGCCCGGCACAGCCCCAGTCTTCAACAGGCCCGTGACAGGTGAGGTCACGCCGGTGCGCCGCGAAACTGGAGCGGGTGAATTCTAGGAGTGTGCCGAGGTGAAAGTCAAGCGCAAAAGTGTGCAGTCGACGCCAATAACATGCTCTTTTGCAGTCATTTATAGAATCTGTTGACTTTCGCCTCTGGTGACCGGGCCGGGCAGTATCTGCGGCCCGTCCGGAGCCCGGACAGTGCGAATTCTGCGATGGCGCCGTGGTCCCTGTAGCATGGCTCCTTCATGCCAACGCCTCTCGGACACGCCCTCGGCGCCGCTGCCGCCGGTTGGGCCGTGGCGCGCCCGCTCCCGGCGAGCGCTCCATTCACCGCCACCCTTCGCCGCGGTGCCTGGTTCGCGCTGCTCGGAATGTTCCCCGACGTCGATCTGCTGCTCGCGTTTCACCGCGGCCCGACACATTCGCTGGGCACGGCACTCATTGTCGGCCTTGCCACGACCGCGCTGTCCAGTGACGTCCGCCTGGGGCTCGCGGCGGGATGTGCCTACGCAACGCACGCCCTGCTCGACTGGCTCGGCGCCGACAGCTCGATGCCGGTCGGTATCATGGCGCTGTGGCCGATCACGTGGGAGTACTACCAGGCATCGAGGCCGATCTTCGATTCCGTGTGGCGCCGGAACGAGACGCCGGACTTCTGGTCCCACAACGTGAAGGCACTCGCGAAGGAGCTGTTGATTCTCGTGCCGCTGGCGTGGGGCGCCTGGCGAGTTGCGACGCGACCGTTGCTCGTAAAAGACAGAACAAGAGGATCAATCTCCTGATCTCCTGGCCTCCTGCGATCTGACGGGTGGCTGTCGCTCGTACTTGTAAAACCCTTGCCCGGTTTTTCGCCCGAGGTGTCCCGCCGCGACCATGCGGCGGAGCAGTGGACAGGCGCGGTACTTCGGGTCGCCGAGTCCCTGGTGCAGCACCTCCATGATCGCGAGGCACACGTCGAGCCCGATGAAATCGGCCAGCGTGAGCGGACCCATCGGGTGATTCATGCCAAGCTTCATGACGGTGTCGATCGCCTCCGCTGTTCCGACGCCTTCCATCAACGCGTACACCGCCTCGTTGATCATCGGCATCAGGATCCGGTTGGCGATGAAACCAGGGTAGTCGGCGGCTTCGATGGCCGTCTTGTTCAATCGCATGCACAGTTCGGTCGCGGCCAGCATCGATTCGGGCGACGTGGCCTGGCCGCGGATCAACTCGACGAGCGTCATCAGCGGAACGGGGTTCATGAAGTGCATGCCGAGCACCTTGTCCGGCCGCGTGGTCGCCGCGCCGAGCAGGGTGATCGAGATGGACGAGGTGTTCGAGCTGAGGATGACGCTGGGCTTGGTGATCTGGTCGAGCCGTGCGAAGAGACCGCGCTTCGCGGTGGCGTCTTCGAAGATCGCCTCGACGACGTAGTCGACGTCGCCAAGCGCATCGACGGTCGTTCCCGTCGTCAGTCGTCCTAGCGCCTGATCCCGCGCGGCGGCGGTGAGCCGCCCTTTCTCGACGAACCTCCCGAGACTCTTCTCGATCGATTCCCGCGCCCGTTCGAGCGCGGTGGGTGCGGCATCGACCAGCCTGACCTCGAATCCTGCCTGCGCGAACACCTGGGCGATACCGTTGCCCATGGTGCCGGCACCAACGACACCGACGCGATTGATAGTCATCGGGGGCAGAATTGCGCAACTGGCGTACGAAACGCAATTGTGAATCTCGTGGTTCGCGGCTCGCGGTTCGCGGGTTCGGCAACGTTATCAGAGGCAACCGTCCGCGCGGATCGGCGCCAGCTTGCTTCTGATTATCGCGGCTCCCGAACCCGCGAGCCCACGAACCGCGAACTCGCGACTATCTCTCGACCGCTAGTGCGACTCCGTTTCCTCCCCCCAGGCACAGCGCTGCGATACCGCGACGGACGTTTCTCCGGCGCATGGCATAGATCAGTGTGGTGAGGACCCGTGCGCCGCTCGCGCCGATCGCGTGGCCGAGGGCGACCGCGCCGCCGTGCACGTTGACCCGCGACGGATCGATGCCGAGCTCGCGCATCACGGCAATCGCCTGGACCGAGAAGGCCTCGTTGATTTCGAAGAGATCGACGTCGGCCAGATTCCATCCGACTCTCGCGGCGACGCGGCGCACGGCTTCGACCGGCGTCATCATCACCAGCTTCGGCGCGAGCCCGCTCGTGGCCTGACCGACGATTCGCACGAGAGGAGAGAGTGCCAGAGCGCGTGCCTTCTCGGCAGCCATGACGACGAGTGCGGCAGCGGCGTCGTTGACGCCCGGTGCGTTGCCGGCGGTCACCGTGCCGTCCGTCTTGAAGGCCGGTTTCAACGCCGCGAGCGATGCCGCGGTGGTGTCCTCCCGGACTGGCTCGTCCCGGTCGAAGACGAGCGGCGGTCCCTTCTTGCGGGGGACCTCGATCGGCAGAATCTCGTCGGCGAACCATCCCTGCCTGGTGGCTTCAGCAGCCTTCCGATGACTCGCCGCCGCGTATTCGTCCTGCTCGGCGCGGCCGACGGCAAACAGGTCGGCAACGACCTCGCCCGACATCCCCATATGGCACTGCTCGAAGCTGCACCAGAGCCCGTCCTGCACGAGCGAATCGACCAGCTGACCGTTGCCCATGCGGAGACCTTCCCGCACGCGCGGCAGCAGGTACGGCGCGTTGCTCATCGACTCCATGCCGCCGGCGACGGCAATCTCGATGTCGCCAGTCGCGATCCCCTGGGCGGCCAGCATCACAGCCTTCAGGCCCGAGCCGCAGACCTTGTTGATCGTCATCGCCGCGACCCGATCGCTCAGACCGCCGTTGAGAGCAGCCTGGCGGGCCGGGTTCTGACCGTTGCCGGCCTGGATGACGTTCCCCATGATGCATTCGTCAACGCTCGCCGGATCGATCCCCGCGCGCCTGACCGCCTCGCGCACGACAAGTGCGCCGAGTTGCGGAGCGGTGAAGTCTTTCAGCGCCCCGAGGAATTTGCCGGTGGGCGTGCGGACTGCGGAGACGATGACTGAATGCATCTTTGCTTTGTCGGCGGCTCGGGGGCTCGGCGGTTCGGGGGCCCCGAACCCCCGATCCGTGTCAGCGAAGCACCTCGATCCTTGAGACGCTCGCAGCCCCGAGCAGGTGCTGCATTCGCTTCAGGATGGTGTCAGCGGCACGCTCGATTTCACCGGCCCAGCGCGGATCGCGGGCGCGCACCGTCAGCACGCCGCCGCTGAGTGTGACCGTCGCCGACCGCGCCAGCGCGGGGCCCGCGGCGACCGTCCAGGCGAACGTCGTTCTGCCCGGCGAGGGGGGCTGGCGCCGGATCACTTCGGCAATCACGCCGGTCGCGAAGTTCTGCAGCGGCACCATCGATGATGCAGCGATACTATCAAACGGATGCGCCTGGTCCTGGCATCCGCCTCCCCGCGCCGCGCCGCGCTCCTGAGCACCGCTGGCTTCACTTTCGAGGTGGAGCCGGTCGACGTAGACGAGACGCCTCAGCCGGCCGAACAGCCGACTGATTACGCGCTGCGGGTTGCCCGCGACAAGGCGGCAGCATGGCGACGGCAGCACGACGGAGACGCGACCGCGTGCATCCTGGCGGCCGATACTGTCGTGGTAGCCGACGGTCAGATCCTGGGGAAGCCGTCGAATCGCGAGCACGCCCGCGAAATGCTCTCCTTACTCTCCGGCACCACCCACCTCGTCCACACCGGCGTCGTCCTCCGGCTCGCCGACGAGGAGCTTGCAGAGGTCGTGACCACCCGAGTACGCTTCCTCGAACTGAGCGGGGCAGAGATCGACTGGTATCTCCAGAGCGGCGAAGCCGAAGGAAAAGCCGGCGCCTATGGCATCCAGGGGCGCGCTTCGCGGTTCGTCGACTGGATTGAAGGATCGTGGTCGAATGTCGTCGGGCTTCCGGTCGCGACGGTCTATCGGATGCTGACCCGCGCCGGCGTGCTATCCTGACGATAAATCCAGCAAGGCGCGACACTTATGAGTGCTAAAGCGTTGAAAATCGGCGCCACCGTTGCCGTGGTCCTGCTTGCCCTCACCGGGCTCCTGTTCGCCACGCTCAGAGAGGACACGCAGTTCTACAAGCACGTCGACGAGGTGATGAGCGATCCCGTCGCGTGGCAGGGCCGCCGCCTGCAGCTCCATGGCTACGTCGCGGGCATCGAACGCAAGCGCAACTCGCTCGAGTACCGCTTCAACGTTCAGAGCAACGGCCACGTGGTCCAGGCCAGCTACACCGGCGTCGTTCCCGACACGTTCAAAGAGGGAGCGGAGGTCGTGCTCAAGGGCACGCTGAGCCCGGACGGGTTCCATGTCGAACGGAACGGCGTCATGGCGAAGTGTCCGTCGAAATACGAACCGTCGAAGGGCGCGCTGCCGAACACCTCCGGCAGCTGAGCCCGTCGCAAGTTTTCCGGGAACAACCATCATGCCTGCGCTTGGAAATGTGCTGCTCCTCGCGGCGTTCGTCGCGTGCGCGTACGCGGTTGCCGCCTCGGTCGCCGGCGCGCGGCGCCGATCGACGCGCCTGATCGAAAGCGGGACCGGCGCCTTCTACCTGATCACGGCGCTGATGACGATGGCGTCGGGCGTGATGGTGCACGCGTTCGTCACCAACAACTACAGCATCAAGTACGTGCAGCGGTATTCGGAGGCCGCGCAGCCGCTGGCCTACAAGATTGCGTCGTACTGGGGTGGTCTCGATGGCTCGGTGATGTTCTGGGTGTTCCTGCTCGGCATCTTCGGATCGATCGCCGTTTACACGAACCGTGACCGGCATCGCGAGCTGATTCCCTACGTCGTCGCCGTGATCGCCACCACGCAGATGTTCTTCATCCTGCTGATGGTGGTGCACAACAACCCGTTCTCCACGTTCCTGACGCCGCCTCCTGCCGACGGCCAGGGGCTGAACCCGCTGCTCCAGAACTTCTACATGGCGATCCACCCGCCGTCGCTCTACACGGGCTTGGTGGCGATGACGATCCCCTACGCGTTCGGGATGGCAGCGCTGATCACCGGTCACCTCGACGACGCCTGGCTGCGCGCGGTGCGGCGCTGGACGATGATCGGCTGGCTCGCGCTGTCGTTCGGGCTCACGCTGGGCATGCTCTGGGCGTACGAGGAACTGGGGTGGGGCGGCTACTGGGGATGGGATCCGGTCGAGAATGCCGGGCTCCTGCCGTGGTTCACGGCGACCGCCTTCCTCCATTCGGTGATGGTGCAGGAGCGGCGCGGGATGCTGCGGGTGTGGAACGTGACGCTGGTCATCACCACGTTCTTCCTGACGATCTTCGCGACGTTCATGACGCGGTCCGGCGTCGTCCAGTCGGTTCACGCGTTCGGCGAGGATCGCGAGCTCGCACGACTGTTCACGATCTTCATGATCCTGATCGTGACGTTCAGTTTCGGCCTGGTCATCCGCCGGCTGCCGCTGCTGCGCTCGCGCAACGAGCTCGACTCCTGGGTGTCTCGCGAAGCGGCGTTTCTCGCCAACAACTGGATCCTCCTGTTCTCGGCGTTCTTCGTACTGTTCGCGACGATGTTCCCGACGCTGAGCGAAGCGGTCATGGGTGAGCGACTGACGGTGGGGCCGCCATTCTTCAACAAGTGGATGCTGCCGATCGGATTGGCGCTGCTCGCGTTGACCGGGGTAGGGCCGCTGCTCGCCTGGCGCAAGTCGACGGTCTCGAACCTGGTCGATCAGTTCCTTTATCCCGCGGTGTTCGCCTTCGTGGTCTCGGGCGCGCTGGTATTCCTCGGGGTCCGCGTCTGGAGCTCGGGCATCTGCTTTGCGCTGTGCGCGTTCGTGATGGGCACCATCGCGCAGGAATTCATCCGCGGCGCCGAGGTGCGGCGCGCGGCGAGCGGATCCGATCGCCTGACAGCGATGATCGGACTGGTCAGCCGCTCGAAGCGCCGCTATGGCGGCTACATCGTCCACGTCGGGATCGCCGTGATGTTCCTCGGGTTCGCGGGCGAAGGGTTCAAGCAGGAAGGAGAAGCGCTCCTCAAGCCCGGTCAGCAGTTCACCGTTTCCCACTTCACGATCAAGCACGATGCGCTGCGCGTGACGACTGACTCCCAGAAGCAGATGATCACGGGCCACGTCTCGGTACTCGACGACGGCAAGCCGATCGCCACCATGACCCCGGCGAAATGGTTCTACGCCAAGCGCGAGCAGGAGCCAACGACAGAGGTCGCGATTCGTCGAGGCGTGGGGGAGGACCTTTACATCGTGCTTGCCGGCTACGACGCCGCCGAACAGAGCGCGACCTACGCCGTCACGATCAATCCGCTGGTCAACTGGATCTGGCTTGGCTTCGGGATCCTGGCGCTCGGAACCGGCATCGCCCTGCTGCCTGAAAGCGCCCTCGCGTTCGCCGCGGCGAAGGTCCCTTCGGCCGCGGCGACGGCATCGATGCTTCTGTTGCTGCTGCTCGTGCCGTCGTTTGCGGCCGCGCAGACCGCCGACGCGACCCGCGCCGTCCTGCGCAAGCAGCTGGAAGGCGAGATTCTCTGCACCTGTGGCTGCCGCCGGCCGATGAACGATTGTCCGATGGAGCCGAACTGCCACGGGCTCGATGCGCAGCGCGCGAAGCTCGACAAGTATGTCGTCGAGGACGGCATGGACCGCGATCAGGTGCTTGCCGCGTTCGCGACCGACTACGGCACGCAGGCGATCCTGGCCCGGCCGATCGACAAGGGTTTCAATCGGCTGGCGTGGTTCTTCCCGTACCTGATCGGCATCTCGGGCGCGGTTGGCGCCGTCGTCATCGCGCGGCGCTGGTCGCGCCGCTCAGAGCCCGCAGAGCCTTCGGCCGCTGCCCACGAAGATGCGGCCCTCCGTACCCGGTTGGATGATGAGCTCCGCGACCTCGATTAACGGTACCGAAGCGGAACGTCTGTCTCGCTCCGCCGGAAAGGATGGCAGGGCAGAGGACACGCTTCGGCCCTGGCACTTCTTCGTGCTTGTCTCGCTCGTCGCGGCCACTGCGGCCGTGGTCCTGGCCAGGGAAGCCAGGCCCGAGCATCTCGTTCTCATCAGCCTGACCATCGGTGCCGCTGGTTTCGCGGGCGCGGCCTTGTATCGGACCCTCTCGCCACTCGTTCGGCCAGACGCGCGGCCGGCCGCTGCAGGCCTCAGCGAATCCATGCGGGCCGTGCTCGAGCGCGAGAAGATGCTCGTGCTGCGTTCCATCAAGGAGCTCGAATTCGATCGCGCGATGGGGAAGCTCTCGGAGAAGGACTTCGAGGAGATGGCGGCCCGGCTGCGGGCGCGGGCGATATCGCTGATGCGGCAGCTCGACGCCGGCGGAGGCTACCGCGAGCTCATCGAACGCGAGCTGAAAGCACGGGTGAGCAGCCCCGGCCGGGAGAAACGCGTCACACCGGCACCCAAGGTGGCTCCGGCCGCGCCCAGGAACTGTGCGTGCGGCGCGGTGAACGATCTGGATGCCGCGTTCTGCAAGCGGTGCGGCACAAGGCTCACCGCGGAAAGCGGCGCATGACCCTCCTTCGCGCTTCGCGCTACGGCGGGCATGGGCTCGCCATAGTCATGGGCCTGCTGACCGCAACGATGGCATCAGCCCAGATGCCGGATCCGCGGCAGATGTCCGGCATCCCCCGGCCTGATCCCCAGCTGCAGAACGGGATAGTGACTGTCCGCGTGATCCGCGGTTCGTTCGACAATCCCGTCGTGAGCCTGACCGTCGAGCTCGCGGGCCCTTCGCCCGCAATGCGAGCAACCACAGATGATGCGGGGCGAGCGGAATTCAAGGGCGTTCCGCCTGGCCTTCGTCTGAAGGCCTCTGCTACGGTCGCGGGCGAGCGAATCGAATCCCAGGAATTCTCAATGCCGGCATCTGGAGGCATCCGGCTCGCGCTCGTGGCGGCCGGACCCGCAGGTTCTTCGTCCCCGCCGCCGGCGGCCGCAGCCGATCCGGGACCCGTGCAGCCCGGCACCGTCGTCCTCGGAGAAGACTCGCGCTTCATCTTCGAGATGGGGGAGGACGGGCTCTCGGTGTTTTACGTGCTGCAGATCAACAACAGCTCGCAGGCCCGCGTGCAGCCGTCCACACCAGTCGTGTTCGAGCTGCCGGCAATGGCCCGGGGCGCGGCCGTGTTGCAGGGCTCGGCGCCGGAGGCGCGCGTTGCCGGGCGGCGGCTCGAGATACGCGGACCGTTCGCTCCAGGCAACACGCTCGTCCAGGTTGCCTACACCGTGCCGTTTGGCAACGCAGACCTGGTAATCGAGCAGCCGCTGCCGATCGAGTTGAAGCACGTCGCGGTCGTGGCCCAGAAGGTCGGCGACATGCAGCTCACCTCTCCGCAGGTGCGCGAGCAGCAGGCCATGCCAGCCAACGGCAACTTCTATATCGCCGGGCGGGGCGGCGCGGTAGCGGCGAACTCGGTGCTGCGCTTTGCGTTCTCCGGTATGCCACACGCCTCCGTCTGGCCGCGGAACCTCGCGCTGGGTCTCGCGCTGCTCATTCTGGCCGGAGGGGCATGGTCAGCGTTCAGGGGCGCCGCGGGTGCCACCGCGCGGGATGGCGAGCGCCGCGAGCTCGAGACGCGCAGGGATCGCCTGTTCGACGAGCTCACCGCGCTCGAGGCGAGCCTTCGGGACGGGAATGCGGATCCTGAGCACTACGGCGCCCGGCGCCGGGAGCTCGTCGCCGCGCTCGAAGGCATCTATGCGGCGCTCGACGACGAGGCCGTGGTGAGCCGCGCGTCCTAGCCCCC
>Ga0075420_100006175_pt1 | contig 10578 bp, 8 predicted proteins | sample SoiMetdeltSBSDD4_FD_75296 | JGI IMG/M metagenome (GOLD analysis project Ga0075420, IMG submission 75296) | Bulk soil microbial communities from a Populus tree surrounding site in Tennessee, USA - Soil MetaG P. deltoides SBSDD4 | ecosystem: Environmental > Terrestrial > Soil > Tree plantation...
ATATCGATTCCGTGGAATATGATGATGAACCTATACAGATCAATTATGATATCAGGATACGATCGGGGCAGGATGAGATGATTTATCTTAATCCCATGCTGGGAGAGGGGTATAAGGAAAACCCGTTTAAATCAGCAAAGAGACTTTATCCTGTAGAAATGCCATATGCATTTGATGAAACTTACCATTTTCAAATGTCTGTGCCTGCTAATTATGAAGTTGATAATTTACCAAAGTCAACAAGAGTGAATTTGGATGAAGAGGGAAAAAGTTTTTTTGAATACATAATCGGGAACACGGGCGGTATTATTTCATTGCGTTCAAGAATCAAAGTTGTCCGCACTTATTTTTTGCCTGAAGAATATGAATTGTTGCGTGATTTTTTTAATACGATCGCGAATACTCACTCCGGCCAGATTGTCTTAAAAAAGAAGAAACAGTTGTGAAAGGGTTATTATGATCCTTCATCTTCCAAATGGAGCCGATGATACATCCGGTGAATAGCGGGCGCCAGTATGATGCCAATATTGGTAATGAATACAACGCCGCTGAATAAAGCATAAAAAGACGAAAATATCTTTCCCTGTACATTGGTTATTTCTACTACCGGCCCCATACCGCTTAATATCATGGAAGCATTGTGCAATGAGTCGATCCAGTTTACACCTGCTGTATAGTGATAACCTGCGATACCAATTACCAAACAAATGCCTAGTATCAAGAATGCGAATAAGATATTCTTAAGCACTCTTTGGTAAAAGACGCTCATTGGTGCCAGCTTCTGCTTCTTATGTTCGTACATACAATTGTTTTGAAATGGCGGCAGTGGTTCCGTTTGAATTCTTTTTACCACATGGTCACATAGTGCACAATATAAAATCGACACATACCGAGTGCTATGTGACAACCTATATGTCCTCTGCGTCTATGTGGTTCCATTTTTTCAAAACTGATACACTACCGATATGGCCGAATAATAGCAAGGTAAATTATATGATTTAAATCTTTTGTGAGGCATTTTTCAATATTTTCATGTTCTTAAACCAACTGACATGGGACAACTTGCAACCAAGGATATTATCGTATTCCTTTTTTATTTTGTTATTGTGGCGAGTTATGGTTATTGGATATATCAACGAAAAAAAAATACGCATAACGATTCGAAAGATTTCTTCCTGGCAGAAGGGTCCCTTACCTGGTGGGCGATCGGTGCTTCATTGATCGCATCTAATATTTCTGCAGAACAATTTATCGGCATGTCAGGACAGGCATTCCAGCTCGGTCTGGGCATTGCTTCCTATGAATGGATGGCTGCAATAACGCTGATCATCGTCGCCATTTTCTTTATGCCGCTTTATCTTAAGAATAAGATCTACACCATGCCGCAGTTTTTGCGTCAACGTTATGATGGAAGGGTAAGCACCATCATGGCAGTATTCTGGTTGATGTTATACGTGCTGGTCAATCTTACGTCAATTATTTATTTGGGTGCGTTGAGTCTGCAAAACATGTTGGATGCTCCTTTTTTCTGGTGTGCTTTTGGCCTCTCTTTGTTCGCGATCTTTATTACCCTTGGCGGGATGCGGGTTATCGGTTACACTGACGTGGTCCAGGTTTTTTTTCTGGTCCTTGGAGGATTAGCCACAACCTATTTGGCGCTTGATCTTGTATCAAATTCTATGGGCGATGGTAAAGGAGCCTGGGAAGGTTTGCAGCTTTTAAGAAAAGAGGCCCCGGAACATTTTCACATGATCTATAATAAAGGCGAAAACCTGGTCTATAGTGGAGAACCATCGGGTGGCCTTGCAAAGACAAAAGACCCCTGGCAGGAATTACCCGGGCTGGCTGTTTTACTTGGCGGCATGTGGATCGCAAACCTTAGTTATTGGGGTTGCAACCAGTATATCACGCAAAGAGCATTGGGTGCAAGTTTACCAACGGCAAGAAAAGGTTTACTATTTGCGGCATTTCTTAAATTATTAATGCCGGTTATTGTAGTGTTGCCGGGTATTGCTTGCTATGTAATTTTTAAAAATGGAGGGAATGAGGCAATTACACAAGGAATGAAAGTAACTGATGTTACTACTGATAATGTATTTATCAAACCTGACAATGCGTATTCTATTTTACTGAATTTATTACCGGCAGGATTAAAAGGGCTTGCCTTTGCGGCATTGACAGCCGCCATTGTTGCATCGTTGGCTGGTAAAGCAAATAGTATTTCGACAATTTTTTCACTGGATATCTATAAACGATTTATCAATAAAGATGCAACTGATAAGAAAGTGGTGATTACAGGTCGCTGGGTTGTGATTGCTGCTTTTATTATCGCGTTGATCATAGCACCTGCATTAAAAAGTTTTGGGCAGGGATTTGCCTATATCCAGGAGTTCACAGGATTTATTTCTCCGGGTATACTTGCCATGTTCCTGATGGGATTTTTCTGGAAACGGTCGAACTCCAACGGTGCATTAGCCGCTACCATCGTGAGCATTCCGCTATCTGCTTTGTTTAAGTATTACGTTCCATCTATTCCATTTATGAACAGGATGGGAATTGTCTTTCTTGCCTGCGTTGCCTTGATCATTTTATTCGGATTGCTGGATCCAAAATCAAAAGAGAATCCAAAGGCCCTGGAGGTCGATAGCTCCATGTTTAAAATGTCAACCGGGTATTTGATCGGAGTAGTGATAGTTTCAGCTATATTAGCTGCGCTTTATATTGTTTACTGGTAAAACGGTGAATGGTGAGTGGTGAGTGGTCAGTCATCCAATGCTCGTTACTCACATCCCGATAGTTACCGGGACATCACTCACAAAAAATGGATAACATACAATGAAATATTTACTTGGATTCGATATTGGTTCATCATCAGTAAAAGCAAGCTTGCTTGACATCGAAACAGGCAGGATTGCAGCATCTGCATTTTCTCCCTCCTCGGAAATGCCAATGCAGTCTCCGCAACCTGGTTTTGCGGAACAGGACCCTGACATGTGGTGGAAAGAATTAATAAATGCTGTCAATAAACTTCACCAGGACGTTCCTTTTTTTGGAGACAAGGTTGCCGCGATCGGCATAGCATATCAAATGCACGGACTGGTATGTGTTGATAAAGATCTAAAGCCTTTACGGCCATCTATTATCTGGTGTGATAGCCGCGCGGTGGATATCGGTGATAAAGCTTTTGAAGAATTAGGTGAAAAATATTGTTTAAAGAACTTTTTGAACTCACCGGGAAATTTTACTGCATCCAAATTAAGATGGGTGAAAAAGAACGAGCCCGAGCTCTATAAGCGTATTTATAAAATCATGTTGCCCGGCGATTACATTGGGCTGAAGTTGACAGGTGAACCTGCCACAACGATCTCCGGCTTAAGTGAGGGCATTCTTTGGAATTTTAAGAAGGAAAAATTAGCTGACGATATTTTAAAGCTTTATGGTATCGATAAAGAATTGCTTTCTCCGATAGTTCCAACTTTTGGCGACCAGGGAAGATTGAGTTCCGCTGCAGCGGGTGAGCTAAGAATGAAAGAAGGTATACCGGTGTCATATCGTGCGGGAGATCAGCCAAACAATGCTTTTTCATTGAATGTATCAGAACCGGGCGAAGTAGCCGCTACCGCAGGTACATCGGGAGTTATTTATGGCATTATTGATAAACCCAACTACGATCCTAAATCAAGGGTCAACACCTTTGTACATGTGAATCATTCCAAAAAGCATCCGCGATATGGTGTGTTGCTTTGCATCAATGGGACAGGTATCCTCAATAGTTGGTTACGTAAAAACTTTTTTCCTGACTCAACTTACGAGGAGATAAATAAAGAAGCAGCGATGGTTCCTCCGGGCTCTGATGAACTTTTGGTATACCCCTTTGGAAACGGTGCAGAAAGAGTGTTGGAAAACAGGGACCTGGGAGCCGTGATGAAAGTAGTTCAATTCAATCGTCATCACCGCGGTCATATAGCGCGGGCTGCACAAGAAGGGATAGTCTTTGCCTTGCACTACGGAGTGGAAGTAATGAAAGAAATGGGATTGCAAATGCAAAAGGTAAAAGCCGGGTATGCCAACATGTTTTTTAGCGAAGTATTCAGTACGGCGTTTGTAAATACTCTTGGTTGTGATCTTGAATTATACAATACTGATGGTGCTACTGGTGCTGCAAGGGGGGCGGGGATAGGAGTTGGCGTGTATAAAAATTTTGCGGAAGCGTATTCCTCGATGGAAGTGGTAAAAAAGTTTTCCCCGGATAAAGAACAATATGAACTTTATTCTTCCGTGTATAAGAAATGGAAACGCCAATTAAAAAAGCTGTGATATGCAAGAATCAGTGCCGTATGGCAATTGGGAAAAGCGATGGCACCCTTTAAGAAGAGAGTGGGTGGTCTATGCTGCTCATCGGAATAGCCGTCCATGGAACTTTGATAAAAAAGAATCTGTCGTCAATGCGCCTGCATATGACCCCAAATGTTATTTGTGTCCACGCAATACAAGAATAAGCGGTAGGCAAAATCCCGATTATGCCGATGTTTTCATTTTTGAGAATGATCATCCGGTTGTAGGATTGAATTCGCCGGTGGTACCTTCGGAGTTTCAAAGCATACATGATGGTTTGTATAAAAAAAGCAAGGCGGGCGGCATTGCAAAGGTTGTTTGTTATGATCCCCGCCATAATGTAACGTTGAATGATATTTCAGTCGATAAAGTAGCAACGGTGTACAGGGCCCTGCGTGATGAGATGATCTTTTTCAATCAGCATGAGGCGATTAAATCTGTTTTGATCTTTGAGAATAAAGGCGAGATCGTTGGGGTTTCAAATCCGCATCCGCATTGCCAGATCTATGCGGTGGATTTTACCATCAATGTTGTCAGAAAAGAATTAGATGCTGCTGCCGAATACCAAAAAGAAAAAGGAAGGAATATTTTTAGTGATATTATTGATGCGGAGAAAAGGGATGATGTGCGCATCATTGCAGAGAATAAAGGGGCCATTGCGTTCATTCCCTACTTTGCAAGATTTGCTTATGAAACATATGTGTTCCCGAAGAAAAGACATGCCACATTGATCTCGATGAGCGATGAGGAATTGTATGACCTGGCCGAGGTTTTTCAAACAGCAGCTAAAAAATTCGATGCAAATTTTAACAGCAGTTTTCCCTATATACTGGCCTTTGCACAGGCGCCAGTTGATGGAAATGAATATCCCGATTATCACATGCATCTTATCATTTGCCCGCCTTTACGTCAACCAGGATTAGTGAAATTTCTTGCCGGTCCTGAAACAGGCGCGGACACATTTATGGCCGATACGATGCCCGAAGAAAAAGCAGCCGAACTACGCAGAATTAAACTATGAAATGAGCCATAAAATTTTCGGGGTAAATTGTACTAACTACCGAAGAAAATTTTATGGCGAATTACATCTGACAAAAATTAAAAATAAAGATTCATCAGATGAACGATTTCTTTTTAAAAGATGAACCGGTAATTGCCGCATCAGCTCCCGGCCGTATGGATGTCATGGGCGGCATTGCCGACTATAGTGGCTCACTTTTATTGCAAATGCCCATCAAACAAACAACTACGGTCAGCATTCAAAAAAGAGACGATGGGGTTTTTCATTTAAGAACTGCACTTGCAAAAAATAAGATGGCGGATTTCACTATTCATGTTTCAGAACTAAGCGATAAGTCGCTCAACGAAGCCGGGGCGATCATCAGGTCAAAAGAAAATGGAGACTGGGCGGTATATGTGCTTGGATGCATTTTAGTGCTACAGAAAGAAAAGGGAATAGGCCTTGCCGGTGCCAATATTTTTATTGAATCAAATGTTCCTTTAGGCAAAGGAGTCTCTTCATCGGCTGCTTTGGAAGTAGCCACGATGAACACATTGCAACGATTGCATGATCTGTCATTGGAAAAGGAAGAGCTTGCCGTGCTTGCACAGATGGCGGAAAATCTTGTTGCAGGTGCGCCCTGTGGTTTAATGGACCAACTGTCATCGCATCTTGGGCAAAAAAATAAATTGCTGCCGTTGATATGTCAGCCGCATACAGTATTAAAGCCTATCAGCATCCCACGCGGAATAAATTTCAGTGGCATTGATAGTGGTATTCGTCATGCAGTCAGTGGGGCTTCTTACGGCGACGTAAGAGCCGCCGCATTCATGAGCTACACGATCATAGCAATGCATGACGGTGCTTCGATCGCAGACCTGAATTATGCAAGGACAAATAATGATAGTAGCAGGCTTCCTTATAAAGGATTTTTATCCAACATTCCTGTCCCGGTTTTCGAAGAAAAATATTCTTCGATCCTTCCAAATGAAATTTCCGGAAAAGATTTTTTGACACAATACAATATATCGATCGATAAAGTAACAAGGGTAGAAGAACATAAGATGTATAAACCTCTTGTTTGCGGGTCACATCCTGTTTATGAAAATGCGAGGGTGAATGAATTCAAAGTTTTATTAAAGAATTTTAAAAAGGATAAGGACAAACAAAGCTCATTGATCATGATGGGTCAACTAATGATGCAAAGTCATGAAAGTTATTCTGCAGTAGGATTAGGAAATGAATTCACCGATAAGATCGTTGCAATGGTGCGTGACGCCGGCCCTTTAAATGGGGTTTATGGGGCAAGAGTTTCCGGTGGTGGTAACGGCGGAACAGTTTGTATATTAAGTTTTGACAAGAAAGGAAAACAAACAGTCAAACAAATTCACCATGATTATCAAAAATTGATGAAGCAGAAATTATTTTTCTTTAATGGCAGTAGTCATGGTGCCTATACTTTAAATCAATACATTTGACGCCAACATTTCAATATGAAAAGGTCAATCACCAGATATTTTTTCGCGGTCATTCTATTTTTCCTGAGCTGTAATTCGGCTACGGAAAGCGCATCGTCAGCCGAAGCTGCTGACCTCGTTATCAAAAATGCTAAAGTTTATACGGTCAACAAGAACCAGCCTGAAGCAGAAGCATTGGCTGTAAAAGATGGAAGAATAACATTTGTCGGAAGCAATACCGATGCAAAAAAATATACGGGTGATAAAACCGAAGTGATCGATGCAAAAGGACAATTCGTAATGCCAGGTTTTATCGAAGGGCATGGGCATATTCATGGATTGGGTTTGTCATTGACTATTTTGAACCTGATGAATGTAAAAAACTGGGATGAGATCGTGGCCATGGTTGCTGAAGCGGCAAGAAAAGCGAAGCCCGGTGATTGGATCATAGGTCGCGGCTGGCACCAGGAAAAATGGAATCCGGCACCGGCGAGGAATTATCTTGGGTATCCCTATCATGAAGAGCTTGATAAAGTTTCTCCAAACAATCCTGTTTATTTATCTCACGCAAGCGGCCACAGTGCCTATGTAAATGCAAAAGCATTGGAGCTTGCGGGAATCAATTCCTCAACTAAGAATCCGGCCGGCGGTGATATTGTAAAAGACAAAGATGGTAGAATTGTTGGCGTATTGGCTGAAACAGCGCAGGGTTTAGCCAACAGGGCATACAGCGCCTGGGAAAATCAAAGACCCAAACAGGAACGTTTTACAAAATGGGCTGAGAGCATTAGGATCGCAGAAGAAGATTGTTTGAAAAAAGGGATCACAAGTTTCCAGGATGCTGGTTCATCATTTGAACAAGTAGAAGGAATGAAAAAACTGGCAAAGGAAGGGAAATTAAATATCCGTCATTGGTTAATGGTAAGAGAGGATAATTCATCGCTTCGTGCTCATGCAAATGTTTTCCCGATAGTCAATGAAGGCAACGGCTATTTAACTGTAAAAGCAGTAAAGGTTTCGCTTGATGGTGCATTGGGTTCTTATGGAGCATGGTTGCTTGAACCGTATACAGATCGCCCGGGTTGGGTTGGTAATAATACCGTTGATATTGATTCATTAAAAGCTATCGCTGATTTCTGCTGGAAAAATAATGTACAGTTATGTGTACATGCGATCGGCGACAGGGCCAATCGTGAGCTGATCGATATTTATGCTGCACAGATTGCCAATGATAAAAGCAAGGATCATCGCTGGAGAGTTGAACATGCACAACATGTAAATCCAACGGAGATACCACGCTTCAAAGAATGGAATGTCATCGCTTCTATGCAGGGAATACATTGCACAAGTGATGCACCATTTGTTCCAAAGCGTCTCGGGGCAAAACGCAGTGAGGAAGGTGCCTATGTATGGCAATCGTTTTTAAAAGCAGGTGTAGTTGTAAATAATGGAACGGATACGCCTGTGGAAGACGAAGATCCTGTTGCCAACTTTTATGCATCAGTGACAAGAAAGCTGAAAGATGGTTCAGAATTTTATCCTGCACAAAAGATGACAAGGGAGCAGGCATTGTATTCCTACACGATGGCAAATGCGTACGCCGCTTTCCAGGAAAAAGAAAAGGGTTCATTGGAAGTTGGTAAGTATGCCGATATTGTTATACTTTCCAATGATTTAATAAACTGCAAAGACGAAGGCATTAAGAGTACAAAGATTGTAACGACGCTAGTAGGAGGTAAGGTAAAGTATAAGGGGCAGTTTTAGGATTATTATCCCGGCTTTGTTACTACTATTAAGCTTCAGTTGCACAGTTTACCCAGAGCGAAGCGAAATGCACACTTGTGCACTTGCAACTGTTTTCACCAATAATGGTATACTTTAACTTTAGATTGCTTCGGCCTTGCTGAACCCAGAAAGCAAATTTGCACTGTATGCCGGCCTCGCAATGACGAAGATCCTGCGGGGCCGGAGATCGTTTCAAACTTGCGAAGTGTTCGTCATTGTGAGGCTTGCCGATAAAACTGTGAATCGTTGAGTGTTTGCTGACGGCAAGCCGAAGCAATCTAAATCCAAATGCCCAGCTTATGTTGATGTTCAGTGAGATTGACCGCCGGTGTTTATGCAGCAAAATCTATGATCCTGCGGTCTCCTTTAGTTCAAAGCCATCATATGCCTTTCCAAAGTTTTTTGCTCCTGTTGCCGTTCGGTCTCGTTACCTGTTTTTATTCACCTCCTCCTCAACGAGAGTCTCCGAATTTACAGGTCAGGGTTGTGATAGATAGCACCGCTAATTTTTATTTGGATACTGTTAGCGTATCAGCAGAATACTATCATCGCTCCTTGGAATATCCTAAATATGATTCGACACTTGGTAGATACGCATTCGTATTTGATGGATTGGAGAAAGGAAAAACGAAAATCCAGATTGCATCTTTTCTTGATAGAGCCCTTTATAAAGAGATCGATCTTAAAAAGGACACTGCTATTTTTATTAAGACAAACGAACTAAATAATTTTCACGATGCAAAGGAGATGAAGATTCCTTCATTTGATTTAAATGACGGAGACACAATCGTAATTGGGCTTGAGAGTCTGGGCTGCTTTCATTTTTATAAAGAAAATGTCATTGTTTCAAAAAGTAATGGAAAGTATAAAGTCGCATTTAATAATACAAGACCCAGAGGATATGGTCTTGGTAATATGAACATAAAAAAAGAGTTTAATTTGGAATTTGCAGACACGCTCAAAATGTTTTCGGCAGAATGTAAAAAATTGATAAAGCACAGATCTTTTTGTGTTAGTACAACTACTGCTCATATTTATATCAGGAAAGGAGATTCGGTATATAAACTTCCTGACATTGGTTGTGGAGATTGGCAGGGATATAACAGGTTGGTAGCTGCACTTGATCCGCCCTGGCCGAAAATAGACGGTTAATCCGATTTATCTGCGCTTCTCCGTAATGGGGCCTTGAATATACTATAACTGTTTTAGGATGCTTTTTAGATTGCTTCGGCCTAATGAACCAAGGGCGATAAATTGTTCCATTTGACGGCCTCGCAATGACGATGACCCTGCGGGGCCGGATGGTCGATTCATACTCTCGGAACCTCGTCATTGCGAGGCTTGGCGATAGGGATTTAGCATAAATAGTGTTTGTCGACGCCAAACCGAAGCAAACTAAACACTACACAAAACCCATAAAACCACGGAAAAAACAAGCGCAAGGAATCTAACTTGCTTATATGAAACAAATGGGTGGATGGATTTATATCATGTGTAGTATAAATCATTCTACTTTGTATGTAGGAGTGACATCGAATATTGCGTCAAGAGTTTATGAACATAAGCGTAAAGTTTATCCAGGTGGTTTTAGTTCACGGTATAATTGTGTCAAATTAGTTTACTATCAGAGATTCGAATTGATAATTGAAGCTATTGCAGAAGAGAAAAGAATTAAAGGTGGAAGCAGGAAGAAGAAAGAGGATTTAATAAATAGTATGAACCCTGGATGGAAAGATTTGTATGACGAAATAAAATACCTGTAAATTTTCTATTAACGTTGCGGCTTTTAGATTGCTTCGGCCTACTGTACTAACAATAAATGCCTATTGTTTTGACGGCCTCGCAATGACGTGGGCACTGCGGACCAATAAAGGCTCTACCAACCAACGGAGTGCTCGTCATTGCGAGGCTTGCCGATAAAACTGTGACAGTCTAACCAATTGTTCACGGCAGGCCGAAGCAAACTAAAATGTCGAGCCATAATTAAAACAAAAATTACAT
>Ga0075420_100006176_pt1 | contig 10577 bp, 11 predicted proteins | sample SoiMetdeltSBSDD4_FD_75296 | JGI IMG/M metagenome (GOLD analysis project Ga0075420, IMG submission 75296) | Bulk soil microbial communities from a Populus tree surrounding site in Tennessee, USA - Soil MetaG P. deltoides SBSDD4 | ecosystem: Environmental > Terrestrial > Soil > Tree plantation...
CATACGCGAACCGCGACAGCCGGCGCTCCGCGGACACCTCGTGCACGCAGGACAGAAAACGCTGCAGCCCATCGAAGTTCGCCTGCCCTTCGCGCATGACGAGGACGTCACGCTGATGCTCGCGCGCGTCGCGCCATCTCCGCGCCACGGTGACGGCGTTGTCGGTGACATCCTCGACATTCACGTTCTCGAATCCGGCGTCGGTGAGGAGCCGCTCGTTCTCGCCTGGCGGCACGAACAGGTAGAAGCCGATCGAGCTCCGCGTGGCGATCTCCTCGTGGGACACGATGCCCGTGAGCACCAACGCGTCGGTGAAGAGCACCCGACCACCGGGACGCAGCACGCGGAACCAGTCGCGCAGCACGCTGGCGCGCTCGCGAATGTGGCAGATCGCATCGTTCGAGACCACGGCGTCGAACCGGCCGTCAGGAAACGGCAGCGGCCGGCCGGCATCCACGGCGCGGAATTCGACGCGATCGGACAAGCCTCGCGCCTCCGCGAGCGCCGTCGCGTTGCGGACGCCAAGCGCGTTGATGTCGACACCCGTCACGCGGCAGCCGCGCGCGGCGGCCAGGTACACCGCGGGCCCGCCGGAGCCGCTTCCTACCTCCAGGACGTGGGAGTCGGCGCCAATGCGCAGCCGGTCGGCGAACCGCAGCCACTCATCGGCGGTGAGCCAACTGCTCTGCCCCATGTCCTCGCCGTACGTCTCGCGCCGCACGGCCGCCTCGGCCGCGCTCGCGAAGTCGCCGTAGACGTTGTCGTAGAGATTGACGGTGCTGCTCGACATGATGGTTACACGTTAGGCGGTTCGGGCGGAACTTCCGTTCGTCGGCCAGGCGAAAGGAAGCAGGACTGCAAGTGCGCGCGCACGAGCGCTAGCCAGCCGTGATCTCCTCGTACGCGCACGTGAGCGCATCCCGTGGGCCTGGCTGCCCGAAACGACCGAACGTCTCGAACCCCTTGAGCGGATCGCGCATCGCCAGGATCTCGTCGCGTGACCGGCCGGCTTTCACCTGCGACTCGACGAACGCGAGCAGCGCACCGAAGTAGTCGCGGAACGCCGCCAGATCGGTCCGACTGCCCGTCACGGGCAATCCCGTGTTGCCATGCCCGAAGATGTACACCGTGTCGTTCGAGTGATCGCGCGGCGTGCGCTCGAGGACGGTCATCCAGCCGCGGAGCGTCGCACCGGCGGCCCGATCGACTACGGGATGCCGCTGGTTGAACATGAGGTCACCCATGTGCGCGACGTTCGCGCGCTCGAACGTGATCACGGCGTCGCCGCTCGTGTGGGCGCGCCCGTAGTATCGGGCGCGAATCTTCTCGTCACCGACGTCCGCCGACCACGTGTCCGTGAACGTCGTGTCGGGATAGAGCTGATCCGCCGGTGGCTGGCCACCAGGCGGCTGCCGCATGTGCTCGTCGGCCTTTGCATGGGCGACGACCTTCTTCGCCGCACCGCGAAACGAGATGTTGCCGCCCGAATGGTCGCCGTGGTGGTGCGTGTTGATGAGGAGGTCGACCGGTTTGCCGCCCGACCGCTCGTTCAGCCCATCGAGACACGCCTTGCCTTCGGCTGGAAACTGGCTGTCGACGACGACGACGCCATTCGAGTTCACGAGATACCCGATGGTGCCGCCACGCATCGTGAAGAATCCGACGTTGCGGCGGATCGGCGTGAACACGGGCGATGGAGCCTGGCCCTGCAGTGCGCTCACGAGGCTCGGGCGACCGAGCGTGGCGGCAGCGGCGGCGGCAGCGGACGTAGCGAGGAAGTCGCGGCGAGAGATCGACATGGCGCGTGTCGGGAGTGGTCGTGTCGGTGAATGGATGGCTCGCCAACGCTACGCCCACCGAGCCGTCGGAGCAAGCCGAGCTACGCGCTACGGCGACAGCCCAGACGCGCGGTCGCGGCGGAGTCAGGCTCGGTCGATCCTCTCGTTCGTGACCGTGGACCAGAGCACGCCCGCACCATCGAGGAACGCGCCATACGGTTCGTCGGGCCGCGGGCTCGACCCAAGGCGCAGCACGTTCCCATCGAGATCCTCGACCTGCATCTCGTACGCCCACTCGTAGTTCGTCGGCGGGAATCGTACCCGCGCGCCCCGCGTCACGAGCTCCGCGTGCAGGGCGCCGGCGTCGGTGACGCCGGCCCAGACCCACGTTCCACGCTGCCCCTGGTCCCACTCGCAGAGAAAGATGGTGCACCCATCCCGCGTGACGGAGACGAGCCCACCGCTATCCCAGTCCATCGTGAAGCCGAGCTTGTCCACGTAGTACGCGAGACTCTCCCGGACGTTCGCGACGCGCAGGATCGGCGCCGGAGTCTTGAAGCGGGTGGTCATATCGAGACGCGGAATGAGGTGCCTAACGTTTCACGAGCCGGCCATCAGCCCGCACCACTCTACGCTGCATCGGGCCGTCACCGTCGGGCAACGCCCGGTCAGCCAACGGTCGCGCCCGTGCAGCAAACGGCGCCGAGCCTAACGCATGCCGCCCCGTTGACACGGGCGGGACGGCGCGCCATCGTGGCCGTCCCTCTTCCGGTACGACTTCTCTCCCGGAGCGACGCCGTGAATCTCCAAGGGTCGGTCGCATTGGTCGCCGGCGCAAGCCGTGGCGTCGGCCGTGGCATCGCGGAAGCACTCGCCGACGCCGGCGCGGTCGTGTACGCGTCCGGTCGATCGATCGAGAGCGCGACTCTCCCGGCCGCCGTGACTCGCGTGCGCTGCGATCACACGAACGATGCGGAGGTCGAGACTCTCTTCCGGACCATCGACAGCGACCATGGACGTCTCGACATCCTCGTCAACAGCGTGTGGGGCGGCTACGAGCGCATGGTCGAGGGCAATCGGTTCACGTGGCCCGACCCGTTCTGGGAGCAGCCGGTGTGGCGCTGGGACGCGATGATGAACGCAGGTGTTCGGGCTGCGTTCGTTGCAAGCCAGCATGCGGCCCGCGCCATGGTCCGCGCCCGCCGAGGACTCATCGCCAACATCTCGGTCTGGTCGGCGCAGAAGCACATCGGCAACGTGCCATACGGCGTGTCGAAGGCAGCGACCGACAAGCTCACGGCCGACACCGCGCACGAGCTGCGGCCGCATGGCGTTTCGGTCGTCTCGTTGTATCCCGGCCTGGTGCGTACCGAAGGGGTGCTGGCCGCCGGCGTTTTCGATCTGTCCAACTCGGAGAGCCCTCAGTTCCTGGGCCGCGCCGTCGCCGCGCTCGCGACCGACCCGAACCTTCTCTCCCGCAGCGGGACCGTGGTCGTCGCCGCCGCGCTCGGCCGCGAGTATGGGTTCACCGACATCGACGGCAAGAGCCCGTCGCCGCTCACCCTCGCGGACGTCTGATACGGATGCAGAACCTAACGACCACGATGGAACCGTTTCCAGCCCGTCCGAACTCGATATTGTGGAGGTGTGACACCCACGGCGTAGTCGACGCGGTCAAATCCGTGGCAAAGCCAGCGACGCCCCAGCGACACAACAGCGCCGGCAATCGCAATCCGCGAACTGGAAACTGGAACTACCAACCGCAACTGCCAACTACAACTGTGAGAAGACAGGATTGCAGGATTGACGGGATCAAGCGACGTACTCGTCGGTGCCCCATCGATTACCGAGCGTGTTGTATCCTGTCAATCCTGCCAATCCTGTCGAAGTGCTGTTTCTGCTGGAACTCCCACCTACAGCGACAAAACGGAAATACCAACTGCAACTGCAATGAGACAGGATTGCAGGATTGAATGGATAATGCAACTTCCCTCGTGGAGATCCAACGATTGCCTAACGCCTTGTATCCTTGTCAATCCTGCCAATCCGGTCGAAGGTACTGGTCTTGTTGGAACTACCACCGGCAACGACCAACTGGAAATACAAACTGCAAGGAGACAGGGTGCAGGGTTGACGAGATCGCACGATTCCTTGGTCGATGTCGATTCGAGGGCCTAACGCTTCATATCCTGTCAATCCCAAATCCCGAGCAATGACCGACGACGATCGACCGAAAACCGGACTCGACGACCCGCGCGCGGTCCCCATCCTCACAGCCGAGCACTGGAGCCTGCTCTCGGCACGAACACTCGGGTACCAGGAGATGTTCGGCCGCGCGACGATCTTCGTCGGCGTGCTCTCGGGGACGATCGTCGCGCTGGCGCTGCTCGCGCAGGCGACCCGATTCGGACACGAGACGCTGGTCGCCGCGGCGCTGCTGCTGCCGGTCACACTCTACATCGGCATCGCGACGTTCATCCGGAGCGTCGCCATCAACTATGAGGATGCGCTCTGGCTGGAGGGCATGAACCTCCTTCGCAACGCCTATGTGCGGATCGTGCCCGAGGTCGCGCCGTTCTTCGTCACCGGCCACGAGCCCGGCGCGAACGCGGGGCCGCTCGCCCACGGCACTACGCAAGACGTGCGCAGCATGGCAACCAGCCTCACGACGACGTCGGGCGTCGTAGCCGCGCTCAACTCGGTAGCGGCAGGCTCATTCACAAGCGACATCGCTGCGCTCGCCGGTACGACGTTCGGCATCGTCGCGCTCGTGGGCGCCGCCGTATCGCTGGTGTCGGCGGTCGCGCACGTCCGCTACGCGGCGCGGTTCCGGCGGCGCCACGCTCCGCGGATGAAGGCGACCACGGAACGTTAGGCGACGTCGTGCTCGTTTGGCCTGCCGATGCCGAGGGTGCGAAGCGCTACGGGGTCCGGCCGCCAGGCGACCGGACCCCGCGAGCTCATCGTGCACTGAGGTCAGAAGGTCGGTCTCGACTCCGCTCTCCCCCCGGTACCGGTCGAGCTGGTCGTGCCGTATGTCTGACCGCCGAGCCGCGTCAGGTCCGCGCGCAGACGCTCCGCCGAGACTTCGTCGGACTCGACCGCGACGACGATACCGCCGCGCTCGACCGTCGATCCATAGAACTCGGCCTCTTCCTTTGAGTAGCCGGCCTTCGCGAACGCTCCGGCGAGTGCCCCTGACGCCCCGCCGACGATCGCGCCCGACGCAATCGCGCCGCCCGCCGCGCCAAGGGCCGACGCAAGCACGCCCGCGGTGATGAACGGGCCGACGCCCGGGATGGCGAGCGCTGCCAGACCGAACAGCGTGCCCACGCCGGCGCCCGCGAGCGCGCCTTTCCCGATCCGCTCGCCAGCCTTGTCGTCCGCGGGCGTCTTCGTAACATCGACGTCGTCCGCACGGCGCGATACGATCGACAGCTCCGCATCGCCGATTCCACGACGACGAAGCTCCTCGACCGCACGCTCAGCGTGCGTGCGATCGTCGAACACTGCAGTAACTCGAGCCATGGGTGCAACCTCCAACAGCCGGTTCAATTTCGCGCCAGGGGTGTGACAGGGAGCAAATGGCGCCATCGCGTACGTCGCATCTGGCGACGTACACGACGCATCCACACGACGGCTCCCAAGCGCGCCACGATCCCGTACACGATTCGTGCCGGGTGCGTCCGATGAACGGGAATTGTCGTTAGGCGCGACGAACTCCGGACTCGGCCGTGGCGCCACCCACGCGTAGACAGCGCCTCACGATGGCGCTCGTGCGAACGCGGGCCTGCAGGCGGTGCAACGTGTTGTACAACCCGCTTTCCGTCCGTCCGAGAAAGACGTACTCGGGCAGCGTCGCTTTCGCGCGGAGAAGGTTCTGCGACTCACGCGCATAGAGCCTGACGATGCTCGCGTCACCGAAGTCCACTCGCTCCTGATCTCGCTCGACGTCAGGCGGATACACCGTACCGTAGAACTCGGTGGCCATGCGGACGAGCGCGCTCTGCGTCTTCGGAGCGAGACGCTGACCGGCAAGCGCGTAGCGCTTGCTCAGCAGCGCACGAAATGGTGCCGAATCGCGCGGACCTGGATACAGGAAGACGGACCGCAAGTTGTCGACGAACGCAGGGGACAGATGCCGAACACACCCGAAGTCGACCAGCCCGACCGTACCGTCCGACCGGAAAAGGTAGTTCCCCCAATGCGGATCGGCGTGAAACGCACCGAGCCCGAGCACCTGGAAGTAGAAGAGCTCGAGCAGGCGCTCACCGACGAGGTCGCGCGTCCGCTGCGACGGGCGGCTCGCCAGAAACACCTCGATGGAATCGCCGCGGACCATCGACAGCGTCAGCACGGTCCCGCGCGAGAGATCGTGGCGGACGCGCGGCACGTCGACGAAGCCAAGCGGCGCCAGGCTGGGGCCGAAGAAGTCGATGTTCCGCGCCTCGGCCACGTAGTCTGTCTCGGCCATGATATGCTGCTCGAGCTCTGCGATGAGCGATTCCGGGAAGTACCGCTTGATCTGCGACGCCGTCGCGACGGCGCGGAACCAGCTGAAATCGTTCTTCACGGCGTCGGTGATCCCCGGATACTGGATCTTCACGGCAACCGTCTCGCCGTCCCGGGTCACCGCACGGTGCACCTGGCCTAACGACGCGGCGGCGAATGGCGTCTCGTCGAACGACCTGAAGACGCGCTCCGGCGGTGCGCCCATCGCGCCACGGAACTGCGCGCGCACGAGCGACGGGTGCATCCCCGGCGCCTCGCGCTGCAGCGATCCGAGCTCCGCGAGTGCCTCGTCCGGCAGAATCCCGGATTGCACGCTGAAGAGCTGGCCGAGCTTCATTGCCGGCCCGCGGAGCTCCTGCAGATCCGTGACGATCCGCCTCCCGGCCTTCGCATGCGTCGACCGCAGCTTCTCCTCGCGCCCTTTTTCGCTGAGGAAGGCGCGCTGCACGAGATAGCCCAGGTAGCTGCCGGTGACGCCGGCGGTCATGGAGGCCATCTGCAGGGCGCGCCTGGCGGCGGACTCGCCTCGTCGCGGCATCAGAGCGACCCCTTTCTGAGCATCGCGACTCCGAGCTTCAGCGAGCGGTCGAGCAGCGCGAGGGTGTGCTGTTTTCCCGACGAAACGTCGTTCAGCCAGTAGAGCAGGACGCCGAGGTAGTAGATCCAGAACGCGGACGGCGCGGCCCACGTGAGCAGGCTGCCGGGGGGAACGCTCTCGGATTCCTGAATCAGCTCGTGGACGAACGCGATGTAGCGGTTGCGAAGATCGAGCGCCTGCATGCTGAACGCGATCTTCGACGTCGGGCGGAGCGCGTGAACGAACGCGGCCCCGATGAACTTCTCGTGCGGCGCGAGGAACTCGAGCTGGGCCTCGACGAGGGCGAACAGCTTCTCTTCGAGCGGCGCTCGTCGAAGTCGCGGCGTACCGCGCACCGTGGCGATGGCGTGATCGACCTCGAGCTGGAGGAAGTACAGCGCGATATCCTCCTTCGTCTCGAAGTAGTTGAAGATCGTCCCTTCGGCCAGCTTCGCTTTCTGCGCGATCTGCCGCGTAGTGGTCTGATCGAATCCTCTCGTCTGAAACAGGGCGAGCGCCGCGTCGACGATGCGCTTGCGCACGGCTTCCTTCTGCTCGGCGCGCTTGCCGCCTCGCCGCGCCGCGGGCCGCTTCGCGGCGCGAGCCGAGGTCTTGCGGGTGCTGCCGGTCTTCGCTCGGCGGACGGGCACGGGAGTCAATCCATGAGTATGCTCACGAAATTATGAGTACACTCACGATTCTGCGCAAGGGCGCATTCGTTTCACGGGAGACGCGTGTCTCGGTCCCCGCACTCGACAGGCATGCGGACGTTCTCCAGACTTCATCGGGACTGCTTTCACACTCGCGAGGCCTGACAATGCTCGACTGGATCGCAGCGCGGCTCGATGTGTCGACATCCGTCGCCGCCATCGTGATCGCGCTCGTCGCCACCCAGCTCGCACTCCAGGTCTACGCTCTCGCCGACCTCGCGCGCCGCGCCGCCGTGACGGGCGGACGGAAATGGGTGTGGGCGCTCGTCATCGCGTTCGGTAACATCATCGGCGCGATCGTGTATCTCGTCGCAGGACGATCGCCGCCGCCAGTCGATGCGTCGTCCGCCGGCGCGACCACCGCGGGCGGAGACGCGGCCCGGCGCGCCGTCGATGCCCTGTACGGTCCGCGCCCCCATCAGTGAGCGACGCCCCGGCGACCGCCGCACCAGCACACACGCCGGCAATCGAGCTTCGCGGTCTGACCAAGCGGTTCGGCCGGACGCTCGCCCTCGACAACGTCGATCTCGTCGTCCGACCCGGCGCGATCTTCGGCTTTCTCGGACGTAACGGCGCCGGCAAGACGACGGCACTGCGCCTGCTCTCCGGCCTCGCGCGACCGACCGCCGGTGTTGCGTACGTCCTCGGCCACGATGTCTCGCATGCGACGGACGCCGTCCGCTCACGCATCGGATTCCTTCCCGACGTGCCCGGGTTCTACGAGTGGATGACCGCGCGCGAGTACCTCGACTTCGTCGGACGTCTGTTCGGACTCGATCGCGCGACGCGCGAGGCGCGCGCCACCGCACTGCTGGAGATGGCCGGCCTCGGACTGGTCACCGCCCGCGTCGGTGGCTTCTCGCGCGGAATGAAGCAGCGGCTCGGCATCGCGCAGGCGCTCATCAACGCACCGAGCCTGCTCATGCTCGACGAGCCCACGAGCGCGCTCGACCCCATCGGACGCCGGGAGGTGCTCGAGATGGTCGCGTCGCTCCGCGGGCGCACGACCGTGTTCTTCTCGACGCACATCCTCGCCGACGTCGAGCGGGTCTGCGATGCGGTGGCGATTCTCGAGCGCGGCCGCGTCGTGGCGAACGCCGGCATCGCGGAGCTCACGACGCGGGCAGCATCCAACCGACTGACCGTCGAGGTGGACGGCGACGGCGCCGCCGCGGCGATCGCAGCGTCGTTAGGTACACGCCCGTGGCTCAGGTCCATCGAGACCGATGAGCGAACGATCCGACTCACTGTCTCGAACCTGCCGGCGGCGCAACGGGAGATTCCGGCAGCGATCACCGACGCTGGGGCGGCGCTGCGGCGCTTCGAGATCGATGAGGCGAGCCTCGAGGACGTATTCGTGGAGCTCGTTGGAGGCCCGGCGCGATGAACGGGTTCAGTGCTTTCCTCCGGAAGGAGCTGACCGAGATCCGGCGGACGTGGCGCTTGTGGGTGATTCCCGGAATGCTGGTGTTCTTCGGTTTGACGAGCCCGCTCATCGCGGCACTGACGCCTGCGCTCGTCGAGTCGATGGCAGCCTCGCAACCGGGCGTCGTGATCCAGTTGCCCCCGCCGTCGGCGCTCGACGCCTACGCGCAGTTCATCAAGAACCTCGACCAGTTCGTGCTGATTGCCGTCGTGATCACAGGAGCGGGCGTCGTCTCGGGGGAGCGGACGACGGGCACCGCGATCCTCGCGCTGACGAAGCCGCTCTCGCGAGGCGCGTTCGTCGTGGCGAAGATCATCGCGCAGATCGCGCTCCTGGTGGCGGCGACGCTGTTAGGCACGATCGTTTGCGTGGCCATGACGGCCGTGGTCTTCGATGGCGGAAATGTCGCTCGACTCGTGACGGCCGTGGCGCTGTGGCTGCTCTACGCGTCGTTGCTCGTCGTGGTCATGACGCTGTGCTCGGCCGCATTCCGCTCGCGCGGCGCCGCGGCGGGCGCGGGACTCGGCTTCTACTTCCTCACGCTCCTGCTGTCGAGCTGGGGGCCAGCGGCGCGATACGGCTTCGTCGGCCTGTGGCCCGCCCTGCGGGACGCGCTGATGGGCGAGCCGCTTGCCGTCGCGTGGCCCATCGCGACAGCGCTTGTCGCGATCGTCCTGGGCGTCACGGGCGCCGTCTGGATCTTCGAGCGACAGGAGCTCTAACGCACCGAGGGATCGGGCGTATCGTCGCAGCGTACGCACTCGAGCTCCACCCCGATGCGCGACGCACGTCCGTCCGGTGTCGTCACCCACACGCGCACCTGCCACGGCGGATCGTGTCTGACGTGCTGGCCGTGTCCGCACGCCAGCTCGGCCACCCAGTGGCCTTCGTCGTCCTGGTGGTACCCGACGATCGGCTGCTTCATCTCGTCGCGTCAGGCGGTGACGAGCCCGACGATCGCTCGAAGCGCCAGCAGCACCGCGACGAACGGGGCTGCCATCACGGTCAGCGCCGCAAGTCCCCACGTGGTGAAGGCCAGCCAATCGGAGACGCCAGCGGCAGGGTCCGGCCGTTCGAGCCGAAGCTGCGACCGGAGCTCATCGACCGTGAGCGCCGAAAGCGCTTCTTTCGAGTCGGAGCGATGATAAATGCTCGCTGCGTGTCGTCCGCGTACGAACGCACGAAACACGCGCCGCGGCGTCACGATGAGCCCGAGACCGAACATGCTGAGGTTGATGTACCACACGATCGCAAAGGGACCGCATCCGCTTCCGACTTCGAACGCGGCAATCGCCATCTCGCCATCGCTGAAGAGAGTGTTGTATCCGGTGACGACGTGGTTCACGTCGTGGAAGAACACGGCTCGGCGTCGAGCAGGCGGGTTTGGCAGACGGAGCGCGATCGGACCGATCTTCACCCGAAACCACGGATCGCTTTCGCCGCCATCCGGTGGCAGGCCGTGGGCGACGTAGTGGTGTGTGAGCGCGTCGCCGATCCGGCGGTCATGGCTCGAGGGGACTGGCCGCCGCTCGCTCATGGATGCGCCAACGGGCTCAGTGGTCGATCCCTTGCGG
>Ga0075420_100006177_pt1 | contig 10576 bp, 6 predicted proteins | sample SoiMetdeltSBSDD4_FD_75296 | JGI IMG/M metagenome (GOLD analysis project Ga0075420, IMG submission 75296) | Bulk soil microbial communities from a Populus tree surrounding site in Tennessee, USA - Soil MetaG P. deltoides SBSDD4 | ecosystem: Environmental > Terrestrial > Soil > Tree plantation...
TTCGCCGCCGAGGTCGGTGCCGGTCGCGTCGACGATGCGGGTCAGCTCGATCTTGCCGGACGCGTTCTCCAGCACCACCAGGGTGTTCACGGTGCCGGCGTCCAGACCCAACCGCCGCTCCAGGTTGGTGCCGCTGCTCGTCGACACGGTGACCGTCCACTGGCCGGCGTCGACCTCGGCGTAGCCGGTGGCTGTGGCGAACTCGCGGTTCTCGGCGAGCGTCGGGCCGTTGACCGTGGCGACGTCGACCGTGCCCGCCGCACTCGACGCCTGGATCAGCCGCACCTTGGCCTTGCCCGCGGACGGCGGCGCGATGTCGTCGGTGAGCAGCGCCTTCTGGAGGTTGGCGTGGGGGCCCATGGCCGCGAACGTGTAGGCGCTGTTGGCCTTCAGCTCGGCCGACGCGGTGACGGCCGGCGTGCTCGACGCCGGGGCACCCTCCGGGCGGAGCAGGAACGTGTAGTTGCCCTCGGGCAGCGTGGCGTAGTCGGAGACCTCGCCGTAGCCGAGGCCCTGGAGCACCCGGGTCTCCTTGCCGTCGAAGCCGACCACGTACACGTCCATCTCGGGCGTGTCGGGCGAGAGGTGGGCCAGCCGGATGTGGGCGTCACCGGCGGCCGCGCCCGCCGGCACGGCCCCGAGCAGCGTGAGGGCCAGCGCTATCGCCAGCGGGATGCCGAGCTTTCGCATCGAGGGTCTCTCCTGGTGCACGAGGGTTACGAGAACGGTTGGGGTCGGTAGGTCACGACGACGTCGCGGCCGTCACGGGTGACAGCGGCGGGGAGGTAGGGCGGCTGCTGGGCCTCGAGGATCCCGACGGCCGCACGGGCGTCGGCGACGGAGCTGAAGCGCAGCTCGACGACCCGACGCGGCGCACGGGCCGGGACTTCGGCAGGGTCGGCCGGGAACGCGGTGACCTCGACCTCGCCGGTGGTCCCCAGCGCGACCAAGGTGGTCGTCAGCCGGGCGTCGACCCGGCCGGCGACCAGGTCCCTACGGGCTGCGGCGCTGAGGTCGAGGGCCGGGTTGCGGGCGAGCGCAGCTCCCTGGTCGGTCGTATCGGCAGCGTCCCGGGTCTCCAGGTCCACGACGTCGACCCGCTGACCGGCGATCTCAAAGGTGGCCAGGATCGTGCCGGTCTGGCGAGCAGCTGTGGTCACGAGGATGTCGCGCGGGCGTCGGTCGGCGGGCCGGTCGGCCTCGATGTCGGCGGCCGCGAGGTCGATCCAGACGCCGTCGTCAGCGGCCAGGCGGGCGTGCGCCTCGGCCTGGTTGTCCCGCAGCCAGATGACCAGCGGCGCCGCGGGATCCGCGACGTCCTCCGGGGCGACGAGCCGTCGGTCGGCCACCCACCACCCCGCCAGCCCGACGGCGGCGACGATGCCCACGGCGACGACCGGAGCGAGGGCCCGGCCCGGGCCCCAGGCCCGCTGCGCGGCCCTGCCCACCAGCAGCGCCACTGCCGGGAGCGCCAGGACGACCAGGCTGGACAGGTCCACGTCGCTGCCGAGGTCACCGACGCCTCCCGGGATCAGGGCCGCGAGGCACACCAGCACGCAGACCGTGCCGCTTATGACTGTGGCGTAGCGGCGCGTCGACGGCACGGTCGACCGGCGCAGCACCACCGCGTAGGCCGGCACGAACAGCAGGGCCGCCTCGTGGGTCAGCACCGCGAGGGCGAGGCAGGCCCCGCCCGCGGCATACGCGATCAGCGACCGGCGCGGGGTCACGGCGAACGCGAACGCGGCGACGAGCCAGGGCACGGCGAGGTTGGCCAGCGAGACCTGGCGGTGCAGCTCGACGGCAACCGGCGTGAGGCCGAAGACCGCCAAGGCGACCGCCGTGGCCCAGCGGGTGAGGTCCAGGCGCCGGCCGAGCACCCACAGCAGCCCTGCCGCGGCCACGTAGGCGACGAGCATCAGCTCCCGCCCAGCCCCGACGGTGGTCGGCGCCCGGTCGAACGCACCGGTGCGTGACGTCCACGCGTGCAGCCCCACCAACCCGAGCGGGGGATGGCCGTGCCAATCGCTCGCCCAGGCCCGGGTCAGGAGCTCGACCTCGCTGCGCTCCCGCAGCGGAGCGCTCGCCGAGCTGACGGCGTGGACCACGGCCCCGACCGCGACGACGATCGCCGCCAACGCGAAGTCCTGCAGGCGCCGCACCGGCAGCGACTCGACGCGGTAACGCCACCCCGGCCCCGCCCTCGTGAAGGCGGGCGCCGAAGCGTCGGTGGTGCTCACCGCCGGCCTCCGCCCGTGGCGATGGCGTCAGATCCGGCGATGTCGGTCAGGTCCACCACGGCGTCGTCGGACAGGACCAACCGGTCGGGGCTGCGCACCGGAACGACCGGCATCGAGCGCTCGAAGCCGACCCGGCCCCGCAGCTGGGCGAGGAGGGCCCACAGCGCCACCCCGCTGGTCAGCAGCGTCACAGGGACGAACGACACGACCAGCCACACCCAGTCCCGGGTACGAGGCCGCCGGCCGTCCACCCGGGCCAGCTCACCGAGCCCGGCCAGCTCGGCGCCGACCATGATGGGCACCGGCACCAGCGGTAGCGCGGCGAGCAGCACCGCCGGCGCCGGTGCGCCGATCGCAAGCAGGGTGGCGAGGGTCCCGACCACGGCGAGGGTCGTCACGGCATCGAGCAGCGGTCGCACCAGCATCGACCGGGCCAGCAGGCGCTGGCGCCGCGACGGCAGTTGCCGCCACTCCCCCTTCCGCAGCACCTGGAGGTAGCCCCGGATCCGGGCGTAGTGCACCCGGAGCAAGGCCGGCAGCGTGGCCGGCGCCGGCGTGACAGTCGCCAGATCGGGCCCGTAGGCGACGGCGATCCCGGTCCCCCGGGCCGACAGCCGGACGCCGAGCTCGCTGCCTTCGTCGACGCAGCGCTCGTCCCAGCCCCCGGCCTCCCGCAGCACCGGCCAGCGGACGAAGGCAGTCGTCGCCTCCAGCGGCAGGAAGCGCTGGCGGGCGTGGAAGTGCAGCCGGCTCCGCGACCAGAAGTACTGGTCGACCACCGCCCGGGCCGAGAACCAGCGCCGCCGCCCGACCTCGTGGCGGATCCCGCCCTGCAGCGCACCGATCTCCGGGTCCGCCAAGGCGGCATCGACGTGGAGCAGCAGGCGGGCGTGCACGCGGGCCCCGGGCTGGAACACCCCGACCACCTCGCCCTGGCACTCGTCGAGCGCCTGGTTGAGGCTGGCCGCTCGGCTGCGGCGTCGCTGGCGGTCGACGAAGACCTGCACGGTCTCGGGGTGGCGCACTGCAGCGGCGCCGGCCGCCGCCCGGTTGGTCAGGTCGTCGTAGCCGACGACGGCGATGACCTCGAAGTGGGGATGGTCGAGGGCGGCCAGCTGGTCGAGGGTCTCACCGAGCCCGGTGTCGCTCCGACCGGCCGGCACCAGCAGCGAGAAGCTGGTGGTCGGCTCTCCCCCGGCCGGCCCGAAGGCCGACTCGGCGAGCGACGCCGGCGACCGCCAGGCGTACAGCGTGCGGGCGAGGCGGCTGAGCCCGATCCCGGTCGCGGCGAGCGACGCCAGCGCGGCCAGGCCCAACGCCGCCGCGTCGAGCAGCTCGAGCCCGGAGGACGAGTCCGGATCCGGCGAAGTTCGGGGCGCTACTCGTCCATCCGGCGCCTGGTCGGTCGGTACGATCGAGACGCCGCCGTCGGGTGGCAGCAACGTGCCGCCGGAGTCGCTCCCCATGGGCGGGTCGTCGGTCGCCCGGGCTGCGCCGGCTGGGGGCGCGACAGCAAGTGCCAGGACAACTCCCAGCCCCGCCGTGACCAGCCCGCGGCCACACACCGTGGTGAAACGGTGCCCCATGCTTGTGCGCGCCCTCCTCCGCCAGCGCTCAACGTGGCCAAGCTGACCCCCTCAGCCGGGAGGGGTCAAGGAGCGTGCCCACCCGTCACACAAGTGCAACAAACGAACTTGTTTCTGCCACCGAGCGGCTCGTCGTCCGCACGCCTCGCAGCAGTCGAGGGCCGTCTGGTGATCAGTTGAGCTCCGACTCCACCAGGGCAGCGAGATCGTCGGCCACGACGTCGGGGGTCGGGTCGACTGGCAGATCCCCCGCCCGGGTCACGCCGCTGAGGACCAGCGCGAAGCGGTAACCGAGGGTCTTGGCGAAGGCGCCGTCGGTGTCGGGCCGGTCGCCGACCATGGTGCCGGCGCCGGCCGGGTCGCCCGACAGCTCGTGGATCAACGCCGCCATCGGCTCGTGGGGCTTGCCGGCGATCACCGGCTGCTGCCCGACGGCGAAGGCGATCGACGCCACGATCGCACCTCCTCCAGGGATCACGCCCGCGGGCGTCGGGTACGTGGCGTCGTCGTTGCTGGCCAGGAACCGGGCGCCCTGCCAGATCGCGGCCGCCGCCCGCCGCAGCCCGTCGTAGTCGAAGTGGTAGTGGAAGCCGACGGCGACGGCATCGACGTCACCGGCGCCCGAGGGCTCGTAGGACCGGCTGTCGAGCACCGTCGCGCCCCGGGCCGCCAGCGCCTCGACCAGCCCTGGGCCGCCGGCCACCAGCACCCGCTCCCCCGGCTCGACCAGGCGAGCCGTCGCCATCGCCGACGTGACGACATCGCCCTCGGCCCGGACGCCGAACGACGCCAGCTTGGCCTCGGTGCCCGCCACCTCGACCGAGGAGTTGTTGGTGGCGAACAGCACCCGCTCGCCGGTCGCCCGCAGCCGGGCCACGGCCTCGGCCGCGCCTGCCAGCGGCTGGTCACCCAGCCAGATCACGCCGTCGAGATCCAGAACCCATGCCACAGTCCCGGAGTTTGCCAGGATGGGGCCCGTGGCCAGATTCGAGCCCTTCCCCGCGCTCCGTTACGACCTCGACCACGTCGACCTGGCGAGGGTGGTGAGCCCGCCGTACGACGTCATCGACGAGTCGTCCCGTGCGGAGTTGGCCGCCCGCGACCCGCACAACGCGGTGCGGATCGACCTGCCCGTCGACGAGGACGGCACCGACCGCTACGAGGTCGCCCGCGGCCTCCTGCACGACTGGGTCGCCGACGGCACCCTGGTCACCGACGCCGAGCCCACCTTCACCGTGTATCGGATGAGCTACGTCGACGACGCCGGCCGCGACCGCCACACCACCGGGGTCGTCGGCGCCCTCGAGCTGACGCCGCCCGGCACCGACATCCTCCCCCACGAGCACACCACCCCCAAGGCGAAGAGCGACCGGCTCGACCTGCTGCGCTCGACGCGGGCCAACACGTCCGCCATCTGGGGCCTGTCGCTGGCCAAGGGCCTGACCGAGCTGCTGCCGGTGGCCCAGGAGCCGACCGCCGACGTCACCGACGAGGACGGCGTGCGCCACACCGTGTGGGTGGTCGACGACCCGACCGTGTGCGCCGCCATCTCGGCGGCGGTGGCGGCTGAGCCGATCGTCGTCGCCGACGGTCACCACCGCTTCGAGACATCGCTGGCCTATCGGGCCGAGCGCGAAGCCGCGGATCCCGGCGGCGATGCCGGCGCAGCCGTCGCGACGCTGGCGTACGTGGTCGAGCTGGTCGAGGACGAGCTGACCGTCCGGGCCATCCACCGCCTGATCACCGGGCTGCCCGCCGGCCTCGACCTCGTCGAAGCTCTCTCTCCGTGGTTCGAGCCGCTCGGCCCGCCGCCAACCGACGTCCCGGTGACCACGGCCATGGACGAGGCCGGGGCGCTGTGCCTGGTGCTGCCCGACCGCGAGGTCCTGCTCCGCCCCCGCCCCGAGGCGCTCGCCGATGCCCGCGACCTCGACTCGGCCCGCCTCGACGTCGCCCTTGCCGAGCTGCCCGAGCACACGCTGACCTTCCAGCACGGCCCCGACAACGTCCGGCGCCTGGTCGCCTCCGGCGAGGCCCAGGCCGGCGTCCTGCTCCGCCCCGCCAGCATCGCCCAGATCGACGCGACCGCCCACGGCGGCGAGCGCATGCCCCCGAAGACCACGTTCTTCCACCCCAAACCCAAGACCGGCCTCCTCTTCCGGCGCCTCGACTGAGGGTCAGAGAACCTCGTGGGTCTCGGCGAAGTGGCAGGCGACCCGATGGGTGGCGTCGCCGGCTGAGCCGGTGCGGATCTGGAGGAGCGGCTCCTCCGCGGCGATTCCGAGCCCCACAGGTCGAACATGAAGTTGTCGTACGTGGGGTAATCGGCGAACCACCCGGCCCGGCAGACGGTGCAGGCACCGTCGGACAGCTGGGTGAAGTACGTCTCGGTATCGATGCCCTGCCGCTCGGCCGGGATGCCGATCGCCTTCCAGTCGTCGATGATCAGGTCGACCACGTCCTCGTGGCCGGCATCGATGTTGAACTGGATCTTGATCGGGTCCTTCAGCTCGTTGCCGTCGGCCTTCCATTCGTCGTAGGCGTCCTGGGCGGCTTCCTTGTCATAGGCGCAGAACTCGCACAGGCCCTCCTTGAAACCGGGGATGCCGAGGTACGGCTTCTTGGGAAGCTTGAAGCCCTTGTCGTACTTGGTGCCGTCCCACTTGGGGTTGCGCACGAGCACGATCTCGGTGTCCGAGCGGGGCTTGTCGAGCATGAACGGCCCGTTGCCGACCATCATGCCGTTGTCCCATTGGGTCTGGTCGTCGAGCTCCTCGACCGCCTTGGGCATCGGGAAGAACAGCTGGAAACCGGCTACGGCGTCGAAGTTGGAGTAGGGCGCGGCAAGCGTGACCGTCAGGGTCATCGCGTCGTCGTCGGCCTCGACGCCTTCGAGCGTGTCGGCCTTGCCGTCGAGCTTCTCGGCACCGCCCTTGATGAACGTCATCAGGTACGAGTAGACGCCCGCGAAGTCGGGGTCACTGGCCCGCTCCCAGGCACGGGCGAAGGAGCTGGGCAGCACCTTCTCGCCGTTCGAGAACTGCAGGCCCTTGCGGACCTTGAACGTCCAGACCGTGGCGTCGTCGTTGGCTTCGTAGGACTCGGCGACCTGCGGCCGGATGACCGGGTTGTCCGGGTCGCTGGCGTCGATGTCGGTCAGGCCGTCATAGAGCGCATTGACCACCTGGTAGGCATCGAGCGTCTGGTTGAGGCCGGGGTCGATGTGCTCGGGCGGGTCACCGACGAACGTGCCCAGTTCGACGAAATCGCCGCCCTGCTTGAAGGTCGAAGAGGGCTTGTCGCCGGCCCCCTCGTCAGCGTCGTCGCCACCACCGCAGGCGGCGGCGATGAGGGAAAGACCGAGGAAAAGAGCAAGTAGCTGCCAGCTCTTGCGCTGTGTCCTGCCCCCGAAAGCGACCCCCCGCTTGTCGGCAGACAAAGGGAAAGTACCCCAAGCCGCGACGTTAGTAGCCCGCAATGGGCCACAAACGTCCACGGTTTTGAGATTTAGGGGATCAGATCGCCCAGGCTCAGACGTCCCAGGTGGCGCCGGAGCGCAGCAGAGCGGCGAGGTCACCCTCGCCCCGCTCGGCCCGGGCCGCTTCGACCTGGGCGTTGACGGCGGCGCCGTACTCCTGGCGCTCGACCGCCCGGAAGATGCCGATCGGCGTCGGCTCGTGCGGCCCGCGGGCCAGCCGGGACAGCATGAACGCCACACCCGGGTCGGGCCGGGCCTCGTCGTGCACCAGCAGCGCGTCCTCGCCGACGTCGGCGACCTCGACGATGCGGGCGCCCTTCTGGGGGTCGAGCACGACGCCTTTGGAGCCGTCGACGCCGAAGCGGATGGGCTCGCCGTGGCGCAGCGGCACGAGCATGTCGTCGCGCACCTGCTTGGCGGTGATGGCCCCGAAGGCGCCGTCGTTGAAGACGTTGCAGTTCTGGTAGATCTCCACGAGCGTCGAGCCCTTGTGCTCGAACGCCCGGCGGAAGGTCTCCATCATGTGCTGGCGGTCCATGTCGTGGGTCCGGGCCACGAAGGTGGCCTCGGCCCCGAGGGCCACGCTGATGGGGTTGAACGGCTGGTCGAGGCTGCCGAACGGCGTCGACTTCGTGACCTTGCCGAGCTCGCTGGTGGGCGAGTACTGGCCCTTGGTCAACCCGTAGATCTGGTTGTTGAACAACAGGATCGTGATGTTGACGTTGCGGCGCAGGGCGTGGATGAGGTGGTTGCCGCCGATCGACAGCGCGTCGCCGTCACCCGACACCACGAACACATGCAGGTCAGGCCGGGCGAGTGCCAGGCCGGTGGCGATCGCCGGTGCCCGCCCGTGGATGGTGTGCATCCCGTACGTGTTCATGTAGTACGGGAAGCGGGCGGCGCAGCCGATGCCCGACACGAACACCGTGTCCTCGCGGCGGATGCCCAGCTCGGGCATCAGCAGTTGGACGGCCGCCAGGATCGAGTAGTCACCGCAACCGGGGCACCACCGCACCTCCTGGTCGCTGGACCAGTCCTTGCGGGTGGTGGCCGGCACCGGATCGTCGACGGGAGTGATCGTGTCCGTCATGAGAGCACCCCCGTGAGGTGGTCGAGGATGGCCTGCTCCAGCTCGGCGGCGGTGAACGGCAGGCCACGCACCTTGCTCACCGTCTTGGCGTCGACGAGGAACTCGGCCCGCAGCACCCGGGACAGCTGCCCCAGGTTGAGCTCGGGCACCAGCACCTTCGGGTAGCGCTTGAGCACCTCGCCGAGGTTCGGCGGGAACGGGTTGAGGTGCATGAGGTGGACCGCCGCCACCTTGTGGCCGGCGGCCCGCGCCCGGGCGACCGCGCCGTCGATGGCGCCCCAGGTGGAGCCCCAACCGACGACCAGTAGGTCGGCGGAGTCGACGTCCCCGCTGACCTCGACGTCGGGCAGGTCCTTGGCGATGCCGGCGATCTTGGCGGCCCGCACCTCGACCATCCGCTCGTGGTTGACCGGGTCGTAGTCGACGTTGCCGGAACCGTCGGTCTTCTCGAGCCCACCGATGCGGTGCATCAGGTCGGGCGTGCCGGGCAGCGCCAGCGGCCGGGCCAGCGTCTCGGGATCCCGGAGGTAGGGCCAGAAGCTCTGGGCGCCGTTCTCGTCGGTGTGGTTCGGCTCGGTGGCGAACTCGATGTGGAGGTCCGGCAGCGAGTCGATGTCGGGCAGCAGCCAGGGCTCGGTGCCGTTGGCCAGGTAGCCGTCCGACAGCAGGATGACCGGTGTGCGCCAGGTGAGCGCCAGCCGGGCGGCCTCGATGGCCACCTCGAAGCAGTGGCTGGGGCTCTTGGCGGCGATGATCGGCAGCGGCGCCTCGCCGTGCCGGCCGTGCAGCGCCATGAGCAGGTCGGCCTGCTCGGTCTTGGTCGGCAGGCCCGTGGACGGGCCGCCCCGCTGGATGTCGATGACCAGCAGCGGCAGCTCGAGGCTGACCGCCAGGCCCATGGTCTCGGCCTTGAGGGCCATGCCGGGGCCGCTGGTGGTGGTGACACCCAGGTTGCCGCCGTACGCAGCACCGAGTGCGGCACCGATGCCGGCGATCTCGTCCTCGGCCTGGAACGTGCGCACGTTGAAGTTCTTGTGCTTCGACAGCTCGTGGAGGATGTCGCTGGCCGGGGTGATCGGGTACGAGCCCAGGAACAACGGCAGGCCCGAGAGCTGGCTGGCGGCGATGAGCCCCCACGCCAGCGCCGTGTTGCCGGTGACGTTGGTGTACGTGCCCGACGGCAGCTTCGCCGGCTTGACGTCGTAGGGATGGTCGAACAGCTCGGCGGTCTCGCCGAAGGCGTGCCCGGCCTTGAAGGCGGCCTTGTTGGCCGCGACCACCAGCGGCTTGCTGGCGAAGCGCTTGTCGATCCACTCGAGCGTCCGGTCGACCGGCCGGGTGTACATCCAGGACACCAGGCCCAGCGCGAAGAAGTTCTTCGACCGCTCGGCGTCGCGGGGCTTGACGCCCAGCGGCTCGACCGCGCCCTTGGTGAGGCTGGTCATGGGCACCTCGAACACCGTGTAGGCGTCGAGGCTGCCGTCGCGGAGCGGGTTCTCGCTGTAGCCGGCCTTGGTCAGGCTGCGGTCGTCGAAGGCGTCGATGTTGACGATGACGGTCGCGCCCGCGTCGACCCGGTCGATCTGGCTCCTGAGCGCCGCCGGGTTCATGGCGACCAGGACGGTCGGCGCATCGCCCGGCGTGGTGATGTCGTGGTCGGAGATGTGGACCTGGAAGGCCGACACCCCGGCCAGCGTCCCCGCTGGGGCGCGGATCTCCGCGGGGAAGTCAGGCAGTGTCGCCAGGTCGTTGCCGACCAGCGCACTGGAAGTGGTGAATCGGTCCCCCGTGAGCTGCATCCCGTCACCCGAATCCCCTGCAAATCGGATGACCACACGATCGAGATCTTGCACGGACTTGGACCGATGGATTGATTCAGTCAAGGCGCCCCCTTTGGCGCACCCCGTGACACCCCCATTGGTGGCACAGTGCTTGAGCTGACAATAGCGTCACGGTGCGTGCGGCTGACGGCAGGCTGAAATCTTTCTGATGGAGTGTCCCATCCACAACGACGCCTGCCCCGGAAACCCAGTTCACAACCAGGTTTACGGGGCAGCGTGGTCGAACGGATCGAATTGATCGCGCCGCGATGCGCGTTGTTACGGAGCGTGCGGATCAGGCCAGGGTGATCGACTCGTCGAGGTAGACGTCCTGGATGGCGTTGAGCAGCTCGACGCCCTCG
>Ga0075420_100006179_pt1 | contig 10575 bp, 10 predicted proteins | sample SoiMetdeltSBSDD4_FD_75296 | JGI IMG/M metagenome (GOLD analysis project Ga0075420, IMG submission 75296) | Bulk soil microbial communities from a Populus tree surrounding site in Tennessee, USA - Soil MetaG P. deltoides SBSDD4 | ecosystem: Environmental > Terrestrial > Soil > Tree plantation...
GTGGACGGCAACACCGTCCACAGTGGTGAGTCAGGCGCGCCGGTGCACCGGCCGCGCTGGCGCGCGCTGGTCGTCACCGACGCCCAGTCCGACGCCGCGCCCACCCGGGTGGTACGGGCCGGTGCGCTCGGCACGGTGACCCTCGACGGCTCCTGGGTCTACGTCAAGGCCGCGGCGGATGCCGGTCCGCCACTGCAGATGGCTGGTAACACGCTGCACGGGGGCGGGGAGAACGTCGCCGTGGCCGTCGACAGCGCAGGCGACGCGGTCCTGCACGCCAACTGGCTCGCCCAGCCGCCGGACTCGGACGAGCCCGCGCTGGAGCTGGCCGCGAGCACCGTTGTGGTGCAGGGCAACCGGGCCCTGGGCGGGCGGCCCTCCATGCGGCTCGGCGTCGACCCTGACCGGGCGGTGGTCATCGGCAACATGACCTCCGGTGACATCACTGTCGGTGGGACGCCGGTACGGCAGACCGGCAAGGCGTGGTCCCAGCTCAACCCGGTGGTCCCGTAGGCACCGCACGGCCGGCCGGCGCTGCGGCGTACCGTGGGCCGCGGTCGGCCGGCGAGGCCGGGTCGGTCAAAGGCGAGGAGAGAGAGAGCGATGCCCGTCATCGTCGTCAAGGACGAGAAGGACCTCGGCGAGCTGCGCCGGCGGCTGCTGCGGCCTGGGGTGACGGCCGCGCGCCGTAGGGACGTCGAGGACCGCATCCGCGCCGCGAACCCGCATCTGGACCTGGACCGGCTGCGCCCCGGCGCGGTGGTTGTCCTCCCCGACGACCCCGACCTGGCCGAGGAGGCCGGCGAGCCGGCGGCCTCGCTCGCCCCGCTCACCGCGGCGCTGCCGCAGGCGAGCCAGGCGGTACGGCGCGCCGCAGAGGCGACCGTGCAGCTCGGCGAGGAGCTGGCCAAGGCGCTCGGCGCCCGGGAGGTGCGGCGGGCGGCCGACGGCGACGCTGAGCTGGGCGCGGAGGTCGCCCGGCTGCGCGAGGCGATCGCGGCGGAGCGACGCCGGGCGCAGGAGTGGAGCGACGCGGTGGCCGCGGCGACCCAGGGATGGGAGCGCGACCTGGCCGAGCTACGCCGGCTCTCGGGCTGACCTTCAGACCGGGCCAGGTCCAGACCGGTCAGTCGTCCACCGCGCACCTCCAGCCGGCCGGGGTACGCGTGCTGCGTACCCCGGCCGGCTGCGTACCCGGTGGTCTGGCGCCTGAGACGGCGGCGCTGCGGGCTGGTGCGCCAGCGGCGCCGCCGCGGCTGGTGGCACTAGCGGCGGCGGCGGCCGCGCCAGGAGAACGGTCCGGGCAGGTCAACCCGGTGCGCCCGGGCCCGGGAGTTCCACGACCATGGACCAATCTTGATGCTCCAGGATGAGATCCCCCGGCGGCTGAGGTGCAGATGCAGGGGGCCGAACTTGACGACCTTCCGGTAGACCAGACCCATCGTGAAGCCCCTTCCGCCCTTTCGGCTCTTGTACCCGGTGATCGCGCAGCGTACACCTCCATAGTGGACATGAACCGCAACCATGGTGCGGGCAGCGGCGGCGTGGTGCCGCCGTGTCCAGCGAGCCGGGCTTGGGTCGCTGGGATAAGGTGCGCGCAGAGGACAGGTGATGGTCTTGCCGATGGGGAGTCGGGATCTTGCCGAGGCCGACCGTGACCTGGCTGGCCTGGCAGACCGGTGGGCGAGCGCCGTGCGGCAGACCAGCTTCGTCGCGCTCAGCGGTCCGGACCTGGTAGATCTCCTCGCCACGCAGCTGCACCGGCTGGCCGCTGCGCTGGTCGCCGACCCGTTCTGCGACGAGCCCGGGTACGAGGTGGGTGCGGCGCTGGTGTCCGCGCGGCTGACCAGCGAGGCGGCCCTGCACCGGACGGTGGCGGTGCTGGCCGAGCTGCCCGCGGTCGTCGGCGGCGGCGAGCACCGCCTGAGCGGGCGGATGGCGGCACTGCTCGGCGCGGTGGCCGGCGGGTTCACCCGGGCCGTGCGGGAGCGGACAGTGCTTGAGCAGGAGCGGGTCCGGCTCGCCGCGCTCAACGCGGTACGCGCCGCGGAGCGGTCCCACCGCGAGAGCGCCGCGCGGCTACGGGCGACGTTCGACGCGGCCGGTGTCGCGATCGCCATCGGCGACCTCGACGGCAACCTCGTCGACGTCAACCCGGCACTGGCCCGGATGCTCGGCGCGGAAGCCGGCGACCTGCTCGGGCGCAGCGCGTTCGACTTCTTCCACCCCGACGACGTGGCGACGATCCAGGCCGCGACGCAGGAGTGGCTGAGCGAAGGGGACGGTGAGCAGGTCCGGGTGGAGCGGCGGTTCCGCCGCGCCGACGGCCGGGTGGGCTGGGTGATGCTCACCGTCTCGCTGGCCCGTACGGCGGGCGGCGGGCCCGGGTACCTCGTGGCGATGGCCGAGGATGTCACCGAACGCCACCGGCTCCAGGACGAGCTGCACCACCAGGCGCACCACGACCCGCTTACCGGGCTGCCCAACCGGACCCTGCTGTGGCAGCACCTGGCCGAGCTGCTCGGCCGAGCCACCCCGCAGTGCCGGCTCGGCCTGTGCTTCCTCGACCTCGACGAGTTCAAGATGGTCAACGACACGCTCGGCCACGGCCTCGGCGACCAGCTGCTCGTCGCGGTGGCCGACCGGCTGCACGCCTGCGTACGCGACGCCGGCCACTTCATCGCCCGGGTGGGCGGCGACGAGTTCGTGGTCATCCTCTGCGGCACAAACGGGCCGGAGCGGCCGGTCGCTCTGGCCGAGGCGATGCTCGCCGCACTCCGGCCCGCCATAAATATCGACGGACATCACCTGAATGTCTCGGCCAGCATCGGCATCGTCGAGCAGCCCGCACTCGGCGCCGACCCCGAGGAGATCCTCCGCGCGGCCGACACCACCCTCTACTGGGCCAAGGCCGACGGGCGGGACCGGTGGGCGCTGTTCGACGCCGAGCGCAGCGCGCACCAGCAGCTGCGGTACGCGCTCACCGGGCGGCTGCCGGCCGCACTGGAGGCCGGCGAGCTCACCGTCGAGTACCAGCCGATCGTGGCGCTTCCCCGGGCGGGCGCGGCGCGGGCCCCGGCCGGCGTCCGCGGCGCCGAGGCCCTGCTGCGCTGGCACCACCCGGAGCTGGGCACCCTGTCTCCGAACACGTTCGTGCCGGCCGCCGAGCAGACCGGGCTGATCGTGCCGCTCGGGCGGTGGGTCCTGCGGCAGGCCTGCACACAGGCCGCGCAGTGGCAGCAGCGCCTGGCGGACCCGCCGTTCGTCAGCGTGAACCTGTCCGCCCGGCAGTGCGCCGACCCCGGGCTGCTGGAGGACGTCACGCAGGCGCTGGACGAGACCGGGCTGCGCCCGGACGGCCTCCAGCTGGAGCTCACCGAGACGGCCGTGATGCAGGCGTGCACGCCGCCACGGGTCATCCTCCAGGCACTGGCCGACCTCGGGGTGCGCGTCGCAATCGACGACTTCGGGATCGGCTACTCCAACCTGGCACAGCTGCGCCACCTGCCGCTGCACGGGCTGAAGCTGGCCGGCGCGCTGATGGCCGGCGTCCGGGCGGCCACCCCGGACCGGGTCGACGAGGGCGTGGTCGCCACGGTGGTGAGCCTCGCGCACACCCTCGACCTGACAGTGACCGCCGAGGGCGTGGAGAACGCCGCGCAGGCGGCCCGGCTCGCCGCGCTCGGCTGCGACCTGGCCCAAGGCTGGCACTTCGGGCGGCCGGGGCCGGCCGAGGTGGTCGAGCGGCTCGCGGCCCGCACCGGTGACCAGCCCGGCGACGGTGGACCACCGGGCTGACCGCGGCTGGAAGGAGGAGCGCGCGTGGAGCTGTTCTCGGTGGCGGGCAAGACCGCGCTGGTGACCGGCGGCTCGCGGGGGATCGGGCTGATGGTCGCCCGCGGGTTCGTGGCGGCCGGCGCCCGGGTGATCATCTCCTCCCGCAAGGCCGACGTGTGCGAGAAGGTGGCGGCCGAGCTGAGCACGGTGGGGGAGTGCACCGCGCTCCCCGCAGACCTGTCCACAACGGCCGGGGCGGACGAGCTGGCCGGTGCTGTCCGAGCTGCCGCTCCCCGGCTGGACGTGCTGGTCAACAACGCCGGAGCCACCTGGGGCGCGCCGCTTGACGACTACCCGGACGCAGCGTTCGACAAGCTGTGGTCGGTCAACGTCAAGAGCGTCTTCCGGCTCACCGTCGGCCTGCTGCCGGCGCTGCGGGCCGCTGCGTCGGCGGAGGACCCGGCCCGGGTCATCGTGGTCGGCTCGGTCGACGGCATCCGCGTGCCGGCCATGGAGAACTATGCGTACGCAGCGAGCAAGGCCGCCGTACACATGCTGACCCGGCAGCTGGCGCACACTCTCGCGGGCGAGCACATCACGGTGAACGCCATCGCGCCCGGTCCGTTCGAGAGCAAGATGATGGCGTTCGCGCTCGACGACCCGGCGACGCGGTCAGCCGTCGAGCAGGGGGTCCCGCTGGGCCGGATCGGGCGCCCGGACGACATGGCGGGTACGGCGATCTTCCTCGCCTCCCGCGCCGGGTCGTACCTCACCGGGGCGGTCATCCCGGTCGACGGCGGCCTCTCCACACACGGCTGAGCGGGCAGCTGGCCGGGGTCCGCCCGGTCAGCGCAGGGCGCTCCCGTCAGCGCGGGGCGAGCAGCCGGTGCACAGCACCGTCGATGTCCAGGTGCTCGGCCTCATGTCCGAGCGGGACCAGCGCATAGGACCGGGCCAGGAACCGGACGAGGACGCTGCGCGGCACCTCGAAGAGCGCGCGTCCATCCGGTGACGACAGCGCGAGCGCGACGAGGCTACGGCCGGGGGAGGTGCACGGCCACAGCCGTACGTCGCCCAGGCCGGCCGGCTCGACCAGGCCGGTCGCCATCAGCTCCCGGGCGAAGGACCAGCTGACCGGCTCCTCGCCAGGCAAGGGTGGGTGGAAGAGGACCTGAACCGCGTACGGGTCCGCTGGGTCGTAGCGCAGGCTGACCGGTATTGGCAACGCCGTCGCGTCCGGTGCGACCAGCCGCAGCGACGTTGTGAGACGTACGGTTGGCGGTCGGATCACACTCATGGCACATTCCCCCCGTAGGACGAGCTTCCCTAGCGCTGCCCCGGCTTGCGCCGCGCCGACTCTCTCATAGTTACGCGGCACCGCATCATCGCATTCGGCATACTCGTAATGTTGTAAATCTTCTTTAACGTACTGGTTGTAGCTTGGTGTTGGGGGCCGGTTTGCGGAGGCCTCCCATCCCTGCCGCTGGGTGTCTCCGGCGGCGCCTCCGCCCCTGGCGCAACCGTCCCAATCGGGTAACGTCCGATCGTCCGCATCAGTAACGGGATGCGGACGTGGGGGTGAGATGAGCGGCAGGGAGCACGTGAACGAGCCGACCGCGGTGGAGCTGTCCGCCGCCGGTGGAGCGGAACCGGCGGACGAGATGGACTCCGACCCCCCTGCGGCGGTACTGCGCGGCGGGCCGCCGGTCGCGGTGGGGCGACCGGTCCGCCCGTGGCCTGCCTGGCGGATGCGTCTGCGCGCCACGCTCCAGCTGATCCGGGCGAACCCGACCGGCCGCATCGCGCTCAAGATCGCGGTGGCGGTGGTGGGCGGCCTCATCGTCGCTATCGGGATCGTGCTGATCCCGCTGCCCGGGCCCGGCTGGGGCATCGTGATCCTGGGGCTGGCCGTCTGGGCGATCGAGTTCGCGTGGGCAAAGCACCTGCTGCGCTTTACCCGCACCCAGATCAGCCGCTGGACCTGGTGGATCCGCCGGCAGAGCGTAGCGGCGCGGCTGGCGCTGGGCGCGGCCGGGATGGTCTTCGTGTCCTTCATGGTGTGGCTGTCGCTGAAGTACAGCGTCGGGATCGACCTGGTGGCAGGGATCCTGCACTACCTCGCCACACACTGACCACGACCACCAAAGGAAGACCCCGAGTAGCGGAAAGGGCACCCTATGGGTGCCCTTCGCCAAAATCATGCGGTACCTGCACAGGCGGGGCTGAACGACACTCAGTCAAGTACGTCCTGGATCTTGTCCGCGGTGGCGGCCCGGCGGATCCACGGCTCCAGCTGCGCGATGTCGGTGCAGGCCGCGATGTCGGCGTGGACGTCGTCTGGGACATGGATGCCTCGGGCATCGAGGATCGCCAGCAACGCCCTGGCCTCACCCTTGGCTTGGCCCCTCGCCTCACCCTCGGCCTCGCCCTGGCTGAAGTAGCGGCGGGCGAAGTCGCTCTGGTACTGGTGCGTCGCGGTAGTCATGAGCTCCTCCAGCAAGACCCGGGCCGCCGCCGGTAGCACCGCCAGTACCAGGTCAGTGCACAAGTTTGCATGGTCATGATCAATTACATCGAGCGCGGCGAAGAACGCATCAAACACCGCAGAGGGGTTCTCCCGGCCGCCGTGCGCCAGCGCCGACAGCACTGCCAGCTCCGGATGGCGGCGGCCACGTCGGCGTCGGTCACCACCGGCACCTGCCACGGCCCCAGCCCTACCGGCCGCAGCACCAGACCCCGGTCATCTATCACGACCGGCGCGGCACACCAGGCGGCCACCGTAGGGGTCCGGGCAGACCACCAGCAGCACCACCGGACACCCCAGCCGCGCATAAACGGTCGTCACATACACCGGCCACGTACGCCGCTTGCGCGCATCAGCCCGCAGCTGCACCTCGACCACCACAGCGAACACCGGGGTATCAGCAACATCCAACGTCACCACCGCATCAGCCCGGTACTCCGTGGGAACCACGTCCGTCAGGTCACCCGCCGATAACCGGGCCTTATGAAACTCCGGCACCGCCACCCCCAACGGACCGTGGTCATCGGACGGCTCGGCGCTGCTGCTGACGTCGATCAGCAAGGCCACCGGGGTGGTGGCGTTCACGGCCCACCGCTACGACATCGCCACCGGGCGGACCACCGACACCCCTGTCACGGTCGACATCATCGGCGGCGCGGTCGGGTGGGCCGCCGACTCGCGGCGCTACCTCGCGCTGCTGCGGGACGAGAGCGTGCTCCAGTGCATCAACCCGGACGCGAGCATGGGCCCCCGCATCGAGATCCGGGCCGGCATGGTTCGCGGGGCGGACGCGTACTCGCCGTCGCGGCGGTACCTGTTCGCCGACACGTCGGGTCTGATGACCCAGCCGGCGGTGCCATCGCCCATTGTGGACCTGACCACTGGTCGAGCCGTGGCCTTCATGACCGCCGGGACACAGCCCGTCGGCTGGTACGACGAGCAACGGTGGCGAGGCTAGCGGGTGGGCCCACGATGGAGCTGGTGGACATCGCAGGCGGGGCAGCGACCGAGCGGGTCGACCTACCCGGTGTCACAGGCCATCAGCCACGATGACCGTACCCCGTGCCCTTGACAGACAGCCGGGCCATGCACAGATCCGTGAGGTGCGGCAGCAACGCTGCCACGCTTACGGGGACTGGGAACCCCGCACAGCCATCGGGACGAGGGTGGTGCCAGGTGAGGGGGCTCACCTGGCACCATGAGCGGGGTTGTCAGGCAGGGTTGCGGTAGGTCTTGGTCTCGCCGCAGTAGTCCGCAACGGTGGAACTGCTGTACCGGCAGACCTGCACTGTCACATGGGCGAGCCGGCTGGTTGAGGTGCTGGTGCCCAACCGGAAGGCGAAGGCCTGCTCGCTGTTGTCCGCGCGCACGGCCTGGCGGTCAACCGCGCCGTTGAGCGAGAACGCGACGAACTGCGCGACGGTGGTGCGGCCGTCATCGCGGCAAGGGAACGTGCTGTCGATCGGGTTGTCGACGACAGAACCGGTCACGCTGACCACGGGGCCCGACGATGACCACGTCATGTGGCCAGATGTGTACCCATACCCGCAACGGTCGCCGGAGCTGGCGGCGAAGCGGTGGAGGACGTCGGCCGAGGCCACACTGGGCAGGGCGAGAGCCGTGATGACGGCAACGCCAAGCGTGACGCCGAGCCAGCGGGATAGTCGAAGCATAAGTGTCCTCTCCTTGTCTGAAGATCGGTCACGGATAGTGGAGATGCGCCCCCAGCCGCGCGACTACCAAGGCTTCCTTATTCCATCGACTACCCGTTGAGGTGCGGTTGCCGCGAAGTTGCCCTCCGGTTGTGATGCCATAGGGTCCGTCGGGCGCCCCGTTGCGTTGTGCGATCAGCGGCGGCCGCCTCCGACCTGAGGCAGCCGGTCAGATCGCGTGGGCAGGTTGGGTGAATGCGGCCTCGCCCGCCGGGCGGGCGGTATGTGGTGGCCGGGTTCACCACGATTATCGGCGGCCGTCATGGCACGGTCACGGCGGTCGCTCAGCCCGACGGCGCCACCCTGCGCCACCGCAGACCAAGCCAACACCGCCCACGTGAAATGCGGACAACTGCGTTCCAGCCTGCTGATGTAGTGACGATCCAACGCCCCCATGTCCGCGACCGCCTCGCCACCCTCCAAGGCACAGTCCAAGCAGCTACGCGGGCGAAAGCCAGCTGGAGGTCAGCCTTGAGCAACCGCCACACGCGCTCATCCGGCCGACAGACCAGGATCCGTAACCAGATCTGGGAGATCCTCACCAGCGGCGTCCCAAGCGCCCACCGCAGGATGCGATCTGGCGCCGCTCGGCGCCAGCGGCCCGGGAACGGTCAGGGGCAAATCTGGTCGAGGGCCTGGCCCGGGCGGCAATACACTGCGCCGGTGAACCCCCAAAGCTCCCTGCCCGAGGCGGTCGACGCGGTCGCCGGCGAGCACAGTTTCTCCGGCGTGGTGTCGGTGGACCGGGGTGGCAAGGTCGAGCTCGCCCGGGCGTACGGCCTGGCCCATCGCGCGCATCAGATCCCGAACACCGTGGACACCCGGTTCGCGATCGCCAGCGGCGCGAAAGGGCTGACCGCCCTGGTGGTGGTGAGCCTGATCGAGCAGGGAGTGCTGGAACTGTCCAGCACCGCGCGGTCGGTGCTGCGGGATGACCTGCCACTCATCGACGACCGGGTGACGGTGGAGCAGCTGCTGGCCCACCGGTCGGGGATCGGCGACTATCTCGACGAGCACGACGACAGCCTGGACGTCAACGACTACCTGATGCCGGTTCCGGTGCAGGAGCTCGCGGACGCCGAGCAGTACCTCGCAGTCCTGGATGGCTTCCCCGCCAAGTTCCCGCCGGGGGAACGGTTCTCCTACTGCAACAGCGGCTACGTGGTACTGGCGCTGATCGCCGAGCGGGCCAGCGGCGTGCCGTACCACGACCTGGTGCGGACCCGGGTCTGCGAGCCGGCAGGGATGCGCGACACCGAGTTCCTGCGCTCCGACGAGCTCCCGGACCGGACCGCCACAGGCTACGTGCCGGCCGGGGGCGGCCGGTGGCGCAGTAACGTGTTCCACCTGCCAGTGCGCGGCGTGGGCGACGGCGGGGCGTATACCACCGTGGCCGACCTGAGTAGCTTCTGGCGGACTCTGTTCGCCGGACAGATCGTCCCCGCGAAGTGGGTGGCTGAGATGGTGCGGCCACACAATGACGTGCCGGGGGAGCCGAGGCGCTGCGGGCTGGGGTTCTTCCTCCACGAGTCGCGTGACCAGGTGATGCTGATCGGGCACGACGCCGGGGTGTCGTTCATGAGTGTGCATGACCCAGCGCCCGGCCTCACCTACACCGTGATCTCGAACACCGCCGACGGCGCCTGGCCGGTGCTCAGGCATCTCCGGGAGCGTCTCTCCGCCTGAGCGCCGGCGGGCAGAGGTCATCGGGCGGATATCAGCGCCCCGTCACGGTAGGCCGAGGTCCCGGGCGCGCGGACGGTCATACATCCAAATATCCCCACTAACCAGAGCGGGACTCTGGCGCTACGGCCGTCTCGGCGGCCTATAACGCAGGTCTCGCCACCAGCGGGATGCCCTCACGGTAGGTCGACACCGCTGGAGCCCAGCCCAGCTCGCGCCTGGCCTTGGCGTTGGAGACGCGCATCGAGGTGGTCACGACCGTGTGGAGGTACGGGATCACTCGCAGCGTCCAGGTCGGCACCCGCCACGGCCGGCGCACCCCGAGCTCGGCCGCGATCGCGTCCAGGTAGTCGGCCCAGCGCACCGGCTCGTCGTCGACGATGTTGTACGCCTGTCCGGCGCGCCCCTTCTCCAGGGCGGCCACGGTCGCCGCGGCGGCGTCCTCCAGGTAGATGAAGCTGGCGAACCCCCCGCCGGACGAGGGCGCCGGCAGCCGGCGCTTGCGTACCAGGTTGATGATCATCCGGGTGAAGCTGTCCTGGCCGTAGAAGCCGCCGTAGCGCAGCGCGATGCCCTCCATCTCGTCGGCCGAGAACACCTGCTCCTCGGTGGAGCGGATGGCCGCGACCGCGGATCCGAACGGGCCAGGCTCCGGTTCGCCGAACGGGTCGTCCTCGGTGACCACGTGCGGTCCGTGGTCCCGGTAGCCGTACCCGAGCACGATCGACTGGGTGAGGAAGCGGTGGGCGCCGACAGCGCGGGCCGCCGCGAGCAGATGGGCGGTTCCGGTGGTACGCAGGGCGTTTGTACCCTGCATCGGCTCCCGCATTTTCGGGGTGCCCAGCGCGGTCAGCTGGTGCATGACCGCGTCGGCCCGCA
>Ga0075420_100006182_pt1 | contig 10575 bp, 8 predicted proteins | sample SoiMetdeltSBSDD4_FD_75296 | JGI IMG/M metagenome (GOLD analysis project Ga0075420, IMG submission 75296) | Bulk soil microbial communities from a Populus tree surrounding site in Tennessee, USA - Soil MetaG P. deltoides SBSDD4 | ecosystem: Environmental > Terrestrial > Soil > Tree plantation...
TAATGCCCCACTCGGCCTTGACCCACCCGTCCTGCTCCATGCGGTGGAGCGCGGGATAGAGCGACCCTTCCTCCACGCGCAGCAGCTCGGCAGACGCGCGCTGGATGTGCGACGTGATCGCGTAGCCGTGCATGCGACCCTGCGACGCGAGGGTCTTGAGCACGAGCAGGGCGAGGGTGCCCTGAAGAATGTCGTTGCGTTGTCGGGGCATGGCTTCTTCGCCGAACTAGCTATCCATAACTATCTAGGCATAGGGTACGAGATGGGCCATCGGTTGTCAACGAGAGCGGTCAGTTCACCTTGCCAGGCGCGCCAGCCGGCAACCCTCGGGCGATCCCGGTGTACTAATCGCCCGGAGGATAACCACATGCTATCTCGACTCTTGAACAACAGCGGGCGCGCTGCCGCGCTCGCGATCATCGTGGCATTCGCCGTGCCGGCCTCGACCACAGTGGCCGCCGACCCATTCCGAGAACCTGCTCCGTTCGCGGTGCCGTCCGACCTCACGGAACGCGACGTCGCCGCATCGAATCTGAAGATCCGCAGCGCATACTCCGAGCTCGCGTCCATGTGGACCGCCGGGTTCTCGCAGATGCGTGCGCGGTTCGAGACCCCTCGCCTGCTCCGCTTCCGCGGGCCGGTGCGGAGTGCCTGCGGCGTCATTCTGCCGAACAACGCCGCCTATTGCCCGACCGAGAACACGATCTACTACGACGAGGTGTTCGTCGCGGCCCAGGCCAAGAGCGCCGCGCTGGAGCTCGGCACCGACGGCGACATGGCCGGCATCGGTGTCATCGCCCACGAGATGGGACACGCGGTGGCGATCCAGCTCGGCTTCACCTCGCGCGTGGCCTACGAGAACGAGGCGACGGCGGACTGTCTGGCCGGAGCGTTCGCTAAGCACGCCGATAACACCGGCTCGCTCGAAGATGGCGACGTCGAGGAGGCGTTCTTCGGCATGGCCGCGGCCGGCGACCCGACACCAGAGCTCACCGGTGACTATCGCGTAGACCGGGTGATCCTGCGCCGCGCCGCGCGCATGTCGCACGGTACCAAGGAGCAGCGCATGGACAATTTCCGCTCCGGACTCGAGGGCGGACCGAAAGCCTGCTTCGATTGAATACGATTCAGATTTCTCGCGTCGACTGCTGACGAGCCGGGACGACCTAGTCAGCGTACGGAGAGTCTCCGTCGTCGACATCGTCCTCGGTCGCTGCGCTCGCGAGGGTCGCGAGCGTAGCGGCCGGGATGAGCGACCGCGCCAGGTCGATGAGCATCGGGCTCAGGTGCCCGCCGTACCGAAGCAGTGACACCGCGCGGCTGCGCCTCGCGAGCAGAAACGCGATTGGCGCCATGTCCCGCTTCGCGGCGTTGCACTCGGGGCATGCCAGCACCAGGTTGTCGCGACGGTCGTATGCCGATTGACCGCGCCGCGGAGCCACGTGGTCGAGCGTCATCACCGACGGCTTGAACTTCCGCTCGCAGTACGCGCACACCGGCCCGTGCGACTCGAGCAGCCACCGCCGCGTCTCCGCATACGCCGACCGGTGGGTCGGGTGCGAGGTCAGGCGCGCCGTGGCTGCGTGCGACCAGTCCGGGCTCGCATAGGCCGATCCCCGCCCCCTGCGCGAACGTCCGCGCTTCGATCTCGGTTTGGCTTCGGCGGCCGGCCTGGCTTCCCTGATCGGTTTGGCCGCGGGGCGCGGCTTCGGCGTCGGCGTCGAACGAGCTCTCGTGGGCGCTGCTGTCTGCTGAGGCTTCGCGGCGACCGGAGGCCGGGCCTTCCTGGGCGCTGGAGCCGGGCGAGATCTCGCCGATGCCGACGAAGCCGCTGGTTTGCGCTCCCGCCCGCGTTTTGGGGGATCCCCCTTCCTGGCGGGCGGAGTGGAGCGACCGCCTCGCCGGCTCCCCGGGGGACTGGCCTCATGGCGTGGGGCAGGAGCGTCGTCTTTGTACGGTGAATCGTCGGTCGGTCGGGGCAATCGCGTGTTCTACGGGTGGATTCCGGCTGGTTGCCGTTGGCGCGTCGTGCGCCGTCTGCAACTATACAATAACGCACAACACTCCGTCGAACCCCCGCCTCTCCTTCGCCAATGGCCATCCGCGTCGTCAGGCTCGGCAGCCCCCGCCATCCCGGTGAGGGCCCTCGGCTCGGAACCGTGCGGCGGCCGCCGCGCGGCGTCCGGAAGGAGGACTTCGCGAAGCTCGACTACTTCGACGTCTGGCTCCCCGAGCTGTCGCCGACCGTCGAAACGGTGTCCTGGGCACTGACCGAGCCATGGACGGACAAACGTTGGGCGACGTTCGCGCGAAAGTACCGGGCCCAGATGGCCACACCCGCGGCTCGTCATCTCATCGAGCTCCTCGCGACGATGTCCAGGCAGACTGACCTGTCCGTTGGGTGTTACTGCGAGGACGAGTCGCGCTGCCACCGATCGGTCCTTCGCGATCTGTTGGCCGAGGCCGGCGCGAGCATGGCGTAAGCGGCATCGTTGTCACGAAACATGTGGATGACGAACCTAACGGGACGTCGATTTCACGCTTGCGCGCCACACCGGGTTCTTTTTATTGTGTGGTGTCACGCTACCCAACTCAGCGGAGGAGTTCGATGCGCTTTCCCACCCACTGGACCTGTGAGCTCGTCGTGCGCACGCGCACGCCGAAGTGCACGGTCATTGGAGTTGGTTGACAGAGCGCTGATCGCACGCTGAGCCGGGCCCGTGAGGGCGGCACCGCGATCGGTGCCGCCCTTTTTCTTTGCGATGCGCCGTCCGGCCGGCCTCGCACGCTGCACGGATCACGTCATGTCAGAGCAGACCGACCTCGCCCTGGGCGGCAGCGCACCGGCGGCGCCCGGCGACAGTATCTGGGGAGCCATCCGCGAAGCGCTGCGCGGCTCCCGTCGTAACTATACCGAAGGCCCGATCGGCCGATCGATCTTCATCCTCGCCGTCCCCATGGTACTGGAGATGGTGATGGAGAGCGTCTTCGTCGTGTGCGACGTCTTCTTCGTCTCGAAGCTCGGGCCGGATGCCGTCGCGACGGTGGGACTCACCGAGTCGCTCCTCGCCATCGTGTACACGATCGCGATGGGCCTGTCGATTGGAGTGACGGCGACCGTCGCGCGTCGTACGGGCGAGCATGACGCCGAGGGAGCGTCGCGCACGGCCGTGCAGGCGATCGCGCTCGGCCTCCTCGTCTCGCTCGCGCTCGGGATCGCCGGCGCGGTGTTCGCACCGTCGCTGCTTGGTCTCATGGGCGCGTCACCCGATGTCATCGCCACCGGCAGCAGGTTCACCCGCGTCATGTTGGGCGGCAACGCGTCGATCCTGTTGCTGTTCCTGATCAACGGAATCTTCCGCGGCGCCGGGGATGCACAGCTCTCGATGCGCACGCTGTGGCTCGCGAACGCGATCAACATCGCGCTCGGGCCGACGCTCATCTTCGGGCTCGGGCCGTTCCCCGAGCTCGGTGTGACGGGCGCCGCCATCGCGACGACTACGGGTCGGAGCGTGGGTGTGCTGTTCGGTCTCGCGCAGTTCTTCCGTCGGAGTGGGCGCGTCCACATCCATCGCCGGCACGTGCGACTCGACGCCGGTCTCATGGCGCGGCTCGTGGCGCTCTCGGGAAGCGGGATGTTTCAGGTGCTCATCGGCACGGCGAGCTGGATCGGACTGGTGCGCATCCTGGCGAGCTTCGGCAGCACCGCGCTCGCCGGCTATACGATCGCCATCCGCATCGTGCTGTTCGCGCTCCTGCCGTCGTGGGGGCTGGGCAACGCGGCCGCGACGATGGTCGGTCAGGCGTTAGGCGCGAAGAAGCCGGACCGCGCCGAGCGTGCGGTGTGGATCGCCGGCTGGTACAACCTGTGTTTCCTGGGGGCCGTCGGCGTCCTGTTCTTCGTCGCTGCTCGCCCGATCGTGGGGCTGTTCACGAGCGATCCGGCGGTGGCCGAGCTCGCGCGAGATGGGCTGCGCGTGATCGCGATCGGGTTCGTGCTCTACGCCTACGGAATGGTGCTCTCGCAGGCCTTCAACGGCGCGGGCGACACGTGGACTCCAACGTGGCTCGGACTGTTCAGCTTCTGGCTGTTCGAGATCCCGCTCGCGTACGTGCTGGCGGTGCAGCTGGGCTTCGGACCACACGGCGTGTTCGTGGCGATCCCGATCGCGTTCTCGGCGTACGCGATCGCGGCGCTCGTCATGTTCCGACGCGGAAGCTGGAAGACCAAGGTCGTGTGAGGTAGCCGCCATGCAGGTACGACGGTTCGACTCGGCAGCTGCCTTTCTGAAGGCAGTGCGTCCGGCGCTGGCCGAGCACGAGGCGGAGCACCACCTCGTGCTCGGCGTGGCTGAGTCGCTGATCACGACACCGCCGCCTAACGGCGGCCTGCTCGGCGTCACGATCGAGGACGACGGCGGACCAGTCCTCGCTGCGATCATGACGACGCACCGGCCACTGCTCATCGCCAGCGACCGGCACGCCGAGGACGTCGCATCGGCCGGACGCCTCATGTGGACCGCGATCGAGGACGCGGGATTCGCACCCAGCCACATGATCGGCGCGGTTACGCACGTCGAACGGATCATGGAGGCGTGGACCGAGCGAACGGGGCGGCCACCGCGGGTCGCCATGCATCAACGCGTCTATCAGCTCTCCGTCGTCGCGCCCATCCCGAGGGCGACGGGCTCTCTCCGCGTCGCGACGGAGTCGGATACGGACCTCGTGCTCGACTGGGTGACCGCATTCGAGCGGGAGGCGCTCGCCGCGATTCTTCCGCAATCGCCACGGACTGTCGTCGAGCGACGGATCGCGGCGGGCGAGCTGTTTCTGTGGTGCGATCCCGACCCGCGAACGATGGCGGGCTGGGCACGACCGACGCGGCGCGCCGTAGCCGTCAACGGCGTCTACACCCCGGTCGCGTATCGCGGGCGCGGCTACGCCACGTCGTGCGTGGCCGAGCTCAGCGCGCGCATGCTCGAGCGCGGGTTCGAGCTCTGCGTCCTCTATACCGATCTTGGTAACCCGACTTCGAACGCCATCTATACCCGAATCGGATATCGGCCTGTTCAGGACTTCACTATGTACGAGGCGCGGTAAGGGGTGAGGTGTCAGACAGGGATCAGGTCTCAGAACGAGGTTTCGGGGTTCAGGTTCAGGTCTCAGGTCCAGGAAACAGTCGGTTTTCAGTGACTGATGCCTGAACCTGATGCCTGGTCCTGAGACCTGAAACCTCGTTCTGACACCTGATCCCTGTCTGCCCTCTGACACCTGCCGCCGTCACCCTAACGCTTGGTCACCGCGCGCCACCATGCCTTGACCGCTGGCGGCGATGATGGCTCGACCATCTCGCCAGGCTGCGGCACCGCGATCGGCACACCGGCCAGCTCCGCCGCGGCGATCAGCCGCTCCACGGGCTCGTCCCACCGGTGCCACGCGAGATTGAACGTGCCCCAGTGAATCGGCACGAACAACTTGCCCTGGACGAGCCGGTGCGCGTCGATCGCCTGCTCCGGCGTTAGGTGGATGTCCGGCCACGTCTCGCCGTAGGCGCCGATCTTGATGAGCGTGAGGTCGAACGGACCGTAGCGACGACCATTCTCGGCAATACCATCGAACGCGCCGGTGTCGCCGCTGTGAAAGACCCGATGCGTGGGCCCGATGATCGACCACGACGCCCACAGCGTCCGGTTGCGACCGGTCATCCGTCCCGAGAAGTGGCGTGCCGATCCGGCTGCGATCGTGAGGCCGCCGACCTTCGTCGTCTCCCACCAGTCGAGCTCCACGATGCGCGATGCCGGAACGCCCCATTTGTCGAGGTGCGCGCCGACGCCGAGGCCGGTGATGAATGGCACCCGCTCCTGCGTCACGCTCCGGACGAGCGTGCCGATCGCGTTCATGTCGAGGTGATCATAGTGATCGTGCGTGATCACGATCGCATCGAGCCGCGGCATGATGTGGAGCGGCATCGGTGGCGGGTGGAACCGCTTCGGCCCGAAGGCCTGCGACGGTGAGGCACGCTCACTGAACACGGGATCGACGAGGACGCGATGCCCGTCGATCTCGATCAGCGTCGTCGCATGCCCGAACCACGTGACGCGGAGCCCGCTCGCGGGCGGAGCGGCGAAATCTCCTGGCTGGCGCAACATCACGGGCAATGGACCAGGTGGGACGCGCTGCTCCTTGCCGAACTGACCCCGCACGGTCTTCCAGGCTCCTCCGGGAATCAGCATGGTCGTCGGAACGGAGTTGTGGAACACACCGTCCTTGAACTGCGGCGACCGTTGCATGCGCGCGAGGCGCTCGCCCGTGGGTCGTGCACCGAGAGCGTCGAAGAAGCTGGTCAGTCCCATATCCAGGATTCACGTGAGAACGAGCGAGCGCCATATTCGGTCGCCACGGCTCCGACGGGAAGTGGCGACGTCCACCTGGCTCTCCATGACTCCTGCAGGGCAAGTCGCCGGATTCATCGCGAAGTTCGATCCGCCGGTCGCCAGGCTGGCAAAGGCCGCTCACGCGAAGGTCCGCTAGCGGCTCCCGACCGCCATCGAGCTGGTCTATGACAACTACAACGCGCTCGCCGACCCCGACCGGCTCCTCCAGGGCGTCGGAGCTCGCGGACGGTTCGTGCGGCTCGAGTCCGACCTCGCACGCCCCCGGGTCCGCGACGCAGATTTCAGGCGTGTCGCCGCCACTTCAGCCGCACCCCGCCCCGGCGCTCGACCGGGATTCCCTTGCCGCCGCACGAAGTCTCCTCGCCGGCCGCTACGCCGTCACGCGCGAGATCGGCCGCGGCGGGATGGCGACGGTCTACCTCGCCGACGAGACGAAGCACAAACGCCAGGTCGCGATCAAGGTCCTGCACCCGGAGCTCGCCGCCACGTTAGGCGCCGACCGGTTCCTGCGGGAGATCGGGATCGCGGCGCAGCTGTCGCATCCGCACCTGGTGCCACTGATCGACTCGGGCAACGCCGGCGGGCTGCTCTACTATGTGTCGTCGTACATGCCGGGCGGGTCGTTGCGCGAGCGCCTGTTGCGCGAGCGGACGCTGTCGGTTCGCGATGTGCTGCGCATCGCCGAGGAGGTGAGCACGGCTCTCGACTATGCGCACCGGACTGGCTTCGTGCACCGCGATGTGAAGCCGGAGAACATCCTGTTCGCCGACGGCCACGCGCTGCTCGCCGACTTCGGCGTCGCCCGCGTCATCTTCGGCCAGGGCGCGGACGAGGAAGTCACGGCCGCGGGGATAGCCATCGGCACGCCGGAGTACATGAGTCCCGAGCAGGCCAGCGGCGACCGCGACGTCGACGGCCGCGCGGATGTGTACTCGCTGGCATGCGTCATATACGAGATGCTGACCGGCGCTCCGCCGTTTCGCGCCGCGGCGGCCCGGAACATCCTGCTCCAGCATGTGACCGAAACGCCGACGCGCGTCCGTGTCCTCCGCCCGGAAGTTCCCACGAGCGTCGACGACGCGATCGCCCGCGCGCTCACGAAGGATCCGGCGAACCGGTTCCGGTCGGCCTGCGCCTTCGTCGACGCGATGCGGCTCGATGTGCCGCGAACCCGCGTGTTCGTCGGTGCGACGCGAAACATCGCGGTCCTGCCCTTCGTCAACGCGAGCCCCGATCCCGACAACGACTATCTGAGCGACGGCATCACCGACGAGCTCATCGACGCGCTCACCAAGGTCGAGGGACTGCGCGTCGCGTCGCGAACGTCGGTGTTCGCGCTCAAGGGCAAGCCGCAGGACATTCGCGCGATCGGCGCGCTGCTCGACTGTCCCGTCGTCCTCGAGGGCACGGTGCGTCGCGCAGGCAATCAGCTTCGCATCACGGCGCAGCTTACATCGACCGACGACGGCCACCTCGTCTGGTCGCAGCGGTATGATCGGCAGATGGACGACGCGTTCGCGATCCAGGACGAGATCGCACGCACGATCGTGAACACGCTGCGCGCGACATCGCTCGCGGGCGTCGCGGCGCCGTCGAAGCGCCGCCAGACCGAGAACGCCCTCGCCTACAGTCTGTACCTCAAGGGCCGCTACGAGTGGAACCGCCGCACGCAGGAAGGTGTCGCGGCCGGCATCAGGTTCTTCGAGCAGGCGATCGCGGAAGACCCCGGGTACGCGCTGGCATATACCGGCCTCGCAGACTGCTACTCGCTTCACGTCGATTACCGGAGCGTGCCGGTCGTCGAGGGATTCGAGGCAGCGAAGGCGTACGCGCGAAAAGCGATCGAGCTCGATGACTCACTGGCCGAAGCACATGCGTCGCTCGCGTGGTCGCTGTTCATCTTCGACTGGAACTGGGACGAGGCCGAGCGTGAGTTCCGGCGGGCGATCGAGCTGGACCCGCGTTATGCATCGGCGCACCAGTGGTACGCGTTCCTCCTGCTGGCGAAGGGCGCGATGGGCGAGGCGCTCGTCGAGAGCCACACCGCCGTGGAGCTGGATGCAGCCTCGGCGTCTGCTCGCCGATCGCTGGCGACGTGCTACCTCTACGCTCGGCGCTACGATCAGGCGATCTACCACTTCGAGCGCGGGATCACGATGAACCCGAACGCCGAGGAGACCTACCGCATGTGGGGGTTGACCCTCGCGCTGTCCGGTCGCCTCGACGAGGCGGTGACGATGCTGCGCGAGGCGAGCGAGATGCCGGCGGCGGGAACGCTGACCCGCGCGTCGCTCGGGTACGCACTCGCCCGGACCGGACGCGTTGGCGAGGCGCAGTCGATCTACGACGCTCTCGCGGCGAGCACCGCGGCTGGTCGCTACGTGTCACCCGTCGCCTTCGCGACCATCCTGATCGGACTCGGCCGAGACGACGAGGCGCTCGACTGGATGGACCGAGCGGTGGATGATCGCCGGGGGTGGGTGGTGTACGTGAACGTGAACCCGTTGCTCGATCCAATCCGGGGCCACCAGCGTTTCGAAGCACTCGTCAGGCGGATGCAGGTTCCGTCGTGAGCCGCAAAGCGACGGTGGCGATGTGAACAGGCTGCCCGAAAAACGGGCCAGCCTGTTCGCTACATTCGCTCAGCTCCTACGGGCGTCCCGTCGGCTTACCGGGCGTCACCGGAGGCGTCCGTGTCCCGCCGTTTGCAGGAACACTGGCTGGCGGTCCGCCGGCTGTCCCCGGACGCTTCGTTCCGGCGAGCTCGGGACCAGTCAAGCCGGGCTTGCCGGTCGGATGCGTGCCGACCTGCTCCGGGAGCTGCGCGAGCTGCGCGTCTTCGGCGCGCGCATTCAACCGCTCCAGCACGGCCGCGAGCGCCTGATCGGACGGCAGACCGCGCGCGACGAGGCTGCCTAACACGTGCAACGGAACGGCGAGCGTACGACCCGACGGCGCGCTCTTCGCCAGCTCGCTGACGCTGGCGCCATCCACGCCCTGGCGCAGTGCGTCGGCGCCGGCCTCGATCTCGTCGCCCGTCACCGGACGACCGCCGGCCCGAGACAGCGCCGCTCTGGACCGATCCAGCCGCTGTTCCTGCGCCGCGACCGCACGCTCGATCTCCGCCGGAGGCACCGAGCGAGCCGCGCCCTTGAGTGCCGTGCGCTCGAGCGCCTCGGCGGGCAGCCCTCGCGAGCGCGCGGCAGCGATCTTCGCCAGCACCCGATCGGCGACATCGGCTGGCAACACTTCGCGAAGCCGTGCCGACGGATCGTTGGCCTGTCCCGGAGCGCCCGGCTGAGCGAATGCGGGCGCCACGGTGCCGGACACCGCGATCGAGAGAAGCGCCGCGATTATGGAGTGTCGAATCTTCATCGGTTCCTCCTGTGAGGTGGGCGCGATTCCGCGCTCTCATCCAGGTAGACTGCCACGTTCGCCTGGCGCGTCACTTCGCATTCCGACTCTGCCTACCGCACGATCACGACTCCGACGGGCGCGCCGTATTCGTCGTCCTCCGCCGTTGCGCCGGCCGGGACTATCCAGCCACCGCCATCGACGCGGATGGTCATGCGGCGCAAGCCCGGTGTGATCCGGGTCACGAGCGCCCACCATCCATCCGCTGTCATGACCGCCTCGATGGGCGTCCAGTCCGTGAAGTCTCCCATGATCTCCACGCGCCGCGCGCCAGGCGCCTGGACGCGAACCGCGTAAGTACCGCCGTTTCGCGCGACGACTTCGACACGCGTGCTCGTCTTCACGCTGCCGCGTAGTCGTGCGGCCGCGGACTCGGTCGCGCGGAACTCTCGCCCACGCGTCCACACGTTTCGACGGGGGGCGATGCGGAGCGTCATGGAGAGGTACGTTCCCCCGGGGAATCCCTGCATCAGGTCCGCGGGATAGGACCCGCCATCGGCGACGACGGCGAGCTGCGGCGTCATCCACACGGCCGCCGACAGGCTGGCCCAGGCACGCGACGATCCGGGCTCGGGATCCACTCCCGATCGCAGCCCTGCTGTCGCCGCAAGCTCGAGTCGCGTCGCATCTCGTCTGATGGTTGCCGCGACGTCCGAGAAGCGAACGGAGTCCGCGCTCGCGACGGGTCGGACGGTGCCGAGCACAGTGAAGGCGTCATGCCGGGTCCATGCCCCGAGGTCGCCTTCGAGCGACCCGCGACCGACGA
>Ga0075420_100006183_pt1 | contig 10574 bp, 10 predicted proteins | sample SoiMetdeltSBSDD4_FD_75296 | JGI IMG/M metagenome (GOLD analysis project Ga0075420, IMG submission 75296) | Bulk soil microbial communities from a Populus tree surrounding site in Tennessee, USA - Soil MetaG P. deltoides SBSDD4 | ecosystem: Environmental > Terrestrial > Soil > Tree plantation...
GCCCCGAGTTGGTGTGCACCGGACAGGAAGTCGGCGTGCAGATGGGTGTCGGCGGCGAAGGCCACCGTCACACCGCGACGGTTGGCTGCCTCGTACACGGCGCGCAGGTCGCGACTCACGTCGACGACGAGCGCGCGTCCATCGCCGAGATCGACGAGATAGGCAGAGTTGCCGAGGCCCACGTCGACCAACGGCACCAGGTCAATACCGGACATCCTCAAACTCCCTCCCTGGGCCGCTGGCCGGTCACGGTGTTGTAGATGAACGACGGGATGCAGAAGTTGGTGATGCTGGCCAGCGCACCGACCAGAATCAGCGGGACACCGAGAGCGATTCCCACGACGTCGGCGCCAACGTGGAACACCCAGCCGGTTGCGATCAGCCAAGCGGTCGCGACGACGAAAACGAATCGTCGTTGGGGCCCAGAGTTCGGGAAGGGTCCCGTATGGGTCAGGTATCGCATCCCGTAGTTGTAGAGAAGATCGAACGGGTGGAACGGAAGAAGAATGCCCACGGAGGTGATGGCCGCGAGTGTCCACAGCACCACGGGTGACATCAGCGCCACGCCGATCACCGTGACCCGTGTCCCGAGCGTGTATGTCCAGCGCATCCATGGCGCCAGCTTCTCAAGCGTGGCGTCGTCGAGTCCGCAAAAGCCTTGAGCTTCAAGGCGACTGCGGACGGTCGGATTCACAGGCATGGTCGTACGTTCTTTCATGCTTGCTCCCCGGTGTGGTGACTATTTGTTCGTCCTGCGCACCGGCCGCCCCGCGAGCCACCACTCCGGGTAGCCGTCGGTAAGCCGTTGCGCCGTACGTCCATTCGCCCGCAGCATCGCCACGGCTTCGTCGGCATACACGCAATAAGGTCCGCGGCAGTACGCGATGTACTCCTTGTCGCGGGGGAGTTCGCCGATCCGCTTCGAGATGTCCCCCACGGGCATGGACCGCGCACCGGCGATATGTCCCGCCGCGTACTCCTGCTCGGGCCGCACATCCAGCACAACGACTTCGCCGTTGGTCATGCGGCGCGTCAGCTCGTCCGGCGTGACGGGCTCGAAGCCGTCACGATCACCGAAAAAGTCACCCACTACGCGGTCCACCTCGGCGAGGTGTTGCTCGGCGGTATGTCGCAGCGCCAGCACGAGGCCGACGACTTCGGGCCCGCTGAGCCGGTAGTGGACGAATAGTCCTTCGCGCCGGGCGAGCACGAGCTGCGCCTGCCGTAGTTGCTGCAGGTGCCGGGAGGTGTTCGCCACTGACAGGCCGGTCTCGGCGGCGATGGACTCCACCGTGCGCTCGCCCTGCGCCAGGATCTCGAGGATCTCCAAGCGATGTGGGCTAGCGATGGCCTTGCCGATGCGGGCGAACTCGCCATAGAGGCGGTCCTTGAAGTCGCGTTTGGCCTGAGCCTCGATAATCACCTATTCAATGTAATCCTTGAATAGCGTGGTGGGAACCCCTTAGCGCATGGCCGCCAATGCGCCGATTGCGCTGAGGGCGTCGAGCGCCTCTGCGGCGTTCGGCGGAGCGTCCGGGTCTGCAATCCACTGCAGCATCAGGCCGTCGCACACCGCCATCAGCACGGACGTGATCGCGGCGAGGTTTTCTGGGACCGGCATCCCGCCGTCCTGCATGGCCTTCGTCGCGAGTTCGACCGCGGACTCGCGCACCGTCGCGTATCCGGCCGCCATCTGTTCCCGCAGCTCCTCGGATCGCAGTGCCGGTGCGTACGTTTCAATGCACGCGTGTACGGATGACCGCAGTTCGGCGAAGGAATCGATGGCAGCATGCAAGATGGCCGCGAGTTGGTCGTGGGGCGCAAGGCCGGCGGCCGCGACGAACGCGGTCTCGACGCGTTGGTTCCACATCCCGAAGCACTCGCCCAGCGCCTCGGTGACCAGGGCTTCCTTGCTGCCGAAGTGATAGTTGATCGAGGCGACGTTGGCTCCGGCCTCCCGGGCGATGTCACGCGACGACGTGGCGGCATAGCCTCGCTGTGCAATGCAATGCAGCGCAGCGCGACGAAGCCGGTCCTTGCTGCCGGTAGCTGCAGACGGATCTTGCATGGAGCCATCATAGGTGATAAACAAACGTTTGAATGAAACAAGCGTTTATCGAACGCCGACGTGTCGAGGGAGAAGCTCATGCGATCTCCGTATCCGCCCGGTCCGCCGTGGCCGGCTGCGGTTCAGAGCGTGCTGTTCCAACGCCACCGCGGCTGGCTGCTCCCGACGATGGCCCGCCGCTACGGCGACGTGTTCGCCTTGCGCGTTCCGCCTTATGCCGACAACCTCGTGGTGTTCAACCGGCCCGAACACATCAAGGAGATATTCGCTGCCGACCCCACCGACCTGCATGCCGGTGAGGGCAACCAGGTCCTCGGGCCCGTCATGGGTGAGCATTCCCTGTTGCTCGTCGACGAGGACGAACATGCGCGTGCCCGTCGACTGCTCATGCCGGCCTTCAACGGTGCCGCGCTGCGCGGCTACCGCGACCTCGTCGCCGAACTCGCCAAGGCTGAGGTCGACCGATGGAGCACCGCCACGGAAGTGATCACATTGGACGGGATGAATGCGCTGACCCTCGAGGTGATCATGCGCGTCGTGTTCGGTGTAACGGATGAACACACGCGTGATCAGCTCGCCCCGCGGCTGCACCGCATGGTCGACATCAGTCCAATCGTGTTGTTGGGTTGGGTGATTCCCGGACTGTGTCGCTTCGGTCCGTGGAAACGGTTCAATGACAACCAATCCGAGATCGACGCCTTGCTCTATGCCGAGATCGCTCAGCGCCGACGAGCGACCGATCTGGCTGAGCGCACCGATGTGCTGTCCCGGCTGTTGCAAGTGGGCAGTGAAACCGGGGACGCACCGCTGACCGACGCCGAGTTGCGGGATCAGCTGATCACCCTGCTCCTCGCCGGACATGAAACCACCGCCGCAGCGTTGTCGTGGACGTTGTACGAACTGGCGCGCCATTCCGGGCTGCAGCACGACGGCTACATCGCCGCCCGCGACGGCGACGACAAGTTCTTCGAGGCCCTGCTGAAAGAGGGCATGCGGCTGCATCCTGTTATCGCCTCCACCGCTCGCAAACTCACGCACGAGCAGGAGATCGGTGGGTGGAAGCTGCCGGCGGGAACGGTCGTCAACACGTCGATCCTGCTGGCTCACCAACGCTCCGAAAGCTACCCCGATACGTGGACGTATCGGCCGAGCCGGTTCTTCGACAAGGAAGTAGAACCCAACACGTGGCTACCGTTCGGTGGCGGAGTGCGCCGTTGCATTGGGGCGGGGTTTTCGCTCATGGAAGGCACCGCGGTGCTGCGTGAGGTCCTCACCCGGTACAACCTCGAACTGCCGGCCGACGGCGAGCCTGAGCGCGGTCATGTCCGCAACATCACGAACGTCCCGCGGCGGCGTGCCCGCATCGTCGTCGCCGCCCGTTAGCGCCGACAAAGAAGGGTTCGCCATGGTTGAGACACAAGAATGCACCGAACGGTGGCATCGCTACTGGGACAAGAAATCCCGCGGCTACGACCGCGAGATGCAATTCATGGAACGGATGCTGTTCGGCGACTCGCGCGAGTGGGCCTGCTCGCAGGCCAGCGGTGAGGTTCTCGAGGTGGCCGTCGGTACGGGTCTGAATCTCGGCGCTTACCCGTCGGGCATTCAGCTAACTGGTATAGATCTCAGCGAGCCGATGCTGGCGATCGCCAGAACGCGCGCGGCCGAGTTGGGACGTGATGTCGAGCTTCGTCAGGGCGACGCGCATGCGTTGCCCTTCGCCGACGCGGCGTTCGACGCCGTCGTCTGTACCTTCGGGCTATGCGCGATACCCAACATCGATACCGCGCTCGACGAGATGACCCGCGTCCTGCGCCCCGGTGGCAAGTTGATTCTCGTCGATCACGTGGCGAGTTCGTCGCGCATTGCACGCGCCATCCAGCGCGCAATCGAAGTCATCACAGTACCCATGGCCAGCGAGCACTTCTTGCGGCGACCGCTGAACAACTTGAAGCAGCTGCCATTCGAAATCGAACGGGCAGAACGATTCAAGCTGGGGCTTGTCGAGCGCATCGTCGCCCGAAAGCTCGATCATTGAGTAGCTAAGACATGACCGCGTGGAGACGCTGATCATGCCGACACCTCGACGTGGCGACGCGAGCATTCACATCGCTGCGCCACCGGACCTGGTGTATGAACTGGTCGCCGATGTGACTCGGATGGGCGAATGGAGTCCGGAGTGCTACCGATGCGAATGGCTCGACGCGGCAACCAGTGCCTCGGTGGGCGCGCGGTTTCGGGGGTACAACCGACGCGGCAGGTACCGGTGGGAACGAACCGCCATAGTGCAGGCCGCCGACCCAGGGCGGGAGTTCGCTTTCACCACAATCGATGACCGCACCGGCCGCCACGAGACTAATTGGCAATACACGATGGAGTCATCGCGCTCGGGGACTTTGCTCAGCGAGGGGTTCGAATTTCTCTGGTGCTCATTCACAAACAGAGCCGTCGAGATGTTTCTCCCCCGCGGACGTCAGGTGCAGGACGGCGTCGAGGAAACACTCGCGCGCATCAAGCATGCGGCCGAAGCGAACACGACGATCACGCCGGCTGACTGACGCGCATCTGTGGCGGCCGAGGATTCGTCGCAGGGTTCAGGTGGCGCCGAAGTCGTGCGCTTCGTCATAGCCATAGTCCCCGCCCGGGTCGAGGTTCGGCTTCGGCGGGGGAGAGACGGGATGCGGCGCGGGAGTCTCAGTCACCGACTCGGCCAGCGCGTCGTGTGCTTCGTCGTACTCATAGTCGTGGCCCCCTGGGCCAGGTGGCCGGGTCATTTGCACTTCCTCATTATCGACGCGATTGGTGGGCGGACGCCATGGTGCGCCGAACAGAAAACAGGGTCTTGACTCGGCCGTGTGTCGTGGATCACTATGCGTGGATACGTTGCGTATCGAGCACTGTGTTGTGAATAGCGGAACAACTGCCAGCGACCGAGGAGCTCCAATGACCAAGAGCTTGTCCGACCCAATCCAGGCCGAGCCCGACGGCCGAATGGGACATCGAACAGGCCTCCCGGTGGACCGCAAGGTCTTCGCAGTGGCCGCCGCCCTCGCCGTCGGCTTCGTCGTCTGGGGCGCGATCTCGCCGGACAAGATGGGCGACCTCACCGATAAGGCGATGTCCTGGGTGACGGCGTCATTTGGCTGGCTGTTCGTCCTCACCAGCGGCGCATTCGTGCTGTTCTCCGCCTACCTGGCGCTAAGCCGCTACGGCAACATCAAATTGGGCGCCGATGACGCTGTGCCGGAATTCTCCAAGTTCTCGTGGGTATCGATGATGTTCGCCACTGGGATGGGTATCGGCCTGATGTTCTACGGCGTCGCCGAGCCGCTGTATCACCTGAATGGCCCGCCGATGGGGATGGCCGAGCCCGGCACGCCCGAAGCCGCGCAGCTGGCGATGGAGTACACCTTCTTCCATTGGGGCTTCCACCCCTGGGCGATGTATGCCGTGATCGGCCTGTCGATCGGGTACTTCGCCTACCGCAAGCGCCACGGCAACCTGGTGTCCGGTGCCTTCCGGCCGCTGTTGGGCAAACTGGTCGACCGCACCCCGGGCAAGGCGATCGACGTGGTCGCCATCTTCGCCACCCTGTTCGGATCCGCGACGTCGCTCGGATTGGGGGCGCTACAGATCACCGGCGGAATCGACCGAGTATTCGGCTCCGGCCGTGACTCCAAATGGCTGGCCGTCGGGGTGATCGCATTCCTGACCGCCTGCTTCGTCCTGTCTGCGGTGAGCGGGATCGAGCGCGGCGTCAAGTGGCTGTCCAACGCCAACGCGGTGGCCGCGGCCTTGCTCGCGCTCTTCCTATTCGTTGTCGGGCCAACCGTTTTCATCCTCGGTACCTTCACCGAGTCGCTCGGGGGCTACCTCACCCACCTGCCGACGATGAGCTTCCGCGACGGCGTTTTCGACAACGAGGTGTCCGGGCCGTGGCTGTCGGCGTGGACAATCTTCTACTGGGCCTGGTGGATATCCTGGACACCCTTCGTGGGCATGTTCATCGCCAGGATCTCGAAAGGCCGCACGATACGCGAGTTCGTGGTCTACGTGATCCTGGTCCCCAGTCTCGTGTCGTTCATCTGGTTCTCGATCCTTGGCGGCGCCGCGTTCGACCTCCAGCTGAACCAGGGCAAAGACATGGCCGCGGTGGTCGACGCGGGAATGGAGGGCGCCCTGTTCGAGACCCTCGGCAGCTATCCACTAGGTACGGTCACCTCCGCGCTGGCAGTGTTTCTCATCGCGATCTTCTTCGTCACCGGCGCCGACAGCGCCTCGATCGTGATGGGCATGCTCAGCCAGAAAGGTTGTGAAGAGCCCCGCCGCGGGCTGACCGTCTTCTGGGGTGTGACGACCGGCGCGGTGGCAGCGGTGCTGCTGTGGTCCGGCGGACTGAAGGCCCTGCAGACCCTGGTGATCCTGGTGGCAGGCCCGTTCATGTTGGTACTGATCGCGATGTGCATATCGACGTTTAAGTCATTGCGGGAGGAACCGTACGAGTCGACGCTGCCGCCGCGAGTACGTCGGGCAGTGCTCCACGCCCAGCGCCATGACCGGTTGCAGCATCAGACGATCGCCCTGGCCACCCTCGGCTGCGACGGGTTCGACGACGGTGAAGCGCCTAACTCCGATACACCCAAGATCGTCGTCGCCGTGGACGACTGACACCGATATCTCTGGACACCGGCGGAATCCTCCACGGCCTTATCTGATTGGGTCCGTCAGGTTTCCGTCGGTAGGTCCGCCTGAGCCGACGGTGACTGGGGTATCGGCCGAGTGCTGTCGTGGCTTTGGCCATGGCACGGGTTTCGGCCGCATCCGGACGATCTGTGGCCACCAGAACCAGGGGCCCATCATCGCCGCGATCGACGGCGTCATGAACGATCGGATCACCAGCGTGTCGAACAGCAGGCCGAGACCGATCGTCGTGCCCACCTGACCGGCCACCACCAGGTCGCTGACCATCATCGTCATCATGGTGAACGCGAACACCAGGCCGGCAGACGTGACCACCGCGCCGGTGCCGGCCATCGACCGAATGATGCCGGTCTTGATCCCGGCATGGATTTCCTCTTTGAACCTGGAGACCAACAACAAGTTGTAGTCGGATCCCACCGCCAACAGGATGATCACCGACATCGCCAGCACCAACCAATGCAGCGGCTTGCCGAGGACGTGTTCCCAGATGAGCACGGACAGCCCGAAGGAAGTACCCAACGACATCAACACCGTACCGACGATGACCGCCGAGGCCATCACCGCTCGGGTCAGCAACAGCATGATGATGAAAATCAAGCAGAGCGAGGCGATTCCGGCGATCAGAAGGTCCCAGTTGGCGCCTTCCTGCATGTCCTTGTAGGTCGACGCGGTACCCGCCAGATAGATCTTCGAGCCCTCCAGCGGCGTGCCCTTGATGGCCTCGAACGCCGCGCTCTTGACCTGCGGAATCAGCTTGATGCCTTCAGGAGTCGCGGGATCACCCTCGTGAGAGATGATGAACCGCACGGACTTTCCGTCTGGTGAGACGAACATCTTCAGGCCGCGCTTGAAATCTGCGTTGTCGAATACCTCCGGCGGCAGATAGAACGAATCGTCGTTCTTGGAGGTGTCGAACGCTTGACCCATCGCGGTCTGGTTCTCCTGCATGGCCTTGCTCTGGTCCTGCTGACTCTTCTGGCTCTGATACATCGTCAGCGTGATCTGCTGCATGCTCTTCATCGTCTCGATCTGGGCAGGCATGATCGCGACCAACTGCGGCATGAGTGTGTCGAGACGCTCCAGGTCAGGCATCAGGTTCTGGATGTCGTCGGTCATCGTGTCGACGCCGTCGAGGGTGTCGAAGATCGACCTGATCGACCAGCAGATCGGGATGTCGAAGCAGTGCGGTTCCCAATAGAAGTAGTTGCGCAGCGGCCGCCAGAAGTCGTCGAAATCCGCAATGTGATCGCGCAATTCCTGAAGGTCGACGGTGGTCGTCTGCATCTTGCCGACCATGCTGTGCGTGGTCGCGGCCATCTGCACGGTGATGTTCTGCATCTTCTCCAGCGTGTCGATGGAGGTCTGCATGTCGTTGGCCTGCGTGAGCATGTTGGCCATGACCTTGTCCATGTAGTCCTGATTCATCTGCTGGGTGGTGCCCTGCGCGCTGATCAGGAACGGAATCGAGGTGTGCTCGATCGGAACGCCCCGCGGGCGGGTGATGGCCTGGACCCTGCCGACCCCCTGAGTGTGGGCGATCGCTCTCGCTATTCGCTCGATCACCAGCATGTCTGTCGGGTTGCGCACATCGTGGTCGGTCTCGACCATCAGCAGTTCCGGGTTCATCCGGGCCTGCGGGAAGTGCCGGTCTGCTGCCGCGTAGCCGATATTGGCGGGGATATCGGGGGGAAGGTAATTGCGATCGTTGTAGCCCGGCTTATACGATGGCAGCGCCAGCAGTCCGATCAGCGCGAGCGCGACGGATGCGGCGAGAATCGGTCCCGGCCAACGCACTACGGCGGTGCCGACCCGCCGCCAGGTGCGGGTGTCCGTCTTCCGCTTCGGGTCGAACAGGCCGAATCGGCTGCAGATCGTCAGCAGGGCGGGCGCCATGGTCAGTGCGGCGACGGTAGCGACGAGCATGCCGATCGCCAACGGGATGCCCAACGACTGAAAGTACGGCAGCCTGGTGAAGTGCAGACAGAACGTCGCACCCGCGATGGTCAGGCCCGATCCCAGAATGACGTGGGCGGTGCCGTGATACATGGTGTAGAAGGCGGTTTCGCGATCCTCGCCGTTGTTACGCGCTTCGTGATAGCGACCCAACAGGAAGATCGCATAATCCGTACTTGCCGCAATCGCCAGCGTGGTGAGCAGGTTGACCGCGAACGTCGACAGCCCGATCAGGTCGTAATAGGCAAGGGCGGCAACGATTCCCCGGGCGGCCGACAGCTCGATGAACATCATCACCAGGACGAGCAGAACGGTGACGATGGACCGGTAAACGAGCAACAGCATGATGAAGATCACGCCCATGGTGATCGCCGTGATCAGCTTGACGCTCTTATCGCCGGCGTGGTGCTGATCGTTGGACAGCGGCGTGGGGCCGGTGACATAAGCCTTGAGTCCTGGTGGCGGCGTTGACTTGTCGATGGCCTCCCGCACGGCTTGGACTGATTCATTGGCCAGGCTTTCACCCTGGTTACCTGCCAGGTAGACCTGGACGTAGGCGGCCTTGCCATCGCCGCTCTGCGCACCCGATGCGGTCAGCGGGTCGCCCCAGAAGTCCTGAATGTGTTGGACGTGCTTTGTGTCGGCTGCGAGTTTCTTGACCAGGCCGTCGTAGTACTTGTGCGCGGCGTCCCCGAGCGGCTGGTCGCTCTCGAGGATGATCATCGCCGAACTGTTGGAGTTGAACTCTTTGAAATTGTGGCCGATGCGCTGCATCGCCTGCATCGATGGTGCGTCTTTCGGGGCAAACGAGACTGCGTGCGCCTCTCCGACGACCTCCAGCTGCGGGACGCTGACGTTGACGAGCACAACGATCCCAATCCAGCCCAGGAAGATCGGCACTGAGAACAGGCGGATAAAGCGCGGGATCATCGGGTGCGCGCCCACGTGTGTGTTGCTCATGCCGACTTCACCAAGCAGAAGGTCTGGGCGTTCACGCCGTCGGTGGTCCTCTCGTCTTTGATCACGCCGTCGACGCTGATCCGGCAGGTGATGCTGCCTCCGTCGCTCTGCGCGATGATGTTCGGGCTGGCGGCGGGCGCCGTCGTCGTCAAGGTCAGCTCCCACGGCAACGGCGCGTTCTCGGCCTTCTGCGGTTGTGCGTCGAGGTCGAGGTAGTTGATGGTCGCCACGCCCCCCGTACCGAAGATCTCGTACTTCACCACCTTGGGGTTGAACGGCTCGGGGTCATTGACCAGGCCCGCGCCCGGCTTGGTGAGCACGGTGTGACCGAAGAATCCACGGAAGCGGTCCACCACAAACGCCGCTATGACCACCACCAGCAGGATCACCAGCAGTACCCAAATGCGCTTGAAGAAACGCAACATCAGACGATTCGCTCCCGACCCTCGGTACGCATGTACGCCCTCTTCTCTGCCTGTCTTACGTAATCGCGGCTATAACTTAGCCGGTATAACTTCTCATCGCGAAACGGAATATCTCAAGCGATTGTGTTGCCGGTCACCTCCTTGCCGTCGGCGCGGGCTGGGTCACTGAGCTGGGCCGATCCGGGCTGCTTTTCGTCCCACAACGGCATTTCGAAGCGCTCGAGGCACCGCTCGATGAAGGCGGTGGCTTCCTCGTGTCCGTGGGTGATGCCGAGTCCTTGCTCGTGGAGCACCATGCGGGCCAGGCCGCCCATGATCATCGACATGACCACCGGCGGAAACAGCTCGAGGTCGACACCGCGGGCCTTCAACGCCAGGGTCACCACGCCCTCTTCCAGATCGCGGAAACGCATTGCGTATGCCGAGATCTCGCTGCGGATGGCCTTGCGATGGTTGGCCATCGCCAA
>Ga0075420_100006186_pt1 | contig 10572 bp, 7 predicted proteins | sample SoiMetdeltSBSDD4_FD_75296 | JGI IMG/M metagenome (GOLD analysis project Ga0075420, IMG submission 75296) | Bulk soil microbial communities from a Populus tree surrounding site in Tennessee, USA - Soil MetaG P. deltoides SBSDD4 | ecosystem: Environmental > Terrestrial > Soil > Tree plantation...
GCTCGTCGACCAGCAAGGCCGCCTTCGCGCCGTCGGCTTCCACGATCACGGCAATGCCGCCGTCGCCCGATTCGTCATGCGGGCGGGCGAACTGCTCTGCCAGCCGCTGCACCGGCAGATAGTCGTCGCGCACGCGTAGGGTGCGGCCCCGCCCGGCGATGCCGCGGATTTCGTCCCTGCCCACGCGCCGCGACTCCACCACCGAGGCGAGCGGCACCACGTAGGTCTGCCCGCCGGCGGCCACCGTCATCGCCTCGATGATGGCGAGCGTGAGCGGCACGCTGACGGTCACGGTGGTGCCGGTTCCCGCGCTGGAGGCGAGGTCCACGGTACCGCCGAGCGACTGGATATTGCGGCGCACGACGTCCATGCCGACGCCCCGGCCGGATACGTCGGTCACGCTGTCGGCAGTCGAGAATCCGGCTTCGAAGATCAGCTGCCAGACTTCGTGATCCGGCGCGTCCGCTGCGATCGATGCGCCGCGCTCGGCGGCGCGCGCGAGGATGCGCGCGCGATCGAGCCCGCGGCCGTCGTCGCGCACTTCGATGACGATGCGTCCGCCGCGCTGGCTGGCCGCCAGCGACACCGTGCCGCCGCGCGATTTGCCGGCCGCGAGGCGCACCTCCGGCCGCTCCAGCCCGTGGTCGATCGCGTTGCGCACCAGGTGCGTGAGCGGATCGATGAGCTTCTCGGTCAGGCCGCGGTCGAGTTCGGTCGCCTCGCCCGAGAGCTTGACCTCGACCTCCTTGCCCAGGCGCTGCGCCAGCTCGCGCACCAGGCGCGGAAAGCGCGAGAACACGGCGGAAATCGGCACCATGCGGATCGCCATCACGGCTTCCTGCAGGTTGCGCGTGTGGCGCGCCAGGTCGCCGAGTCCCGCCAGCTCGGCGTGCCCGCCGGCTTTCTGCAATCCGCCGTGCTGCTGCGCCAGCATGGCTTCGGTGATCACCAGCTCGCCCACCAGGTTGACCAGCTGGTCGATCTTCTCCACGCTCACCCGGATCGAGGTGGCGTCGGCCTGCACGGCGGGCGCCTGGCGATCGGCTTCACGCCGGCCTTCGCGCTCGGCGGGCGCGACCGGGTCGTCGCCGGCGCGGCGGCCGGCGCCGCGCCTGGCGCGCCACGCCTGCGGCGTCACGAACAGATCGACGTCCGTCGGCTCCGGATTCGCGCGGCGGCGCCACTGCGCCGGGTCGACGAACAGCTCGTCGTCCGTGGCCGCCGGCGGCGTTGCCGCCGGCGCATCGGGGCTGGCGGCCGCATCGCCGGCGCTGATATGCACCAGCTCGGGCGCGACCACCAGCGTGAGCACGCTCCGGAGATCGTGCTCGCCGCCCGCGAGCGCCAGCCCGAAGCGGATCTCGCCGCCGGCAATATTTTCCAGATGGCGATCGTGCACCTCGCCCATGCCGGACAGGCCGCAGAGCATGGTGTCGAGCTCGGCGGCCTCGATCGGCGCGGCGAGCGGGCCGAGCCGCACCGCATAGCGCCGCAGCGTCGCCGGCGCCGCGACGGCCAGCGCGCGCAGCTCGTTCTCCGTGCCGTCCACGTCGGGCGCCGCGGCGGCCGCGCCCCTGCGGAATGCGAGCTGCATCTTCACCACGTCGCCCGCGCGCAGGAGGGCATCCACGTCCTCCCGCGTCAGCGCCCGCTCGCCCTTGCGCAGGATATCGAGCAGGTTCTCCAGGACGTGGGTGAGCGAGGCGATCTCGGGAAAGCCCAGCATCGCGCTGCTGCCCTTGATGGAGTGGGCGGCGCGGAAGATCGCGTTCAGGTCCTCGCCCGCCGCCGCCGCCGGGTCGATGCGCAGCAGGATTTCCTCGATCGCGGCGAGGTGCTCGTCCGCTTCCTCGAAGAACAGGGCGTGGAAGGCCGAGGCGTCGCCGAGCGCTTTTGCGGCAGCGACGCTCATCCGATGAACTGCCCGACGATGCCCAGCATCTTCTCGGGGTCGAAGGGTTTCGCCATCCAGCCGGTGGCGCCCGCCGCGCGCCCCTTCGCCTTGAGCTCGGGGCCGGTTTCCGTCGACAGCACGATCAGCGCGACCTCGTCGTACGCGGGCAGCTTGCGCAGCGCGCCCACCAGCGTGACGCCGTCCATGCGCGGCATGTTGTGGTCCGTGACCACCAGGTCGAACACGCGGGTCTGCGCCTTCTCCAGCGCCTCGGCGCCGTCGCCGGCCTCCTCCACGCTGTAGCCGGCCGCCTGCAGCACGGTCATCACCATCTTGCGCATGGAGCGCGTGTCGTCCACCACCAGGATCGATTTGCTCATTGGGATTCCTTGTCGAATGCGGGGGCCGTTAGGCTGCGGCGGCGCGCGCCGAGGGCAGGAACTTCGCGATCACCTCGAGCAGCTGGTTCTCGTCGACCGGCTTGGTCAGGTATTCGTCGCAGCCGGCGAGCGAGCCGCGCAGCTTGTCGAACGGCGAGCTGCGGCTGGTCAGCATGACCACCGCGGTGCGCTTCACCGCCTGCTTGTTGGACTTGATCAGCTTGCACACCTGGTAGCCGTCGATGCCCGGCAGCACCACGTCCAGGAACACGCAGGTGTACTCCTTGGTGCCGGTCAGGCCGACCGCCTGCTCGCCGGTCTCGGCGAAATCGGCGCTGAAGCCGTAGGGCGCGAGCTTGGCTTCCATGAACTTGCGCACGGTGGCGTTGTCGTCGACCACCAGGACGGTGTCCGTGCTCTGCTTGGGCCTGGGCTGCGGGCGCGCCGCCGCCGCAGGACGCATCGGCGCCGCCGGTGTCGCCGCGGCGGGTGCCGGGGCGCCGGTGCGGCGCAGGACCATGGTCTTGTCGAAAACGCCTGCCGCGGCGGAATTCGCCGGGGCCGGCTGCGCGTCGCCCAGCACCGCGTCGTCGAAGCTCTGCAGCAGGCGCGCCCACTGAATTGGGCGCGGCATGGCCGGCAGGCCGCTCTGCGGATCCGCGTCGCCGACCAGCACCGTCGGCGCCGGGTAGCGCGCGCGCACGGCGTGGAACTCGGACATCGCGGCAGGGTCGCTGCCATCCACGAGATACAGGTCCGCCGGCCGCGTGGCGCCGGCGTCACGTTGCACGAAGCTCGGGTCGCGCCGGGCGGCCAGGCCGAAGATGCTGGACAGCATCAGTCGCTCAGTCTGGTTGAAGCCGAAGACGTCGATCGAGTAGTGGTTGTCGGGTTGCGTCATGTCCGGGGTCATCGCTGTGCAATGCAGGCAATGTAGCGAGCGCCGCGCGCGCGATTGGCATGCTGTGCAAGGACTTTGTCAGGCACTGCAAATTCCCGTGCGCCCTAGTGCGCCGCGGCCGCTTCGCGCGACGCCTTGAGCAGCGCGTGCTGCGTCCACACGCGGTCGATCTCGGCGAGCACCGCCTCGGCGCCGTCGAAGCGCTCCGCGGGGCGCTTGGCCAGCATGCCGTCGACCAGCCGCTGGTAGGCGGCGAGCGCGGCGGGCAGGCGCGGGATCGGCGCCGCCGTGTGCTGCGCGAGGATCTCGAGCAGCGTGTCGCCGACGAAAGGTCGCGCGCCCGTCAGCATCTCGTAGAAGATCACCCCCAGGCTGTACAGGTCGGTGCGCGGGGTCACCGCGCCGCCCTGCGACTGCTCGGGCGAGATGTAATAGGGCGTGCCGAGGATCTCGCCGTGCATCGTCTGTCCCGCCGCGGTTTCCAGCCTTTTCGCCACGCCGAAATCGGTCAGCACCAGCACGCCCTCCTCGCGCAGCATGAGGTTGGCCGGCTTGATGTCGCGGTGCACGATGCCGCAGCGGTGGATCTCGGCGAGACCGCTCGCCGCCTGCGACAGCAGCGACAGGGCCTGGCGCGGCGACAGGCCGCGGTCCATCAGCTCGCGCAGGCTGCCGCCCGCCAGGTGCTCCATCGCGATGTAGGCGAGCTCGTCGCCGAATCCCTGATCGTAGATGCGCACCACGTGGTCGTGCTTGATCGAGGACAGGATGGCGCACTCCTGGAAAAAGCGCTTCCACAGGCCGTCGTCGTCCACGCGCTTGCCCTTGAGCACCTTGAGCACCACTTTGCGGTGGCGCGCCTGCTCCTCTGCCAGGAACACGCTCGACATGCCGCCTTCGCCGATCTTCGCCAGGACCCGGTAGCCGTGGATCACCGGCTCCGCTTCGGACGTCGCGGGGTACTGGTGCAGCTGCTCGCCGATGGCGTGCAGCGTGCGGTCGAGCGCCTGCTTGGCCGCTTCGGCCGTCGCGCGGGCGCTCTCGTCGAGCACGACCTCGATCCCGGCGGTGAGCGGCAGCTGCACGCGCGGCTCCGCCGCGCCCGCGTCGAGCAGGTTGATGCGCCCCACCTGGATGCGCGCATCGCGGCCGGCCAGCACCACTTCGCGGATCTCGCCGACCCGTGCGTGAGCTCCCGCGTGCTCAATGGTCGCCATGCTGGCGACGATCGGCCAGCCCAGCTCCTTGGATTTGGCTTCCAGCCGGGCGGCGACGTTCACCGTGTCGCCCACCGCGGTCAGGTCGCCCGCGCCGCCGACCGACAGCTGGAACAGCATCACTTGCCCGGTGTGGATGCCGACGCCGGCATCGAACGGCGGCAGTCCGGGCAGGTCGAAGCGCGACGCGATCCAGCGCCGGAATTCCTGCGCCACGTCGATGATCCGCTCGCCGGCGCGCAGCGCCGCCGCGGCGTGTGCCGCAACGTCGTGCGGCGCATCCTGGCCGAAGATCGCCATCAGGCCGTCGCCCATGATCTTCATGATGCGCCCGCGCTCCTGCAGGATCGGCCGGCAGGCCTCGCGCAGGTAGCGGCTCAGCAGTTCGGCGATCTCCGGCACCGGCAGGCGCTCGCACATCGAGGTGAAGCCGCGGATGTCCGAGAACAGCACCGTCTGCGTGAGCATGCGCCCTGTCATGCCGGCAAAGCTGGTCTCCCGCGCGGCCTGCGGCTCGCCGCCGTCGATCTTCCTTTCGTAGCGCTCGCGCAGCTCCCGCTGCTCGGGCAGCGCGCGGCCGGACACCAGCCCGCTGAGCCGCCGGCGCCCGTCGAGGGCGACGCTCACCGCCTCGACCAGCTCGTGCCCGCGCACCGGCTTGGAGAGGAAATCGTCGGCGCCCAGCCGCATGCCGCGCCGCACGCTGTCGCGATCGGTGAGCGCGGTGAGCAGCACGAACGGCAGCGACGCGGTCGCCGTGTCGGAGCGCACGGCATCCAGCATCGCGAAGCCGTCCATGTTCGGCATCTGGATGTCGCACACCACCAGGTCCGGCGCCTGGGCGCGGATCTTGGCAAGCCCCTCGCCGCCGTCCGCCGCCACGTCCACCGCATAGCCGGCGCGCCCGAGCAGGTGCGAGACCAGGCTGCGCATGCTCGGATCGTCGTCCACCGCCAGGACGCGGATCGCGGGCGCGGTTGCCTGCGGGCTCATAGTCCGAGGGCGAACAGGTGGGCCAGCAGATGCTGCGCGCTCGGATAGCGCCGGTCGCAGTCCTTGGCCATCAGCCGCTCGAGGATCGGCTGCAGGTCCTGGTGCGGCGGCCGCAGCGTCGGCACCGGACCGTTCACGTGCAGGTCGAGCAGATCCTGCGCCGTGCTCGCAAGGTAGGGTTTGGTGCCGGTCAGCATCTCGTACAGGATGATGCCGAGGCTGTACAGGTCGCAGCGCTGGTCCACCTGCTGCCCCATCGCCTGCTCCGGGCTGAGATAGTAGGGCGTCCCGACCACCTCGCCGTGGGCCGTGTCGGTGATCGACATGGCCACGTGCTTGGCGATGCCGAAATCGGCCAGCGCGAGACCGCCATCCCGGCGCAGCATCAGGTTGTCCGGCTTTAGGTCGCGGTGCACGATGCCCGCGCGGTGGATGGCCTGCAGCGCCGCCGCGGTCTGCTTGACGTAGGCGATGGCGTCTGCGCGGCTGATGCCCTGGGCGATGCGCGCGCGCAGGTCGCCCTGCGAGAAGTGCTCCATGGCGATGTAGGCATGGCCCGCGGAGAAGCCCTGGCGGTGGATCTGCGCGACGTTCGGGTGCTTGACCTGCGCCAGCAGCGCGAACTCCTGGATGAAGCGCTGCAGGCTGTCGTCCTGGCCGCCGCTCATGATGCGCATCACCTTGAGGACCTGCGGCTCCTCCGACGGGCCCGCCGCAAGGTAGATCGACGCCATGCCGCCTTCGCCGATCTTGCGCAGGATGCGGTAGCCTTCGATCGAGAAGTGCATCGCGGCGTTGCGCGCGGCGCGTGCGGCCGCGCCGGACAGGTCGCGCGGGCGGTCCTGCAGCCGCTGATTGAAGACGATCGCCTCGCGGAGCGCCTGGTAGGTCGCGGCCGCGTTGCCGGGCCCGCGCTGCGGCGCGAGCCCGGTAATCTCGGCGATGTCGACGAACGAACTGTCGGGCAGCGCTACCGAGCCGAAGCGGCCGGACTCGACCGGCAGACCGGCGGCACGCCGCGCCTGCTGCGACGCGACGATGCTCCAACCCAGGTCCGGCGCGGTGCACTCGAGCAGGCGCGCAACCTCGACCGCTTCGCCGGTCGCGCGCACCGCGGCGCCGCTGCCGTTGCGCGCCGGCGCGACGTCGACGTTGCCCAGGTGCACGCCGGTGGCGAGCGCCAGGCGCGGCGGCGGCGACTGCGGCATGCGCGCGGCGAAGCGGCGGTTGAGCCTGGCGAGATCGTGTACCGCCTGCACCGCCGCGGAGATGGCGCGTCGCGCGTGATCCGGCTTTTCGCGCTGGTCATTGCCGAATATCGCCAGCACCGAATCGGGCCGCTGCTGGGCGACGATGCCCTCATGCCGCGCGATGGGTTCCTGCAGCACGGCGCGAACCTCCTGCAGAAGCTCGGCGCCGCAGGTGCCCGGCGTGGCGTCGTCCGGCGGCGGCACGTTGTGCAGCCGCGCGTACAGGATGGTGGCCTGCGAATTCATGCGCGGATCGCCGCACGGCGCTCAGGCGCGGCGCGGCAGGACCCTGTCGATCATCGAACGCAGCCCATCCACGGTGAACGGCTTGGACAGGTAGCCGTCGGCCCCGAGGGACAGGCCGTAGAGCAGGTCCTTGTTCGCGGTCCGCGCCGTCACCATGACGACCGGAATGGCGCTGGTCTGCGGATGCTGCCGCAGCGCGGTGAGCAGCTTGAAGCCGCTGATGCGCGGCAATTCCACGTCGAGCAGGATCAGCTGCGGCAGCGGCGGCCGGCGAATGGCTTCCTGGAATTCGCGGCTGTCGGCCGCGCCGCGCACCGCGAAGCCCTGCAGGGCGAGCACTTTCTCGAGCAGGCGCCGGGTGTCCGGATCGTCCTCGACGACCAGGATCGGCGCATCCGCCGACGCCGGGCGCGCCACGCCGGCGCGCACGTAGAAGATGCAGTTCCCGCCCAGCTCCGGCCGGCTCGCGCCGATCTCGGATGGCGGCAATGCCGCAGCGTCGGGCAGGGTGGGGTTGGCCGCACGCACGCCTTTCGTGAAATCCAGGTCCATCGACATCTCGATCGCTCCCATCGTTCGTTCTCCGTGTTTGCCTGCATTGCTGAAGATGCGCAGGCGCATCATTTGCCGGAACGCCGGCGCAAATGTCAGCAACTGTTCTTGACGGGCAAAGTTCTACAAGGCCGCGGCGCGCGCGGCCTGGCTAGCGCAGCGCGCTCGCCTTGCAGGAATTGCAGGCCGACGCCACTGCCGCCAGAAGGGAAAGCTCGAGCGCGAACGCCGGGAGCAGGAAAGCTCCTGCCAGCAACACTTGTCCGAGTTTGCGCCTCACGCCGCCTCCCGCCATGCCGCAGTTTTCAATGGCGCGAATTTTCCCCGCGCAGCGCAGGGCAATCGTCCGGGAATGTCATCCCGGGGCAATGAAGGGTCAAGCGTCCCGGCGTAGCCCCTGCCAGGCCCCGGAGATCATCGCCACCCCGTGCGCGCCCGCGCGCCAGGCGGCTTCCAGGTCGGATCGCTGCATGCCGCCGATCGCGTAGACCGGGATGCTGGCGCCGCGCGCGATCCTCGCGAAGCCATCCCAGCCGAGGGGTCGCGCGCCGGGGTGCGAGGGCGTCGACTTCACCGGCCCGAGCACCGCGAAGTCAAGCTCCAGGTCCATGGCGCGCCGCAGTTCTTCCGCGGTGTGGCAGGACGCGGCGGCCAGCATGCCCGCCGGCCTCTCCTCGAGCCGCATCAGTTCGGCAGCGGTGAAATGGATCCCGTCCCCCAGCGCCGGCCCGCCGCTCACCATCGCCCGCGCCCCATGCCGGTGCGCAAGGCGCACCACCGTCGCGATGAACTCCTCGCGCTGCGGCAAGCCCCTGTCGCGCACTTGCACCAGCTTCAGGCCTTGCGCGAGGCGGGGACGGATCCTGGACAGCATCGCGCCCGCGCCGCTGCTCCCGGCATCCGTGATCGCGTACTCGTGCGGCAGCGCCAGCGCGGCGAGCACCGGTGCGTTGGCCGGCAGCATCGGCTCGGCGAGCGGCGCGCCGACATGCTGCCAGGCGATGGCCTGCTCCTCTTTCGGGTGCGGGTCGCCCTTCCAGGCCGTCACGCGGAAAAAATTGAGCCGCACGGTCGCATGCGGATACGCGAATACGCGCGTAATCCAGGGGTACGCGGTGCAGGCATCGATGCCGATTTCCTCGTGCAGTTCGCGCACCAGCGCCCGCTCCGCCGCCTCCCCCGCTTCCACCTTGCCGCCGGGAAACTCCCAGTAGCCGGCGTAGGCCTTGCCGGCGGGACGCCGCGCCAGCAGGAAGGCGCCGTCGGCGCGCTGGATCACCGCCGCGGCGACTTCGATCGCCACGCTACTTCTTCTTGGCGTGCTTGCCGGCCCAGTCGCGGGCGAACTGGTAGGCGACGCGGCCGCTGCGCGAGCCGCGCTGCAGGGACCACTGCAGGGACTCCTCGCGCGCCGCCTCGGCCTCCCTGGCGCCGCAGCCCAGGGTCGTCAGCCAGTGCGCCACGATCTCCAGGTACTCGTCCTGGTCAAAGGGGTAGAACGACACCCACAGGCCGAAGCGCTCCGAAAGCGAAATCTTCTCCTCCACCGTCTCGCCGGGATGGATCTCGTCGCCGACGTAGCGGGTCTCCAGGTTCTCCTGCATGTACTCCGGCATCAGGTGGCGCCGGTTGGAGGTGGCGTAGATCAGCACGTTCTCCGAGGTGGTGGAGATCGAGCCGTCGAGCGCCACCTTGAGCGCGATGTAGCCGTCCTCCGCGCCGTGGAAGCTGAGGTCGTCGCAGAACACGAGGAAGCGCTCCTCGCGCCCGGCCACCAGGTCGGTGATCGCGGCCAGGTCGACGAGGTCGTTCTTCTCCACTTCGATGAGGCGCAGTCCCTGCCTGTGGTACTTGTTCAGCAGGCCCTTCACGATCGAGGACTTGCCGGTGCCGCGAGCGCCGGTGAGCAGCACGTTGTTGGCCGGCCGGCCCTCGATGAACTGGCGCGTGTTCTGCTCGACCTTGGCGATCTGCGGGCCGATGCCCTGCAGGTCCGACAGGCGCATGCGGTGCACGTGGCGCACCGGCTGCAGCCAGCCGCGCGCGTTCAGCCCGGCGCTCTTGCGCCAGCGGAAGGCGATGCTCGCGCTCCAGTCGGTCGGCGGCGGCGCCGGCGGCAGCAGTTGCTCGAGCTTCTGCAGCAGCTTGTCGATGTCCTGGCTCACGAGCGGTATTCCGCGTTGATCTTCACATAATCGAACGACAGGTCGCAGGTCCAGACGGTCGCCGCCGCCTTGCCGCGGTTGAGCAGCGCGCGCACGGTGAATTCGGGCTTCTTCATCGCCGCGGCGCCCAGCTCCTCCCGGTAGCCGGCATGCCGGCCGCCCCCTTTTGCCACCAGCACCTCGTCAAGGTACAGGTCCACCTTCGAAGTATCCAGCCCGGCGACGCCGGCGTAGCCGATTGCCGCGAGGATGCGCCCCAGGTTGGGGTCGGAGGCGAAGAACGCCGTCTTCACCAGCGGCGAATGGGCGATGGCGTAGGCCACCTTGCGGCACTCGGCGGCACTGCGACCGCCTTCGACGCGCACGGTGACGAACTTGGTCGCGCCCTCGCCGTCGCGCACGATCGCCTGTGCAAGCCATTGAGCAACCTCGCCGATCGCACGGGCGAGGACCGCCTCGTCTTTCCCCGATCTCGCCACCGGGCCTTTTCCGGTGGCGAGACATATGAAGGCGTCGTTCGTCGACGTGTCCCCGTCCACCGTGATGGCGTTGAAGGATTGGTCCGCAGCGGACCTGGTCAGGCGTTGCAGCGAGCCTCGCGGCAGCTTGGCATCCGTAGCCACGAACCCCAGCATCGTCGCCATGTCCGGCCGGATCATGCCCGAGCCCTTGGCGATTCCGGTGACCGTGGCCAGGCCCGTGCTCAGCCTGACCTGGCGCGAGGCGGCCTTCGGTACCGTGTCGGTGGTCATGATCGCTTCGGCCGCGCTCGCCCAGTTGGCGGCGCGCAGGTCGGCGACCGCCCGGGGCAGCCCCGCGACGATGCGCTCGACGGGCAGCGGCTCCATGATCACCCCGGTGGAGAACGGCAGCACCTGCTCCGGCCGGCAACGCAGGGCGCCGGCCAGGGCGCGGCATACGGCCAGCGCGCGCAGCAGCCCGTCGTCGCCCGTGCCCGCGTTGGCGTTGCCGGT
>Ga0075420_100006188_pt1 | contig 10571 bp, 5 predicted proteins | sample SoiMetdeltSBSDD4_FD_75296 | JGI IMG/M metagenome (GOLD analysis project Ga0075420, IMG submission 75296) | Bulk soil microbial communities from a Populus tree surrounding site in Tennessee, USA - Soil MetaG P. deltoides SBSDD4 | ecosystem: Environmental > Terrestrial > Soil > Tree plantation...
TCGCGACCAGCTTGCGGACGGCGGCCAGCGTGCAGCGCTGGTCGAGATCGGGCCCAGGGAGAGCGAGGATCTGCCAGGCCTCGCCGCGGTGCTGGCCGGCGACGAGGAGATCGTCCGGCGCCGCCCGCCGCATCGCTTCAAGGGCCTCGAGCTCTGTCCAGCCGTCCCAGGCGATCATGCGGATGCCACCGCTGCCGGCCGCAGCCAACGCCAGCCTTGCGGCGCAGCCTGTGTCCTGGATGACGGTGTAGGCCTCGCGCGCGAGGATGTGGGGGTGCCCGGCGAGTTCGAAGAGCGCGACGGCGGAGTCGAGGTAGGTTGACGGCTCGAAGTCGCTCGCTGCCGAATCAGGTTTTGACTGCGTGAGTCGTTCACTCTCTCGCAGGTAGTGAAGCGCGCTGATATCTCCTGCACACTTGAGAATGCGCCCTGCTCGGAAGGCAAGAGCGTAACCGCGACTCAGGTGACCAGACCGCGTAAGGGCGTTTCCTACTAACGATTGGAGCGATCCTACCAAGCCTAGCGGCAGCTCTTTACCTGTTTGAAACGGGGCGAGACTCTCGCCGCGTATGCGCTGTTCTAAACCAAGTTCCGCGCCAATCTTGGCGAGCTGAAACACCTTCAGGGAAGTCGCCAGTTTAGCCGCCCGAGCCGCCTCAATGCAGCGCTCAACTCGTTGAAGTGCCGGCAACCACTGCTGCTGGGCTAACTCCAACTGGACCAGAGTCTGCTGTGCGGCTAGTGCGTACCAGGGTTGGGCGCGGGCCTCTGGATCAGACGCGGATAAACTCTCCTCGGCTCCCTTGATGTCGCCAACCGCGACAAGTACGTGCGACTTCGTATCTGCAAGCGCTAGCCGAAAGTTTGGGCTAGAGAACGGCTCGTCTGCCGCAGCATGCAGTTGCGCCTCGGCCTTCGCTATCTGACCAGTGCAAACGAACAGACACGCAAGGTTAGCGCACGCTGCTGCGCGGCCTTTGGACCACCCAATCTCTTTGGCCGCGGCGGCTCCGCGCGATGCTAACTCGATCGCTCCTGGGAGATCTCCTTCGATAGACAAGACAACGGACTCATCTAAGTCAAGAGCTGCGCCTAAATAGAGGTTGGGCTCTGGCACTAGCAACTTGCGTGCTAGACCGAAGTGTTTCTGAGCTACTGCAAGGTGTCCAACCTTAGCTTCAAGTCTTCCAAATGTCAGGTGAACAAGGGCGTGAATATGCGGATCAGCTGACCGCGTACAGGATCTCCGGACGCTAGCCGCGAGTCGCAAAGAAGCGTCGAAGCCCGTCTTGTCGCACGTTCTTTCCAAGAGTTGCGTACTGGCCCGACACAGCGCCTCAATCTCACCTGATTCCTCAGCGGCGATCAACGCTTTCCGATAGAGCTCGAGGGCGGCCTTAGCATTTCCACTATACCAATGAACCTCGGCAAGAATGGTTCGACACCTAAAGAGCAAAACCGCCGGGAGCCGTCCTCGGTCGACTAGGCGAGTGGCTGTCGTGACCGCACTGTTTGAATCGCCCAGCAAAAGCATCAACTCAGCCGAGAGAATGAGGTCCCGCTCGGTGGTCAGGGGACGCTTAGTCAGGAGTTCGTAGGCTCCCCTGATCTGGCCGCGCCTAAGGGCGGAACCCGCCGGGTCGAAGCGTTCCATAAAACCGTAGCTTAATGGACTGAAGGCGAATTAGGCCGGTCGGTTGCTCGTGATTGTTGCTGCTGCGTCCGGGCAGCGTTTACTAGATCATGTAAGGCAAGGCCAGCGGCAGGAGCTGTTGCCACACCCAAAACCACTTCAAGCGATAAGGCTTGTGCGGCGAACTGTTCATTGAGTTCTGAAGACGTTGTCGTTCTTATACGATCTACGACGGCAGCCGCCGTCTCAGAGTCCGTCTGGGTTAGTAGCACAACTAACTCGTTGTGCGCGAACCGGAAGAGTAGGTCCCCGCCCCGGAGGGCCTTCCGAACGGCGCATGCGATTGTCTCAATAACTCGATCCGTGACGGTTGAGGCGCCTATAGTGACGTGGATTCCTGCGTGCTTAAAGACTACGGAGATAATCGAGATGCTGTCGCCAGGCATAACGGCGGCACTCGATGCTGCAAACATACGCTCGAAATGTTGAAGGTTGGGTAGGCCTGTCACTCGATCCCTAAGATCAATTGCGCGGTGTCGTTCAAACTTCAGCGCATGATGAATCGTTTGTGACACTTGACGTCCGACGAACTCAATTATTCGCTTATGGTCGTCCGTGTATGCATCACTATCGACGGAATAGAGGGTCAGAACACCGATGAGCTGCTGCTCCCAAATCAATGGCGTGCTCATGCAACTGCGTAATCGCGGTCGAAGTGTTCGCGCAACCTCACCAAGGTCTAGAACCGGATCGGCATTTACAATAGTCTGCTTGTTTGCGCCAACCCAGCCAGAGAGTCTTGCGCCACGACGAATACGAAGACCGATTAGATTCGATGCGTGGCTGCCAGCCGCGTGCGCAGAAACGAGATCGTCAGTGTGTAGGTCGTAAATGTAGAAGACGACCACAGTAGCTGGAACAATTCGTCGCAGGTGCTTCGCGATAACGTCACCGACGTCGCCAACTTCAAGTGGACCCGATAAACCGATTGCGAGATCGTACAAGACGAGTGTTTCCTCTGCGCTCGCAGAGATCTCGTCGAAACTGTTGGTTCGCGCTAGAGCCGCGTCGGTTGTTTGTTGAATAGCATCGACAAATACGTGCTCGAGAGCTGCTGAACTCGGCTTGGGTTCAGCTGGTAATTCGAGAGTGGGAGCTTTGAGTATCGTGCCGTGAATCGCGACGAACGCATCAACAATGAGCGGGTCATACATGGTTCCTCGACGCGACAACAGAATCGCAATTGCGTCTGCATCAGACATTCTGGGTCTGTAGGGTCGGTCCGACGTAAGAGCGTCGAAACAGTCGACAACAGACAGAATGCGTGCACCGATCGGTATCGCCGTACCCTGAAGACCGCTTGGGTAACCGGTGCCGTCCCAGTTCTCGTGGTGGTGACGCACGATTGGAACGACAGGGTAAGGGAATTCGATTGCGGACAGGATGTCCGCCCCAATGCTAGCGTGGAGCTTCATTCGATCGAATTCAGCGGCGGTTAGTTTGCCAGGTTTGTTAAGGATGTACTCAGGTACGGCGAGCTTTCCCATGTCGTGGAGTAGGGAGGCTGCCTCGATCGCGCTGATGTGCGCCGCGTCTGTAATTCCTAGATGTTTTGCGAGTCCAACGGCATATTGTTGCACTCGCCGGATATGGCCATGAGTTATCTGATCCTTCGCATCGATTGCCATCGCCAACGTTTCAATCGTCGACAAGTACAGGCGATTCAGTTCACTGAGATGCTTTGTTGCGTCGTCGATGCGGCCCAGGGCCGTCTTAAACGTGAGATACGAAATAACTAGGACCGGCAGGATAATCCCTACGGCATACATGAATGCTGAGCTCTCGGCGAGCAACAGATAGGGCAGAATCAATGCTGCAATAGATGCTCCGCTGTAGTAGTTAAGGGACAGCCAGAGGAAGCTCTGACGCCATACAGACAATGGCGATCGTTGGTTTTGAAAGCCGACCACGAACGCTACCAGCCAGCTGTTTAGCAGAAAATAGAGTGACGCTAGGAGCAACAGCCACGGAAGAAGAGGGACGATAGGACTCCGCGAGATCGATAAAGGGAGGATCCCAGTGAAGTAGTAGAAGATGTGGCTCGCAGTCCAGATTGAAACTGCTGCGGCTGCTAAGTTGAATGTCACGCGGGACCAAGGGACCCTCGCAATCCGCCCTAGCCAGAAAGATATTACGAGGGTGTCTAGCACGACCGTCATGGTTGCTGCAGGCGGACCAAACAACAGTGCAGCCGCGAAGACGAACGTCTCGGAAACCGAGAGCAGCGCTGGGATGCCCGGAATTCGAACCGTGAACGACCCGCTTAACAGCGTCAACAGCGCCAGCATCAACCACTTTTGATCTACTGGCGTTTTGGCTAGGGAGTAGATCGACTCAAGAAGAACGAACACACCCCCACTGACGACGGCAGAAATGTAGATTCGACTGGAGCTCCGAAGCTCGTTCTTTGCCATGGTTTCGGCCTGTCGGCCGTCAGAGGCTTACTCAGCCCAGACGATGAGACGTCGCACGGTAAACTCCTTTTGCATACAGGTTATCGGACCTTGCGCGTGGACTGTTAATCGGCCCAAACGATTGTGTCGGGCCAGACTATGGTGTCTGCCCAAACAATCGTGTCGGCCCAAACAATCGTGTCTGCCCAGACGATGGTGTTACCAAGAACGACCGAATCAGCCCACACGATGGTGTCTGCCCAAACAATCGTGTCAGCCCAAACGATGGTGTCTGCCCACACAATGGTGTCCGCCCACACAATGGTGTCCGCCCAGACGATCGTTCGTCGGTCGGCGAGCGTTTCGAGAATGTCCCTCGACACGTCAAGTTCGACATTGGAGAACGCGATTCTCTGAGGTGTGATTTGCTCGTCGGCGATCGTCACGGGTTCAAGCCCTTTATGGCGCGCCACCGCTACAGCCGCCAGCACATTGACGCTCCCTGCACCCGCCTCGATCAGCCCGCTATTTTCCACTCGGCTGCTGGTCAGCTGCAGCAGCAGCTTGGCCTCGCCCGGCGTCACGTTCCGCGCGTCCCGCAGCAGCGCCGCCGCACCGGCCACCACGGCCGCCGACATGCTCGTACCGCTCAACTCCATCACCCGGTTCGCACCTTCCCCGCTCACCCGCTCCGGGTACGTCTGCGCCAAATAGCTATCCGGCGCCACCGCCGACACAATCCGGTTCCCCGGCGCCACCAGATCCGGCTTCAGCAGCCCATCGATCAACGTCGGGCCCCGCGAACTGTAGGTCGCCACCACATCGTCCGACCGGATGTCCGTCTGCTTCGTATTGAGCGAGCCCACCGTGAGCGCCGCCCGCGAGTGACCCGGTGAGGAAATGCTTCGGACTACCGGCGTCCCGTCCGCCGTCCGGCCCGCGTTGCCGGCCGCCACCGTTACCAGAATGTCGAGCGCCAGCAACCGCTCCACGGCCTGGCAGAGCGGGTCGTCGCGCTCCGACTGCACGACCGGGTGGCCGAGCGAAAGGTTGACGACCTTGATATTCCAGCGGCGGTGGTTGTCCTCGATCCAGTCGAACGCTTCGAGCACGTTGCTCGTGAATCCGGATCCATTCGCGCCCATCGCTTTGAGGCTGACGATGTGCGCGTCCGGCGCAACCTCGCGGACGACGCCGATGATGTGCGTGCCGTGGCCGTTCTGGTCGCGGCCCTGGGCCGCGCTGCCGGTGAAGTCGAGGCTCGCCGCGACATGCCCCTGCAAGCGCGGATGCTCCGCATCGACGCCCGTATCGATGATCGCCACGCCGATCCCGCGCCCGGTGTAGCCGCGTACGCCTTTAGCGTAGTCGCCCCTCCACACCTGATCGGCCCCGATGCTTTCCGTGACACCCATCGCCCGCACCGGCAGATTGCCCGCCAGGCTGTCTACGTCCGGATCCTCGCTGAGTCCCTGCAGCTGTCCACCCGTGACCTCGAGCACCGCCCCGTGCCTCAGACGCTTCTTGATCCGCGCGCCGTACCGCACCGCGAGCGTCGCGACCTGTTCGTCACTGCCATTGACAATGACGTCGGTCGAACCCTCAACGCGCGCCGCGAGGCGATCGCTCAGATCGCGCGACAATCGCGCACGGCCCTGCCCCGCAACGGCAGGGACGGCCGACGCGATCAATGCGGCCACGAGGGTCGCGCTGATCGCAAGGCGTCGAACTTCAATGAAGCAGACGTGTAGTGTGCACATGGGCGCCGCCAACTCAGTTACGCAGGATGCTTCTCCCAAGGCACTGTTCGTGCCATACCGAAGAGCGCGCGTTCAACGGCTGCCTACTCGGGATTTCAGCGAACACGAACAGACAATTTGGTGCAGAATGGTTCTCGCGTCGGCTGTCCGCAGATTACGATTGACGCGCGTCCGAAAACAGCCTCGCGAGATTCAGCCAAGAAGTTGGCCCATACGGCCGAGTCCTGGGGCTGGGTATCAGATACCCGCCCGAAAGTGCCGATAAACAGGGAGTTATTGAACCGGCCAATTAGTTGGCCGGCGAGGTCACCAGTGGCCTGGCACACGACATCAATCGCCACCGCGATGGTCGGCGCGCTCCTCGCGCTTGCAAGCTGTCGATCGAACGACGCGCCCGCCACCACCAGTGCGTCGACCGGACCGAGACGCGGCGGCGCCCTTGTCGCCTCGATTCGCTCCGAGCCGACGACCTACAACCGCTATCTCCCGCACGGCGCCGGTGCGGCCACCGAAGCGGTGACGCTCCTCACGCAAGCACGACTCGCGCGCGTCAACCGCGTGACCGACGCGCTCGAGCCGTGGCTCGCCGAGGGGTGGACGCTTGCTGCCGACGGCGTCACCTACACGGTTCGACTGCGCGAGGGCATCACGTTCTCGGACGGCCAGCCGTTGACGTCAGACGATGTGCTGTTTTCGTTTCGGGTGGCGTACGACCCGAAGGTCGCGAGCCCGCTGGCGTCCGGCCTGAAAGTGAATGGCAAGCCGGTCGAAGTCACGAAGATCGACGCGCGGCAATTTACGGTGCGGTTCCCCGAACCGTTCGCGCCAGGCCTGCGCCTGATCGACAACCTGCCAATTCTGCCGAAGCACAAGCTCGAGGCGGTCCTCGACGCCGGGCAATTCGCGAGCGTCTGGACGCCGTCGAAGCCGCTCACCGACGTCGTGGGGTTGGGGCCGTTCCTTCTGACCGAACATGTCGCCGGTCAGCGACTCGTGTTTACGCGGAATCCCCGCTACTTTCGGCGAGACGCCGCCGGCCAGCAGCTGCCGTACCTGGACAAGCTGACGCTGGCAGTGATTCCGGATCAGAACACCGAGGCGTTGAGACTCGAGGCGGGTGAAGTCGATCTCATGACGAACGCCGATATCCGGCCGCAGGATCACGCGGCGTTCAAGCGGCTGGCCGAGCAGAACCGGCTGAAGATGATCGAGGTCAGCGTGGGGCTCGATCCTGATTTCTTGTCGTTCAACTTGCGTGCGGCACCTCACGCGCAGAAACGGCCGCGATGGTGGACGCGCAAGGAGTTCAGGCAGGCGATCTCGTGCGGCGTCGATCGCCAGGCGATCGTCAACACCGTCTACCTCGGAGCGGCGGTTCCAATCTTTGGACCGGTCACCCCCGGCAACCGGACGTGGCATGCGGCTGACGCGCCGGCGTGTGCGCTCGATCGAGCCAAGGCCAAGCAGCTGTTCGCCACCGCCGGGATCAGCGACCGCAATGGCGATGGTCAGCTCGAAGATGCGGCGGGCCACGTGGTCCGCTTCTCGATGATCACCCAGGCAGGGCATCTGCGCGAGCGGGTGTCGTCCGTGCTGCAGGACCAGTTGAAGCAGCTTGGGATCGCGGTCGACATCGTGCCGCTCGATCCCGGCGGGATCTTTCAGCGCTGGCAGAAGGGTGACTACGACGCGATTTACTTTGGCCTGCAGGCCTCATCGACCGATCCAGCCCTCAACGGCGACTTCTGGCTCAGCTCTGGCGCGTACCACTTCTGGAATCCGTCGCAGCCAACGCCGGCGACGCCGTGGGAGCGGCGGGTCGACGAGTTGATGCGCGAGCAGGCCACCGCGGCGGATCTGTCAGGGCGGCAGCGCGCGTTTGCGGAGATCCAGCGGATCCTCGGCGACGAGCTTCCATCGATTTATTTCGTCGCACCTCGCGTGACACTGGCGACCAGCCCTCGCGTGGTGAACGCCACGCCGGCGCCGCAGATTCCTCAGCTTCTCTGGAGCGTAGACACGTTGGCCGCCGCCGACGCGCGATAACGGCGTCCAGCGTTCGAGCCGAAAATTCCGTCGTGCACCGCGGCCTCCTGCGTTATCTCATCCGCCGGGTCCTGCTCGCGGTCATCCTCGTCATCGTCGTGTCGTCGGCCGCGCTGCTGCTCGTCCAGGCCGCGCCAGGCGATTACCTCTCGGGCTTCGATCTGGATCCCGCAACCGTTGCGGCCGAACGAAGCCGGCTCGGACTCGATCGCCCTGCGATCGTGCAGTACTTGTCGTGGTTGGGACGTGCGGCGCGATTCGATCTGGGTGAATCACTGAAGTACCGTCGCCCAGTTGCGAGCCTGGTCTCGGAACGTGCGGCGATGACGGCGCTCCTTGGCGTCGCCGCGCTCCTCCTCGCAACGTTAGTCGGCGTCCCGGCCGGCATTTTCACCGCGAGCCGCCGCAACACGCTGACCGCGCTAACGCGCGGTCTATCGCTACTGCTTCTGTCTGTTCCTTCACTCGTCACGTCGTTTGCGTTGCTTCTCCTTGCGTCGCGAACGGGATGGTTTCCGGTTGGCGGGCTGGCACTGTCGAACGATGCCGGTGCGTGGTTGCTCTCAGCCAAATACTTGGTGCTTCCCGCCCTAGCGCTTGCCTTGCCGATTGCGGCGTCGCTCGAACGCATTCAGTCGCAGGCCTTGGCGGATGCGCTTTCCGACCCTGCGGTTCGCGCCGCCGCCGCACGCGGCTGCTCATATCGTCGCGTGGTGTGGCGTCATGCCTTCCGCCTGTCGCTCAAGCCGGTGCTCGCTATCTACGGCGCAATCGTTGGAAGCGTGTTGAGCGGATCGTTTGCCGTAGAAATCGTGACGTCGTGGCCGGGCCTTGGCGCGCTGATGTACGAAGCGCTCATCGCGCGCGACTTGTTCCTCGTCGCGGGCTGCGCGGCAATGGGAGCGATCCTGCTGGCCATCGGGATCCTCGCCTCCGATATTGCGGTCGCGATTGCCGATCCACGTGTCGAGGAGTCGGCATGAGGATCGGCCGTACACGCAGCGCCGGCATCGCGATCGCAGGAGCGTTGCTGCTGCTGGCGTTGGTTGGGCCACGCCTGACGCCCAATCAGCCCTCGACGCAGTTCACCGAGTTCGTGTACGCGCCGCCCATGCGGCCGCATATCGTCGACGCGTCGGGGCGGGTGCGCGCTCCTTTCGTGTATCCGCTCGTCCTCGAGAACCGACTCGAACGTCGATACGCCGAGGATCGCAGCCGGCTGCTCCCGCTTCGCATGTTTCGCGACGGCACCTTGTTCTCAGTGGATCCGTCCGCTGATGCGCCGTGGTTTCCGCTGGGAACCGATGCGCTCGGCCGCGATCAACTGGCGCGGCTCGCGTCTGGGACGCGATTGTCCCTCGGCGTCGCCATCGCTGCGGCGCTCGGCGCGCTGGTTCTGGGCGCACTCGTTGGCGCGCTTGCCGGGTTTGTGAACGGCTTGTTAGACGAAGGGCTGATGCGTGCCTCGGACTTCGTGCTGGCCCTGCCAGCGGTGTACGTCGTGCTCGCGCTTCGCGCCGCGATGCCGCTCGTACTCACGACTCCCCAAGTCTTCTGGACGATGGTGATCGTCTTAGCGGCGGTGGGCTGGCCCGTGCCGGCGCGAGGGGTACGGGCCATCGTTGCCGCGGAACGGAACCGTGAGTACGCAGAAGCTGCGCGCGCCTTGGGGGCGAGTCGTACGCGGTTATTGCTACGTCACCTGCTGCCGGCGACGCGAGGGTTGCTGGTCGTCCAGGCCACTCTGCTCCTGCCCGCCTTCGTGCTGGCGGAAGCCACGTTGTCGTTCGTAGGACTGGGATTCTCGGAACCGATCCCGAGTTGGGGCGCGATGTTACGGGAGGCCGGCGCCGGCCGGGCGCTGATCGAAGCGCCCTGGCTATTCGCGCCCGCCGCGACGATCGTGCTGTCCGCGCTCGCCGTGAACCTCATAGCGGGCGGATCCGCACGCTCGCCGCTCTCCGAGCGCCATTCACGCTTCTAAGTCCTTACGTTCTCGCTAATTAACATTCCTGCGTGTAGTGTTCCAGACCTGCACTTGTGTCTTGATTCGAGCCATACTTGCTAACTCCAGCGTTTACAGTCGTTTAGACGCAACTAATTCTGGAATTACAAGTTTGGGTGGTCCAAGATGAAGCAGCGCACGTGCGCATCGCTCGCACAGCCCAGCCGCGCCATTCACGATAACCATCACGGTCATAAGGGCTTATGCCCCACCAAGTCCAGCCCTACCGTAATGGCCTCCCACTTGCTCTGCCGTTCCTCGTCTTGGCGTGTCTCGTCAGGACATTGGGATGGGTGACAGCTTCCAACGGATTCACATGCTGACGACTCTTCGACACGAAAACGGCGGACTCCAAATGCTGAGGACTCTCCCTAGCGAGCCGCCGGTTCAGACAACGGATTGGCGCCAGGAGCTTCCAGTGCTCTCGAACGGCAGCGTGTCGCTGCGGGAGCTCAGGACCTCCGACGCCGCGGCGCTTCTGGACCTGTTGACGCACGACGAGGTTGCGCGGTTCATTTCGCCGCCGCCGACGTCGATTGAGGGCTTCGAGCGCTTCATCGCGTGGGCGCAGCGTGAGCGGGCCGCCGGCCGCTACATCTGCTTCGCCGTCGTGCCGGAGGGCATGGACACGGCGATTGGCATCTTCCAGGTCCGGCAGCTCGACCCGTCGTTTG
>Ga0075420_100006194_pt1 | contig 10564 bp, 9 predicted proteins | sample SoiMetdeltSBSDD4_FD_75296 | JGI IMG/M metagenome (GOLD analysis project Ga0075420, IMG submission 75296) | Bulk soil microbial communities from a Populus tree surrounding site in Tennessee, USA - Soil MetaG P. deltoides SBSDD4 | ecosystem: Environmental > Terrestrial > Soil > Tree plantation...
GTGGCGCTCCGCCCTGAGCCGCTTCGACGAGAGCCTCGCGGCCCGCGGCATGGCCGAGAAGACCCGCCGCGCCTACGGCAACGACGCCGCGGAGCTCGCACAGTGGGTGTCCGAGCGCGCCGCCCCTGCCGATGTCGACTACCGCCTGCTGCGCCGCTACGCCGCCCACCTCACGAGCACGGAGCGCGAGGGGGGGAGAGCGCTGCAGCCGCGCTCCGTGGCCCGCAAGTTCGCGTCGATCCGAGCGTTCTACAGACACATGGTCGAACGTGGGCAGTTGTCCCAGAACCCCGCCGACCTCGTTTCCCATGTGCGCCGGCAGTCCCCGCTGCCCAAGCTGATGCGCACGGACGAGGTCACGACGCTGCTCGACCGCATCCCGGCGCGCACCCCGCTCGAGACGCGCGACCGCGCGATGCTCGAGCTCACGTACTCGTGCGGCCTGCGCTGCGAGGAGGTCGTGAACCTCGACGCCGGCGACGTCGACTTCGACGCCGAGGAGCTGCGCGTCACCGGCAAGGGCTCGAAGACCCGCATCGTGCCGGTGGGGGAGCCGGCCCAGCACGCGCTCGAGCGCTATCTCGCGACGGGCCGCCCGGCCCTGCTGGCGCCGGCCGAGCGCACCGAGCCCGCCCTGTTCCTCTCCAAGCGCGGCCGCCGCCTGTCGCCCTCGGACGTGCGCCGCCGCCTGCGGCTGTGGCTGCGGAACGCGGGCCTGTCGGCAGGCGCGTCGCCGCACTCGCTGCGCCACTCCTTCGCCACTCATTTGCTCGAGGGCGGCGCCGACCTGCGCGCGATCCAGGAGCTGCTGGGGCACAGCAGCGTCTCCACTACCCAGATCTACACTCGGGTAGAGTCCGGCCGCCTGCGCCGCCAGTACAGTCGGAGCCACCCGAGGGCGTAGTCCTCCCTGCCTGCATGGATACGCGCGTACGCCAACAAGACCTCAAGGAGACCTGGGCCCGCTACAAGAAGGACGGCGACGAGAAGGCCCGCGAGACGCTCGTGCTCGCATATTCGCCACTCGTCAAGTTCGTCGCCGGCCGCATGTCCAGCGGCCTCCCCGCGCACATCGAGGAGTCCGACCTGATCTCGTACGGCCTGCTCGGCCTGATCGGGGCGATCGAGCGCTTCGACCTCAGCCGCGAGATCAAGTTCGAGACGTTCGCCGTCGCGCGGATCAAGGGCTCGATCATCGACGAGCTGCGCTCGCTCGACTGGGTGCCGCGCTCGGTGCGCGCGAAGGCACGCGAGATCGAAGCGACGCAGACCAAGCTCGAGCACGAGCTGGGGCGCGTGCCGACGGACCAGGAGGTGGCGGCGAAGCTCGAGGTCTCCGTCGAGGACTTCCAGGAGAGCCTGCTGCAGATCTCCAACTCGACGGTGGTCGCGCTGGACGAGCTGTGGACCGTGTCGGACTCGAGCGGCGACCAGGTGTCGCTGCTCGACACGATGAAGGATCCCAACGCCGTCGACCCGGCCAAGGAGCTGGGCGTGAGCGAGCTGAAGGACCGCCTCGCCCACGCGATCTCCCGGCTGCCCGAGCGCGAGAAGCTCGTGATCGCGCTCTACTACTACGAGAACCTGACTCTCCGAGAGATCGGGGAGGTCCTCGGCGTCACCGAGTCGCGCGTGTCGCAGCTGCACACCAAGGCCGTGCTGCGGCTGAAGGCCCGGCTACAGAGCGAAGTCGAAGCCTGACGGCCCGGCTTTCGCTCCGGACGACAACGAAGTTCTCGCCGTCCAGGGCCTGTTCGTCCCTTGGCGCGTCCGTCCCTAAAATCCCCCCTCGGCGTGTCGTTCGAGGAGAGGAGATAGCTGGTGGCGCACAAAGGCGCTCAGCGCATCAGGAACATCGCGATCGTCGGGCACCGCGGGTGCGGCAAGACGTCGCTGAACGAGGCCCTGCTGTTCGAGGCCGGCGTGATCAACCGGCTCGGCTCCGTCACCGACGGGAGCACCGTCTCCGACTCCGAGTCCGACGAGCAGGAGCGCGAGATGTCGATCTCCGCCAGCCTGTCGTCGTTCGAGTACGAGGACCGCAAGATCAATCTGATCGACACGCCCGGCGATCCGAGCTTCATCGCCGACGCGCTCGGTCCGCTGAGCGTCTGCGAGAGCGCGATCTTCTGCGTCAACGGCGTGATGGGCGTGGAGGTGTCGACCACGCGCCTTTGGGAACGTGCGAAGGACCGCGGACTTGCCCGGCTCGTGTTCGTGAACATGCTGGACCGCGAGCGCGCCGACTTCTTTCGCACGCTCGACTCGCTCAAGGAGGCGTTCGGCCCGCACGCGGTCGCGACCGAGATCCCGGTGGGCGCCGAGCACGAGCTGCGCGGCATCGTCGACCTGATCGACATGAAGGCCTACGAGTACTCGGGCGCGGGGCGCGACAGCGCGCAGGAGATCCCGATCCCGGATGACATCGCCGGCCAGGCGCAGGATTACCGCGAGAAGCTGATGGACGAGGTGGCCGAGAACTCCGACGAGCTGATGGAGCGCTACCTGGAGGGTGAGGAGATCTCGCACGACGAGATCGTGTCCGCCCTGAAGGAGGGCGTCACCGCGGGCACGATCTTTCCCGTGACCTGCGGCGTCGCGACCAAGAACCTCGGCACCGACCGGCTGCTCGACGCGCTCGTGCACGACCTGCCGTCACCGGCCAAGAAGGGAGCGTTCAAGGCGCGCGACGGCGAGGGCAACGAGGTCGACATCGCGCCCGACGACGCGGCGGAGCCGATCGCCTACGTGTTCAAGACCCTGGCCGACCCGTTCGCCGGTCGCATCAACCTGTTCCGGGTGCTGTCCGGCACCGTCAGCCACGACTCGCAGCTCACGAACGTCCGCGCCCACTCGAAGGAGCGCATCGGGCAGCTGCTGGTGCCGCACGGCAAGGAGATGGGCCACGCCGACGAGTTCGGCGCCGGCGACATCGGCGCGGTGGCGAAGCTGAAGGAGACCCACTCCGGCGACGTGCTGGCGGGCAAGGACTCGAAGGTCTCCATGCCGCCGCTCGGCCTGCCCGGGGCGGTGATGGCGTTCGCCATCGAGGCGAAGGCGAAGGGCGACGAGGACAAGATCGGGAGCGCGATCCGCCGCCTCCAGGAGGAGGACCCGACGATCGACTTCCACCGCGACCCGCAGACGGGCGAGCAGATCATCGCCGGCCTGTCGCAGGTGCACGTCGAGGTGATCGTGGACCGGATGAAGAACCGCTTCGGCGCGGAGGTCATCCTGAAGCCCCCGCGTGTCCCCTACCAGGAGACCATCAAGGGATCGGCCAAGGCGCAGGGCCGCTACAAGAAGCAGACGGGCGGCCGCGGTCAGTTCGGCGATTGCCACATCGAGCTCGAGCCGCTCCCGCAGGGCACGGGCTTCGAGTTCGTGAACAAGATCAAGGGCGGCGTGATCCCCACCGGCTTCATCCCGGCGGTCGAGAAGGGGGTCGTCGAGGCGATGCGGTCAGGGGTCGTGGCGGGCTACCCGCTCCGCGACGTGCGCGTGACCTTGTACGACGGCTCCTACCACTCGGTGGACTCGTCGGAGAACGCCTTCAAGGTGGCCGGGTCGATGGCGTTCAAGAAGGCTGCCGAGCAGGCCCAGCCGACGCTGCTGGAGCCGATCATGCAGGCCCTGGTGGTGGTGCCCGAGGACGCGGTGGGCGACGTGATCGGCGACCTCAACGGCCGCCGCGGGCGGCCGCTCGGCATGGAGCCGAAAGGCCCGATGACCGAGATCAAGGCCGAGGTCCCGATGGCGGAGATGCTGAACTACGCACCTGACCTGCGCTCGATCACCGGAGGTCGCGGCGAGTACTCGATGGAGTTCGTGCGCTACGACGAGATCCCGGCGCACCTGGCCCAGAAGGTGATCTCGGCCGCCACCAAGGAAGAGGAAGCGGCAGCCAGGACGTAGGTCAAACCGCCATTCTGCGCGCAGAATGGCAAGTCGGTCGAGGGACCGCGTACCTTTTGCCCATGGCTCAGAAGGTCAACATCAACCCGATGACGGAAGACCACGTCTCGTGCGAGGTCTGTCACCGCACCATGCTGAAGGGCGAGCGCGCCGAGCCCTACCTGACGCCTTCGCGCGAGCGGCGGCTGGTGTGTCAGCTGTGCGCACCGCGCGCCCAGCACGAGGGGTGGATACGAGAGGCGGCCGCGCCCGAGATGCCCGCGCGCCCGGCGCGCCAGCCGGAGCGGCGGGGCATCCTGCGGCGGCGGCGCAAGCGCGGCGACGCCGAGCCCGAGCAGGCGCCCCAGCCCGACGCGGAGCCCGAGCGCCTGCGCGCACCCAACGGCGAGGCGGCAGAAGGCGAGGCCGAGGAGGCTCCGCTGCGCAATCTGATCCGCCGCACCCGCCCGCGCAGCCCGCGTCAGGTGAAGGCCGTGCCGACCAACGCGCAGCTCAAGATCGGCCGGGCACTCGAGCTGTTCAACGCATCGGAGCACCCGCGCACGGTCGCCGGGCTCGCGCGCACGCTGGGCGAACCGCACGCGGGCGCCGCCACGTCGACCGCGTCGGCCGCGGAGGTCGTGCTGACGGTCGCGTGGGAGCTGTCCTGGTACCAGTTCAACGTCGACCTCTCCGACGGCCGCGAGCCGGTGCGCCTGCGCGGCCAGGGACAGGAGCTGTCCGAGCTGCCGGGCGAGGCGCAGAACTGGAACTGCGAGATGGCGCCGGACGGGACGATCACGCTCGCCGCGGAGAGCGACGAGCAGGCAGCGCCCCCGCCGGTGCCCGAAACGGCTGGCGGCGGGGAGGACCGCCCCCTATAGTGGCGAAGGATTCCTCATGATCTACTGCGTGATACCCGAGCCTCTTGCCGGCCAGCTGTTCGACAAGATGAGCGACTACTACAAGGACGATCCCGGCGTTCAGGTGATCGTCGACCGCCGCAAGTCGGAGCGCCGCGACCGCGGCTCGACCGGCGGCGGGCAGCGCGTGATCCGCGACCGGCGCCGGCGCCGGCCGGGAATGTTCCCACGCACCAAGCTGGACTAGTCGTAGCTTGAGCGCAGCACCCGAACGGGTCGTCGTCCACGTCGACGGCGGCGCGCGCGGCAACCCCGGGCCGGCGGGTATCGGCGTCGTGGTCACCGACGCGCTGGGCGAGGAGCTGGCGCGCGCGAACGACTTCATCGGAGAGGCGACCAACAACGAGGCCGAGTACCACGCCCTGTTGCTCGGGCTCCAGCTCGCGTCGCAGCTCGGTGCCCGCGAGGTGGAGGTCGTGAACGACTCCCAGCTCGTGGCCCGCCAGATCTCAGGCGAATACCGGGTGAAGAAGGCGGACCTGAAGCCGCTGCACGCGCAGGCGCTGGCCAGGCTGCGCGGGTTCGAGCGCTGGCAGGTCAGGTCCGTGCCCCGTGAGCAGAACGAGCTTGCCGACGAGCTGGTCAACGAGGCGATCGACGCCCGCGCCGGGACCGCCTGACAGAGTTCCCGCACCGCTCGCCTAAACTTCCTGCTTCGGGCGCCGCTTGCAGGGAGCGGGCCCGATTCGACTGAATGGCACGGAACGACCCGACTGACACCGGCGGCCTGTTCATCGGCAGGCGCCCCGGCACGGCCCCGCTGCGCTATCGCGGGCAGCCTACGCCCGCGGGCGGGAAGCGGCGGCGCGTCGACGCCGTGCTGGCAGCCGGCATCCTCGTGGTCGAGACGCTCCTGTGCGCGACGCTGTGGGGGCCACAGCCTGCCGCATGGCTGTGGCTCGGCTCTCAGCTCTACCACGAGACAGACTCGATCGGCCTGGCGATCCTGGTCGCGTTCGTCGGCATGCTGACGACGATCCTCGGCACACTGGCCGTGACGATGCGGCTCGACCGGTGGTGGAAGATCGTGCGCCGCGCCAGCGGCCACGAGCAGGAGAAGGGCGCGCTCGAGCGGATCTTCGTGATCAGCATGGGCGTGGCCTTGATCGGGTTCGTGCTCTGGTTCCTGGTGCTCGAGGGCCCGTCGTCGAGTATCGCGCCGCGCTGATGGGCCTGCTCGACTACTACAAGCAGTTCGACGACATCGGCGAGTCCGAGTACAACGCCGGGCTGCGCGAGCGGCGCGCGCGAGAGAAGGCCCTCGCCCTCGAGCACGTGCCTGTGCTCGACCTGTCGAGCACCGAATGGCCCGAGCTGCCCAACGCAGAAGTGGTCGGCGCCTCCGTCTATCAGGCGCGCGGCCGCATCAACGGTTATCCCGACCCCGACGCAGTGCCGGTGCGGCGCGCGCTCGCAGAGCGCCACAACATCCGCTCCAGCCAGATCGTGTTCGGCAACGGGGCGGCGGAGCTGGCTCGCAGCGCCGTATACCTGCTGGCTTCCGAGGGCGACGAGGTCGTCGTGCCGCGCCCGTCGCGCGCGCGTTACGCGGCGATGGTGGCGCGTGCCGGTGCGCGGCTCGTGCAGCCGGCGATGCCGGGCGGGATGCTGGACGCCGAAGCCGTGCTGGGCGCCGTCGGGCCGCGCACGCGCGTGGTCATCCTCTGCAACCCGGCTGATCCCACCGGCACGTACGCGCCCGCGGCGCGCATCGGCGACCTGGTCGCGCGGCTGCCCGACCAGGTGCACACCGTCGTCGACGAGTCCTACGTCCAGTTCCAGGACGTCGAACCCGAGGACTCCGTGATGTCGCTGGTGGAGGCTTTTCCGAAACTCGTGGTGCTGCGCTCGTTCTCCAAGGTGTACGGCCTCTCCGGCATCCGGGCGGGCTACGCGGTCGGCTCACCGGCGGCCTCCGGCCTCCTGGCCGGGCTGGCGCCCGCGCTCGGCGTCAACGCGCTCAGCCAGGCCACGGTGCTCCAGGCGCTGAAGGTCGGGGATGCCGACATCCGCCGCCGCCGCGAAGCGGTCATCGAGCAGCGCACCCGCCTGCTCGCGGAGCTTTCTACGATGGCCGTCACCGTCCCGGACAGCCAGGCGAACTTCCTGTGGATCCGTGCGCACGAGGTGCCCGGCGAGGACCTCGTGGCGCGGCTCGAAGGATCCCGCGTGCGAGTTGCTCCCGGCGAGCCGCTGGGCGACGCCGACTGCGTGCGGGCGGCGATACGCGACCGCCACGCAGCCGACCGCCTGCTGTGGGCGCTGCGCGAGGCCCTGCGGGGCTCTGCGGTGGAGACGGCTGCGGGATGAGGGCGATCCTCCTCGCGGCCGTGGTGCTGGCCGCCGCGGTCGTGGGCGCATGCGGCGGCGGCGACGAGAAGCCCACCGGCCCGCAGAAGCTCGACCTGACGATCGGCAACCTGACGCCGCTCACCGGCTACCTGGACCCGTTCGGGAAGTCGGCGCAGCGGGCCGCTGACGTTGCCGCGGAAGAGATCCGCAAGGCCGCCGCCAAGGCCGGCGCCCGTCACACCGTGAAGGTGCAGCACGTCGACGACAAGTCCGAGCCGAAGACCGCGCTTGCAGAGGCCAAGAAACTCGTCAAGGCCGGCGCGTCGTGCCTCACGGGGCCGTACGGGTCGGGGACCGCGGCACGCGTGGGCGCGCAGGTCAGCGTTCCGAGCAAGGTCCTGCAGATCACGCCGTCCGCGGGCGCCGTGCAGCTGACGGATGTGAACGACCGGGGCTATCTGAACCGCGTCGTGCCCCCCGACACGATGCAGGCCGATGCGCTGGCCGAGTACATGGCGGGCAAGCTGAAGGGCGGCGCGCGGGGCAAGTCCGTCAACATCGGCACGCTCGAGTCGACCTACGGAGCCGCGGTGACCAAGCGCTTCGAACAGGTGTGGCGCGGCAAGGGCGGCCAGGTCGGTCGCAAGGCCACCTACAAGGCGGACTCGACGATCTTCACGGCGCCGGCCGACCTGCTCGCCCAGGGCAAGCCGGACGCCTGGGTGTTCATCGACTTCGTCGACACCTACCTGAAGGTCGCGCGCGAGCTCGAGACGAACAAGTCCGCCCGCTGGACTCCCCGCAAGACGTTCGCCACCGAGTCGCTGGCGAGCCCGAGGCTTCCGACCGCCGGCCCGACTGTGAGCGACGGTCTGTCAGGGGTTGCGATCTCGGCGCCCGAGAAGGGCGAGCCGGCAGAGGCCTTCGACACGGCCTACAAGCGGGTGCCGGGTACGACCCGGCAGACCTACGACGCGCAGCAGTTCGACGCCGTCGTGCTCTGCTACCTGGCGGCCGTCGCGGCCGGCACCACCAAGGGCGAGGACATGAAGGACGAGCTGCGCGGTATCACCGCCGCGCCGGGCCGCAAGTACACCTGGCTCCAGCTCGACCAGGCGATCCGGGCGCTCGAGTCCGGGGCCGACATCAACTACGAGGGCGTCTCGGGCCCGATCGAGCTGAACGACGACGGTGACGCGACCGCGGCAGTCTACGACGTCTTCCGTTTCAAGGACGGCAAGCTGGACCTCACGGACCAGATCGCGATTCCGGTGGGCAGCGGGGGCGTGTAGCCGCGCGTCACTCGCCGACCGCGGCGTCGAGTGTGCTCGCCATGGGCACGACCCGCTCGACCTCGGTCATCAGCAGCACCCGCCGCACGTTGGACTCGTCCGGCACGACGAGCCGCAGCTCCTGACCGCGGTTGCGGAGCCGCTGGGCGAGCTCGAACAGCATCCGCACACCCGAGCTGTCGAGGTAACGGGTGCGGGAGAGGTCGAGCACCAGCTGCGTCGCGGTGTTCGGCGTCGCGGCGATCAGGCGATCGGTCACCGATGCGGCGTTGGAGAGGTCCACCTCGCCGCTCACGCGCGCGACGAGCACGTTCCCGCGCTGCTCGAGGTCGACGTGCTCGAGGGCGGTCACGTGCTCTTCAGCCGGCGCGTCATGCTGACCTGTGTGCCGTTGTCCGGGTCGGTGACGATGTTCACGGAGTCCATCAGCGTCTCGATCAAGGCCAGCCCGCGCCCGCGGTTGTTGCCGCGCGACTCGCGCCAGCGGCCGTGGTCGCGGACCGTGATCGCGACCTCGTCGCCGGAGAAGGCGGCATCGACGTGCACCGACGCGTCACCGGGACCATACGCGTGCTCGATCGCGTTCGCGCACGCCTCGTTGCAGGCCAGGACGATGTCGTAGCTGTCGGCGTCGCTGGCCTGGCACTCCGCCAGCCAGCGCTGCAGGGCGCGCCGCAGGGAGCTCAGCTCCACCGGCTCGGCCGGCAGCGTCAGCTGCATGCGCTCGGCTTCCACCGGCACGGCCCGCAGGAGCAGCATCGCGACGTCGTCCTCGGAGCCGGCGACGCTTTCGAGCAGCTCGTCGCAGAGCTGCTCGAGGTCACGGTCGCCCACGTGTGCGCCGACCGCTCCGGCGAGTCGGGCCATGCCGTGGTCGATCGGCGTGCCGCGGCTCTCGATCAGGCCGTCGGTGTAGAGGAGCAGAGTCGACCCGGGCTCGAGCCGGTACTCCGCCTCCTGGTAGTCGGTCTGCCGCGCGACGCCGAGTGGGAGCGAGCGGCCCGCCTCCAGGTAGGTGGTCGTCCCGTCCGGCCTGGCCTGCAACGGCGGCGGGTGGCCCGCGCTCGACAGCAGGATGCGCCCGGAGGAGGGGTCCAGCACCAGGTAGATGACCGTCGCCATCACCACGCCCTCGCGCCGCCACGCGAGGCTGTTCAACCGCGCCAGCGCTACGGCCGGAGGGTGATGCTCGAACGCGTACGCGCGCAGCGCGTTGCGCAGCTGGCTCATCAGCGAGGCCGCGTGGATGCCCCGGCCGGCGACGTCGCCGATCGCCACGCCGATCCGCCCGCCCTCCAGCTCGAGCACGTCGTACCAGTCCCCGCCCACGTCGACGCCCGTCCCGCCGGGCTCGAACCGCGCCGCGAGGCGCACTCCCGGGATCCGCGGGAGGCGTTCCGGCACGAAGCTGCGCTGCAACACGTCGGCGCGCTTGCGCTCGGTGATGTCGCGGATGGAGCTCGAGACCAGCGTGCCCGCCTCGGTCTCGAGCGGGCTGAGGCTGATCTCGACCGGGAACTCGGTGCCGTCCTTGCGCAGGCCCACCAGTTCGACCGGGCGCGTCGCGCTCGGGTCCCGGAATGGATGCGCCTCCCGGAAGCGCTCCGGCACGAGCGTCTCGACATGCCGGCCCACCAGCTCCTCACGGGGGCTGCCGAAGAGCCGCTCCGCCTGCGCGTTGACGAGCTGGATCGCTCCCCGGTCGTTCGCGATCACCATCGCGTCCGGCGCGGACTCGACCAGGTCGCGGAACTGCTCCTGCGTCCGCCGCTGCTCGGTGACGTCCTGCACCGTGCCGAACACCCGCAGCGGCCTGCCGCTGTCGTCCGTCGCGACCTGGCCGCCGCCGTGCAGGATCCGCGTGCTCCCGTCGGGTCGCACGATGCGGTGCTCGAATGCGAACGGGGCGTGGTCCTCGAGGGCCCTGCTGAGCGTGCGGCCGACACCGTCGCGGTCGTCCGGGTGGACGTGGCTCAGATGCTCCTCGTAGCTCGACGGGAACCCGCCGGCCGGGAGCCCGTGGATCCGGTACAGCTCGTCCGACCACGCGACCTCGTCGGACGGGATGTGCCATTCCCAGCTGCCGATGTGCGCGACGTCCTGCGCCTCCCCGAGCAGGGCCACCAGGCGCTCGCTGCGCTGGCGCAGCAAGGCGGTCAGCAG
>Ga0075420_100006195_pt1 | contig 10563 bp, 10 predicted proteins | sample SoiMetdeltSBSDD4_FD_75296 | JGI IMG/M metagenome (GOLD analysis project Ga0075420, IMG submission 75296) | Bulk soil microbial communities from a Populus tree surrounding site in Tennessee, USA - Soil MetaG P. deltoides SBSDD4 | ecosystem: Environmental > Terrestrial > Soil > Tree plantation...
GGCGACGATCGTCGCGACGAACAGGCCCAGCCCGATCACGAACCACTGCGCCTGCTGCCGTGCGAGCTCGTCGTTGATGCGGTAGATCTCGACGAGGCCGAAGCACGCGAGCACGGCGACGAGCGGGAAGAGGTACGGGTCGGCGTTCGGCAGCGCGATGCGAACGACGAAGTGCGCGGCGACGCACAGCGCGAGGAAGGCGCCGCCGTACGTCAGCGAGACGTCGGAGACGTGGTTGTTGCCGTTGAGCCCGCCGAGCAGCTCCCCGCGCGAAACGAAGATCGCGGCGAACCCGGCGGTCAGCAGCAGCGCCGCCGGGAGCAGGGCGAACAGCTCGCGGTTGCGCGCGCTCATCGCGACGTGAGCTGCCCCAACTCGAGCTGCTTGGCGAGGTCGCGCGCGTCGTCGTGCGAGCGCAGCTTGTGGTCGACGACCAGCTCGCGTCTGCCCGCCGGCATCTGGTCCACGGTCAGCCCGGTCGTGTACTCGGTCGTGTAGAGGTTGATCCCCAGCGGCATCCGGTACGGCAGGCCCTTGAAGACCGCGACCGAGCCGTCCGGCGTCGAGCCGAGGAAGTAGACCGCCTGCGAGGCCAGGTAGGCGCCACTGAGAACCGGCACGGCGATGATCGTCGTGATCACCAGCGGGCCGATCCAGCGCCGGCGACGGCGCTGCTTGGTCTTGGCCGGCAGTCGCGGCGCCAGCCGGCGTCCCCCGCCCGGCTGCTCGTCGCGCATCGCCTCGACGCGCGCGAGCGAGGGCGGCGGCTCAGGCTCGGCGGCCAGCGCGGCGCGGACCTCCTCGGCGCTCAGCGCCGAGGAGCCGGCCAGCGTCAGCTCCGCCGTCTCGGTCGGATCGACGGTCTCCGCAGCCGCCGCGACGTCCTCGAGCGCGAACAGGACGACGGTGATGTTGTCGCGGCCGCCTGCCTCGTTCGCCGCGTCGACGAGCACCCTTGCCGCGTCGTCGAGCGTCGCCGACGCGGTGATCAGCTCCGCGATCAACGTCTCGGAGATCATCGACGTCAGCCCGTCGCTGCACAGCAGGAACACGTCACCGGCGCGGCCGCCGATGTTGACGCGGTCGACCTCGACATCGGGCTCCGCGCCGAGCGCCCGCGTGATGATCGAGCGCTGCGGGTGCTCCTCGGCCTCCTCCGGCGTCAGCTTGCCCTGGCGCACGAACTCCTCGACCAGCGAGTGGTCCTGCGTCAGCCGCTGCAGCACCCCGTCGCGCAGCAGATAGGCGCGGCTGTCGCCGACATGGACGATCGAGACCTCGTCCGGCCCGACATAGGCCGCGGTCGCCGTGGTGCCCATGCCGGCGTGATCGCGATCGGAGATCGACAGCTCGTGGATCCGCCCATTCGCCTCACGGATCCGCGCGACGAGCAGCTCCTCGGCGCTGTCGGGGCCGGGGCTGATCCCCGCCGCCAGGACCTCGATCGCGATCCCCGACGCGACCTCGCCGGCCTGCGCGCCGCCCATCCCGTCGGCGATCGCGAACAGCGGCGCACGGGCGAAGTGGGCGTCCTCGTTCGCACGGCGCTGGCGGCCGGTGTCAGTACGCTGGGAGTAGGCGGAGACGCGCAGCATCAGTCGGTTACCTGTCGAAGTAGGTGAACTCGCTGTCACCGATCCGCACGCGGTCGCCCGCGTGCAGGGTGCTCGGCCCGTCGAGCAGCTCCTCGTTGAGGTACGTCCCGTTCGTCGAGCCGAGGTCCTCGAGCACCATCGCCCCGCCCTGGCGCAGGATCTGCGCGTGGCGCGAGGACGCGAACGGATCGTCGAGGCGGATCTCGGCGCGGTCACCACGACCGAGCACGGCGCCGCCGGCGAGGTCGTACTCCATGCCCGGCTGATGCCCGGGCGCGCGCTCGACGACGAGTCGCGGCTCCTCGCTCGCCGCGGAGGCCGCGGTGTGGAAGCCGGTCGCCTCGTTGTCGAGCATCCGCGGCCCGACACTGTCCGAGGTCCGCCGCAGATCCTTGAGCGCACTGCGCGAGACCCACAGCAGAAACAGGTAGAGGACCGCCAGGAAGCCGAACTTCAGCACCACCGACGCCGGGTCGAGCCCCATCAGCCGACCTCGAACCGGGCGTCGACGGTGCCGACGACGACGTGGTCGCCGGGCTCGAGCGGGTGCAAGGCCGAGATCTCGCGCCCGTTGACGCGAACGCCGTTGGTCGAGCCGAGGTCCGCGATCGTCCAGCGGCCGCTCGCGTCCGCGCGGATCTCCGCGTGGCGCCGTGAGACGTTGGCATCGTCGAGGATCACGTCGCAGTCCCGGCTGCGCCCGATCGTCGCGCCGCCGGCAGCGATCGCGTGATGCCTGCCGGCGACGATCAGCACCGCGCGCGGGACGTGGCGTGGCCGCGACTCCGGCGGCGGCTCCACCGGCAGCTCGGCGGCCGAGTAGATCATCGTGTGGCCGTGGTCGGCCTGCTCGGCCTCGCCAGCGACCGCCTTGACGGTGCGCGCCTGGATGCCGAACTCGCCGAGCGTCAGCCGCTCGTCCGTGCGAAAGCCGATCTGCGGCCGCGAGATCAGCGCCAGGCGCTCGCGTCGCGCGTGCTCGAGGAGATAACCGGCGAGCTCGTCGATCACCTCCTGCTCGACACCCTCGTAGCGAACCCGATCCTGCGCCGACAGCCAGATCACGTACTCGTTCGGCACGTAGGTGCGCGTCAGCGAGACGGTGCGATGCGCGTCCATCTCCTTGGCGAGCTTGCGCGCAAGCTCGACCGGGCGCACCTCGGAGCGGAACACCCGCCCGAAGGTGCCTTCGACGAGGCCGGCGATCTTCTCTTCGAGATTCCTCAGGACCGACATCGATCGTGCCTAACGCGTTGACCAGCGACGAAGCGCAGATGCTAGTGGGACAGCCGATTTCCGCCGTGCGTCGGCGGCCCGCTCACAGGGCTTTCCGCGGCGGCTCACGGAGTGCGTGTGAACACGCGCGCGGCGACCGCCACGAGGGCCGCCAGCGCGGCGGCGCCGACGAGGCCGCGCGGCTCCGCGACACCCGCCGCGTCGGCGATCGCTCGGCCGCCGAGTGCGAGCCCGGTCGCCCATCCGGCCGCGACGAGCAGGTCCAGCGCCGCGACGCGGCCGCGAACGAGCAGCGGCAGCAGCGCGGCGCCCGCGGCCCACAGGGCCGCCGTGGCGATCGTCTCCGTCGTGACGATCTGGCCGAGAGCCGCCCAGGCGGCATCGACGCTCGGGAAGGACGCCGCGACCGGGCCGGTCAGCAGCCGATCGTTGCGCAGCGTCTCCGCAAGCGCGATCCACCACCAGCCGACCGCGCCGAGCGCGGCGCGACGGACGAGCCCACGCGACTGCCCGGCGAAGGCCGGCCAGGCTCCGGCGACGCCGAGCATGCCGAGGCCGACGGCGATTCCCGGCGTCGACCACCACGCCCCCGCCCGCGGCAGCAGTAACGGCAACGGCGCGGCGGCGGCAACGACGATCAGCGCCGGTCCCGGCGCCCCGTTCGCCGCCAGCCACGTCGTCAGCGCGACCACGGTCGCGAGCCAGCCGAGCCGCGGCAGCAGTGCCACGAGTGCGGCGCAGCCCGCCGCGGGCAGCAGCGGGTCGACGTTCGGCGCCGATTCGGCGAACGGCAGCATCACGGCGACGAGCGCGGCGATCAGCGCCGCCGCGAGCGCTCGGCCCTGGAGCGGTACGTGCGGCGCGCGCGGGAGGGATCGGCTGCCGGGCTCGGCCTCCGAGACCTCCGAAAGTGCCGGGACGGCGATCGGGACCGCGGCGAGCTCAGGCCCGCGCAAGCGGCGGCGCGGCGACCGCGGAACGGCGCGGACGAGCGTGCGGCTCGTGAAGTCGTCCCAGCGCGAGGACTCGATCGTGCCCGGCTCGTCGCCGAGCTCGTCCAGCGCCGCGGCGAGGGCCGCGCGCAGCTCGCCGAGGTCGCAGCGCTGGGCCGGGTCCGCGAGGACGGCGTCGTCGAGGGCGTCGCAGAGCTCGCGCGGGAGGTTGCGGCGCAGCCGCCCGAGCGGAGGCATCCGCATGCCGACGCGCCGTGCCGTCGCCGCCGCGCCGGCTTGGCGCACGGGATTGACGCCGGCGAGCGCCTCGTAGAGCACGAGGCCGAGCGAGTAGACGTCTGAAGCGGCCGTCACGACGTCGCCCTCGGCCTGCTCGGGCGCCATGTAGGCCAGCGTCCCGACGACGTCGCCGGTCGCCGTCAGCGCCTCGCCGTCCGCGATGCTGGCGATGCCGAAGTCGGTCAGCTTGGCCACGACCCCGTCGGCCACCGCGTCGGGGATCAGGACGTTGCCCGGCTTGACGTCACGGTGGATGACGCCGCGGGCGTGCGCGTGGGCAAGCGCGTCGCACATCGCGACACCGATGCCGGCGACATCGCGATCGCTCAGGACTCCCTCCCGCAGCAGCTCCGAAAGCGTGTCGCCGCGGACGAGCTCCGAGACGAGGTAGACGGCCTCCTCGTCACGGCCGGCCTCGAACAGCGCGACGATCGCCGGATGCGAGAGCCGGGCCGCCGCGAGCGCCTCTCGCTCGGCCCGGCGCGCCGTCGGCGGGTGCTCGCCGACGGGGATCCGCTTGACGGCAACGTCGCGATCGAGCCGCAGGTCGCGCGCCAGCCAGACGGCGCCGAAGCCTCCCTCGCCCAAGCGCTCGCACAGCTCGTAGCGATCGAGCACGACGGTTCCGACGGCTGTTGCGCTGCGGGTCGCGGTTTCCACCTTCTTCACGCGTTCGACATCGAAGACCGGCTCCTTCAGGTGAAGCCGAAGTTGCAGAAACCACAGCAATCCGCGCGCGGCGGTCATACTGGCCCCCCAGCGTTCCGCTCGGTCTGCGTGTTTCCGTGTCTTTCTTCGACGACGAGGGCAACGAGCCCCCCACCCGTTCAGCGCGTCCTCGGCGCCCTGCGCAGCCGCGCAGCGCCGGCGCACGCTCCCGTGGCAGCGGCACCGGTGGCGGTCCTTCCGACGCACAGCAGCTGATGCTGCGCCGATCGCTGGCGCTCGGCGCCGGCGTCGTCGTCTTGATCCTGCTCGTGCTCGGCGTCAAGGGCTGCCTCGACAGCCGCGCCGACACCGCGCTGAAGAACTACAACCGCGACGTCAACACGATCGTCACCGATTCCAACGACCGCGTCTCGAAGCCGCTGTTCGAGCAGCTCGGCAACGGCGCCTCGAGCGGCCTCGTGCAGAACGTCAACCAGATCCGCGTCACCGCCGACGAGGACTTCAAGCGCGCGGAGGCGCTGTCGGTCCCCGGCGACATGGTCGAGGCGCATCGCCACCTGCTGCTGGCGCTGTCGCTGCGCAGCGAGGGCGTCGGCAAGATCGCCACCGACCTGCGCGACATCACCGGCACGCAGAAGCGCAAGGCGGTCGACCGCATCGCCGGCACGATGCGTGAGTTCCTTACCTCCGACGTGCTCTTCAGCCAGCGCATCGACCCCTACATCCAGGAGACGCTGGACGCCAACGACATCCAGGGCCAGCGGATCGTCGGCAGCCAGTTCCTCCCGGACGACACGTGGCTCTCGGCCGGCACTGTCGGCACGCGGCTCGGCGTCTCCGGCGCCGGCACCACGAGCGGCAACGGCAGCTGCGCGAGCGCCTCCTGCGGCCACGGTCTGACGTCGGTGTCGATCGGCAACACGGCGCTGCAGCCGGGCAACGTCAACAACCGCGTCGCGCTGACGCCGACGAGCGCCTTCACGGTCAACTTCCAGAACCAGGGCCAGAGCGACGAGTTCGACGTCGTCGTCAAGATCGCCGTCTCGGCGGCGGGCCTGAAGACGATCGACGCCCAGAAGCGCGTCGACGAGACGAAGGCCGGCAAGGCCGCGTCGACACAGATCCGCCTGGACTCGACGCCGCCGCTGAACCGCCCGGTGGCCGTCAAGGTCACGATCGCCAAGGTCCCGGGCGAGAAGACGCTCTCGAACAACACGCAGACGTACACCGTCACGTTCACGCAGTAGCGCTCGCTACCGTTCCGACCGTGGACGCGTCGACCGCCGGGATCATCGCCATCGCCGCTGGAGTGATCGCGCTCGCCGCGCTCGCGCTGGCCCTGCGGCTGATCTTCACGGTGCGCACGCTGCGCGCCGCACAGAAGGCCGTGCTCGGCACCCAGGGCGAGCAGGATCTGATCGCCTACGCGACCGGCCTTGCCGAGGCGTTCGACTCGCTGCAGGTGTATGTCGAGCAGACCGCGACCCGGCTCGACGCCCGGCTCGGCACCGCAGAGACGCGACTCGACGCGAGCGTCGCCTACTCCGGGCTCGTCCGCTACGACGCGCTGAACGAGATGTCCGGCCGCCAGTCGACCTCGATCGCGCTGCTCGACGCGCGCAAGACGGGGATCGTGCTGACCTCGATCCACCATCGCGACCAGGCGCGGCTCTACGCCAAGCTCGTCCACGAGGGCCGCGGCGACCTCGAGCTCTCTCCCGAGGAGGCCGACGTGATCCGGCAGGCACTCGAGAACCCCTCCCCCTCAGGGGGACAGGCGGGCACGGCCTGATGCGGCTCGGGCACCTCGGGCCCGCCGGCACCTTCTCCGAGGAGGCCGCGCGGGGCACCGCGCTGCACGTCGGTGCCGAGCTCGTTCCCTACCCGAGCGTCCCGGCGACGATCGGTGCCGTGCTCGCCGGAGACGTCGACCGCGCCCTGGTGCCGATCGAGAACTCGCTCGAGGGCACGATCAACGCGACCGTCGACGCGCTCAGCACCGAGCAGCGGCTCCTCATCGTCGGCGAGCAGGTGCTGCGGGTGACGCAGTGCCTGATCGCTCGTGCCCCGACCGAGCTCGGCGCGATCACGGCCGTCCATTCGCACCCGCAGGGCCTCGCCCAGTGCGCGCGCTTCCTCCACGAGCAGCTGCCCGCTGCGACGCTGCTGACGGCCCCGTCGACAGCGGCTGCGGTGCAGGGCCTGCTCGGTGCCTCGCCGTCCGAAGCGGCGATCGCCTCACGCGCGGCCGCCGAGCTGCACGGCGCGATCGTCCTGCGCGAGGGCATCGAGGACGAGCCCGGCAACGAGACGCGGTTCGTCTGGCTCGCGCGCGACGACGCGGCCGAGCCCTTCCCGGCCGCCGCCGGCGACGCGGCCTGGAAGACATCGATCGTCTTCCAGGGAGCGGGCGACGTCACGCCGGGCTGGCTCGTGCGCTGCCTGTCGGAGTTCGCCTTCCGCGGCGTCAACCTCGTCAAGATCGAGTCGCGGCCGGCACGCTCGAAGCTCGGGCACTACGTCTTCCTCGTCGACTGCGAGGGCGCGATCGCGAGCGACGACGTGCGCGGCGCCGTCGACGGCGTACGCACCCACTGCGACCAGGTACGGGTCCTCGGCAGCTACCCGATCGCCGTCCGCGACGAGCCGATCGCGGCGCCGAACACGGCCTGAGAGCTCCCCGGAACGCCACCGGCCCGACGGACCCCCTGGCTACACTTCCCCGCCAGGATGGCCCCGCAGGCCCCCTTTCGCGACAGCAGCGTTCCGCGCGTCGGTCAGCGGCGGAGCGAGCATGGCGCGGCCGGCCGAGTGCTCGTCCTCAACGCGACGTACGAGCCGATCAACGTCTGCACCGTCCGGCGCGCGGTGATCCTGCTGCTGAAGGAGAAGGCGGAGCTGCTCGAGCGAGCGACATGGGAGCTGCGCTCGGAGCGCGCGACGATGGCGCGGCCGATGGTGATCCGGCTCGTCCACTACGTCAACGTCCCGCGCGACACCCACCGGCGAAAGATCACCCGCCGCGCGGTCTTCGCGCGCGACGGCTGGACCTGCCAGTACTGCGGCAGCCGCTCGACGCTGACCGTCGACCACGTGATCCCACGCTCCAAGGGCGGACCCTCGAGCTGGGACAACATCGTCGCCTCGTGTGCACCGTGCAACCGGCGCAAGGGCGACATGACGCCGATCCAGGCGAACATGCATCCTGCGCGGACACCGGCGGCACCCCACCCGCAGGTCTTCATCCACGTCGCGTCGCCGACGATCCCGCTCGCCTGGCAGCCATGGCTGCCAGAGACGTCGAGCGCCGCCGCCTAGCTGCTCGCTGCCGTCACCGATCGCAGCTGCCGTAGCGACGCGTCCAGCAAGCGCGCGAACGCGGCAGGCTGCTCCTGCTCGACCCATCGGGCGAAGGCGACGTGGAAGACGGTCACGCCGGCCTGGGCTGCCAGGATCGCATCGTTGCGATCGACGCCGCGATCCACGAGGGCTCTCGCGATCGCCTTGGCGAGGTTCTGGAGCTTGATCAGCTCGCGCTCCTGCAGCTCCGGGTTGGCAGCGACGACACCGGCCCGCATCCGGGCGAACGGGTGGCGATCGGCGAAGAGGTCGCCGATCGGACCGAAGCCGGCGGCGACGAGCACGAGCGGGCTCGGGCCTGTCGGCGCGGCGGCGACCGCTTCGACCCAGACGGACTCGAGCTGCTCGCTGCCGCTGAAAAGCACCTCGCGCTTGTCGGCGAAGTAGCGGAAGAAGGTTCGCTTCGTCAGTCCCACGGCCTCGGCGATCTGCGCGACCGTCGTCTCGTCGTAGCCCTGCCGATCGAAGAGCGTGATCGCAGCCTTGATCAGACGGGCCTCTGCGTCCGGCTTCCACCGCGTCATACGCGATCAGGCTATTCGATGACACCGGGTGTCGTAGTCGGTGCTATGGTCATGACACTAAGTGTCATCAACCCTCGTTTGGAGTTCCATGCGCGTACTCGTCACCGGCGCGTCAGGGCACATCGCCTCCGCCGTCATCCCAGAGCTGCTCGGCAACGGCCACCAGGTCGTGGGCCTGGCCCGGTCCGACGCCGCGGCCGAAGCCATCGCCGCCCACGGCGCCGAGGTTCGCCACGGCGATCTCGGCGATCTCGACGGCCTCCGCCAAGCCGCCGCCGAGGCCGACGGCGTCATCCACCTCGCCTTCAAGCACGAAGCGCTGCGCACGGGCGACTTCCTCGCCGCGGTCGACGCCGATCTCGCCGCCACGCAAGCGATGGGCGCGGCGATGATCGGCACCGGCAAGCCGTTCGTCACCACGAGCGGCACGCTGATGCTCGCGCGAGCCGGAATCGACGACCGGCCCGGCACCGAGGACGACCGGCCCGAGAGCGGCCCCCGGATCGACGCCGCGAACTACACGATCGGGCTCGGGCAGCAGGGCGTGCGCTCGTCCGTCATCCGGCTCGCGCCGATGGTCCACAGCGACCTCGACCATCACGGCTTCACACGCGCCCTGATCGGCTTCGCCCGCGAGAGCGGCGTGGCGGCGTACACGGGCAACGGCTCGAATCGCTGGCCGGCGGCCAACACACGTGACATCGGCGTGCTCTATCGCCTGGCGCTGGAGAAGGCCCCAGCCGGCTCGACGCTCCACGGCGTCGGCGACACGGGCATCCCGCGCAGGACGATCGCCGAGACGATCGCCGGCAAGCTCGGCATCGAAGCGAGAAGCATCGGCGACGACGAGGCACCGACGTACCTGGGCTTCCTTGCCACCTTCGCCGGTCTCGACAACCCGACGTCCAACGACAAGACCCGCACGCTGCTCGGTTGGGAACCGGTCCACGCCGGTTGGATCGAGGACGTCGAGGCGGGCCACTACTTCGACGCAGCGCTCTCGAGCTGAGCCCGGAAACGACGAAGGCCCCGGTCGACGAACCGGGGCCTTCGCGCGCTACCTGACTGGATACGACCCCGAGACGGGTTGGGACGGCTACCGGTAGGACCAAGGCCGGTGTCGTCTCAGGGGGTGGTCCGGGTTGGACTCCGCTACGCGGCTCCAGCCTGCCGGCGACTAGCGGCCGGCCACCTCCAGGGTCCCGCAAAGCATGTGACTACAGATACGGACCACCTCCTTTCTCTGGTAAATCCAATTTACCAGCGTGTCAAGCGGACTCCTGGCGCTCCGCTTGAGCAGGCTCAGCCCGGTACGCGTGGCCGCCCGTACCGCTAGTCCTCGAGCTCCGTGTCGTCCGTGGCGTCGGCGTCGGCGTCGGCGTCGGGAACCGCGCCGTTCGTGCCTTCGGGCGTCGTCATCGTGTCGACGTCCTCGAGCGCGACACCGTCCACATCGTCGTCGGAGTCCATGACGAGGGCGACTGCCGAGACGGTGTCGTCTTCCTTCATGTTCATCACCTTGACGCCCTGCGACGCGCGGCCGTAGCGATTGATCCCGCGCACGCTCGTGCGCTGGACCATGCCGTTGGTCGAGATGAAGACGAGGTCCTCGTGCTCGCGGACGACGAGCGCGCCGGCGAGCGCGCCCTTGCGGTCGGTCAGGGCGATCGTCTTGACGCCCATCGTGCCGCGGCCCTTGATCGGGTAGTCGTCCATCGCGGTGCGCTTGCCGAAGCCGTTCTCGGTCACGACGAGCAGGTCCTGATCGGGCCGCGCGACGTCCATCGCGAGCACCGAGTTGCCCTTCTGACTGACGTTCATGCCCTTGACGCCGGCGGTGGCGCGGCCCATGCCGCGGACGCGAGACTCCTCGAACCGCGACGCCTGCCCCGAGCGCGAGACCATGATCACGGTGTCGCCCTCGTCGACGTTGCGCACCGCGACGAG
>Ga0075420_100006196_pt1 | contig 10563 bp, 9 predicted proteins | sample SoiMetdeltSBSDD4_FD_75296 | JGI IMG/M metagenome (GOLD analysis project Ga0075420, IMG submission 75296) | Bulk soil microbial communities from a Populus tree surrounding site in Tennessee, USA - Soil MetaG P. deltoides SBSDD4 | ecosystem: Environmental > Terrestrial > Soil > Tree plantation...
CTGACCGTGAAGGCGGCGCCCCCGGACATCTCCGCATACCGTTTCAGGGCGGAGGCTCCCGTCAGGCTTGCCGGAGCGGCGGCGCGTTTCGAATAATGGCTGGAGGCCGGATCGTCGAGCGGCGAGACGATCGCGATCGTGTAGACCGGGACGTCGATCGCCTTGGCGCGCGCGATCACCTCGTCCGGGGTGTTTCGGCTGGCGGTGTCCAAACCGTCGGTGATCACGACCACCGCTCGGCGGCCGTCGCCACTGCTCGCCAGCGCGTCGGTCGCCTGCCGGACGGCGTCGTGCAGCGCGGTCGACCCGAACGGCGCGAGCCTGTCGAGCGCGCCCTGAACCGCCGCGCGATCGAGCGTAAAGGCTTGCAGGCTGCGATACGCCTGGTCGAAGCCGGCCACGCCGACTTCGTCTTGCGCCGGCAGCGCCGCCAGGAGCTGCAGCACCGCCATCCGCACGCTGGCCGACTTCAGCTCCTGGCTCATGCTGCCGCTGGCGTCGATCAACAGCAGGACGCGCGCAGCCGCGTCTCGGCCGTGCGAAAAGCGCAGCAGCTTCTGCGGCTGCCCCTCGTCGTAGACGCGCACCTCGTCGGCCTTCAGGTCGCGAACCGGCCGGCCGCGGCCGTCGACCGCGGTGGCCGAGAGCACCACCAGGCTGGTGCCGGCGCTGAAGACGGGCGCTTGCGCCGAGGCGGACAGCGGCCCCAGGAGCGCCAGCGACACGAAGACTCGCCACTTCACACTTCAATGGTCGTCCCCGACGCCGGTTCTGCCCGTGATTGCCGTCACGTCGCGGCACCGACTTTTGCTACGCTAGAAATCGTGAAGGGCCGCCGTCTCAGCCTGGCGTCGTCGCTATTGGTGATGGCGGCGTGTGCCCACGGCCCGCTCGAACCGAGCGCTGCGCCCGGCTCTCCGTTCCGGATCGGGGTCGGCCAATCCGTCTCGATCGAAGGCCTGAACGTCGTGCTCGGATTCGAGGAAGTGCTCGAGGACAGCCGTTGTCCCAGCGACGTGATGTGCGTCTGGGCCGGCACGGCCCGGCTGAAGGCCTTTCTGCGCGGCGACGGGCAGACGCGCCGCGAGGTCGAGCTCAAGACGTTCCCGAGGGCGGCGCTGGTGGTCGACGGCTACGCGATCCAGGTCGAAGCGCTGGAGCCTTTTCCGCGCTCGAACGTCCGCATCGACCCGCGCGGCTACGTGGCGACCGTGATCGTCAGCCGCCCCTGACAGCGACCCGCTAGCCCGAGGGCGGCTTCGGCGCCCAGAGCGCGAACGTGTTGATCGGCACGCCGTGACCCCAGCGCTTCTCGGGGCCCAGCTTGAAGGCGGCGAAATGCAAGTGCGGCGTCTGCGGCGGAGCGTTGCCGGTGCTGCCGACGTAGCCGATGACGTCCCCCTTCTTCAGCTGCGCTCCCTCGCGCAGGCCGTCCGCGTAGCGGTCGAGGTGCGCGTAGTAGTAGCAGTAGGTCTCGGTCGGATCGAAGTGATACACGGAGAGGCCGCCTTTGCCGACGGAATTGTGGATCCGCGCCACCCGGCCGTCCTCGACCGCCAGCACCGGCGTGCCGCGCGCCGCGAGCAGGTCGAGCGCGCCATGCCGTCTCGAGCCGCCGCGCAGCTCGTCAAAGGCGTCGTGCAGCCGGCGCATGTCGAAACCGGAGATCGGGAAGAGCAGGTTCTTGACGCGCAACTGCTCGAGATCGGAATTGGAGACGGCGACTCCGGGGCTCGTGGCCTCGGGGACGAGCGCAGGCTCGTCGGCGACGGTACCGGCGGCCTCCGCGCGCGGCCGATAGTGCACCGCGCTCGTGACGGCGACCAGGAACGAGGTCAGGCCCAGCGCGATCGCCGTTTTCACGATGCCGCGGAACATCGACGGGTTCCGTAGCGCGCGCGCCTGGGGGGTCCGGCGGATGCCGATCACCATTGCTCAGGGCGCGGCGGTCTTGGCGACCGCCTCGCGCACGACGACGGGAGCCGTGGCCGCGCGCACGAAGACGCGCGCCGGTGTCGGCTGGTCGACCGCGGCGATCCAGATGTTCGCCGCCAACTGGGGCAGCCCGACGAGCTCCACGTATTCGTAGAGGACATGACCGTCGTCGAGCCATTCGACCTGGTCGTCGACGCTGCGCAGCTCGCCGGCGATCGGGCGCTCCTGGAGCGTGGCGAGGTCGAGCGTGTGAAGCCTCCAGCGGCCCTCCGCGATGCGCTTCTTGAAAGCGATGCGCTTGCCGTCGGGCGACAGCGAGGGACACTCGACGTTCTCGCGTAGCACGCGCGCCGTTCGCTCGCGGACGTCGCCGGTAATCAGATACGTTCGGCCGCCCGTGCCCAGGGTGGCGAAGAAGCGTCCCTCCTCGCGGCCGAAGGTCACTCCCCAGAAGTTGAAGTCGACGCTCTTGAACGGCTTTCCGTTTCGCGAGACGGCAAAGAGCTCGAGGTCGCCGAGCGACTGGCCCCGCTGCAGGTCGTAGAGCAGCGTTCGCGTCGAGAACTTTCCGCCGTAGGAATCGCCTTCGACGAAGGTCGTCGCCGCGGCGTAGCGGCCCGCGGGCGAAATCCGAGCCCGGCTGGGGAAGCCGACGAGCGGCGACTCGCGGCCGCTCTGCAGCGCGCGATCGAACGGGAGCGTGAAGAAGCGCGAACGGAGCGCTTCTTCCTCGGAGCCCAGGCAGATCCCGCGGCCGCCCGCGTAGTAGGCCCGGTGGCATTTCAGGTTCGTGATCAGGGGCGGGTCGTCGGGTCGATCGAGAGCCACCACCGCGAGCCGGCCGTAGGCCTCGCCCCCGAGAGCGCTCCGGTAGAGCAGGTGAGGCCCGCTTCGAAGGCGCAGCAGGTCGGCGTTGTCGCGGGCGACCGCCGTCCATGTTTTCGGCGGCGGCGCGTCTGCCGCCCAAGCGACCGGGCTCGCACTCGCAACGACGAGCAGCATCCTCGAGACGGCGATCCGACGGCGGTGGCGTAGGGGTATCACTGGGCCTCGATTGAGGTTGGAAGCAAGCAGGGTGCCATGCGGCATGGCATGCCGCTTGCTCGAAAACGACGCGTCGACGGCCATCGTCGAGCCACTAGAAAGGGGAATCCGGATGAAGGGATGGGTTGCAACGTACTCGAACCGGCCGACTCCGAAGCAGGGGGCCGGAGCACCGACGCCTCAGCCGCAGGCGACTCACGATCCGCGCGCCATCGGCGGCGCCACCGTGGATCGTTCGCCTCGGTCGGGCCCCTCTCCCGACCGATGACATTGTAGAAAAGCGTACAATTGCCTCCAACCTGTGGCAAAACCCTCAGCCAAGACACGCGTCCGCGCCGGCTCAGACAAAGAGACAACGCCCGACATAGACGATCCCGGCTTTCACAGCGCTCTCCGCAAGTGGGAACAACCCGAAGGCGAAGGGCACAACGTCTGGATCATCCAACATAAAGACCGCAAGCACTACTGGGGCGTTTCCCGGAGGAAGAGCGGAGGGGACGTGAGCCGCTGGCACGGGCCGTTCAGCCAGATGCTCGCCGCGCAGAACTCGCTGAAGGCCGCGCGAGACTCGCGGAGCTGGCCCCTCAACTCGATCTGATTCGTCAGGCCGTCAGCAGGCGAGCGACAGATCGATCCATTTGTCGCCTTGACCCTTCTTGAATCCCTTGGGCAACGCCGCCGGCGAGACGTCGCTGCGCGTGTAACGGATGTCATGCCCGTCGAGAGCCGTCATCAGGTCGGTGAGCGGGATGTTGTTCCGGTAGCTGCCGGGGCCTTCTTGGGTCGAGATCATGGCCGGGATCTTTCGGGGCAGAACCTGCTCGACCAGCGTCTTCGACGTGGCGTTGTGGCTGCCGTGGTGTCCGACCTTGAAGAACGTCGCGCCGCGCACGAGCGCGCGGGCCGCGTCGTTGGCCAGGATCCGCTTCCAGGTTCCCCACTCCGCATCGCCGGGAAGTAGCAGCCGGGCGGTGCCGATCTGGAGCACCAGCACCAGGCTCGTCGAGTTGATCATGCCGTCGACCTTTTCCGCCGCAAAGACCGCGTCGGCGCCCTGCGCCAGGTCGTCGATGCGCCCCGTCTCTTCACCCTCGAGCTGGAACCCGGGCTCGTCGGGCTTGACCTGCCACGCCTCGCCGAACGGCGCAGCGACAGCGGGCCCGCCGCCGGCGGCTCCCGCCATCGCGGCTCGCAGCGCCAGAGCGCGATAGGTCTCGCCGTCGGCTTCCGGGTCGAGCTCCTGGATCAGCTCCGGGTTTCGAGGCGGCCCCAGCACGTGGACGATCACGCCGGGCAGCAGCGGGGTCTCGAAGGATTCGGGAGAAGGCTCTTTCTCGGGGAGGAATCGGGGCAGCGCGCGATCGCGGCGCGCAAACCCCTCGTGCAGGCAGTCCATGGCGCCGGCGTTGCTCCAGCCGCCCACTGCGGCGACACCGGGGACGTCGACGCCGGCATTCCACAGCATGAACGACACGTCCTGCTGATCCGCGGCGCTCAATCCGAAGCCGGGCATCGCGGCCGCGAGCTGCGCGGCGAAGCGTTTCTGCTTCTTCCAAAGACCCACCGCCTGCTTGTTCGCCCGGTCTTCCACCCACGGCAGCCAGACCTCGCCCACCTCCACGTCGGCCCAGGTCTTGGAGTTGAAGGCGTAGACGTGGTCCTGGTGGCGATGCGTCGCGATGACGACGTCGATCCGGGCGCGGCCGGAGATCTCCTTGACGTCGCTCACGATCTGGTCGACCAGGTCGTTGGCGGCAAAGGCTCCTTTTCCCTGGGCGTGGAATCCGGCGTCGACGAGCACGGTGCGCTTGCCGGGCAGCTCCAGCAGGAAGCAGTCGCCGAAACCGACGTTGTACATCCGCACGCGAAGCGTCTCGGTCATCGCCATCTCCTTCGGTCCATGGCGCGAGCGGAGAACGCCGCCATCATCCGATTCGAGTCGCGCCGGCGGGACGGCCAGCCGGCGTCGCTCGTCTCGTCCAGCGCGCCGAGCCATGCCCGCGTACACGAGGCCCGGTCGGCATGAAAGGGTTTGTTGATGACGTAGCGAACCTGCCCGTCGATGTTCGCGATCATGGTGACGCCGGCGCGGTACTTCAGGCCGCCCATGTCGTCCGGCAGCTTCTGGGTCTGGACCAGTTGGCACACCATCTCCACCAGCAGCTCTCCGCTCGAAGCGATGCGGTGCACCGGGTGGAACCCGGACACGGCGATCGGCAGGGTCGGATCGAGCTTGAGGCGGGCCCGGTTGTCCTTGGCCCAGGCGTTCAGGGTGACCCCGATGTCGCGCAGGAGCTGCTCGGGCTCCTCGTCGGGCGAGTAGCCGGAGGGCGCGCCCGCGGCGTCATCCACCGGCTCGACCAGGGAGCGGTTCTGCTGGACGATCCAATCGGACGGCGTCGCCAGCTTGTTCGGGCTGCGCCGCTTGCGCTCGCTCGTCTTCGGCGGCGAATAGTGCCGGCTCAGCTGTCGCGCGCCGTAGTCGACCAGGTCGCTGACGATCGCCGCGAGCTTGGGATCCGGTTCGGTCGCCGAGAGGTCCTCGCCCTCGAGCAGCAGCGACTGCACCGCCAGGGAACCGACCGACTCGGGGCGAATGCCGCGCTGGCGAAACGCCTCGATCATCGCCGCGCGCAGCCCCGAGTCGTCGGAGCGGTTCAGCTCGAAGTCGGCGGTCACCATCGCGCGCAGGAAATCGCTGAACGTGGGGTCCACCGGCGGGAGGTAGTCGGTCGCGCGAATGCACATCGAGAGAACCGCTTGGGCCGTGCGTACGCATTCGGAGGTCAAGCGGTTGACGAGATCGGGGTGCGGCTCGGTCTCGGGAAGCCGTCCGCTCCCGCCGGTCGCGATGCGCACCAGATCGCGCGTGCGCCGCTCGTAGGTGCTGACGAAGCCTTCGTACACCGCGGAGACCAGGATCCAGCCCAGGTCGTGCGGCTCCTTGGTGCGAGCGAAGAGCGCGGGATCCGGCTTGCCGGCGATGCGGCGCAGCGGGCCGCCCTTACCGGCCGCCGATCCGAACTGGGCTCCGATGTCGAGCAGCGGGCTCTTGGGATCCAGGAGATCGCCGCGCGAGTCGCGGATGGCGGGAGCCACCACCTCGGGGAACGTCAGCCGCTGGAACATCGCGACGATGTCGGCGAAGGCCTCGTGGAGCGCCGGCACCTGCGGGTTCGTGGGCTCGTTGTAGTAGCCGTGGAGCCGGCTCAGCGCGGCATGCGCCACCTCGTGAGCGATGACGTCGTGCGACAAGCACGTGAATATCAGCTGCCCCGGAAGGTTGGGACCCGGGTCGTCCTCGTCGGCCGGGAAATACCCGAAGAGGACCGCGTTCAGTTCGTCGTCGAAGTAGGCGTTCCGAGCCTGGAAGGCGTGGGGGATGAGGCGCAGGCGATCTCCGCCCCGGAAGCGCAGGCGCCGGCCGAGCGCCCGGTCGAAGTTCTCGAGCACCTTCGAAGCCACTGCGTAGACCATCTGCTGGTGGAACTGCGGATCGTGCTCCAGGGGCTCGAGTCCCTGGGTCATCGCGATTTCCTTGTCGTTCAGATCGATGGCGCGGAAATAACGCCGCGTCGCCGCGTCGTAATCCACCACTTCCAGGCGATCGTCCCGAAACGCTCGCTCGGCCCGCTCGATCGGCCGATACGGGAGCTCGATCGTCACGCGATGGTCACCGGCGCGCGAGAGCATCGGATCGAATGCGAAGATCCGCAGCGGCCGGCGCTCGGGCCTGGTGTCCAGTGGGGACTTCCGCATCGCTGGCTCCTCCTTTGCGTCCGCGTCCGCGCCCCGGCCTGACGCTCGACAGGGTGAACGGTGGCTATACGGAAGATGTCTACTTACGCTCGGCCTCCCGGCAAGTCAAGGGGAAACTCAGCGCATCGCGGCCGGGAATCGCGAGCGGCGGCGGATTGTCGAAAACGGCGCTCGCGCTTAAGGTCGAGAAGAGTTGAGCTCCCATTCATTCCGCGCTTTCGCGTTCGCCGAGAACTTCGACGTGGAGAAGCTGAAGCCGCTCTACCCGGGGGCCACCGGCACTCCCCACGAGGTCACGGTTCCGGTCGCGCCGGGCTGCATGTTCCTCTACCCGTTCGGCGCGGTCGTGATGCAGGACCTTCCGGCCGAGGCCTGCGAGAGCGAGATCGCGCGTTTGCGCGCGAACAGCCCCGAGATCGGGGACGTGGTCAAGCGCGAGGAGTTCACGGTCCAGGAAGACGCGGGGGCGGGGGCGAGCGTCGGCGAAGGCCGGCTCGTCATCGACCGGCTCCCGCCCGAGCGGGCCAGCGTCGTGGCGCTCACGATCGCGCAGAGCGTCGCGATGGAATACTACGAAGGCATCGTCGAGGACATGTTCGCGCGTACGAGCGCGCTCGTCGACGGCCTGGAGGCGCACGGCACCGTGGCTCCGCGCGTGCGCACGCTGCACCGCTTCATCGGCCACGCCGTGGCCACGCGCACCGAGGTGCTGGCGGTGCTCCATCTGCTCGACAAGCCCGACGAAGCCTGGGACGACCCGACCATGGACCGGATCTACTCCCAGCTGCGCGCCGAGTTCGACCTGGTCGACCGATACACCTCGCTGGAGTTCAAGATGCGCGGCGTGCAGGAGGCGCTCGAGCTGGTGCTGAACGTGGCGCGCGACCGGCGCCTGGTGCTGCTCGAGGGTTCGATCGTGGTGCTGATCGTCTTCGAGATCGTGCTCAGCCTGACCCGCCACTGAACCAACCGAGCTGGTCGCGGCCGTTCCGCTGAACCGAGGCGCCGCCGGCGAAGCGAGGAGCTCTAGCGGGCGCGCGGCTGGAACGGATTCTCGACCGTGACGCGCCCGTACTTCCGACCGGCGCTCAAGTCCTCGGACACGACTACGGCGCACCCCGCCAGATCCGCGCTCGCGAGGATCAAGGCGTCGTAGTAACCGATTCGATGCCGACCGGCGAGCTCGAGGGCGAGATCCACATGGGGCGCGGTGATCGGCCTTACGTCGTGTCGCTTCCAGAGCTGAATCCAGGCCACCGCTTCGTCATGGGTGAGCGGACGGGCGCGACGCGAGCTCGTCACGGCCCGGTAGAACTCGCCCAATACCTGCGTCGACAGGCAAACGTCTTCGCGACGCACGAGGGCCTGCGCGGCCGCCGACTTGTCCGGGCGCGGCCCCTTGGCTTCGATGGCGTACACCAGGATGTTCGTGTCGAGGAAGAGGCTACCGGGCATTCATCTCTTGCCGCGTGGGCTTGCGGCCCACGCGGAAGCGCGCCGTGCGCCGGAGCAGGGCTTCCATCAACTGGTTCCGCTCGTCGATCTCCGAGCGCCGCGCGGCGACTCCCTTGCCGCCTGCGGCGACCCGCTCGCGAAGGGCTTCCTCGATGAAGCGGGTGAGCGTCAGCCCGAGCCGCGCCGCCTCCGCCTTCGCGTCCCGGTAGATCGCATCGTCGAGCCGCAGGGTGGTCTGCATCGACCGAGACTACAGAAAGCTGTCATATCAATCAAATGAACGATAAGCACGCACTCGACGAGTCGAGCAGCGCCGAGCGAGCCGAACGCCAGGTGTCCTTCGAGATCGCGAGCGGACCAGGGCGCTGATCTCCCACTCGGCAGGCTTCGCCGCCGCGAGCGGCGTGACTGAACGGGGAGGGGCGAGTAGTCTCGGCATGCTGCGCGGGACATTGCCGAGTGCCCGCTGCTCGAGGAGATCAACGCCCATGAAGATCCATGCACGGTTCGTGACCGTCGTCGCCGCGCTCGTCGTGGCCGCTCCCTCTCACGCTCAGCCGGCCGGCGCCGTTGCGTCGAGCGCGGTGCTGCGCGCCGATCAGCCGGGAGCGGTCGTCAACCGAAACATGTACGGCCACTTCGCCGAGCATCTCGGGCGCGGGATCTACGAGGGGATCTGGGTCGGGCCGAGCTCTCCGATTCCCAACACGCGCGGCATCCGTAACGACGTCGTCGCGGCGCTCAAGGAGCTGAACCTTCCGGTGCTGCGCTGGCCGGGCGGCTGCTTCGCCGACGAGTACCACTGGAAGGACGGGATCGGGCCGCGCGAGAAGCGGCCGTCGATGATCAACACGCACTGGGGCGGCGTCGTCGAAGACAACAGCTTCGGCACCCACGAGTTCATGGACCTGGTGGACCAGCTCGGCACCGACGCCTACATCACCGGCAACGTCGGCAGCGGTACGCCGCAAGAGATGATGGAGTGGGTCGAGTACGTGACCTCCGACGCCATCTCGCCGATGGCGAACCTGCGGCGCCAGAACGGCCGCGAGAAGCCGTGGCGCCTGCCGTACTTCGGGATCGCCAACGAGCCCTGGGGCTGCGGCGGCAACATGCGCCCCGAGTACTACGCCGACGAGTACCGGAAGTACAACACCTTCGTCAAGAACTACGACCGCGCGAAGCCCATCTACCGCATCGCCGCGGGCGCGAACTCCCAGGACTACAAGTGGACCGAAGTCATGATGAGTGTCGCCGGGCGGCGGATGGACGGCCTGTCGATTCACTACTACACGCTGCCGACCGGGAACTGGGGCGCCAAGGGCTCGGCGACCGTGTTCGGCGAGGACCAGTGGTTCTCGACGCTGCAGCGAACGCTGAAGATGGACGAGCTGATCACCAAGCACTCGGCGATCATGGACAAGGCCGAGGCCGAGTGGCGCTCCGCGTCCACCGGGTCCGCGCCCGTCAAGAAGATCGGCATGGCAGTGGACGAGTGGGGCACCTGGTACGACCAGGAGCCCGGCTCGACGCCCGGCTTCTTGTATCAACAGAACTCGCTGCGCGACGCGCTCGTCGCGGCGCTCAACTTCCACATCTTCCAGCGCCACGCCGATCGCGTGGTGATGACGAACATCGCCCAGACGGTGAACGTGCTGCAGGCGATGATCCTGACCGATAAGGAGAAGATGCTGCGCACGCCGACCTACTGGGTCTACGAGATGTTCAAGGTTCACCAGGGAGGCACGGTCCTGCCGGTCGAGCTGCAGTCGCCCGACTACGCGCTCGGCTCGGACAAGATCCCGATGCTGAGCGCGTCGGCCACGCGCGCGGCCGGCGGCTCCGCCGTGCATCTCTCGCTGACCAACAGCAACCCGTCGCAGGCGGCGACGCTGACCGTCAAGCTCGCGGGATTCGCGCCGAAGTCCGTCGCGGGTCGCGTGCTGACCGCGCCGGCGATGACCGCGCACAACACCTTTGCCGCGCCGAACGCGGTCCAGCCCGCGGCATTTGCGGGCGCCACGTTGCGTGGCGAAACGCTGGAGGTGCGGCTGCCCGCCAAGTCGGTCGTCGTGCTGGCCCTGAACTAACGAGAGATCAAGAAGCGGGGCTTGTTCCGGATCGCCGCGATGCGCAGCCGGCCGCGCTGCGCTTCAACGTGACCTCGCCTAGTCGCGGCCTTCGGGAGGCCGCGGCGACGCGGGCGGCGCCGAGCGGACCGCGACCGCTCCGAACCAGCCGTTGCGGTAGCGCGCGTAGCCCTTGGACTGATCGTCCCGGACCTGGAAGCGCAGCTCGAAGGACGGATCGTCGGCGGCGACGAAAGCCCCGCCGCCGGTCGCGATGAGCTGCGAGGCCTCGCGGTGGCGG
>Ga0075420_100006197_pt1 | contig 10563 bp, 8 predicted proteins | sample SoiMetdeltSBSDD4_FD_75296 | JGI IMG/M metagenome (GOLD analysis project Ga0075420, IMG submission 75296) | Bulk soil microbial communities from a Populus tree surrounding site in Tennessee, USA - Soil MetaG P. deltoides SBSDD4 | ecosystem: Environmental > Terrestrial > Soil > Tree plantation...
ACGCGAAGGCCGCGAGCCTCCTCCAGGGCGAGCGCCGCGTGATCCTGAGCGGAACTCCCGTCGAGAACCACCTGGGGGAGCTCTGGTCGCTCTTCGACTTCCTGAACCCCGGAATGCTGGGGACGTACGCCGCGTTCAAGAAGCGCTTCGGGAGCGAGAAGTCGCCGGATGCGAGCAGCATCGCGTTCCTCCGCCGCACGCTCAGGCCCTTCATCCTGAGGCGAAAGAAGGAGGAGGTCACTCCGGACCTCCCGCCGAAGGTCGAGGAGACGATCCTCTGCGAAATGGAGCCCGAGCAGAGGGAAATCTACCAGGAGGTCAAGGAGCGCTGCAGGAACTCCGTCCTCGCGCTCGTCCGCGCGAAGGGAATGGCGCGGTCGAAGCTCCATATCCTCGAGGCTCTCCTCAGGCTACGCCAGGCGGCTTGCCACCCGGGCCTGATCTCGGAGAAGTTCGCGGAAAAGCCCTCGGGCAAGCTCACGACGCTCATCGACATGCTCGAGGAGGTCGAGGACGAGGGGCACAAGGTGCTCATCTTCTCCCAGTTCACATCTCTCCTCGCGCTCGTGCGGAAGGAGATGGACGAGAGGAAGAAGGTCTACGAGTACCTCGACGGCCAGACGCGGGATCGAGCCGCCCGCGTGGATCGCTTTCAGACGGATGACAAGTGCCGCTTCTTCCTCATCAGCTTGAAGGCGGGCGGCCTGGGCCTGAACCTGACCGCGGCGGACTACGTCTTCATCCTGGACCCCTGGTGGAATCCCGCCGTGGAGACGCAGGCCATCGACAGGGCGCACCGGATCGGTCAGGACAAGACCGTGTTCGCCTATCGCTTCGTGTCGAAGGACTCGATCGAGGAGCGGATCGCGGACCTCCAGGAATCGAAGAGGAAGCTCGCCGACGCCATCGTCGCGGCCGACGAGAACCTCATCCGCGACCTCACCAAGGAGGACCTGGAGATCCTCTTCAGCTGATGCTTCCTTCGAGGATGCCCGCTCGATGCGCGGCCATCCTCGTCGTGTGCGCTGCCGCCGCCATCTCGTGGACCGGCTGCAATCCCTCGCGGCCCTCGGGGAAGCCGGAACCGCCCCGGGTCGAGCTGGAGGATGGGTTCGGTCGGAAGGTGACGGTGCCTTCCCCCGCGGAGCGGATCGTCTCCATCGCGCCGAGCAACACCGAAATCCTGTTCGCTATCGGCGCCGGACCGCTCCAGGTCGCGCGCGATGACCTGTCCGATCATCCGCCCGCGGCGATGGCTCTTCCGGCCATCGGGCTCACGTCGAGCACGCTGAGGAGGGAGACGCTACTCGCGCTCGAGCCCGACCTCGTGCTCGGAGCGGAGATCAACGGGCTCGACTCGGTAAAGCCCATCGAGAGCCTCGGATTCCCCGTCTTTCTCCTGCGGAACCCGAGAACGTTCCAGGACCTCGGCTCGAACATCATCGCGGTCGGAAGACTGACTGACCGTGTGGAGGCGGCCACCGAGCTCGCGACCTCCCTGAATGCGCGCGTGCGCGCCGTGGAGGAGCGCTTGGGGGGCGTCGCCACGCAGCCGACCGTTTATTACGAGCTCGACGGCACGGACCCCTCCCGCCCCTGGACCGTCGGCGCGGGGGAGTTCCCGGACATGCTCATAGGGACGGCGCGCGGCGTGAACCTGGGCGCGCGATTCGGCGGGTCGTTTCCCCGGATCAGCATCGAGAACATCATCCGCGCGGACCCGGACATACTCGTGATCGGCGATGCCACCCGCAAGCTCGAGCCCGCCGACATCGCCCGCAGGGCGGGCTGGGAAGAGCTGCGGGCCGTGCGCGAGGGGAGGGTGCACATCTTCGACGACAATCTCGCGAGCCGGCCCGGGCCGAGGCTCGTCGAAGGGCTCGAGGAGCTCGCGCGGATCCTGCATCCGGAGCTGTTCCCTGGAGGGTGACCGCGGCTTCCTGAAGCCGCCTCAGGGCTTCGACTCGACTCCGGAGCGATCCAGGTAGTCCCGCAGGAGGCGCAGGACCTCCTCGAAGTCACCGAGGGAGCCGCGCAGGTGCCGATCCACGATCTCGGAGTCGACCTTGAAGTAGCGGTGAACCAGGATGTTCCGGAAGCCCGCCATGCCCTCGATTCGCTTCGCGAAGGTCGCCGGCAGAATCCCCTTCTCCCCGAGGAGTTGGAGGATCTCCTTGTTGTCGCGAGGGGAGGCGAGCCCCGCGTCGACCAGGATATGAAGGCCGGCGTCGAGGACGCACTGGATCGCGGTCTGGAAGGCGTAGCGCACCGCGGACTGGACCTGGCGGTCCCCGATGACCTTCTCGCGCGGGAGGTCGCGGTAAGCCTTCAGCTCATCGACGTACTCGGCGAGCGTCTGGAGAATCTCCCGGAGGACGTCCCTGTCTACCATGGCTCGGTGGCGGCGCCGGCTTCCCGCGCGGCATCGCGGATCCGCCTGTCCAGGCGCGCGGCGAGACGCTCCCTCAACGGCCGCGTGTCGATGAAGCGCTTGATCGCCTGGATCGCGAAGCGGACTTGCTCCGGGCGATCACCGAGGATCGTACGACCCGTCGAGGCGACCTTGTAAGCGAGGAGCGGGGGAGCATCGTTCAGGACGACCAGGTCGATGTCGTTGACATGGATCAACCCCACGAGCTCGGTGAGGAGCTTCAGGCGGAGCTCGGAACGTTGCGAAGCGGGGACACGACCACCGAAGAGTGCAGCGATGTCCAGATCCGAATCCTCCCGGTCTCGGCCCCGCGCCGCCGACCCGAAGAGATAGGCCAGGACGACGCCGGAGCGCTCGAGGAGCGCGCGGATCGCCTCCCGATTCGACTCGACCGCCCGGGCGATGCGTCCCATGAAGTCAGAATATCATGCACCAGAGGCCGGTTCCAAACTCCGCCGGATCACCTTCGAGGTCTGCGGACGTATACTCCATGCCCGCCCGCGGATGCGAACAATACGAATAGGCCCTTACGCCACGTGTCTCCTCGCCCTGGGGTCCTGCTTCCTGCTGAGCCTGTTCCTGGGACCGGAAGCGGTGCACCCCTCGGAGACCCTCCGGATCCTCCTCTCCTCGCTCGGAGGGCAGGAATCGCTCGATACGACCGCCGAGAGGATCATCCTCGGGATACGGCTCCCCGATGCCGTCAAGTTCGCGCTCACGGGCGCGGCGCTCGCCGGAAGCGGCGCGGCGTACCAGGGGCTCCTCCGGAATCCTCTCGCGGATCCGTATCTGATCGGTGTCGCGCCCGGGGCCGCCCTGGGCGCCGTCCTGGGCCTCGTGTCCGGGTGGCCGAGGAGCGTCCTCGGGTCGGCCGCCGTCCCCGCGGCCGCCTTCGTGGGAGCCCTCATCACCGTGGGCGTGGTCTACAGGCTCGCCCAGGTGGGCAGGTCGACTCCGGTGACCACGCTCGTGCTCGCCGGGGTTGCCGTGGGCGCCTTCGCGAACTCCCTGACGTACTTCCTCCTCCTCCAGAACGACGTGGAGCTCCGCAGGGTGGTCTACTTCATGCTCGGAGGTTTCCAGGGCGCGGGCGGCTGGACCCCCGTCATCGCGTCCCTGCCGTACATCGCAACCGGGCTCGTGATCCTGCTCATCCTCGCGCGGCCGCTCAACGTGCTCCAGTTCGGCGATGAGCAGGCAGCGCAGCTCGGGCTTCCGGTGGAGCGCGTGAAGCTCCTCATCGTCACCGGGGCATCCCTCGCGGCGGCCGCGTCGGTGGCCTTCCTCGGAATCGTGGGCTTCGTCGGGCTCGTCGTTCCCCATCTCGTGCGGCTCGCCTGGGGCGCCGACTACCGGCGGCTCATCCCGCTCTCGATCATCGCGGGGGCGGCCTTCCTGCTCGCCGCGGACACCGCCAATCGCACCCTCGTGGTCCTGCAGAAGCTTCCCCTGGGCGTCGTCACCGCCTTCATCGGGGCCCCGTTCTTCGTGGTCCTGCTAAGGAGAGTGCGCCGCAGCTATTGGTGACCATGCTTTCCGTGGAATCCCTGACGGTCGGCTACGGCCATCGAACGGTCCTCCGTGACGTGACCCTCGAGGTCGCGCGCGGCGAGGTGGTCGCCCTCATTGGACCGAACGGAGCCGGCAAGTCGACGCTCATCCGCGCCGCGAGCGCCGTGCTCCGGCCGGCGGCGGGCAGGGTCATCGCGGCCGGCGAGGACGTCCACCGCCTCCCCGCCGACCGCCGGGCGAAGCTCGTCGCCGTGGTTCCCCAGGCCGCGAGGCTCCCCGACGCCTTCACGGCCGCCGACACCGTGCTGATGGGGCGGACGGCCCATGTCGGCTGGCTCGGCCGGGAGAACGACGCGGACCGGAAGGCCGCGGGGGAAGCGATGCGGAGGACATCCACCTCGACACTCGCATCGAGGAGGATCGAGGACCTATCCGGCGGCGAGCGCCAGCTCGTTCTCATCGCGCGGGCGCTGGCCCAGTGCGCCCCGATCCTGCTCATGGATGAGCCCACGGCGCACCTGGACCTGCGGCACCAGGAGGAGATCCTGAGGCTCGCGCGGGGCCTGGCCCGGAGCGAGGGGCTCGCGATACTCGTCGCCCTTCACGACGTGAACCTGGCGGCGCGGCACGCCGACCGGGTGGCGCTGCTCGCGGAGGGATCCTTGAAGGCTGTGGGAGCCCCACCGGATGTGCTGACGGGAGCGACGCTCGAGGATGCCTACGGGATCCGGGTTCGGGTGGTGCAGGACGGGGGGAGACCCATCATCGTGCCGGACTCACCCCCGTAGCTCTTCCCTCTCCCCCTCCCGGTCTTCTCCCTCTACGCCTCGTACCTCCGGCCGACCTCGTCCCAGCTCACCACGCTCCAGATCGCCTTCAGGTAGTCGGGGCGGCGGTTCTGGTACTTGAGGTAGTACGCGTGCTCCCAGACATCGATCCCGAGGATGGGGATCTTTCCCCCCATGATGGGCGATTCCTGGTTCGCGCTGGAGACGACCTCGAGCTTCCCCCCGGAGTCCTTGACGAGCCAGGCCCAACCGCTCCCGAAGCGCTTCGCGCCCGCGTCGTTCATCTTCTGCTTCAGGTCATCCAGGGTGCCGAAGGCGCTCTTCACGGCTTCGGCAAGCTTCCCCTTCGGGGCGGGAGAGACCTTCGATGGCGGCCCGAGAATCGTCCAGAAGAGGGAGTGGTTCAGGTGGCCGCCGCCGTTGTTGATGACGGCCTGCCGGATCCCCTCGGGCACCGCGGCAGCGTTCCCGGCGAGGAGCTTCTCGAGCGGCATCTGCTGGAGATCGGGGTGGGCCTTGAGCGCATTGTTCAGGTTGTCGACGTAGGCCTGGTGATGCTTCCCGTGATGGATCTGCATCGTCATCGCGTCGATCGCGGGCTCCAGAGCGTCGTGCGGATACGGGAGGGGCGGCAGGGTGTGGCCCGCCGATGCCTGGATGGCCGAGCCGCCGCGGCAGGCGAGCATGCTTCCCGCAAACACGCCGGCGCCCAGGGCCGCACCGGCCCGGATGAAGGAGCGTCTCGTGGTCTCGTCAGTCCTACGTTCCGCCATGACTCCTACCTCCCGTGGTTGGGCTCCTCGATCTCGGGGCATTTCGACAGAGAATAGCGTGATTCTATCGAGTTCCCCGGCGAGCCGCGAGGCGCCGGCAAGCCCGCAGGGACTTCCGGCTATTCATGGCGGCAGCTTTTTGTTAAGGTTCCTGCCCGACACGAGGTGGAGCTTGTCCCGGCGCACGAACGCGTCAAACGCTTGCAAGGTGCTCTTCACGCGACCCGGCCCGCCGTCCGGCCCGAGGGTCTCCGCGATCGCCCGTCTCGAGGGCGCCGAGGGTCAAGCCGTGCTCCGCCGGGTCCTCGAGGCCCATCCCGAACTCAGGGGTGAAGCCGAGGAAATCGCGCGGGCCCTGATCGGCGAGGTGAGCTTCGAGACCATCGCGGACGATCTCGCCTGGGAGCTCGAGTCGCGGGAAATCGAGGACCTCGAGCTGCGGTCCGCGCGACTCGGAAGAGGCACCGTCGCGGATGCGGCGTGGGACCTCCTCCAGGAGGCGCTCGATCCGCTCGTGGACGATATGCGGCGGCGGCTCGACCTCGGTCTCGAGGACGAGGCGCTGGACACGTGCCGCGGCATCATCCTGGGACTCTACCGGGCGCGCAGAGGGGTGACCGCCGGCTGCCTCGCCCGCGCTCCCGACTTCCCGGAGGCCGCGGCCGAGAACGTGCTCCGGCTCTGGCGCCGCGAGTGCCCTCGCCTGCTCGCAGCTCGCTCCTTCCCGCCCGAGTTCGTGGCCAGGCACGCTCCCGAGTGGAAGGCTCTGTTCGCGCGAGCCCGGAAGACCGCCTGACCCGTCCCCCCCTCTCCCGCTCCCACTTCCCGAAAAGGTCAGCCAACCGGCCTCAGCCCCCCCCAAGCTCCTCCCATCCGTCGCGATCAGCGCTCATCCAAGACGTGGCCGACGTGCGAGTCAGAACGGCTGCCCGCGGATTACAGTGTCCAGCCCTTCCTGTACTCCCGCCGCACGTACCTCTCCACCTCGGGCGCGCCCTTCGCCGTGAGACTCTTCGAGTCCCACTCGAACTTCTTGCCGACCCGGATCGCGACGTTCCCGAGGAGGACCGCTTCCGTCATGGGGCCCGAGTGCTCGAAGCTCGAGAGCGGTCTCGGCCCGCCCTTCGCGGCCTCGATCCACTCGAGGTGATGCGGGAGATCGTTTTCCCGCGCTGCTCCGGCGCGCTTCGGCCAGATCTCCGGGATGTCCTTCATGTCCTCCATCTTCGCGCCGGAGAGGAACTCGCCTTCTCCCCAGTAGCTCGGCACGAAGAGCGTGTCCTTGTCGCCGACCAGGATGACTCCGTTCTCGGTAAGGCTCTTTCCCTTCGCGAGGCTCGCGGGCGGCTTCTTCTTCCCGTCGTACCAGACGAGCTTCAGCCCTGGTTTCCCTCCCTCGCCGGGGAACGTGTACGTGATGATGGACCACGCCGGGAAGGTCTCGGCGTTCGAGCCGGAAGACTCGCCTTCGACGGAGAGTGGAGCCTTCGGCTCCAGGGCGAGGAAGACGAGCCCCAGGTTGTGGCATCCCATGTCGCCGAGGGCCCCCGTGCCGAAGTCCCACCAGCCTCTCCACTTGAACGGCACGTAGGCCGGATGGTACGGCCGCGAGGGAGCGGGCCCGAGCCAGAGATCCCAGTCGAGGGTGGAGGGCGCCGCAGGGGTATCCGCGGGCCTGTCGACGCCCTGGGGCCAGATCGGGCGGTCCGTCCACACGTGAGCCTCGCGGACGGCGCCGAGAGCGCCGCCCCGTATCAGCTCGGCGAGCCTCCGGGTGCCGGGGTGCGCATAGCCCTGGTTCCCCATCTGCGTCGCGACCTTCTTCTCCCTGGCGAGATCGGTCAGCACGCGAGCCTCGTGGATCGAGTGGGTGAGGGGCTTCTGGCAGTAGACGTGCTTTCCGAGCCTCATGGCGAGCGCGGACGCCGGAGCATGGATGTGATCGGGGGCGGAGACAGTGACCGCATCGATCCTCGCTCCCTCCTTGTCGAGCATCGCGCGGTAGTCCCTGTACCGTGGCGCCGCGCGATGCCTCTCGAAGGCGCCGGCGGCGTTCGCCGCATCGACGTCGCAGAGGGCGACGATGGTCTCGCTCTCGCAGAAGGCGAGGTCGCTGTCTCCCTTTCCTCCCACGCCGATGGCCGCGATGCCCAGGCGCTCGTTCGCGCCGAGGACCCTTCCGGGCCAGAGCGAAGGCAGGCTCAGGGCGGCGGCCGCCGCTCCGCTCCGAACCAGGAACCGCCTGCGAGTGAGACGCTGAGCCATGGACTGTCTCCTCAGTGTGCAATCCGGCAGGACCGAAGGTACCGATGGACGGGATCATGATACGTAACGGTGCCTGGATTCTCCTCACCCAAACCATTCCCTATCTGTTCCGAGCCGGCGAGCACGGCCGGATGCCGCATGGGAACGCAGAGTGCAGGCCCTTCCATCGGATTGACTTCGCTTCACGAAAAGATTAGGAAAAGAAGCCCGTTACGGGGAAGGTCTGAAGCCACCCGCCCGGCACAAGGCGGCTCGGGACGAGTGGCAGTACGATGGTGACGAGAAAGATGATCCTTCAGCGAGGATGGTCGTGGCGTGTTCGGCCACGATAGAGGAGGTTTCCGTGTATTCCGTGAGACCAGGCCGCGTGGCCGTGTTTCCTTGCGTGCTCTCCGCGCTTCTGTGCGTCGCGTTCGACGAGGTCCGGGCCGAGACGCAGTCTTACATCGTGGAGAGCGTCAACGACTCTCTCTTCCACAGCTACCCTCCCCCGTCTCCCACTCGCCGCGTGCAGTACGTGTTCGACGTCGTGCAAGATTCGCACACGGAGACCATCCCCATCGATTCCCCGCAGCTCCGGAATCTGTCCGTCACCCTCGAGAACATCGGCTCCGGCCTGATCGAGCGTCCTTACCTCTACGGCCCCGAGGGCTGGGACTTCAGGAGCGTCGAGAAGATAGCGGCCAGCGTCACCTCGGACGACAACCTGACGAAGGATGAGAAGTTCATCCGGGTCCACGAATGGATGGGGCTTCACTTCACGACCGTCCTCGGAGGGTCGCAGTCGCCGTACAGCGACCTCGACTTCGCGTCCCATCCTCTGCGGAACCTGAACCAGTACGGCCACGGCATGTGCGGGCAGAGCGCCTACCTCGTCGGCGCGCTGATCCGCGCCATCCCGCCGGTGGGCTCCATGAAGGCGAGGAACGTCAAGCTCGGCGCCCACCGCGTCGGGGAGGGCTTCTGGGATGGGGGCTGGCATGCGTACGACCCCACCGCGGGAACCGGTGTCGTCCAGTGGGTCTATTACGACGAGACCGGGGAGAACATCGCCCCCGGATGGGACTACCTCCTCGAGCGCCCCGAGCTCGTGTCCAGGATCGAGTCCGTCACCGGCGCCACGACGGCGAGGTATCTCCCGGAAGCCACGGGAGACACCTATGGCGAAAACACGACGTTCAAGGACTGGGACTTCAACCACTACCTGCGTCCCGACGAGAGCGTGACGATGCACTTCGACATGCGGGGAAGGCTCGATCTGACGAGCTCCCGTCAGGACAACAACGAGCTCTATCGCTGCTACTCCGACTACGGCAGCGCCGTGTACCGCTACGCGCCCGACCTCACCGGCGGCGCGTACTCGAAGTACGCCAGGGAGACGAACGTCCGGCGCACCTCGGATGGTCTTGCCCCGGCGGACCCTTCCCGGCCATCGACCCTCATCCTCGAGATGAAGTCAGCCTGGTGCTTCGTAGGGGCGGAGGTGAAGGCCACATTCCGTACGGGAGGCAAGGTCTACGTCGGCGTCAGGCCCAGCCCGTACAGCACGAGCTACTCGGAGTCGGACATCCAGTGGAGTCTTCTCGATCCTGGGGTCGAGGAGTACGGCGAGAGCTCCATCGAGGGCAAGATGGCGTACTGGCTCAAGCTCGAGTTCGAGGGGGAAGGCTCCGGCCTAGAGGAAGTCGTGGTGAAGTCCGAGGTGCAGATGAGCCCGTGGTCCATGCCCGGGCTCTGCTACGGGACGAACGACATCCGGTTCGAGGCGGCGGACATGAACGGGAGCAAGCTGCGCGTGGTCTACGAGTATGACGACAGGAGCCCGTTCCACTCCTATCAGCCCGCCACCAGCGACTACGGGCGGCACATACCCGTCCGGGTCGGAGGCATTCTCCACAAGGGCGCGAAGATCTCGAAGTTCGATCACGGAAAGGGGCGCTTCTGGGACCGGATGCACATCAGTCCGACGAAGACCATCGATACGACCGTCGAGATCTTCGGCGTCTCCGGCCAGAACGCAGGGAAGAAGGTGCGCACGCTCGTCGACCGATCCCTGCGGCCCGGGTGGTACGAGTTCTTCTGGAACGGCAAGGACGACTCCGGCGAGCTCCTCCCTTCGGGAATGTACTCCTACCGGCTCGGCTTCGACGGCAAAGTCGTGAACGGGGAGCGCCTCTACCTCTTCGACGGGATCTGGCCGGTGCCCAACGAGAGGAAGAACTCGAGCAAGCCCGAGCCGCGCATCGTCATCGACCCGGAAACGCCGCGCGTCGACCAGATCATCCGGTTCTCCTGGACGAACGAGGGCTGCGATGATGTGAATCCCTTTTGTCTGTGGAACATGGGGGATGGCACCGTGATCCAGGCGAATAAGCCTCTCCACGCCTACACCGAGCCGGGGGCCTACACGGTGCTCGCCGACGGGATGGACGGGGGCGCGAAGGTGCAGGCGCGTGCGATCGTGACCGTCGAGGAGGTGCTCCCCGATCCGACCGGTCCGGGCCCCGTCCTCGAGGATGAAGAGGGGAAGGGTCCTCCGGCAGCGCCTCTCACGATCCAGAAGCTCTCCGCGAAACTCCGTTACGATGTCCCCCGCACCCAGGGCGCCCGGGCCGACGTGGCCTTCCTGCGCCTCGTCCTCGGGAACGTTCCTGCGGGCTGGGACCCCGCGGGCAAGGCCCTCCGGGTGGACATGGGAGGAGCAACCGCCGAGTTCCTGCTCGACAGGAAGGGTCGTGGAGTCAGTCACGGCGGAGCCGTGAAACCCTATTTCCGGAAGGTGAAGGGCGAGTTC
>Ga0075420_100006200_pt1 | contig 10561 bp, 7 predicted proteins | sample SoiMetdeltSBSDD4_FD_75296 | JGI IMG/M metagenome (GOLD analysis project Ga0075420, IMG submission 75296) | Bulk soil microbial communities from a Populus tree surrounding site in Tennessee, USA - Soil MetaG P. deltoides SBSDD4 | ecosystem: Environmental > Terrestrial > Soil > Tree plantation...
TGCCCGATCAGCACATCGTCCACATCGGTAGGCGCAACGCTCGCGCGCTTGAGGGCTTCCCGAACGGCCACCGCTCCAAGCTCAGCTGGATGCACTTGGCGAAACGAACCCCCGTAGCGCCCGATCGGGGTGCGGGCGGCGCCAACAATCACGACGTCTGCGGACATGAATGAACTCTGATGATATCCGCTGTCCGCTGCTCGCTGTTCGCTGTCCGCCGTGCGAGCCGCGGGAAGCGAGCCGCGAGATTCGTCCCACAATTCAACCCGTCGGATCCAATAGTCTGAAGATTTGGGTCCAACGGCAGTTTTTATGTGATGAAAAGCCTTATTTCTGAGCCCGATAGCGCGTGAGACGGGATCGGCACAGAGAGTGCTTTGCTAGGCGGCCGAGCCGGCGGTCCCCCGCTGGCGTTATTCCGTCACCTCGACCGAGGCTCCCCCTCGGGTTCCCCGGCCGTTGTTGACCACCCTTCGTAGGGCTTTCTTTAGGAGGATACGACGACAATGCGAGCACGCACTTTTGCCGCACTCTTCGCGGTCCTGTTGTTTGCCTGGCCAGTTGCGGCGCAGGAGCAGCGGGGTAGCATCGAGGGCACCGTCAAGGACACGTCCGGAGCCGTGCTGCCCGGCGTAACCGTGGAAGCGAAGACTGCCAACGGCGCCGTCCTGAACACCACCAGCGACGCACAGGGCGTTTATCGATTCCCATCAGTAGCGCCTGGCACGTATGAGGTCTCAGCCAACCTGGCGAGCTTCGCGCCTCAGAAGTTCGCCGATGTCATCGTTGGCCTGGGTCAGGTCAAGCGCGTGGACTTTGGGCTGGCGCTCGCGAGCGTGGCGGAGACCGTGCAGGTCACGGCCGAATCGCCCCTCGTTGACGTCAAGCAGAGCGCGCGGCAGACCAACATCCGCGCGGAGCAAGTCGAGTTGCTGCCGAAGGGACGCGACTTCTCGTCGCTCGTGACACAGGCGCCGGGCGCCAACCAGGAAGACAAGCTGGGCGGCATCTCGATCGACGGCGCAAGCGCCGGCGAGAACCGTTTCATCGTCGACGGCATCGAGACGACTGACGTTCAGGACGGGACGCAGGGCAAGCGCGTGATCGCCGAGTTCCTCGAAGAAGTACAGGTCAAGTCGAGCGGCTACACCGCGGAATATGGCGGCGCGACGGGCGGCGTCATCAACGTCCTGACGAAGAGCGGCACGAATAACTGGCACGGCACCGCGCTGCTCAACTGGGAAGGCGACAAGCTGCGCGGCGAAAACCGTCCGTCGCTTCGCATCAACCTGACGAACGCTCTGGCCGCGGAGTACGTGACGTACCCGAAAGATTCGGTGAACCGCGTTGAGCCGGGCTTCTCGCTGGGCGGTCCTATCGTGCTCAATCGTGCCTGGTTCTACGGAGCCTACCAGCCAGCCCTGATCAGCAATGAGCGAACGGTCAATTCATCGACGGCGCAGAATCCGAGTCTGGCCAACTCGTTCGACGAGGATCAGAAGCAGAACGTGCAATACATGACCGGCAACGTGACAAGTCAGTTCAGCGACTCGCTGCGCGGACGGCTGGCCTACAACAACAGCTGGTCGAAGACCGAGGGCATTCTGCCCGCTCTGACCGGCACGGACCCGATTGGCACGAACTACGGCTACACGCAGACATTCCCGAACTGGTCGCTGTCAGGCAACATGGACTGGGTGGCGTCGCCGAAGCTGTTCTTCGGGGTACGCGGCGGTTACTACCGTTCCGACATCAACGACAGCAACACGACGGACCAGATCCGCTACCTGTTCTCGACTGGGAACAATACGTGCGGTTCGACACCTGCGACCTGCCCATTCCCCGAGGTTCCGGCGAGTCTGCAGCGCCTCAACGGCTTCTCGAGCGTGCCGAACAATTCCAAGGTGACTCGAGATGAGCAGACCCGGGCGTACTTCCAGGGCGATGGAACGGTCTACGCGACCGCTGGAGGCGAGCACCAGATCAAGTTCGGTGCCCAGGTCGATCGCGTCGGAAACGACGTTCTGAATGCGTTGGAAGACAGAAACTTGGTTCGTCTGCGCTGGAACACGAATATCGGTGGCGTTCGCGGCCGGTACGGTTACTACCAGGTCCGCAGCAATGCCGTCGATCCGAAGAAGGGTTTCGTGACCGCGGGCGCGATTCACACCACGAACGTCGGCCTCTTCATCCAGGACACCTGGACGATCAACCGACTCACGGTAAACGCGGGCATTCGAACCGAGCGGGAGCGCGTGCCGACCTACCAGACGGGCTCCGACATTCCGGAGTTCGGTGTGGCGTTCGACTTCGCGGATAAGTTCGCCCCGCGGCTCGGTTTCGCGTACGACCTCAAGGGTGATGGCCGAACCAAGGCGTTCGGTTCGTGGGGGATTTTCTACGACATCTTCAAGCTGGAGTTGCCGCGTGGGTCGTTCGGCGGCGACCGGTGGCTCGAGTACTACTACACCCTCGACACGTTCGATTGGACCACGCTGGCGGATGGCGCGAACTGCCCGCCCGCATGTGCCGGTACGCTTATCGATCCGGTCGCATCGGGACTCGGCACCAACCCGATCGACTTCCGGCACGTGTCGCTGGACTCGGATCACATCGATCCGGACCTGAAGCCGATGAAGATGCAGGAAGCGGCCCTCGGTCTCGAGCATCAGCTCAACGACGTGTTGGCGCTCAGCGTGCGCTACGTGCACAAGCAGATTGACCGTGCCATCGAAGACATTCAGACGGCACGGCTCGACGCGTCCGGCACCGAGGTCTACATCATCGGCAACCCGGGTGAAGGCCTAGCCACTGAGGCGTTCTCGAATCCGGATGTGTCGATCCCCACGGCGGTGCGCGACTACGACGCGGTTGAATTCGCTGCCGAAAAGCGCTTTGCCAACAACTGGTACCTCCGGGGCAGCTACACCTGGAGCCGCTTGTATGGCAACTACTCCGGCCTCTCACAGTCGGACGAAAACGGGCGGACCAGCCCGAACGTCGGCCGCTTGTGGGACTACCCGCTCATGATGTTCCAGGACGGCGGAATTCCGACCCTTGGACGTCTCGCGACCGACCGCCCGCACCAGCTGAAGGCGAACTTCATCTATCAGTTCAACTTCGGTACGAGCATTGGCGTGAATCAGTTCATCGGAAGCGGCTTGCCTGTGTCCCGCGAAATCGGGACTTTCGGTACCAACAACCTTCCGGTCAACTACCTCGGACGCATGAGCGACGGGCGGACCGACACGTTCTCTCAGACGGACCTGCTCGTCCAGCATGGTTTCAACATCGGCGGCGGCCGTCGGCTGCAAGTGAGCATGAACGTGCTGAACCTGTTCAACCAGGACACGGCCATCTCGAAGTTCTCGACGGAGCATCGCGTCAACGGCGTTACACCTGACCAGGAGCTGTTCTATACCGGTCAGCAAACGCTCCAGTCGCTGATCGACGCTCGAGTGGCAGCGGACCCGACGGGGTTCAGAGATCCGCGCTTCCTGATGAACAACGCCTTCCAAATTCCGCTTCAGGCGCGGTTCGGAGTGAAGTTCATCTTTTAGGCGGGAGGAAAACCCGGTATTCTTTGCCCCGCGGGCTCAGTCCCGCGGGGCTTTTTTTTGCTGGAGATTACCATGCGCACCGTCATGATCGCTGCGCTTGCGACTCTTGCGAGCGGTTCATTACTCGCTCAGGTCAATCCAGAACGTGATCGCGCCAAACCGCATGTGCAAACGGCTTGGAGCTTCATGCGAGAGGAAGCCTGGGCCGACGCGGCGAATGCATTTCAGCGGGCGATCGATATAGATCGCAACCACGAGACTGCGTACTATGGCTTGGGCCTCGCCAGCATGCGATTGAGAAAATATTCGGATGCCATCGGGGCGTACCTGAAGTGTCGCGATCTCTATCAGCAGCAGGCCGGCAAGCAATTCTCCAACCGACAGGAGGCGCAGCGCTACCGTCAGGACCGCTTGACCGAGATCGACGAGGTCATTCGCCAGTACCAATCGGGACCGCAGACTGCCGGCACTCAAGACCGCCTGCGGCAGTTGCAGCAGCAGCGCCGAGACATTCAGGAGTACATCAATCGCGGCAGCAACATGAGCGTGGAGAACTCGGTTCCTGCGTTCGTCTCGCTCGCGCTCGGCAGCGCATACTTCCGTACCGAGCAGTGGGCGGAGGCCGAGCGTGAATACAAGGCGGCGATTGCCAGTGACCCAAAATCCGGGGAGGCGTTCAACAACCTCGCGGTCGTGTATCTGGAAACCGGGCGGATCAAGGAGGCCGACGAGTCAGTGAAGGCCGCCGAACGTGCGGGCTACAGGGTCCACCCCGAGTTGAAGAACGCAATCAAGGCGAAGGCGGGCTAGAAGGAGCGACGCCGACCTGCGCCAACGCCGTTTCGAAATCCGTTGCGGTAAAGGGCCTGGCGAGAATCGGGACGTCAAGGCCGGTCGTGTCGGCCCCTTTGCCGTCGCTGATGAACAGAAACCGCGGCGCCGGCCGTCCGTTCAGGCTGCCTATCAATCGATACAAATCGGCGCCGCTCACGTCCCGCCCCGCCGCATCACACACCACCACGATCGGCTGAAGCTCGCGAGCCAGTTTGACAGCGGAGTCCGCGTTCTGCGCTTCTGACACCGCGAACCCGCGCCGTTCCAGCAGCTTCACGATCAACTTCCGAATCGCGTCATCATCGGCCACGACGAGGGCACGCGCCTGAGCGCCGCCCGCTGATTCGATCGGCGCGACAGTCTCGGCCGCCACCGGCAGGCTCAAGCGAAACCGCGCCCCGCGGGCCGAGTCCGCCAACACCAGCGTGCCATCGTGCGACGCCACGATGCCCAGCGAGATCGATAGTCCCAGGCCAGTGCCCTGTCCCACTTCTTTGGTCGTGAAGAACGGTTCAAAGATGCGTCCGTGCAGCTCCGGACTGATGCCAGGTCCGCTGTCGTTGACCTCGAGCACGTGGAAGCCGTCCGCGGAGTACGTATGGATCGAGATCTCACCACCGCCAGAGGTAGTAGAGAGTGCGTTCTCGGCGTTGAGGAGCAGGTTCAAGATCACTTGTCGGATTTCTTCCCGATTGACTAGCACTGCCAGCGGACGCGGAGCGCACACAAGCGTCAGCGTGACATTGTTTTGCTGGACGTAATACTCGCGCAATTCCGCCGTCGCGCGCGCCAGCTCGTTGAGGTCGGTGACGACGCGATCGGGCGCGCCGCGGCGGGCGAACGCCAGCAGGTTGCGGACGATCTGGCCGGCGCGCATGGCTTCCTTACGAACCAGCTCGAGATCCGGCGCGTTTCCGCTCGCCGGTTCGTCGAGCATCAACTCGGTGCAGCCGATGATCGTTTGCAGCGGGTTATTGATCTCGTGAGCGACGCCGGCAATCAGCTCGCCAATGGCCGACAAGCGCTCGCTGTGGACGAGCTGATCGCGCAGCTTGAGGTCTTCGGTGATGTCCCGTTCGACACCGACGAAATGCGTCAGACGCCCCGCCGGATCGCGCAGTCCCGTAATCGTGCAGGCCGCAGGGAACGTCGTCCCGTCCTTCCGCAGCCGTCGCAGCGTGCCTCGCCAAACGCCCTTTGCCTTGATCTCAGCCGGAATGTCGTGCCGAACGTGGTCCATGTTCGGCTCGACCAGATCGATGAACCGAAGCTGGCTCAATTCCGCCTTCGAATAGCCGAACGCCCGCAGGAACGCGGCGTTCGCATGCTCGAAGCTGCCATCGGACCGGGTGATCAGTATTAGATCGCCGGTATGCTCCATTGCCGCGGCGAGCAACTGCAGCCGCACGTCCGCGCGCCGCAGCTCGCTGCCTTGCGCAGCAAGACGCAGCGTCACAAGGCCCAATGCGGCAACGGTTGCCAGGCTGGTGAGAAAGAGCCGGAAGGAATCGACAGGCTCGCCGACCGATTCGATGTTGAGGATGCCGTAGCCGATGAGCGGAATCAGCAGCGCCGGTACAGCCAGCAGCGTCACCGACGTCACATGATGCGGCTCGTCGTCCGGTAGGGGCCTGATCGTTGGCGGCGCGGCGGCGGCCGCCCACGCGTAGAAGAGCCACGGCACAATCCACGCCAAATCGTAGACGCTGCCAACGTGGTAATCACCTCGGGAAATCGCTTGGTTCGCGGCTTCCCGGAGCACGAGGCCTATCGCGATCCCGACAGCCAGACGGATGTACGTCGATCGCCATCGCGTCTTACGCGCGGCCCACGCGGCGGCTGCCATTGCGATCAGCAACGCGAGTCGATTCGCCTGAACGAAGTACAGCAGCCGCGTCTGCGCGCTCGAATCAGGCGTAGGAACGAGGCTCGGCAGAATGACGAAGTACGAGTAAACGAACACGCCGAGCAGGCAGTAGGCGATGACGGTCATCGAGACCGGCGCTGCCATGGCAGTGCGAGGTCCGAGATGCGGCCTGGCCAGGAGCGCGATCAGCGGACCGATGCCCGCGCACAGGCTGAAGAGCGTGTGCCATGTCAGCCAGGTTTGCCGTTGATGAACCAGCTGGTCGTAGGCCCACCCAAAATGGCCGACGATCCACAGGACGATCGAAATCCCGAAGATGTCCCAGAACAACCGCTCGCAGCCGGCCCACTGCCGCCGCCGCGAGAGGATGACCGCGGGCGCGACGGCCGCTGTCAGGATGAGGGACGCATTACCAAGGAGGGATTGAGCAAGCGGGTGGGCTCGGAGCGCCCACGTGGCGATCGGATAGACCAGGATGAACGCGAGCCCGAGAACCAGATACCCCAAGGTGGCCCTTCGGGACTGTAACAGGCCCAGCCCGCCTTCGCCAAGGCTCCGGCGAGGCCCGCCGTAGCCGCGGGATGGGTTGTGCCCCGCGCGAAAGGCGGGGGCTCAAGGTTCGGGGCTCGGGGTTCGGGGTCCGGGGTTCGGGACCCGCTTCTATCGCTCGTCTTCCGCGAGCTCGGCATCGAGGACGTGCAGCCGGCGCGCGGCCTTGAGCGAGTCGACGAATTCGCCGATCGCCATCCGGACGGGTTCCGAAGGCTCGACGAATTCGACGCCAGATCGGTAGACGGCCACTTCGTTCCGCAACTCGCCCACGTGGCAATGAGCGATGCGGCCTTTGACGACCACCGAGAGCTCGCCGAGTGACAGCCGAAAGTCATGGAGCGAATCGAGCTGAAGCGGGAACGGCGTTTCGACCTGGGCGCCGGTGTGACTGATGTCGGCCACGGTCATTGGCTGGAACACCATCACCGCGCCTTCGAGCTGCCGCATCATCGGCACGCGTTCCCGATCTCTCTTGTCCGGATCGTCGATCATCACCTGACCTTTACGTGTTCGAGATAGTCGCCCGACCGAATTCTCGGCGCGCGCCCGAGCGGAGCGTTATAGAAGTACACGTGCGCGCTCGCCAGCGTCCCGTCTGGCAGCACCACCTCCGCCTGTTGCCGGACGTAAAGGCTCCGATCGGGATCGTCCGCGCGATAGCCTTCGATGCCATCGAGGGCGGCCAGCACCTGCTCCGGATCCGCCATCTCGTAAACCTCTCCCCAGACGTGGCCATCCGGCGCGGGAACGGCTGCGGGATACAACCCGAGATCGAACAGCGCCGCGCGAATCGCGCCGCGCCCTATGTATGTGAGCTTGCTATCGATGCCGGCCCGCCGGCGCCGATCGAAGCCGGCCATCAGCGTACCGTAAAAGAATACTAAGTCGCGCACGTCGGCTTACGCAGAGCGCGCCGAAGGCGCGCCCGCCGGAGCGGAGCGGGGCTTCGGGCCCCCGCGAGCGACGGCGATGGGGGGTCCGGCGGGGCGAAGCCCCCCGGTTGAGAATCGATGCCGGCCCGCCGGCGCCGATCGAAGCCGGCCATCAGCGTACCGTAGAAGAAGACCAAATCGGCCACTGGGATGCCGACGAAAGATACAACAGTCGCTAGTCGACAGTCGACAGTCGTTAGTCAAGTCGTTAGTCGAAGTCGTTAGTCAGAGTCGTTAGTCGGAATCGTTAGTCGAATTCGTTAGTCAGTCGTTAGCAAGTCTCTAGTCGTCCGTTGGCACAACGAAAAAACGTCGTCAGCCGGGTTCCGGCTAACGACGTTGGCTAACGACTCCGACTAATGACTCCGACTAACGACCAACGACTAGCGACTAACGACTAATGCACTGCTTTGACCGCTGGTGCCATCAGTTCGAAGATCTCAGCGGGAATGGCAAACGACAGCTGAACCGTCTTGCCGCTGCCCGAGAGTTGCAGCGAGTCGATGAGTGGTGTGAGCTTCGGATCGTTCTTGCCCTGCATCCGGGCCAGCGAAATGACGCCGTTCAGGACGCCGCGCAGATTCTCGCCGGACTGATCGTCGGTCGCCTCGGCGCGAAGCTGCGCGGAGATGCCGCCGTTGACGTGACCGGCCGCGGCGAACCACTTGACCGGGGGAAGCTTGCTGGCGATTTCTTGCGGAAGTTTGGCCTGATTGGCAACGAGATCGAAGCGGCCAACCGCCCACGCGTTGTTGCTGCGCTCGATGTCGCTCACGAGCTCCATCATCTCGCTGTTGCTGCGGATGCTCTGGCCACTCAGCTGCGCATCGATGGAACGCTGGACGCTGGTGGAGTCACCGATCGCAACCAGCCCAGGCTCGAGGAACGCGAGAACGCCCGTATCTTTCGGAATTGAGGTAGTCGATTCAACTGCGCCGGTTGGCTCCTGGCTTTCTGCGAAGTGCCGGAGGACGAGGAGCCGCTTGCCTCTGTATTCTTGAACTTCCGCGCCATGCTCGCGGGCCAGGCCTTCGAGCTTGACCGCATCGAACCGGCCCCGGGCGACGACGACGCCGCGCGGCCTCATTTCGCCGGTTGCAGCTGGGTTCGCAACGGCGGCGACGACATAGTCGATGTCGTGCTCAATGTCGATCCCCGTCTTTTCCTTGAACTCGCGCTGCCCTTCTTCATTCCCAAGCGGGTGCGCCATGCCGGCCTGCTTGAACCGCTGCCGGAGTTCGGAATCCATGATGCTGCGAACGTCGGCAAACGCGACAACCGCGGCATCGGACGCAATGTAGGTGAGTTCGTCGGGGCCAGTCGAAGCTACCAGCGCCTGAAATCCGCCGCCGTAGTAGGCCACTAAGCCAGTGCACAGCCCTGTGGCGAGAATGGCGGCTGAGCCTGTCATGAAAACCCGGGTTTTTCTGGTCATTAGCGTCGCCCCTCTGAACTCCGGCCTCTTACATGAGTATAACGGCTCTGCCGGGTAAAAAGTTCCGCAAACAATAGTGGATGCGCCATTTAGCGGGGACGAACGAAAGCCCCGGCTATTGTTCCAGCACGTATTCGCGTCGGCTGACGATTCGGGCCCCCCAAGCCAAGGCAATCGCCCAAATGACGGCGAGCCAGAACAGGCTGATCAGGAACCCTGGCGTCTCACGGAAAATGCCCTGAAAGAACGATACCAGACCGTCTGCCGGCATGGCGTGCGGAACCATGGCCTGCAGGTAGTACATAACCGTAAACCGCTTCAGGTAGCCCGGCAGCGCCAGGACAATCAATTCCCACCCGAACACAAAAATGAGCCCGACCAGGAGTGGCCGCTTGAACTTGGCGCCCACGAACGCGAACACCGCGCCGTAGACCGCCAAGCCCAGCCCGAGGAGGAGCAGGTCCTTCAGCAGATCCGGAAAGGCCGCGCCGAGGCTTCCCCGCAGCGGCACCACGAGCAAATACACGAGCACCAGCGAGGGGAGAACCACGCAGACGGTGCACGCGAGATACGCCAGGTACTTCCCAATCAGCACCGCCCCACGGGGAATCGGACGCGTGAAGAGGTACGTGATGGTCTTGTCCTCCACCTCGTCGGCGATGAGCGACGTGCCGTAAAACACTCCGAGCACGGGAATGATGAAGCGGAGGTACAGAATCCAGACGGCCATCCCGAAAACCGCCGGGCCCGTGACGCGAATCGGAGGACCGCCCGCGCGCGGATCTTCGAAGAGCGGGAATCCAAGTCCGACCACCAGCCTCAACATGACGGAGATCGCCACCGGGATGCCGACGATAAGCGCCATGAAGATGGTCCGGCGCGACCAGAGCATCTCGCCGAGCGACAGATCAAAGATGCGGAAGCTCGCTGTCAGAAACGAGGGTGCGCGGCGCGAGGGTTGCGTGGTCATTTCACGAGGTATTGGAAGACGGCCTGCAGGTTGTCATCGGGCGACGTGACCTCGTCGATCGCGCCGTACTCGCCGGTCGCGGCCATCTCGGTCAACCTCGCGTAAAACGCATCGGGCTTCCCTGTTTCGATGACGACGGCGCCCGATTCGAACCGTAGGCTTCGCACGTCGTCGTGCGCGAGGAATTCACGAGCAAGCAGTCGCGGATCCGCAGCCCTGACGTAGACGGTGTGCGGATGCTCGTCGATGAGCTCGCGGATCTGGTGAACGTCACCTTCGGCGAGGATCCTGCCGTTGTTGATCAGCAGGATATTCGACGTCATCGACTCGATCTCGTGGAGGATGTGGCTCGACACGATGAGCGATTTGCCGGCCCGCGCCCATTCCCGAATCAGCTTTATTGTTTTTCGA
>Ga0075420_100006202_pt1 | contig 10555 bp, 7 predicted proteins | sample SoiMetdeltSBSDD4_FD_75296 | JGI IMG/M metagenome (GOLD analysis project Ga0075420, IMG submission 75296) | Bulk soil microbial communities from a Populus tree surrounding site in Tennessee, USA - Soil MetaG P. deltoides SBSDD4 | ecosystem: Environmental > Terrestrial > Soil > Tree plantation...
AAGAAAACAATTGACACTAAACGATTGCTATGAACAAATTACAAATCGCCGATTACATTGTCTTCTTTATTTATTTCATCCTGGTTAGTGCATACGGTATCTATATTTATAAAAGGAAAAAAGCGGCGCAAACCAGCTCCAAAGACTTTTTTCTTGCCGAAGGCTCGTTGACATGGTGGGCAATTGGCGCATCATTGATAGCTTCCAATATTTCAGCAGAGCATTTCATCGGCATGAGTGGTTCCGGTTTTGCCATAGGTCTTGCCATATCAACATACGAATGGATGGCAGCGGCGACCTTACTTATCGTTGCGATTTTTATAATACCGATGTATTTAAAAAATAAGATCTATACGATGCCGCAATTTCTTGCGCAACGATACAGCGATACCGTAAGTACTATTATGGCGATATTTTGGTTGCTGGTTTATGTGTTTGTGAACCTTACTTCTATTATCTATCTCGGCGCTCTGGCCATTTCGGCTATTTCTCCCATCAGTTTTCAAGCGGCTATTATCGGGCTGAGTGTTTTTTCAATTATCGTCACACTGGGTGGGATGAAGGTGATCGGGTACACGGATGTGATCCAGGTCATCGTGTTAATCATTGGAGGATTGGTAACCACTTACCTGGCGCTTTCATTACTCGCTGATGAGTTTGGTTATGATGGAAATATTTTACAGGCCCTTGGTGTTCTTCGCAAAGAAGCTCCTGAACATTTTCATATGATATTGGATAAGTCAAGCCCGCATTATATGGAACTTCCGGGCTTATCCGTTTTGATTGGCGGCATGCTTGTAAACAACCTGGCTTATTGGGGCTGTAATCAATATATAGTACAGCGAGCATTGGGCGCTGATCTGAAAACAGCAAGAAGCGGGATATTGTTTGCTGCATTTTTAAAATTACTTATTCCTGTTATTGCCGTGTTACCCGGTATTACTATGTATGTATTGCATAGCAAGGGCATGTTTCAACAGGAAATGACGGATGCGGTCGGAACGCTAAAACCTGATCATGCTTATCCAACATTGATGAATTTATTACCTGCCGGATTAAAAGGTGTTGCATTCGCCGCGCTTACCGCAGCGATCGTTGCGTCACTTGCGGGTAAATCAAACAGCATCTCCACTATTTTTTCATTGGATATTTATAAAAAGTATTTTAATAAAGAAGCATCGGAGAAAAAAATAGTACTGGTAGGTCGCTGGGCGGTCATTATTTCTATGGTGATCGCTGCAATTGTAACACCGGCGTTAAGATCATTGGACCAGGCTTATCAATTTATACAGGAATATGTAGGGTTCTTTTCGCCGGGTGTATTGGCCATTTTTTTACTTGGCATGTTCTGGAAAAGAACAACGGCAAAAGCTGCCCTGGCAGGAGCGTTGTTGACGATCCCGATCTCAACTGTATTGAAATTTTTACCCGTATGGAGTAACGGTGCTTTCCCCAATTATCCTTTTCTTGACAGGATGTGGATCACATTTGTTGCGGTGGCTTTCATCATGATCGTTATAAGTCTTCTGAAACCGAAAAGCAAAGCTGATGTACATAATATCGAAATGGATACATCGCTTTTTAAAGTATCACCGGGATTTATCTTTGGGTCAGTGATCATCTGCGGAATACTTGCCGCACTATATACGGTGTTCTGGTAAATTACTGTATAGACGTAATTTCTGTTTTGCCGGTTTTCGATTCTGTTTTTACAATGCCAAAACCGGGAGCGAACCATTCGGTCACGTCCATGTTGATCGGGATACCGATACCAGCTATGCGCGAGGTGATTTTATTTTTGGCAGTGATCTTATAACATTCCCATGTTCCGGCAGGTGTTGTCACGGATTCCTTGCCCTCGACTTTTCTATTGGTAATGTCGATCTCAACGGAAGATTTTATCCCGCCGGACGATTCAGTATCCATGGCAAGATGTCCGTCTTTCAACTGATCACCTGCATTCATTGTGGCCGGATATTCCAGGTAAAAATCAGAACCTGTTGCACTGCCTGCTGTTTGTGCGGCCGGGATAAAGACTTTCATATCCATTTTCATTACACCATTTTCGCATTTCACATTATTGGTTCCTGTACTGATGGTTTTTCCTTTTGAATCTACAAACTCTGTATTGACCGTTGCTGAAACCGAACTTCCGGTTTTTTGAGTGTTGGAAATTTTATAAGTCATTTTACCAGCCTCTTTTCCTTTGTTGTTTGTGACGGTCATCTCGATCGTTTTATTGCTTTGAAAATAATAGAGATTGGAACAGTCCTGAGAAAAAATGTTGCTAAAAAAAATTAAAGCGATTAATGTTGCTGGGAGTCTCATGATGCACGGTTTTAGACATGAAAGGTAAAAAGAAAATAAAAAAGTCCCGACTCGAATCGGGACCGAAGTTCAATCACAGCAGTATATCGTTGACCCATAAGGATTCGAACCTTAACAGACAGAACCAAAATCTGTAGTGCTACCGTTACACCATGGGTCAGCCTCACATCCCTTTCGGAATGGGGTGCAAAAATAAGGCTTGAACAGTTTTGTGCCAAATGCTTTTTGGGAAAAGCCGTTGGGTTTTAGCTGTTAGCCATTAGCTGTTGGCCATTAGCTTAGTGAACTTTAAACGAATCAATATGAGAAATTTTAAAGAACTCAAAATTTGGCAAAAGGGGTTTCAGATCGCAGTCAACACTTTTCACATTACGGAAACATTTCCAAGTAAAGAAAATTTTGGACTTGCTTTGCAAATCAGGAGAGCAGGTGTCTCAATTCCATCCAACATTGCGGAAGGAAGCAGTCGGTCAGGTGCTAAAGACTACAGTCGCTTTGCGGAAATCTCACTCGGATCAGCATTTGAGTTGGAAACTCAGCTTCTGATCGCAAAGGAAGTCAAATACGGAAATATTCTTCTGATCGAAAAAACATTAGCAATGCTCACAGACGAAGAAAAAATGTTGGCATCCTTTATAAACACACTTTCTATTAAGAGGTAGACTTCACGAACGGCAATAGCTAAAAGCTAACAGCTAACAGCTAAGGGCTAACGGCCAAAGACTTATTCTCTTTTTCCTCCCTTTCTTTCAACTCCCGGAGTTTATCGATTGCTCCTGCCACCACGTCACACATGATCGTATATAAGGCGCCTTGCTTTTGATTTTCATAAATATATTCAAGCGCCTCGTTCTCATCCGGTATGATCATAATTGGAATATCGGGGTTTACCTTTTCAATTCCTTCTTTTAGCAAACCAATGATCTCTTCGGCAGTTCTTCCTCTTAAGTTTTTATCACAACGGATAATGATCTCATCAAAATAGTTTGCCGATATTTCTCCCAGCTCGCGGATATCGACATCTCTTCTGTCTCCTGTACCGCTGATGATGCCGACACGGATTGGATGATCAAGCTTGCTGATAAAATCGCAAAGCAATTTTAATCCATGCGGATTATGCGCAAAATCGGCGAGCACTGTGAAGTTTTTGAAATGGAAAAAATTCAAACGCCCTGGTGTTAGATTGGCGTTTGGTACAAAAGTTTGCAAACCCGTTCTTATATCTTCAATTGTGATATCGCGGAAAAGATAGGTTGATAATACAGCAGGTAAACAGTTATTGATATTATGGATCGCTTTTCCTTCGTAGGTAAGAGGGATGCTTTTTACATGCAACACCCTTATTTTCCATGCACCCTTCATCAACGTGATATAACCATTCTCATACACACAGGACAAGCCATTTTCAGCCGCATGTTCTTTTATTCTTGGATTGTTTTCATCCATGCTGAATAAGGCAACATTGCAATCAAGATCTTCTTTCATTTTATATACAAGATCATCATCCGCATTCAACACAGCATAACCATGATCAAAAACTGTTTCAGGCACCACCGCTTTTACTTTTGCCATGGCTTCCAGGGTGTGAATACCGCCGAGTCCCATATGATCTGCCGCGACATTGGTGACCACAGCCACTTCGCAATTTTGAAATGCAAGACCTGATTTTAAAATGCCACCTCGTGCACACTCCAACACAGCAAAATCAACGGTAGGATCTTTTAAAACAAATTGCGATGAGATAGGCCCGGTGCAATCACCTTTCATCATCATCTGGTTTTGTATGTACACACCATCACTTGTGGTATAACCAACTTTTTTGCCGGCACTCTTTGCAATATGAGCCGTTAATCTTGTTGTTGTTGTTTTGCCATTTGTCCCCGTAATCGCAACAATTGGAATTCTTCCTGCACTTCCTCTTGGAAATAACATATCAACAACAGGCTCCGCAACATTTCGTGGAAGCCCTTCGGCCGGTTCGATATGCATACGGAAACCTGGCGCGGCATTTACTTCCAGTACGGCTCCGCCGTTTTCCGATACAGCAGTCCTAAGGTCAGACGCCATTATATCGATACCACAGATATCAAGTCCTATAATTCTTGCGATACGTTCAAACATAAAAATATTTGCAGGATGCACTTCATCGGTTACATCGCTTGATGTACCGCCGGTTGAAAGATTTGCTGTGGGTTTTAATAAGACCCGCTGACCTTTTTCAGGAATAGTCTCTAAAGTAATACCTGCATCATCCAGCATCTTTTGGGTAAATTGATCGATGGTGATCTGTGTCAGCACCTTTTCATGTCCATAGCCACGACGCGGATCTTTATTTGTTTCATCGATCAGCCATTTAATGGTACGAACCCCATCCCCAACAACGGAAGCAGGGGTACGCAATGCAGCACAAATGAATTTATAATTGATAACAAGACATCTGAAATCAAACCCTGTGATGAATTTTTCAACGATCACACTGCGACTATATTCTTTTGCAGCCGCAAACGCTTTTAGTGACTGGTCCCATGAAACGATATTAGTGGTATTGCCCTTGCCATGATTGCCATCGATGGGTTTTATCACCAGTGGATAACCATATTTATCAACGGCATCCTTCAAACCTTCTTCCGTTCTTACGACAGTTCCCTTGGGTACCGGAATTTCAGCTGATTCCAATAACATCTTGGTTTCTTCTTTATCGCAAGCAATATCAACAGCAATGTTTGAAGTTGTGGAAGCAATCGTTGCACGTATACGTTTTTGATTTACGCCGTAACCCAGTTGTACCAAACTTTGTTTATTCAGTCTTATATAAGGTATTCCTCGTTTTGCTGCTTCTTCGACAATGCAAGCTGTTGACGGTCCCATTCGCGTATCTTCCCTAATCACCCTCATGTTGTGAATGTCTTCGGTCATATCATAATCCACTCCATCGATCAGGGCCTGCGCAATTCTTACTGATGCTTTTGCGGCGTACACGCCAGCATCTTCTTCTATATAGCTAAACACTACATAATACACACCGGGCTTTTCGCCTTCCGGTGTTCTTGTTCTTCCAAAACCGGTATCCATTCCCGCCAATGTTTGTATTTCCAGGGCAATATGTTCTATTACATGTCCCATCCAGGTACCTTCTTCCACGCGATGAAAAAAACCACCTGGCTTGCCTTCGCTGCAACGATGCTCGTATAATGAGGGTAGTATTTTTTCTATTCGTTCCCTAAAGCCCGGGATCTTATTCGTCGGCATGTTTTCTTTTTCTTCCAGGTCTAACTTCATCTGTATCAGCTTGGCACGGCGAACACTCCAATAGTTAGGGCCTTTCAGCACTTTTATCTCAAGGATTTTCATAATCAAAAATGTTGAACGTTCAATTTAAGTGATTTTAATTATGTAACCAACATCGGGAACTTCGGCGGCAGGTGTAGGTTGAACCTGCCGAAGGGCATTCTTATTCGGTTAAGTTCCAATGCGCATTATTTCCGAAAGATTTTTATATTTTTATAAGGAACCAGTTTTATGTAAAATTCTTATGAGAATTAAGCAAGCCTTTTTTGCCATCACTTTTCTTATTTCAGCGATTGATTCCATTTCACAGTTCAAAGAAATTTATCCCACCAGAGACAGATTTCTTGATGTCCAGGTAGTTTCTCCTTCGCAAGCCTATGTGGTTGGCACCGATTATACAAGAGGATCAATATATAAAACGACAAATGCCGGTGTAAAATGGACAAGAGTTTCAGTGCCTGATAGTATCAATCCATCCGGAAGTTTTATATCCTCTTCTTTTATTAATCCAGATACCGGATTTGTGTTAAGTTGGGAACAGGCAAGAATTCTTAGAACAACCAACGGTGGTGGCAGTTGGACTTCGCAATTATTAGATCTTAGTGTAGACAAGGGGGCACAGATCAAGTTTGTGAATCCAACCACAGGATTTGTCAGAACTGAGAAGGGAAAGATTTTTAAAACAACGGATGGAGGAAACACCTGGTCGCCGATACCTATTCCTGTACAAAACGCACAGGGCTCCTCCGGCTTTTTTATAAATGATCAGGTCTTTTTTGTAGTATACGATGGAGTATTATATAAAACAATGAATAGTGGCGCCACCTGGTTGGGACCGATCCTTTTCAGCAGGTTTAATGTTTCCTATACCTATTTTCATAATGTAGATACCGGGTATGCAGTTGCTTCAACCGAGGTCTGGAAAACTTATAATGGGGGGAATTCGTGGTTTGTACTTTATGATATGTGGCACGGTGGACCGTATCCGATTTGTATGTCCTTTTATGATGTTCAACGTGGTTTCTGGTTTTCTACTTTTTTGGAGCCTATTTTATATACTACGAATGCAAGCCTTGCATTTACCCAACGTTTTACAAGTCATCACGGTTTTGTTTGGTATAATGCAGATGTTAAAGGCTCATTTGGATGCGGAATCGCTCAAAACAGTTCACTGGTTACGAGTTCGGATTCGGGGCAAACATGGACAATCAGGAATATCATTCCTCAGTTGGGCGAACTACGGGATATCGCATTTCCTACAGATACTTCAGGATTGGTTATCGGCGATTTTTGGGGTGTGTTCCGAACGAAGGATAAAGCGCAAACCTGGTATATGGAGGAAGAATCGATCAATATCGATAATAAATACATGATGGAGTTTACTCCGGCAAAAGATACCGGCTTGATAGAAATAGGAGGAAGTGACACTTATATAACTACTAATAAAGGAGACAGTTTTATTGTAAATCCGAACTGGCAGCGTCCATTTGCGGGTCATTTCTCTACACGGGATTATTTTCTGTTTAATAGTAAAGAAATATTTGGTGTCGGTTTGCGAATTGACACGCCGGTTATCGTGCATTCAACCAATGGCGGCATGAGTTGGCAACGATTCTATCCGCCGTCCACCAGTCAATTAAATGCAATAAATTTTCCCAGTTGGAATGTTGGATATGCATGTGGTAATGACGGAAAGATATGGAAGACGTCAAACCATGGGAGCAGTTGGACACAACAATCAACGCCGGTTACAAATCAGCTAAATGGATTGTATTTCCTGGATTCTTTAACCGGATTTGCATTTGGAGAAGTCAATACAGTATTACGAACGACGAATGGTGGAATTACGTGGACACAATCACAATCTCCTCTTGTAGGATCTATCAGGACCATGCATTTTATAAACGAGTCGATCGGTTTTTGTTTCAATCACTCCGGCTCGTTCGCCGTAACAGCAAATAGGGGAGCATCATGGGCGAGCCTGAATATTCCCGGGGGCAATATGTCATTGGATAAAATAGTGATCAGGGCAGATACAAGTGCATTTGCCCTTGGTGATAAAAGAATTTATGCATTAGACCTTAAACCATTTATGCCGTTGATAACAAGTGTCCCTTCCATTTCACAGCAGGGGATCGATATCAAAATCTTTCCAAACCCGGCGGCTGAATGGCTATTTGTTAAGCTGGAAAAGCCCCTACGGATAAACCGGGTGTCGATATATGATATGACAGGCAGGCTCATTCGAAACTACCTTTTTAATGGTACATCTGTTTCTTCTTTTCAAAAAAATATTGTTGATTTAAGTAAGGGTGTATACTTGTTAATAATTACCGATAGAAATAACAAACGATATGCTAAACGGTTTGTAAAGAAATGACGACAATACCATAGAATGATTTAAATTTATACAAACAATCACAATGTCCAACAACGATCGCCGCCGGTTTTTGAAAACGGTCGGCACATTCTCTGCAACCGCCTTGCTTACATCCGTTACCAAACCCATGTGGGCCCGCAATCTTGAAGCTGCGGTAAAGGATGCAGAAGGAGTTGCTGCTGAAGACCTGGCTGGTGAAGAGGATTTTTGGTATTATGTTCAGCAATCATTTACCGTATCACCATCTTTAATAAACCTTAATAACGGCGGAGTAAGTCCTGCACCAAAAGTGGTCCAGGAAGCCATGAAGCGTTATTACGATTATAGCAATGAAGCGCCGAGTTATTACATGTGGCGCATACTCGACATGGGTCGTGAACCTTTACGACAAAATATGGCAAAGATGGCGGGTTGCGATGTAGAAGAAGTTGCTATCAATCGCAATTCCTCAGAAGGCTTAGAAACAATAATCTTTGGCTTGCAGTTAAAGGCGGGGGATGAAGTGGTTGCCACAAAACAGGATTATCCCAACATGGTGAATGCGTACAAGCAAAGAGAAATTCGTGATGGCATAAAAATGGTGTGGGTCAATCTTGAATTACCGAGTGAAGATGAGAATTATTTGGTGAATCAATACGTCAAAGCATTTACACCAAAAACAAAAGCGGTTCATATCACCCATATCATTAACTGGAACGGGCAAATAATACCCGTAAGAAAAATTGCAGCCGAAGCGCATAAACGCGGAATAGAAGTAATAGTTGATGGTGCACACAGTCTTTTCCATTTTGATTTTAAGATTACTGATCTCGATTGCGATTATTTTGCCAGCAGTTTGCATAAATGGTTATATGCACCGATAGGAAGTGGGATGATGTATGTAAGAAAGAGCAAGATCAAAAACCTGTACCCGTTATTTGCTACGGACGATCCCCTGAAAGATGATATAAGAAAGTTTGAAGCATTGGGAACAAGGCCAATGTTTATTGAGCAGGCAATTAATAAAGCACTGGACTTTCATGAAATGATCGGAAATCAACGAAAAGAAAAACGCCTGCATTATCTAAAGAATTATTGGTTTGATAGGGTAAAGAATGTTCCAAAAGTAAAATTGCATACATCATTCAGCCCAAAATGGGGTTGTGCGATCGGTAATGTTTCTGTTGAGGGTAAAAAGCCTGAAGACCTTGACCAATTCCTGCTTGACAAATATAAAGTGCATACGGTAGCTATCAATTGGGAAAACATTCATAGCATACGGGTGACTCCAAATGTTTATACAACGACAAAGAATCTTGATATACTGGTTGAAGGTATTAATGCATTTGTGAAACAGGTATAAAAGGAAATCAGTAATTTGCTTTAGCCGTCCTCCACCTGCTGTGAATGAGACTAGAAATGTTGCGATACCGTTACAGGTTGGCCGTATGGCTGATTATTTTTAAGCTGCTTGCAATTGAAATTTTCCCGCAGTCTGCTGATACAACTGTACATCCAGACTCAAAAAAAGACAAACACGTTTTTTCGATCGGTGCTGGCATTCATCATGGATTCATATTTGCGCACTCAAGAGCTGTTCAAAATACCAAAGGGGCTCATCCTACCGGCATAGAGTTGATATTCGGTTGGCAAAGAAATGATAGGCAAACCTGGGATTTATGTAACTGTTTTCCAAAAAAAGGACTGTTGCTTGCTTATTATGATTTTGATGTCAAATTATTGGGAAAAAGTTTTAGTGCGGCTTACTACCTCGAGCCATTTTACAAACTAACTAATAAAAGCTTTTTTTCTTTCAAAGGCATGGCCGGGCTCTCTTATCTCACTAATCCTTTTGACTCTGTCAGCAATCCTACAAACCAATCTTACAGCGCTGCGATAGGAGCTTATTTATTTGTCGGTGTGGGCATGTCGTTCGTGGTAACTAAAAGCTGGTGGGTTAACGGATCAATAAATTACCAGCATAATTCTAACGGTGGTTTGCGTCAACCCAATAAAGGTATTAACTGGCCGACAGCGGGTGTTTCAATAACGCATCAATTCAATCCTGCAATTTATTATAAAGCTCCGCGAAGCAGGGAAAAATTTTGGAAAGATCATTCGATGCGATGGGATGTCGCAATTTTTGGGATAGCTAAACGAGGTACAAACGAAAGTGGATTTAACCGGAGAATGCCACTTATCGGCGTCAGCTTGCAGACAGGCAAACAGGTTGGACGAATAAATATGCTGACATTGGGCGCGGAAGTGTACACCGATAAATCATTGCGAATGCAAATAAAAAGAGACTCGGTTGATGCCAGTGCAATCAGAAGCGGCTTAATGGCGGGACATGAGTTTTTATTGGGCAAGTTTACTTTTAGTCAAAAGGTTGGTGTTTATATCTTCAATCAAACGCCTTATTATGATCGTATTTATCATCGGTGGGGTCTTCATTATTATATAAATAAACACCTGGGGATTGGCATGCACCTGAAGGCGCACAGGCATGTGGCCGATTTTGTTGATCTCAGGCTTTCGTACTCATGGCAGAAACATTCAGACAAAAACTAGTTGCAGATA
>Ga0075420_100006203_pt1 | contig 10555 bp, 11 predicted proteins | sample SoiMetdeltSBSDD4_FD_75296 | JGI IMG/M metagenome (GOLD analysis project Ga0075420, IMG submission 75296) | Bulk soil microbial communities from a Populus tree surrounding site in Tennessee, USA - Soil MetaG P. deltoides SBSDD4 | ecosystem: Environmental > Terrestrial > Soil > Tree plantation...
CGTGGGAGCCGTTCACTACACGCGGGCCGAGAGCGACTGGAGCCGCTCGGCGGCGCGGTCGAGCGTTTCCTGCTTCTTGCAGAACGCGAATCGGATCATGTTCCGGCCGCGGCCCGCGCCGGTGTGGTAGAAGCTGGACCCCGGGACGCCCGCGACACCGACCTCCGCCGCCATCCACTTCGCGAACGCCGTGTCGTCCTTGTCGCTCAGCGCCGAGAAGTCGGCCAGCACGTAGTACGCGCCCTCGGGTGTGGAGAACGTGAAGCCTGCTTCGGCGAGCACTGGCAGGAGCGCGTCACGCCGCGCGCGATAGTCGAGCGACAGGTGGTTGTAATAGTCCGCGTCGAACGACATGCCGACGGCCGCCGCCGCCTGGAGCGGCGCCGGTGCGCCGACGGTGAGGAAGTCGTGCACCTTGCGGATCGCGACGCTCTCGCGCTGGGGTGCGATGGCGTACCCGAGCCTCCAGCCGGTGCAGCTGAACGTCTTCGAGAGACCGGAGATCGTGATCGTGCGCTCGCGCATGCCCGGCCACGTCGCCATGACGTGGTGTCCCCCCGCATAACGAATGTGCTCGTAGATCTCGTCGGTGATCGCCCACACGTCGTGCTCGATGCACAGATCGGCGATGAACGAGATCTCTTCGCGTGTGAGCACCCGTCCGGTCGGGTTGTGCGGGGTGTTGACGATGATCGCCTTCGTCTTGGCGTTGAACGCGGCGCGCAGAACGTCGGGATCGAAGCGCCAGTGCGGCGGCTCGAGCGGGACATATCGTGGCGTCGCGGAGGCGAGAATCGCGTCGGGACCGTAGTTCTCGTACCAGGGCTCGAAGACGATGACCTCGTCGCCCGGATCGAGGAGCGCCAGGAAGACCGCGGCCATCGCTTCCGTCGCACCGCACGTGACCGTGATCTCCTTGTCGGGATCGACCGGCATGTCGTACCACCGGCGATACTTCTCGGCGATCCCGACGCGAAGTGCAGGAGCGCCCCACGTGATCGCGTACTGATTGATGTCCCCGTGAATCGCGGCGCAGGCGGCGTCCTTCATCGCCTGGGGCATCGGGAAGTCGGGAAACCCCTGGGCGAGGTTGATGGCGCCGTGCTGCTGCGCGACGCGGGTCATCTCGCGGATGACGGACTCGGTGAAGCTCGCGGTTCGGATGGCAGGCATGGCGGGGAAAGTGGCAATCGCGCGCGGCCCAGGCTAGCCCTGGGGACGATCGGCGGACAGACTATGCGCATCCTCCCAGGTGCAACGAAGCTACCCGTGGCGAACACCCAATCCCGGCCTTCTCGCCGAGTCATGTGGGCGCACGCATTCCGCTGGCTCGCGCCGCTCATCGTCATTTCGGCCAGATGTACGTCGCGCTCAAGAAGAACGGGGTGCCGGCGAAGATGATCCAGTACGCGGGCATGTCGCATGGCATCTCGGGGTCGTGGAACCAGATCCACCGGATGCTCAACGAGCTCAGGTGGCTCAACACGTACCTGAAGCCCGTGAGCTGATCGGCGGGGGCATCAGCCACCCGCCGAGCCGTCAGCCGCGGACCTTGGCCAGTGCGTTTCGGATGAGCTCCGTCGCCGTCTGACCACGCCCGTTCGCGTCGATCGCCGCGCGCACGGCGCGCTCGGCGTCGACCAGGGTGTAGCCTAACGAGACGAGCGCCCGGGTCGCATCGTCCGCACCCGCTCCCTCGGGCTTCGGCCCGCCGCCCGACGGGGCGCTGCCGCCGATCTCGTCGAGCTTGTCCGCCAGGTCGAGCACCATCTGCTCGGCCTTCTTCCGGCCGACGCGCGGCACGCTCTGGAGCGTCGCAATGTCCTTCTCCCGGATCGCACGCACCAGCCGCTCCGCCGAGAGGGCGGAGAGCATCCCTAACGCGAGCGCCGGACCCACCCCCTTCGCGTCGAGCACACGACGGAACACACGTCGCTCGTACGGCGTCGCGAAGCCGAACAGCTGCCAGCCATCCTCGCGCACGACGAGATGCGTATGCAGCGTCGCCAGCTCCCCGACCTTTGGCAGCGCCTCGTACGCGCTCAGCGGGATCGAGAGCTCGTAACCGACCCCGCCCTCGGTCATGATCTCGACGTGGTCGAGCTCCTTCGTCGACAGCTTCCCGAAGACCTGCGAGATCATCGTCGCGTGCCCGTGATCGCGGGCTTCGGCGCGAGCCCGATCGGAGACGACATCGCAGCGGCGATCTTCGGCAGGCGCGCCGTCATCAGGTAGGTGAGCGCCGCCGCCACGCCATCAGCGGCGTCGGACGGAGCAGGGACAGCCTTCAATCGCAGCAACCGGGTCAACATGAACTGGACTTGCTCCTTCGTGGCGCCGCCCGACCCCACGACGGCCTTCTTGATCTCGGCGGGCGGAAACTCGTGCACCTCGATCCGCGCCTGCGCGCCCGCGAGCAGCACCACACCGCGCGCGTGACCGAGGACGACTGTCGTCCGAACGTTCTTGGCGTAGAAGACATCCTCGACGGAGATGGCCGTCGGATGATGGCGGACGATGAGCTCGGTCACGCCCTCGTGGATCTCGCGCAGCCGCTCGGGCAGTGGATCGCGCGCGCGTGTGCGGATGACTCCACACTCGATGAGCGTCGGAGGGCGCGACCCGTCGCCGCTCACGACCCCATAGCCCGTCGTGGCCGTTCCCGGATCGATCCCGAGAACGATCACCGCGGTCGTTCCATCACGCCTTCGCCATCTCCGACACGTCCATGTCGAAGTTCGCTTCCACTTTCTGCACGTCGTCGAGCTCCTCGAGACCCTCGAGCAGCTTGATCAGCGTCTCGGCGTCCTTTCCCTCGACCCGGATCGTGTTCTTCGGGATCCACGCGATCTCGGCGCTCGTGGACGCCATGCTCTTCGCGTCGAGCGCGGACTTCACCGTGTGCAGATCGCTCACCGCGGTCGTGACGACGAACTGGTCGTCCTCGCGCTTCACGTCTTCCGCCCCCGCTTCGAGCGCTGCCTCGATCAGCGAATCCTCCTCGAGCTTCGCCGCATCGAGGTAGATCTGGCCGCGACGATCGAACATCCACGACACCGAGTTCGCGGCGCCCAGGTTGCCGCCGCCTCGCGAGAGCTTGTGGCGGATCTCGGCCACCGTGCGGTTCGGGTTGTCGGTCACCGTCTGGATCATCAGCGCGACGCCCGCGGGGCCGTACCCCTCGTACAGGATCTCCTGATACTCCACGCCTTCGAGCTCGCCCGTGCCTTTCTTGATCGCGCGCTCGATGTTGTCCTTGGGCATCGAGTTGCCCTTGGCGGTGTCGATCGCCGTGCGAAGGCGCGGATTTCCGTCGGGATCGCCGCCGCCCATCTTCGCGGCCATCGTGATCTCACGGATGAGCTTCGTGAACAGGGCGCCGCGCTTCGCATCGGCGGCAGCCTTGTAGTGCTTGATCTGCTTCCATTTACTGTGGCCAGCCATACGCAGCTCGAAATGTGCGGAGAACGGTCCGGGCGTCGCGAACGCCCAAATATACCACCGAGGCCGAGACCCCCGCTCGTTCGGACTCGTCGAGCAGTCGAGTCGCTCAGCGAGAAGTGCGCAGCTGCATCGCCTCGGGAGGCCAATCCCCACGAAGGAATCGCGCGAGAGCCGGGATGACGCGGTCGCTGCGCTCGATGTAAGCGAGATGCCCCGCGCCCGACAACATGATCAGCCGCGCGTTCGGGATCAGCTCGGCCCAGCGGCGCGCTCCGTCGGGCGCCACGGCGAAGTCCCGATCTCCCTGGATCACGAGCGTCGGTACCCGAATCGCCGCCGCCTTCTTCGAGTAGTCCCAGCGTCTCGGCATGGATCGCATCGTCTGTGCGAGGCGCCATTGGGACCGCGCCGGTGACTCGTTCTCGTGCGCGCAGAACTCCGTCGTCACCTGACCTGCGGTGCTCGGGTCGCCCAGGTACACCGGAAGGTAGGCCTCGTACCACCACCGGCATTCGGCGCTGGCGTCCGCGGTGTCCGATGCCGCCGCTCGCGCGCGGGCGAATCTCGCTGCGGCGGAATCGGAGCGCGCTTTCCCCTCGGCCGGCGCATAACGCGATTTCGTCTGCTCGTCCGGTGCCATCGGCGCCATCATCGCGACGCGCGAGACACGTGCGGGATTGTCCGCCGCGTAGACCGCGGTCACGAGACCGAGGTACGAGAACCCGACGAGCGCCGCGCGCGAGATGCCGAGCCCAGATCGCACGGCCTCGAGATCTCGCAGCTCGTCCGCGATCGTCAGGCGCTTCGGGTCGGCGATCCAGTCGGATTGTCCTCGGCCGCGTGGATCGTAGAACACGAGCGTCGCGTTGTCGCGGAGGATCGACAGCTCCTGCGTCAGCAGCATTCCACCCGGGACGATCACCGTGTCACGGGCGCTGCCGAAGATCGCGTAGTAGAGACGCGCGCCGTCGGCGGTGGTGATGTAGCCTGACGAGTCGGGCCTCACCTGTCCGTGCACAGCAGCCGGCGCGAGCGACGCCAGCACCCGGAGCGACACGACCAAACAGAGATGCAGAGTGGCGACGCTCCACGGGCGACGCGTCACTCGAGTATCTGCGGGATGCATGCGACCACCGATCCCTGCCGGATCGCGGCTAGCGATCCGGCTCCAGCATGTCCTCGAACCGCATCCACTGCTTGTAGAAGTACAGATCGACATAGCCACGCGCACCGTTGCGGTTCTTGAGGACGAGGAGCTCCGTCGCGCCGTCGACGTCCGGTGCGGTGTCGTACATCTCGTGACGATACAGCCCGAGCACGACGTCCGCGAATTGCTTGGCTGCTCCGAGCGCGCCGAAATCGTCCAGCTGAGGGCGCGGGTCCTTACGATCTCGCGTGAAGGTCGACAGATGACTCGTGACGAGCACACAGATGTCGCGGTCGGTCGCGATCCGTTTGAGGGCCCGAATCGCCGCGGCGGTCTCCTCCTCGAGCAGCGTGGCGCCGGTTGCCAGGGACTGGAGCGGATCGATGACGAGCATGTCGATCCCGGTCAGCCGGCTGGCGTGTTGCTCGATCGACCCGACTCCCGACCCGTCAATCGCGCCGAAGGACGGAAAGTTCTGCTCGAGTCGACTCACGACGTCCGTGAGACGTTGTCGGGCCTCCTCATCGAGCGTGCCGCGCCGGAGGTCATCGATCCGCACACGTGCCTCGATGGCGACGGCGCGCTCGGCTGCTCGTGGCAGCTCCATCTCGCCCGAGAGGAACCGAACGCGCGCTCCTGATTCGCTGGCGCGCAGCGCCGCGGCGAGGGCGAAGGCGGATTTGCCGCTGCCCACCTCGCCCCCAAGGATGACGAGATCGCCGCGGCGCAGGCCGCCCCCGAGCGCGTTGTCCACGCTCGGGAATCCGACGGAGATCGTATCACGCGGGGCCGTGCCGCTCGTGATCATCTCGATCGCACGGCGGGATCGCGCGTCGTCGAGATCACTCATGATGACTGCACGTTCATCGCGCGCACCACGTCGCGCAGCTCCGCGATCGCAGGTGGATCGAGCTGCGGCGTGCCGGCGTCGATCACTGCGCGCAACGCGGCCTCGAGCCCGTCGCGATCGAGCGATGTCGTCGCGTCCACCAGCCGCGCGAGCGGCTGTCGCAGCGATGGCGGGAGCGCGAGCGCGGCGAACCACGCCCGGGCGCCGGTCGCACGGGTTACACGCACCCCTTGCGGGAGAGGCTGCGGGGGAAGCGCACCCACCACGAGTCGCGCCGCCAGCAACGTTGCGAGCGCGACCTCGCGTTCGCCTCCGAGCGGCGAGCGACCGGCCAGCGCGGCAAGGGCGCGGAAGCGGAACCGCGGGGTGTCGAGAGCGTACGGCGGGAGTAACGGCACCGGGCCAATATGACTGGCCCCGGCGGACGCGGCAACGCGTCGCGCTTTCGCCACGGTGGCAGTCCTCTCGTTCCGCGACGGCTCGCGCCCCGGCTAGATTCACCGCATGGCGCCGCCGGTGAAATCCGTCCTCTGGGTGGACGACGAGGTAGACCTCCTCGAGTCCCACCGCATCTTCCTTCGCGAGAAGGGCTACGAGGTCGAAACGGCGACGAACGCCGACGACGCCATCGAGCTGCTTCGGCGGCGTCCGTTCGACCTGCTGCTGCTCGATGAGCAGATGCCCGGGAAGCGCGGCCTCGAGACCTATCAGGAAGTGCGCGAGCTCGCGCCGAACCTGCCGGTCGTGATGGTCACGAAGAGCGAGGAAGACGCGACGCTCCGCGAGGCGCTCGGCGTCAACATCCGCGACTACCTCGTCAAGCCGATCAATCCGCGGCAGGTGCTCACGGTCATCACGCGGATCCTCGAGGGTCCGCGCATCCGGCAGCAGGCGATCGCGCGGCGGTTCGTCGAGCGCTTTCGCGCGATCGAGGTCGAGCGCGGTCGGGTGCTCGACTGGCGCGGGTGGGTCGACCGGTACACCGAGTTGATGCAGTGGGACGTCGACCTCGCCGCCGCGGGTGAGACGGGGCTGTACGATTCGCTGCGCGGACTGTATCCCGACATGCATCGCGAGTTCGCCGAGTACATGCGACACGCGTATCCGCAGTGGCTTCGCGACCTCGAGGGCGATCGGCCGCCGCTGTCGATCGACATCGTCGGCGAGTTCCTGATGCCGATGCTGCAGCGCGCCAAGTCGGCGGTGTTCATCGTGGTCGACTGCCTGCGCCTGGATCAGTGGCTCATCATCGAGCCGCTGCTCGCGAACATGTTCGATGTCGAGCGCACGCACTACTACGCCGTGCTGCCGACGGCCACGCCATACTCCCGCAACGCGCTGTTCAGTGGGCTCTTTCCGGGCGAGATCGCGGCGCGCTTTCCGGACTGGTGGGGGGAGCGCGAGGACGAGACGCTCAACGCGCACGAGCGCGAGCTGCTCGAGGCGCATCTGCAGGAGATGGAGTCGCCGCGACCGGTGCGGTACGCGAAGATCTCGACCGCATCCGACTCCGATGAGCTCGAGCGGCACCTGCACGGGGCGATTGCGCCCGAGGGCGTCACCGCGTTCGTGTTCAACTTCATCGACCTGCTGACCCACGGGCGCAGCGAGTCGGCGATTCTGTACGAGGTCGCGCGTGACGAGATCGCGCTTCGGCAGCTGACGCTGCAGTGGTTCCAGCGCTCAGCGCTCCTCGGCGTGCTCAAGGAGGCGGCGCGGCGCAAGGTCTCGGTGCTGCTCACCAGCGACCACGGCTCGATCCACTGCCAGACGCCGGCGACGGTGTTCGCCAAGCGCGATGCCACCGCGAATCTCCGGTACAAGTTCGGCGAGGACCTGCGCGCCGAGCGTCCGGAGCAGGCGCTGTTGTTCCCTAACGAGGACCTGCTGCGGCTGCCCCGGCGCGGCCTCGGGGCGAATACGCTGCTCGCGGTGTCGGACGGGTTCTTCGTGTACCCGACGAAGCTGCGCGAATATCAGAGTCGATATCGCGGGTCGTTTCTCCACGGCGGGGTGACGCCGGAGGAATGCATTCTCCCGGTCGCATTGCTGACGCCGAAATGACCTCGTCGCTGCGCGACTGATGTACAGACGGCTGCTCGTCTTCCTCAGGCCGCACCGCTGGCGGATGGCAGGCACGCTCGCGTGCAACATCATCGCGGCCGTGCTCGACGTGTTCAGCCTGACGCTGCTCATTCCGTTCCTCAACCAGCTGTTCAATCAGCCGAACATCTCGCCCGTCTCGGATTTCCAGCGGTGGCTGCTGGGCAATCTGTTCGACGTCGCGAACCCGCACGAAGCGCTGCGGAACGTCATCATCGTGATCCTCACCACGGTGGTGTTGAAGAACGTGTTCGTCTGGATCAGCGGGCAGCTCGGCGCACGGCTTCAGGAGTATGTCACGCGCGACCTTCGCAACGCGCTGTACGCGCACCTGCAGCGTCTGCCGTTGGGCTACTTCGTTCGCGTGAAGACCGGCGACATTCTGGCGCGCGTTCTGAACGACACGCAGCAGACGAAGCAGGTGATCACGCAGGCCGTGACGCAGTCGGTCCAGAGCGCCGCGAACGTTCTCGTCGCCATCGTCGGCCTGATCGCGATGTCGTGGCAACTGTTTCTGCTTGCTGCCATCGTCGCGCCGCTGCTGATCGCGATCCTGCAGCCGCTGCTTCGGAAGCTGCGCCGCGGCCATCGCAAGTTGAGCAACCAGTACGGTGAGATGACGGCCGTCGTGCAGGAGTCCATCAGCGGGATCCGGCTCGTGAAGTCGTACGCCGGTGAGACGTACGAGGAATCACGCTTTCGCGAGGAAAGCGGCCGGTACGCGCGTGGCATGGTGCGGGTGACGAGAATCTCCGTCCTCGCTCAGCCGATCACCGAGACGCTCGGCATGTTCATCGCCGTCGCGATTCTGTGGTTCGGCGCGCGGATGGTCGACAACGGGTCGATGGACGGCGCAACGCTCATAACCTTTCTGCTGGTGGTGATGCGAACGCTCCAGCCGCTCAAGCAGCTCTCGCAGGTCCCCGCAACGGCGCAGCAGTCGCTGTCGGCGGCCGAGCGCATCTTCGAGGTACTGGACAGCCCGACGGAAGCGAGCCTCGATCGGGGGAAGATTCCCGACCCGCGGTTCGAGCGCGCCCTCGAGTTCGAGCGCGTGTCGTTCGCCTACGAGACCGAGCCCGTGCTCTCTGACGTGTCGCTCGTCGCGGCCAAGGGCGAAGTGGTCGCGCTCGTGGGTGCGAGTGGAGCAGGGAAGAGCACGCTCGTCGATCTCATCCCGCGCTTCTACGAACCGACCTCCGGCCGGATCCTCCTCGACGGTGTCGACACGCGCGACATCGCGCTGCCGGCGCTTCGGTCACTGATCGCGATCGTCAGCCAGGACACGGTCCTGTTCAACGACACGGTTCGCCACAACCTCGCGTACGGTGCCGCCGGCAGGTACTCGCAGGATGAGATCGAGCGCGCCGCGCGCGCCGCGAACGCGCACGCGTTCATCTCCGAGCTGCCGGACGGCTACGACACCGTGCTCGGGGAGCGCGGAATGCGATTGTCCGGCGGGCAGCGCCAGCGTCTCTCGATTGCCCGTGCGCTGCTCGTCGACCCGCCGATCCTGATCCTCGACGAGGCGACATCCGCCCTCGATACCGAGTCGGAGCGGCTCGTGCAGGAGGCGATCGACCGCCTGCTCGCGGGACGCACGGTGTTCGTGATCGCGCATCGCCTGTCGACGATCGCCCACGCGGACCAGATTCTCGTGCTCGATCGCGGTCGCGTGGTCGAGCACGGAACGCACAGTGCATTGCTGGCGCGCCGTGGCCATTATCATCGCCTGCACGCGATGCAGTTTATCGATGCCTCACAGATCGAAGCCTCGGGGAGGACCACTGAGTCCCCAGTCCCGAGTCCCTAGTCCCTTCGTTGCCCCCGGTCCCTAGGCACCCACGCCGTGCGCGTCCTGTTCTACTACTCGGCAGCTGAGTGGTCCGGCAGCGCGCGGGCGTTCGCCGCCGCCGCGGTGGCCATGGCGGGGCGGGGGTATCAGTGCACGTACCTCTGTCGTGCCGACAGTCCCGTCGAGGAGCGCCTAACGCCCGGGGCGGAGCGCCTCCCCGGAGTCGAGCTCACGCCGGTTCCACTTGGTGGACCGTGGATGAACGAGAGCCTCCGGCTGCGTCAGGTGCTCCTCGAGCATTACGTCGAAGTGGTGTTCGTGCACACGGAGCGGGAGCAGCTCGTCGCGTCGCTGGCCATCCGCCTCGCCGAGCGCGCCGCGCTGGTGCGACGCGTGCCGGCCGGCGCGAAGCTCAGCAGGGGTCCGGAAGCCCGCCTTGGCACTCGTCTGGCTGCGACGGGATATCTGTTCACCGCGGAATCGGGAAGCTCGAATGGTGGTGCGCCGTTAGGGGTGTTCGAGCCTGTCGAGTCCGACGTGGGCGTGTCCGTCGAAGCGCTCGAGCAGATAAAGCCAGCGCCGCTCAACGTCATCGCCGCATCCGGGGGCGATCAGCTCATCGCGTGCGTATACGATCCCACGGCCCGGCGGCGTGCCGCGGCGCTGCTTCGCGCCGTCGCGCTGCTCGCCCCGCGACATCCGGGGCTCCGGCTCGCGATCCTGGGCCCCGGCTCGGAGGACGAAGACCTCCGCATGCACGCCGCGGCGTTAGGCATCAGCGACATCGTCGCGCACCTCGGCCAGCGGCCCGACCACCAGTCGATTCTGTCCGCCGCCGATCTCGCCTGGGTCGCGGCCGGAGGCGACAACGCCGCGTTCGGCTATCTCGACCTGATGGCGCTCCGAATCCCGGTGCTGGCCGAGCGGGACACCCTGTCGCAGCGCTATGTAGCCGACGGGATTTCCGGCGTGCTGCTTCCGCAACCGGATCCCGCCGCAATGGCGGCTCGCATCGCCGTCCTGCTGGCGCACGCGGAGCGCCGTGCTGCCATGGGCAACGCCGGCCGCGCCCGGGTGTCGCGCGAGTTCACCGAGACCGAGATGGTCGAAGGGTTCGAGCGCGCCACCGAGATCGCGCGCGACCGGAAGCGCTGGCGAACGTGAGTGTCGCCACCGGCGGCGTCGAACGGGTGCCGTGCTCGGTCATCATCGCGGC
>Ga0075420_100006204_pt1 | contig 10553 bp, 9 predicted proteins | sample SoiMetdeltSBSDD4_FD_75296 | JGI IMG/M metagenome (GOLD analysis project Ga0075420, IMG submission 75296) | Bulk soil microbial communities from a Populus tree surrounding site in Tennessee, USA - Soil MetaG P. deltoides SBSDD4 | ecosystem: Environmental > Terrestrial > Soil > Tree plantation...
CATCAGGGAACCGAGGACGAGCCCGAGGGCGGCCAAGCCAAATGCGCAGAAGCCGGTGATGTTCTCGCTCCAATGCAGGAAGAAGAACGGGATGATTGCTCCGGCTGCACCCATCAGCATTGCCAGATAGCCGCCTAACGTGTTTGCGCGTTTCCAGTACAGACCGCCGATCACGCAAATGAACGTGCCCGCCAGATAAATCGTGCCGGTGATGTTCAGGTAGAGATAAACGGCGCCCGGAGGCGTGTAATACAAGCCCCAGAACATCAAGAATAACCCGACGAACAGGTTGGCGAGACGATTGACTAAGATCTGGCTGCGCGAACTAAGAGCCGGCTTACCCATCTGTTCGCGGATGGGCAGGATGATGTCCTGAGAAATGACAGCGCTCCAGCCGAGCAAGTAGGAACTGTTGACCGACATCGTCGCGGCCAGCATGCCGGCAACCACAACTCCCTTGACGCCCGGGCCAAGCATGCTCGCAAGCATGGCCGGCATGGCGTCAATCGGGGCAAGTGTCTGCCCATTGACCACCGGCAGAGGCACTCCATTATCGATCGCACCCAGGCCAAATAACGTGAGTGCAGCCGCTCCCCAGAGCATGGGCAGCATTCCGCGACCGAGGTAAATGAATCCTGTCCAGGTCATCACCCGTTTTGAAATCTCGGGGCTTTTGGTCGAGAAAACCCGCATGGCGGTGGTCTGCCAACAGGTGTGGATGGAAAACCAGAGCAGGACCTGCCATATCAGGAAAGTGATACCGAATTTGGGGTTCTGGATGGGATCAAAGCCGGAGCTCCCCATGGTGCTCGAGATTTTGGCGACGATATTGTCCCAACCGGCGTGGTAGACCGCGTAGATCGACACCAGAATCGTAGCCACCGACAGCAGGACATATTGAATGAAGTCCGTAATGACGACGGCCATCATTCCGCCGACGACCGTGTAGACGAGTTCCAGCAGCAGAATTGCCGTCATGACCGCAACGAGGTACCGGCTGTCGATGCCGCTCACGATGGTCAGGAATTCGCCTTCGATCTTCAGGAACACACCCATGTTGAGGATGCCACCGGTCGCTACCAGGATCCCTGCAAGAAGGCGCAGTCCGCGGCTGTATTTGCGCTCGAAGTACTCCGGCACAGTCATCAGCCTCAGAGCACGAAAACGCTCGATCACCAGGCCCGTACGTCCAACGACGATCATGACGAGTCCGGAAATCAGCGCCGCAGCAAACGCGGCGAATCCATACTTGTAGCCCAGTTCGCCGTTGTACATGAACGTGATCGTGCCGATTTCGGTGGCTGCAAGCGTCGCAATGCCTGCATACGTCCCGAGTTCTCTTCCGGCGACAAGGTAGTCGGAAACCTTGCCAATGTATTTCTTGCCGAGAAGTCCGACCGCAACGGACGAAATGAGATAAACAACGACAATGAACCAGTCAATGGCGGCGAAGTGCACTCATTGCTCCCGGCCGGCTTGTGGCTGAATCAAGTATCGTACACGTCCTCCAGCGCGGCCAGTGTTTGCTCAGCGCTTCGAGAAACGATGATGGTGTGGACGGGTACGCGGCTCGCATCCCGGTGTTACCCTTCTCTCAGGAAACCGTTATTCCATTTGCTGAAATGCAGTTCGACGTTATCGTGATTGCCGATCTGTGCGTCGACATCCTGATGAAGGGAGACGTCGTACCCCTCTGGGGCCAGGCAGAGCAGTTCGTCGACGACTACTGCCTGGAGCTCGGCGGATCAGCCGGGATCTTCGCTTCCCAGTTCGCGCGGCTGGGCGGAAGAGTGGGTTTGTACGGCAAGGTGGGGAATGATTTGTTCGGGAATTTTCTGCGCGACCGCATCACGGGCCTCGGGATTCCAACGGATCACCTCTTCACGTCGGACCGGTTCAGGACCCCGGTCGGGCTGGGCCTGATCAGGAAGGATGACCGCGCAATGCTCACCTACCGGGGATGCCTGCCAGAGATCACTTTCGATTCCGTCGAGGCGTCGGGATTGCTGGCGCAGGCCCCACATCTTCACATCGCGAGCTACTTCCTGCTGGAAGCCTTGCGACCGCACTGGCCCGAGGTGCTGCCCAGGCTCAGGCAGCAGGGCATGACCGTGTCGCTGGATACCAACTGGTCTCCTGCGGGGGACTGGGACGCCGTGCGGGAAATCCTCGGCTACGTGGACGTGTTCGCGCCCAATGAAGAAGAGGCCTTGCATATCTCCGGCATGGACAACGTCGAGGACGCCGGGAAATGGCTGAGCCGAAGGGTGAAGTTGACGGTGATCAAGCGGGGGGCGCGCGGAGCCGTTGCATTCGACAGCGCGACGGGCGATCGATTCGAGCTCCCCGGCGCAGCGCTAGATGAGCGAAGCATCGCAGACACGACGGGCGCCGGCGACAATTTCGACGCTGGGTTCCTGTTCGCGTGGTTGAAAGGCGCTCCGCTCAGCCACTGCGTGGAGCTCGGAACGCGCTGCGGGACCTCGAGCCTCGCGTGCATGGGCGGCATCGAGGGACAGTTGGCCGGCGGCGGGGAGCTCAACTGACATGGCGGGGCGCGACACCGTTCGAATCGGCCTGGTTGGCTCCCAGTTCATCACTACGATCCACGCAGAAGCCTTGCGCATGGTGCCGCATGCCGAAGTGCTGGCGGTGATGTCGCCCACGGAAGGGCATGCGCGCGACTTCGCGTCGAAATACGGCATTGCACACCACTTCGAGGACCTGGATGCGATGCTCGCGATGGACGAAATCGACATCGTGGTCGTCGGCGCACCCAACTTCGCGCACTGCGAGATCACCGTCAAGGCGGCCAGGGCCGGCAAGCACGTCGTCGTAGAAAAGCCGCTGTGCCTCAATCTGGCGGAGGCGGATCGCATGATCGCGGCGTGCGCAGACGCCGGCGTCAAGCTGATGTACGCGGAGGAGCTGTGCTTCACGCCCAAATACGTCAGGCTGAAGCAACTGCTGGATGACGGTGTGCTGGGCGATCCAGTCCTGTTCAAACAGTCCGAGAAGCACGACGGTCCGCATGCCGCGCATTTCTGGGACGTCGACCGCTCGGGCGGCGGCGTCACGATGGACATGGGCTGTCACGCCATCCAGTTCTTCCGTTGGCTGAATGCCAACAACCCCGTGAAGAGCGTGTATGCGCAGATGAACACCAGCGTCCACGCCTCCAGGACGCGCGGCGAGGACAACGCGATCATCATCCTCGAGTTCGAGAACGGCGTCGTCGCCTTGGCCGAGGAAAGCTGGACCAAGCGCGGCGGCATGGACGACCGTGCCGAGATCCACGGCTCGGAAGGGGTGGCCTATGCTGACTTGCTGCACGGCAATGCCATCCCGACCTACACCACGAAGGGCGTGGGCTACGCGGTGGAGAAGGCCGGAAGTACGATCGGCTGGAGTTTCGTGATGTACGAGGAGATCTGGAACTACGGCTTTCCGCAGGAATTCCAGCATTTCGTCGATTGCGTCCGGCACAACCGGCAACCACTGGTGACGGGAGCAGACGGCAAGGCGGTCCTCGAGATCCTGTTCGCGGCGTATGAATCCGCAGGCTCTGGCCGCAAGATACTGCTGCCGTCCCCGACAGGAGCGGACAAGCCCTACGATCTGTGGAAGAAGCCATAGGTGCCGCGGGCACACGAACGCTCGCATGGTCGGGGTCCATCATTGCCGGAATTATCAGGAGATGAGCAGCGAAGCCGCTGCCTGCGTCATTGCGGCGGCGACGGCAAAGAGTGATTCGTTACTATGCGTTGCCGCCGGCAACTCACCGGCGGGGCTGTATCAGGAGCTGATTCGGGAAGCCGGGAGGAAGCCGGATCTCTTCCGGCGCCTGCGGATCGTGAAGCTCGACGAGTGGCTGGGAGTGCCGGCGAGCGATCCCGCAACTTGCGAGCATTTCCTAAGGAGCCGGCTTCTCGACCCGCTCGCGATCCCGGCGGAGCGCTACATCTCTTTCGATCCGGAAACGGCGGATCCGCTGCAGGAATGCGCTAGGGTATGCGGCGAGCTGGAGCGCCAGGGCCCGATCGATCTGTGCATACTCGGGCTCGGGAGGAATGGCCATGTAGGTTTGAACGAACCGGGCCCCTCCCTGCAGCCCCATTGCCACGTCGCGAAGCTGTCCGAGTCAACGCTGCGGCACGCGATGATACAGTCCAGCGAGGCCAGGCCCGGATTCGGGCTGACGCTCGGGATCGGAGATATCCTGCATGCCCGGAAGATCGTGCTGCTGGTCACCGGCGAGGGGAAAGAGCGGGTCATCGCACGGTTTTTGGACGGCACCGTGACCACGGACCTGCCCGCCACCTTCCTGTGGCTGCACCACGACCTGGAACTCTTCCTGGATGACAGCTGCGGCAATGGCCGCTGACAAGGAGAATCATCTGACGGCAGGCCCATATCAGCGCAGACAGGTGCTGCAAGGGCTCCTGGCAGCCGCTGGGCCCTGGGGCGCAATCTCCTGTACGGCGGAGAAAAAGGGGCCATTGCAGGTCGGTGGCTTGCCGGTGACCTGCAACCTCACGCTTCCGGTGGCCTGTGTGGCGAAGGCCGCGAGCAACCGGATGGCTCCAGCCGGCAGTCCGCAATTTGAATACGAGTTCAGCAAGTACAGCGGCTGGCCCGAGATCAAGGAATCGCTAATGGCCGGAAGAATCCAGGCGGGCTACATGCTGGCGCCGCTCGTGATGGATCTGGCCGACAGGCGGATCCCGGTCAAGATCGTCTCCCTCGGCCATCGATCGGGCGCCGTGATCATGGTGCGAACCGATTCTCCTTACCAGCATTTCAGACAGCTGGCAGGCAAGCGAATCGCCATTCCGAGCCGCTTTGCGGTCGATTTTCTGTTCCTGAGAAAGATGCTCGCGCGGGAAGGGATGACACCCGCCGAAATTCAGGTCGTGGAAATGCCACCCCCCGACATGCCCGCTGCCCTCTACGCGAACGCGGTGGACGCTTACTGCACGGGGGAGCCTTTCGGCGCGGCAGCGCAGCGCGCAGGCTACGCGAGACCTCTGCGCATGACTCGTGACGAATGGCGCAATTACATCTGCTGTGTCCTGACAGTGCGCGAGGAGCTCATCAAGGAGAATCGGGCGCTGGTGCAGGATCTCGTCAACCAGGTACTGGGCGCCGGCGTATGGCTGGACGCACAACAGGCAAATCGCGACAAGGCCGTCGCCATCGCCGCCGGTCGCAGTTTCTTCAATCAGGACCCGAATATCCTGCGGTTCGTCATGGAGAACCCGACGGACCGGGTGACCTACGGCGATTTACGCATGATCCGGTCGGAGTTCGAGGAATTGATGGAGCTGTCGCTCGCGGCTGCCACCATCAAACGCCGCATCCCGTATGAAACGTACGTGGACGACAGCTTTGCGCGCAGCTCCAGGCCGGCTGTCATTGCGCTGTAAGAGAAGAGGGCGATTCATGCACCCGGTACTGCGGCTCCTTCTCCCGCTCCTCTTCACGGCCGCGGCGGGTGCGACCGACCAATCCCTCATAGCGGGTGTTTTCAGCCCACCCAGACAGGCGCCTGATTTCTCCCTCAGCGGATCGAATGGCTCGGAATTGAAACTGCAGAGCTATCGCGGAAGAGTGGTCGTGCTCGCGTTCGGTTTCACGTCCTGCCCCGATGTCTGCCCGATCACGCTTGCGACATTGGCGCAAGCGCGGAAGAAGCTGGGCGCCGATGGCAATGAGCTGCAAGTCGTGTACATCACCGTCGATCCTGAACGCGATGATGCCGAGCGCATGCGAATCTACCTCGCTGCCTTTGACCCGACATTCGTCGGCGGCACGGGCACGGCCGGGCGGCTCGATGCTGTGCGCAAGGAATACGGGATCGCTGCCACCCGGCGCGCCGCAGGCACCGGCTATCTGTATGCGCATTCGTCGTTCACCTACCTGATCGATCGCGAGGGCAAGCTGCATGCGCTGATGCCGTATGGGCACTCAGCCGATGACTACGTACACGACCTCAGGATCCTGATGGCGAAGTAGTCGTGAATGCGCTGCGGCGGCATGGGTTCCTGTGTGCGATCGCCATCTTCGTCATTGGCGCGACGGCATGGGCGGGGTTCGCTCCGATCAAGCCGCCGCCGAGAGAGGCGCTGTTCGAGATTCCGCAGGGCACCTGGGCACGGCGGATGTCGGGGTCCAGGATCGAGATCCTGCCTGCGGAAATTCGCTTGACGCTCGGTCTCAGGGACATTCTCGTACTGCGAAATCTGGATGACGTGCCGCAGATATTCGGGCCAACCTTGCTGATGCCGGGTCAAAGCCTGCGGTTACCGTTCGCGGTGGCCTCCAGCTACACCTTTGTCTGCACGGCGCACCTGAGCGGACAGATGACCATTGTCGTGGACCCCTGGCCCGCGTCGCCACGGGCCCGGATTCGATGGCGCGTGCATGAACTGCTGACTGCGAAAACATAGCGACGAAGCAAGGAATCGCAATGGAGAAGCTCAAGAAGCTTTTGCCGTCGCTGACGGTGATGGCGCTGCTGATCGGTGCGTGGTGGCTGGTGGTCGTAGAGGCGCAAAGCGTAATTTTTCCGACGCCATGGCAGGTCGTGATCGGCACCGGTGAGCTGGTACAGAACGGCGTGCTGTGGGAGCACATCGGCGCATCCCTGTTCCGGGTGGGCAGCGGATTTTTGCTCGCGGTCGCCTTTGCCGTTCCGCTGGGGCTGTGGATGGGATGGGTCCGCGGCGCATTCACGACGTTGAACCCGATCTTCCAGATGCTGCGCCCGATATCCCCCATCGCCTGGATCCCCATCGCCATTCTCTGGTTCGGTGTCGGCAATGCCTCGCCGATTTTCCTGATTTTCATCTCGTCGGTTTTTCCGATGGTCGTACAGACCACGTCCGGGGTGCACACGATCGAGCGGCGCTACCTGCGCGCCGCCGGGAATTTCGGCGTTTCGCGTGCCACGTTGTTTCGCCGGGTGGTCATCCCCGCTGCACTGCCCCAGATCATCGTGGGGATGCGGATCGGCCTCGGCGTCGCCTGGCTCGTCGTCGTCGCGGCCGAGATGATCGCCCTGAGGTCCGGGCTGGGTTATCTGATCATCGATTCGCGCAATGCCGGCAACCGCTATGATCTGGTGATCGCCGCCATGATCATCATCGGGCTGATCGGGCTGCTGCTCGACGGCCTGATGCGGCTGCTGGAAGGTCTGAAGGCGGTGCAGTGGCGCTATGCCCGCTAAGATCGTCGTCCAGGACATCAAAAAGACCTTCAGCTCGGACAAGGGTCCGCTGCCCGTTCTGGAGCGGGTCAGCTTCAACGTAGGCGACGGGGAACTGGTCGCCGTTGTCGGCCCCTCCGGCTGCGGCAAGACGACGCTGCTCAATATCATGGCGGGATTCGATCGCCCGGATCAGGGACTCGTCACGATCGATGGCGCGGAAAAACTCGAGCCGAGCTCGCAGGGCATCCTCATCTCCCAGCATGGCTCGGTGTTTCCCTGGCTCACGGTTCAGCAGAACCTGATGTTCGGGCTCAACGGCCGCGCGCACAGCGACCGCGAGACGCTCGCCGATCACTATGCGGCCTTGGTCGGATTGAAGGGATTCGAGACGAGCTACCCGCACGAACTGTCGGGCGGAATGCTGAAAAGAACGGAGCTCGCGCGGGCGCTCGTCGTGAAACCCGAGATCCTCTATATGGATGAGCCGTTCTCCGCCCTCGACGCGCTGTTGAGCCTGCGCATGCGCAGCGAGCTGCTCAGAATCCTGTCGGAAGAACGCCATACGGTCGTGCTCGTGACCCATGACGTCGAGGAGGCCATTCATCTCGCTGACCGGATCATCGTGCTGTCGTCTCGTCCGGCGACCCTGCGTGCCGTTTTTGACGTGCCGTTCCCTCACCCGCGCAGGCTTTCGAGCCCCGCTGTACAGGAACTCAAAGTGGCGATTCTTCGCGAACTCGGGGTCGATAGCGACTCGGCGTAGGCGGCAAACCGTGTCGATTCGATGGGCGGACAATGACCGTTGGCCGATCCGGCTAATGGAAAAGCGCCGCGCCGGCGAGCGGCTGCAACTCGTCGTCTTCGGCGGCCCAACCGACGCTGAGCGCAGCCCCGCCTTCCGACTGATAGTACCGCAGGCTGATCTTGTGAAGTCCGCGACGCAGGGGAATGTGGCCGGTGACCGACTGGGGGCCGTGGTTGCCATCATTGTCGACCACAACCTCATCATCGATTCTCAGGACAGATCCATCGTCCGACTCGATGGCAAACCGGTAGAAGCCGTCCGCCTCCACCTCGACGTAGCCTCCGAACCGCACTCCGTACTTCATTGTCCGGCCGAATTGCCCGAGGTCGAGCGAGCTGGAAATTCCAGTCGACACCGGAATGCCGCGCTCGATGTCGTGCACCGTGGTGAATGTCCCCTCGAACAGTGCGAACGACAGTCCGGGTTGCGGAACGACGCCTGAGATCGCGTCCAGATAAGGCCGGCGCAGGAAAGTCGCGCCATAGACGACGCTACGCCGGCCAACTGGCGCGGTGACAAGGACGTTCAACGTCGTCTTTTGATCCGACGGCAGCGGAATCTGCAACGGCGTCTCATAGCGTGGAGAGGCATCCGTCGGATCGCTCCCGTCTAGCGTGTAATGGATGCTGCTCCCCGCGACCAACGAGCGAAGTTCGACGACGGCGTGATCCTCCGTCGTCGTGTAGAAATCCTCGAGACCCAGGGGCTCCGGGATCCGGTATTGCACGGCCTGCTTGTCGAGCCGCCCGAGCTGATAGGGCAGCCGCCGCATGAAATCCTCGTAGTCCTTGCCGGATGCCGGCGACCACACCGATTCGGAGAATGCCAGCAAGCGCGGATACAACATGTACTCGGCGTAATCTGGAACCGCGATGTACTCGGTCCAGAGATTCGCCTGCGCGCCCAGAATGTGGCTCGCTTCGTCCGCACTCAATCCCATTGGAACCGGTTCGTAGCCGTACGCCTTGGCGAGCGGTATGTAGCCGCCGATATTGACAGGCTCGCGCTTGCGATCGCCCTGGCTGTAGTCGAAGTAGCAGTAGTCTGTCGGCGACATGATCGCGGAATGATTCATCCGCACGGCCTCGATGCCGCCGCCCTCTCCCCGCCAAGACATTACTATCGCATTCGGGGCGAGACCGCCTTGCAGGATCTCGTCCCAGCCGATCATGCGTCGATTCTTCGACGTCAGGAAGCGCTCGATCCGTCGAATGAAGTAGCTCTGCAGCTCGTCCTCGTCTTTCAATCCTTCCCGCTGCAGGATGGCCTGCGCCTCGGGACTCTGCCGCCAGCCTTCCTTCTCGACCTCGTCACCGCCGATGTGGACGTACGGGCCCGGGAACAATTCGACGACTTCGCCTAACACGTCCTCGAGAAATGCGAACGTTTGGTCCTTGGGACAAAACGCGACGGCGCTCTCGACCGGCGCGCAGCCGAGCTCCGGGTACGCGGCGAGCGCCGCGCCCGAGTGCCCCGGCATCTCGATTTCGGGGACGATCGTGATGAATCGTGCCTGCGCGTATGCAATGACGTCCTTGATCTGCTCCTGCGTGTAGTACGCGACATACGCAGGGTCATCCGGGTTCAACGACTTCCCTTGCGTCAGCTTCGGATAGCGCTTGATCTCGATGCGCCAGCCTTGATCGTCCGTGAGGTGCCAGTGGAACCGGTTGATTTTGTTTTGCGCGGCGAGATCGAGCAGCTTTTTGACGAACTCGACCGTATAGAAGTGTCGACCGACGTCGAGCAGCAGTCCGCGATACCCGAAGCGCGGCTGGTCGGCAATCTCGAGAGCAGGCAGCTCGATCGTCGGCTTGAGCTCCAGCGGCAATAGTTGAGTCAGCGTCTGCATGCCGTAAAACAACCCGGCAGGCCGGCCCGTCACGCGAATGCTTTGGGGCTCGATTCGCAGATGGTAACCTTCCTCCGGCAATGCGCGACTGCCGCTCTGACTGAATGAAATGTAATTCCGCCCACCAGCCCGCGTGACACTCGTCTTGAGATGCAGGCCATGCTGCTCGAGCAGATAATCGTTGAAAAGGCCGGCGATGCGGCGCGACTCTTCGTCGACCGCCACAATTCGGGTTTCGGGGTTGAGCACAAACCTGCCGGCCAGCAATTTCAGCGACACCGGCCGCGGCACGATGTTGATGTCCGGCGGCGTCGATTGCGCAACGGCAACGGTCGCGGCACCGAGCAGGATCAGTAGCCCGAGGATCGATCGGGCTTTGCTCATGGCTTGCGCTCGCTCGCTCGCGTTTCGAAAGCAATGCGCTGCAGCGCGAGCGCGGTGGCGGGTGAAATCCCCAGTTGCGCCGCCGCTTGTTCCTTGCCTCCCAGGCTGCGCGGATCGTGGCCGGTGACGCTGCCGAAGATCACGAGCGCCTCGAGATAGTAGCCGTACACGCTCGCATGGTAGCCGTCTGCGGCCCAGAGATTGATCTGATCGGGGCCGACGCGCTGATAGGGATTCGGCGCAGCGACTCCTTCGGCGATGGCGCGGTTCCAGGCCTGGCCCACCGGTATCACGGCGCGGAT
>Ga0075420_100006205_pt1 | contig 10551 bp, 7 predicted proteins | sample SoiMetdeltSBSDD4_FD_75296 | JGI IMG/M metagenome (GOLD analysis project Ga0075420, IMG submission 75296) | Bulk soil microbial communities from a Populus tree surrounding site in Tennessee, USA - Soil MetaG P. deltoides SBSDD4 | ecosystem: Environmental > Terrestrial > Soil > Tree plantation...
TCCGTCCGGCTGCGTCGTCAGGCAGCGGAATCGTCGCACCGGGGAAGTTCGTCGGTGCCGTGATCCAGTAGGCAGTGAAGTCGGCCGCGGTCACGGCCCGGTTGTCGGTCACGCCGAAATTGCCCGCCCAACGGCGGAAGTACCCGACGTCGATGGCAACACGCGGAACCACTTCGCGCTGGACACCAACCGAGAAGGTCTGGTTCCAGGGCCGGTTGCCCCATCCCAGATACGTATCCGGATCGCGCGCCGTGCTCGGCGTGCTCAGGCCGAAGTTCCGGTTGGGATTCGCGCCACAGAAGTCACCGCCGGTCGCCCGGTTGTCCTGGGCGTTAACGTTGGTCAGGTCGCAGTCGACCTGGAAGTTCCGGTTGCCATCGGTCCACGTGCGGGTTGCCTCGAGTGACAGATTGCCCACCGGGTTGCCCGTGCTGGCGGCGAGGCCCTCGACGTACTTGCCCCAGTGCACCTTGAGAGCAGTCTTCCCGTCGCCGAACAGATCGTAGGTGAGTCCCACCCTCGGCGTAAGGTCCTTCAAACCGTAGAAGTCTGTCTCGGGAAAAGTGACGTCGCGATTTGGCACAAATGCCCCCGGGCCGAGGTGCTGCACCGGGAAGCTGTTCTTGAAGTAGTCGAACCGCAGGCCCCCATTGATCGTGAGGCGATTCAACGTCCACGTGTCCTGAGCGTAGATGCCCATCTCGGCGTCGAGGCGGTTGACGGTTTCGATCGGCAGCGCCCACTGTCGCACGCGATCCGGTATGCCGTTGACGAAGTAGTAGTCAACGCCGGCCGGCACGTTGCGCTGCTGGTTGGTGATGGTGCCCCATTCCTGCTGGACACCGAACTTCATCTGATGCCCGCCCATGACGTACGACAGCGATCCATGGAACTGTTGAACGTGCGGGGCGGTGTTCCAGCCGAAAGACACCGCTTGATTGCCGCCGTGCCCCTTGCCGCGATAATGCTGCGGCTGGACGAACGCTCCGCCTTGCTCGTGAACGGTGATGAGTGTCGCGTACGGACCGTCGGGCGGCAGATAGTCTTCGAAGCCTTCACCATGATCGGCCCACTTGAAGTCGAGCAGGAGCTTGTTCGTCAACGGCGAGGTCCAACCGGCAGTCGTGAAGCGGTTCAAGTGAAACCGGTAATCGGTGAACGCCTCCGGCGAGGTCTCCGCGCGCGCATCGATCCAGTGCCTCGACTGCGGCTCGTGCGAGAAGAAGAACTTGTTCCTCGGCGTGGCCTGGAGCGTCAATCGGACGCTGCCACCCTTTTGCGTCGTGTCGAACTTGCCGCGCACGCTGTCGTTCGGTGCCCACAGCCACGCGCTTTCCGAACCTTCGTTGGCATTACCAACCGAGCCCGGGATGTAGAACTGGTTCGTCTGCCAGCGCAGGGAACCATAGAACCACAGCCGATCTCTGAGAATCGGGCCGCCTCCGGAAGGGTTGACGTCGTACAGCAATGCCAGCCCCGCTGGCGATCTCAGTCCCTGTGCCGCGAGTTCGTCGGTGTAGTTGTCCGACTGAAAGTCGCTGTTTGCACCGGTCGCGAACACCGACGCGCTGAACTTGTTGCCGCCCTCCTTCGGAATCATGTTGAAGCTCACACCGCTGCCGACAGCGGCCGCACCCTGGGCCGCGTAGTCGATGGTCCATTCCGCTGCGGTTCCGGTGTCGGCGATGAAGTTGGTTGCCCATGCCGACGACAGGAGGTTGCGCGAGGTCAGGCCGTTCATCATCACCCGCGTGTCCATGAACGTGCCGCCGTGAATGGAGAGGGCAGCGATCTGCAGATTGTTCGTGCCTCCGACATCCTGGAAGCCCGACCGTCCGAACTGGATGCCCGTGAGACCAGGAATGAGCGCCGCCAGATCGTAGTGACTCCGGCCGGCCGGAATGGCGTCGATTACCTCATTGCTGATCACGTGCTGCCGACTGGTGTTCTGGATGTCGACGACGGGCGAGTCGGCCGCGACGGTGATCGTTTCCTGCACCGCGCCCACACCCATCTCGGCGTTGATCGTTGCGGTGAACGAGCCGACGAGCTCGATTCCCTCTCGCACGACCGTGTTGAACCCGGTCAACGTGAACGTGGCTTTGTAGAGACCTGGTCGCAGATCGACGATGCGGTATTGCCCGGTGTCATCGGAGACGGTGACACGGGCTTTCTCGATCAGAGCGGGGCTCGAGACCTCCACCGTCACACCGGGCAAGACTGCTCCCGATGCATCTTTCACCACGCCTGTAATGGAGCCCTGCGCGTACGCCGTGAGCGGCGCCAGTGCAGCGAGAACCAGGAGTCCCAGCCTTCGAACACCCAGCATGGATAGCCTCCCCGTTTTGGAAGTGCGTTACTGTGGGACCTTGGGAGTCACGTGCCGTGACGTGGACCACAAACGGTGATGTGCTACGCTGCGATGCGCGGAACGTACCACACGCACTTCTTGCTGGCACTACCCCATTCGGGGTAGCGGTGGACAGAGTGGACGTCAGCCCAAGCCGCGAGTTCGATATTTTCGCTGTGCTCTAACTGCACGGCTCAGCCGCATGGCGCTCACTAGCGATCGCATAGATATGAGTCGCTGGCGCTGACGGTGCCCGAGTCCCGAGCCCCGAGTCCCGAGAAACGCACTGAGCTCGCGTTGCAAGGCGCCCGGCAGTAATATAGGACTGAAATAGTCGGTATTACGGCCGGGGCTGTTCATGAGCACGTCAACGCAGACCATCGAACAACTGACAGCTCGCGAATACAAATACGGCTTCGTCGCTGACGTCGAGCAGGATGCCGTGCCGCGAGGTCTCAACGAGGAGATCGTGCGGCTCATTTCGTTGCGTTGGGACTCAGACCGAGCGTAGTCAGCAGCGTTGGCGAGTCAGCTGCCACTGCGTCAACCGGAATCTGGTTACTCTCGAACTGCTGGAGATAGGTTGCAGTTACCCGATTCCGACGACCTAACGGGTAACTGAGACTGCCACTGCCCCCGAGCGACAGCGCCGAATAGACCGGCTCGTCGAAGTCCCAAGCGTAGGCGGCCAATTGCAGCGACAGTTTCGATGCGAGTCAGGACGGGATGCTCTCCGCGTTGAGAATCGGTGCAGCCCGTGAGACGACGCCGGCGCCGGGCGCGCGAGTCGAGTCGTTGAGTCCGCGATCCGGCTATCGCGCTGCCATTCGAGTGGAACACGCAGGCGGATGGCTGCCCGGGTCGTTCAGCTACGACAACGTGTTCACGACCGGGAGTTATTACCAACCGGTTGGCGCAGTCGTGTTGGCGGGGCGACTGCAGTTTGGATCGATTGTCTCGGAGCGCGTGATCGACCTGCCGTTCTCGAAACGCTACTTCCTGGGCGGAGCCGACAGCCTCCGAGGCTGGGGGCGATTCGAGGTCAGTCCGCTGTCGATCAATGGGCAACCGATCGGTGGACGCGCGGTCGCTCTCTTCAACGGTGAAGTTCGATTTCCGATCGCAGGGCCGTTATCAGGTGTCGTATTCGTCGATGCCGGCAACGTCTGGGCAGAGAGCTAGGCGGCGCACCTCGGCGATCTGCGCTCGGACACCGGCACCGGGGTTCGGGTCAATTCTCCGTTCGGACTGTTTCGTCTCGATGCCGGCTATCAGCTGACGCCAATCGATGGCCTGCGTGTTGATGGCGAACGCGCGGATCGTCGTTGGCGCATCCACGTCAGCCTCGGCCACATCTTTTGAGAGCGCCGATGTTCTATGATGCGCGCATCATGAGACGCACGCGCACTGCGATGGCAGCGGCCGCGATCCTGGTGGGACTATTCCATGTGAGAGCGGCCGCGCAGGAGCCGATTGACCAGGCGATGATCGCCAGGATCAAAGCCGAGGGGATGGACCGATCGGACGTAGGGAAACTCTTTCACACCCTGGCCGACGAACTGGGGCCGCGCCTGTCGGGATCGCCTGCCTACATCGCGGCCGCTCGCTGGGCGCAAGACCGCTTCCGCGAATGGGGCCTGGCAAACCCTCGGCAGGAAGCGTTCGAATTTGGGCGCGGATGGTCGCTCGAAAAGCTCACCGTCGAGATGATCGCGCCACGCTACATGCCCCTCACGGGATACGCCGAGGCGTGGTCGCCGGCCACGGCTGGAATCGTCACCGGCACGCCGATCTACGTCGGCGACAGTAGCGCGGATGCGATCGACCGTTTGAGTGACCGCCTGCGTGGCGCAATCGTCCTGGCGCACCGGCCGCAAGCGGAGTTCCTGAGCGCGGACCGGGTGCAACCATCTGACGGCAGCGGACCAGTGCAGACCGGTAATCCGCCTTTCCCCGGTCCCTCGAACGCGACGCCGACGCCGAAGTTGCTCGCGCTCCTTCAGGCGCACCGCGCGGCGGTCGTGCTCAAGCCGGCAGCTACGGAGCACGGAACCGTGCGCGTTCAGGGCAGCCGTGACACGTCTGACAGCGCCGTGCCGACGGTGGTCCTTGCGGCGGAGCAATACAACATGCTCGTTCGCCTGGCGCAAGCCGGCACACGGATCGATCTTCGTATTCAAGTCGGCACCCGTTTTCACGATGACGTCAACACCTACAACGTGCTGGCGGAGATCCCGGGTACGGATCCGAAGTTGCGAAACGAAGTGGTGCTGGTCGGGGCCCACCTCGATTCGTGGCACACGGCCACAGGCGCCACCGACAACGCCGATGGCGCGGCCAGCGCGATGGAGGCGATGCGCATCCTGACCGCGCTGGGCGCCCGGCCTCGCCGGACGATCCGTGTGGCGCTGTGGGGAGGAGAGGAGCAGGGGCTGCTCGGGGCTCGGGCCTACGTCAAGCAGCATCTCGCGAGCGCAGCCGAGCGGTCCGCGATTGCCGTCTACCTGAACGACGATCCGGGAACCGGGGCGACCTACGGGTTCTACATGCAGAAGAACGACGCGGCAAAGCGGATCTTCGACGCCTGGCTCGAATCGTTGCGCGATCTCGGGGTGAAGCGCAACGTGATCGAGGATATCGGCAGCACCGATCACGTGCCGTTCGACGAGGCCGGTATTCCTGCCTTTACCGTGATCAAAGACTTCCGCAACTACGACGTTCGCACACGCCACACGAACGCCGACTTTGCGGACGCGGTCAAGGTCGACGACCTCAAGCAGTCGGCCGTCGTGCTTGCGGTGGTCGCGTGGCATGCCGCGATGCGAGACGAACAGATCCCGCGCCGGAGGCCGTGATGAGGACGACGATCATTTTCGTTTGGCTGTTGATCTGGAGCGCCGCCGCCACCGCTGAAACCCATCGATTCGTGCCGACGACGTACCACAACACGTTTTCGTTCGCCCATGTGCCCGCGCTCCGGATCAAGCCCGGCGACCGCGTAATCACCGTGACCATCGACGCCGCCGGCCTGGACGCCAACGATCGTCCGGTCGCATCGGGACCAAATCCGCAAACGGGCCCCTTTTACGTCGAGGGCGCAGAGCCTGGCGACACGCTCGTCGTCACTTTGAACCGCATCGAGCCAAATCGCGGCACGGCCCGATCGAATACGTTGCTGGCGCCTTATACCGTGGATCCGGCGTTCCTCAGGTTGAACGCGGAGCGCCAGGTCAGACAGGAAACGTGGACCATCGACAAAGCGAAAGGCGTTGCCCGCACATCGTCTACCGACCTTCGACCGGGCGGACTCGAGTTCCCTCTCATCCCCATGCTCGGTTGCATTGGCACCGCTCCGCGAAACAAAGAAGCCGTGTCCACGGGGACGCCCGGAAGCTTTGGCGGGAACATGGATTACGCCGGCATGGTGGCCGGTGTGAAGGTGATGCTGCCGGTCTACGAGCCAGGGGCGCTCCTGTTCATTGGCGACGGCCATGCCCGGCAGGGACACGCGGAGGTTGTGGGCACCGGGCTCGAGATATCAATGGAGGTGGAATTCACCGTCGACCTGGTCAAGGGCAAGACGATCGGCTGGCCGCGGCTCGAAAACGACGAGTACATCTCAGTGCTGGGCAGCGAACGTCCGCTTCTTCAGGCCTTCCAACACGCGACCACGGAGCTCCTGCGCTGGCTGATGAGCGACTACGGATTCGACGAGAGAACCGCGTCCATGTTGATGGGACAAGCGGTCGAATACGAGATCGCCAACGTCGTCGATCCGCACTTCACGGTCGTTGCAAAGCTCAGGAAGACGCATCTCCAGCGCCGCTAGGTTTGCCCTCAATGGCAAGAGTGTTGATGATCGTCATGCTGGCGCTCGCCGCACTTCCTCTCGGGGCGGTGCAACGAACCGGTCAAACACAACCGGATCGCGACACAACCTTCGCTCCGGAGGAGGCGACGATATCCGGCATTCATGCTGCTCTGGCCGCGGGACGCACGACGTGTGAGCAGGTGGTGCAAGCGTATCTCCACAGGATCGACGCATACGACGATCGTGGCCCCGCCCTGAATGCCCTCATCACGATCAATCCCAATGCCCTGAAGACGGCGGCGGAGCAGGACCGGATCCAGGCCGCGAGTCGCTCAACCATGCGGCCGCTGCACTGCATTCCCGTCATCCTGAAGGACAACTACGACACGGCCGACATGCCAACGACGGGCGGGTCCGTGGCGCTCGCCACGTCCGTTCCGCTGCGAGACGCGTTTGTCGTGAAGAAACTGCGCGACGCAGGAGCCATCATCCTCGCGAAAGCCAACCTGACGGAATTGGCGCGAGGCGGCACCACTGTGAGCAGCCTGGGTGGCCAGACCCGCAACCCGTACGATCTGTCACGCACTCCTGGCGGATCCAGCGGTGGTACGGGAGCGGCGATTGCCGCCAGCTTTGCCGTCACGGGTACTGGCAGCGACACCGGGCAGTCGGTCCGGTCTCCCGCGTCGGCACAGAGCCTCGTCGGCTTGCGTCCCACGCGTGGCCTCATCAGCCGATCGGGAATCATTCCGATCAGCACAACGCAAGACGAAGCCGGACCCATTACCCGCACGGTTGCCGATGCGGCTCGGATGCTCGACGTGATGGCGGGCTATGACCCCGACGATCCGGTCACGGCCTTTGGCGCGAGTCGGATTCCGTCCACCTACACGGCTTCCCTGAACTCAAATGCTTTGAAGGGTGCTCGAATTGGCGTGCTGACGGAGTTCTTCGGCCGCGACCCCGTGCATCAGGACGTCAATGCCGTCATGGAAGACGCGCTCGCGAAAATGGCGGAGGCCGGCGCCACAATCATTCACATCACCATTCCGGCGCTCGACGCGCTGACTCGAAATATTCAAGTCGCCGACTTCGAGGCGAAGAACGCCTTCAACAAATACCTCGCCGCTCTCGGACCGCGCGCTCCGGTCAAAACCTTTGACGAGTTCGTGGCCCGCGGGGAATTTCACAGCTCGCTGAAGGCAGGTCTCGAAACGGAGGGGCGCGTTGTCGACGGTCTCAACGACCCGGAATACAAGAACCGTCTGCGGCGCAGAGATGATTTACGCCAGGCCGTCATGAACGTCATGGCAGCAAGACAGCTCGACGCCATTCTCTATCCACATCAGCGGCGTCTCGTTGCGAGGATCGGCGAGGAACAACTCGAACGTAATGGAGTGCTCTCGAACAGCACCGGGTTCCCTGCGATCACGTTTCCCGGCGGTTTCTCTAAACCCACTGAATCCGCGCCAGTCGGGGTGCCGGTGGGTATCGAGTTGTTGGGACCCGAGTGGAGCGAGCCGGCGCTCATTTCACTCGCGTTCGCCTTCGAGCAAGTGGCGAACAGCCGCCGGCCTCCTCCGAGCGTACCGCCACTCAGCCGCTGATCTTGATTCCTTCCCGCGCGAGGCCGGCTCTTGCATTGAGTTATCGCCGGTGGGGAACACAGCCGTTCGGCGACGCACTCCAGCGACTGTGATGCGACTACAATCGAAACCTCCCACCGCGAGACGCTGCCCTGTCAAAACGTATCGAAGGATGCAGAGGTAACGCGATGAAACATGCCATGCTTCTTCTTGTTGTTTTCACCGGAGCGAGTTGTGGAGATGACGACGCGCCGACGTCGCCATCCGGTTCGTCTGTGAGCTTCTTCGTGACGAGCACGACGAGCGGGACCGGTAACCTGGGTGGACTCGCCGGAGCCGACGCCACTTGTCAACGCCTCGCATCGGCTGTGGGGCAGGGCGCGCGTACATGGCGCGCGTATTTGAGCGTCGAGCGCGACCCGGGCAATGGGAACCAGCCGACTCACGCGAGGGATCGGATCGGCGGGGGTCCCTGGATCAACGCCAATGGCGCCACCCTCGCCAGCAGCGTGGCGGAACTGCACGCCCGAACCGGTGACGCCAGCGTGTTCGTCGACGAGCGCGGTCAGCGTATCAACGGGCAGTGGACCGGTTCACCGGCGCCGGTCGAACACGACATCCTCACGGGCTCGAACGCAGATGGCACGGTGGCGGCGGGGTTGACGTGCGCGGACTGGACGTCTGCGTCCGCAGAGGTGGCAGCGCAGGTCGGGCATTCTGACGGGATGGGGCCGAACCAGAGCACGGCCGGCGCACTGTCGTCGTGGAACTCGGCGCACGCCAACCAGAACTGCTCGAACACCGCGCCACGCGGCGGTGCCGGCCGCATCTACTGCTTCGCTCGCTAGTAGAGGCGTGCTGACAATGAAGGGGGGTCCTCAGACCCGCCCTTGATTTCGATCTGCTCGACGGCGGGCCTGTATTAGACATGACTCCGGCCACCCGCCGCTGCGTCGTCCGGAAATGCGGTCTACTCGTCGGGCGACCGGAAACGAATCGTGTGGCCGTCCGGGTATGTGATCGCTGACAGCAGGCCAATCGGGCTCTTGCCGTCCGCTGCCGGCACGCACGTGACGGTGATTTCATCGCCGGCCTTCAGGGCGTTCGGTCCGGTCTTGCCGATCCCGAGCCTCGCAAGCTGCTGGACGCTGCCGCCGAGGAACGACCACTCGACGATCGAGCCATCCTTGCCCTTGACCTCGACTTTCAACGACGAGTGTGGGTTGACAAGACGAAATGCCTTGAACGCTCCAGTGACCTTGGCTTCCTTGCCCAACGAATACATGCCCGCGAGGGAATGATGCGCCTGCAGTGAAGCACCCGCCAACAGCAACCCGCAGAGGACGACGCCGGTCGAAATCCACTTAGTCATAGGGTGTACCTCAAAAAAAAGCAAAGCTACAAGAACTGTCAATTTCCAATTTCCAACTCCCAACTCCCAAGCTGTTTCTTTTTGGGAATTGGGAACTGGGCGTTGGGAGTTAACGCCTTGGCACGTCAGTGCCGAATCTGCGTGGCGGCCGCTTCGGTCTCGAAGCTCGTCTCGCAGTTGCCTCGCTCTCGCAAGAGGCCCGCGTTGGGATTCGTGTTGCGCCGAACGACTCGTGTGGGCAACACCCACGGCTCGACCAGTACCTCGGGGTCTTCGACCGTGACGTCGTACAGGAGTGCATCGCCCTGACGCGTGAACCGCTCCACGACATGCATCTGATCGGAGTGGAAGAGACCGCCGCGCCCGAGCCATGTCGTATCGATGAAAGAGATGGAGTCGACCACGAGCGTGTCGCCCTCCCAGTGTGCCACGCTATTCCCCATATACGTGATGTCGAACTCCGCGTTGGGGTCGCGCTTACGCCCGTCGGTCGGAATGATGCGATATTCACCGTATCCACCGCCGGCATCGCCTCCAAGATAGATAAAGGTGACGTCGTTTTCCGACTGGTAGATGCGTCGCGGTGGGCCCTGCCGCGGGACTCCCAGTGGCTGGCAGGTCATGACCGGGTCGTATTTGTTCGTCCACATGTCGAGCTCGATGACTTTGTCCCAGTGCTCCGGCTTGTAGAGTGGACGATTGAGCTGCCCGAATCGCGACGGCGAGTAGAGCTCGAAATCTTCGGTCTGATTGACACTGCGGTTGCAGCCCTTCTCCTGCGTCGGGCCGCATCGACGCCCTCCGCCCGTCATGTAGTTCCCAATCCAGTCAGTATGAGCCCAGCTGCCCGTCAGGTCGGGATGCGCGCCCAACCGCGGCGTGGCCGCCGCCTTGTTTACGGCAACCTCCGGCTTCGCCCACACGGCCTTGGGAGTCTGCCAGGTTGGCTTGATCGCGGCCTGCACGCTTGCCGGCACCGGCGCAACCACATACACGTTGCCCGTCTCCGTCTCCTTCGTCGTCAGATCGCGGACGATGGCGCCGTTTCGACGCTCGACCATCTTGCCCGCGTAGAACACCTCGATCTTGTTCAGAGGGTTGTTCCAGTCTTTGTAGTCGCTGTAGGTGAATTCCGTGGTCGCCGATCCGTTGGTCACGACGACTTTCTCAGTCATATACTTCGCATCGAGCGTGGCTGCCCCGGTCGCTCCTGCAACACCCGGAATCGGGAACGTCACCACCGCCTTACCCGACTGCCATGACAGCGATGTCTCACGTACCTTGTCGACACCGTCGGCGAAAAGAGTGCCAGGGTTGGCGCCCAACAGCCAGTTGTCTATCGTTCCTGCCAACGCCGCCTTGGCCGCGCCCTGCGGGCTGGCCCAAATACGGATCAACCTCTCCTGCGCGACTGCCGGCATGGGCGCGGGTT
>Ga0075420_100006206_pt1 | contig 10550 bp, 8 predicted proteins | sample SoiMetdeltSBSDD4_FD_75296 | JGI IMG/M metagenome (GOLD analysis project Ga0075420, IMG submission 75296) | Bulk soil microbial communities from a Populus tree surrounding site in Tennessee, USA - Soil MetaG P. deltoides SBSDD4 | ecosystem: Environmental > Terrestrial > Soil > Tree plantation...
GTCGCCGGGGAGAAGCCGAGGACGGGGTCGGGTTCTTCTCCGGGCTCGACGTAGGTGCCGCAGAGCAGGCCGAGGTCGGCGAGCGGATCTCCCAGGGTCGCCATCTCCCAGTCGACCAGCGCCTCCAAGCGCACCGGCATTCCCTCGCGGTAGATCGCGTTGTCGAGCTTGGCGTCTCCGTGCACGACCGTGGTCTCTTCCGCGGTCGGGCGGTTGGCGGCAAGCCACTCCCCGACCTCGACGATCTCGGGCACGACCCGGGTCTGGTTGTGCTCCCACTGGCTGTTCCAGCGGCGCAGCTGGCGTTCGAGATATCCGCTCGGTCGGCCGATCTTCTCCAGGGCCGTGCCCTGCCAGGGCACGGCGTGCACCTCGGCGACCGCGGCGACGAACTCCCGCACCGCGCCGCGACGGCCCTCCGGGCTGTCGAGCAGCGGCGGCATGCTCTCGCGGATCACGACGCCGGGGACCAGCTCCATCAGGTAGAAGGGCGCGCCGATCGCGTCGTCCTCGGCGTGGGTGACGAGCGGCACCGGCGCGCGGACGCTGTGCTCGGCGAGCGCGGTGAGGATGTTGCTTTCGCGCACCACGTCGTGGGCCGTCGGGGGAATCGGCGGCCGGGGCGGGCGCCGGAGGACCATGCTGGCACCGTCCCGGGTGACCATGAAGGTCTCGTTGGAGTGGCCGGTGCCGAGGCGCTTGACGGTGATCTCCCCCTTGCCCGGAACGAACGGCTCGAGCCCCTCGAGGACGATCAACGGCGGCAGCTCGGCCCGCTCGGCCTCGGCCCACGTCCGCACCACGTCGTCGGTGCGCGCATCCTGATCGAGGGAGCTCATGGCTCCCTCCGAATCGTCTTTGGCGCCATCAGAAGAGATCCCACCAGTGCTCGCGCTTGCGCATCTCGCTCGCGGAGGCTTCCAAGATGGTTCGGCCCGAGCGCATCACATAGACCCGCTCGGCCTCGCGCAGCGCGTAGGCCACGTTCTGCTCGACGAGGATCACCGAGCGGCCTTCCTCGTTGGCCATCCGCCGCATCGCCGTGAGGATTTCCTGGGTGATCTTCGGCGAGACCCCGAGCGAGGGCTCGTCGAGCAGGAGCAGCTTCGGGTCCGACATCAGCGCGATCCCGATGCTGAGGATCCGCTGCTGGCCGCCGCTCAAGGTTCCGGCGAGCTGGGAGGCGCGCTCGTCGAGCAGAGGGAAGAGGTCGTGGACGAGCTTCCGCTGGTGCTCGCGCGTGTCCTTGCTCTTGACCCCGATTGCACCGAGGCGGAGATTGGCCGCGACGGAGAGGTCGGGGAAGACGAAGCGCTCGGCCGGCGTAAAGGAGAGTCCTCCTTCGGCGCGCTTGGTGTAGGACTGCGCCGCGAGGTTCTCTCCCGCGTAGCGCATGCTCCCGCCGAGCGGCTTCAGCAGCCCGAAGATCGTCTTCAGCGTCGTCGTCTTGCCGGCGCCGTTGTGGCCGAGGATCGCGATGATCTCGCCGCGGTTGACGGTGAGGTTGACGTCGAAGACCACCGCGGTGCGGCCATAGCCGGCCCGCAGGGACTCGATCTCGAGCAGGGTTGGGCTTTTCTCAGGGCTGGCCAAAGTAAGCCTCCACGAGGTTCTCCGCCTTGACCAGGTCCTCCATCGTGCCCTCGGCGACGATCTGGCCCCCGTCCATGAAATACACGTTGTCGGCGACCCGTTCGACCACGTGCAGGTTGTGCTCGACGATGCAGACCGTCATCCCGCTGTCGGCGAGGCGGCGGATGATCTCGACCATCTGGTCGACCCACTCCGCGTCGATCCCCGACGCCGGCTCGTCGAGCAGGAAGATCTCCGCGTCGGCAGCGAGGATCCGCGCCAGCGCCAGCAGTTTCTGCTCACCGAAGGGAAGCGAGCCGGCCAGCTGGTTCTCCTTGTCGGCGAGCCCGACGAAGCCGAGTTTCTCCCGTGCCCGCCTGATCGTCCGGCGCTGGTCTCGGACCACAGACCATGGCATCAGGAAGAGGTCGCGCAGGCTCTCGCCGCGCTGCTGCTGCACCGCCATGCGGACGTTGTCGAGCACCGTGAGGCTGGGGAAGATGCGAACGTCCTGGAAGGAGCGCACCATGCCGTGGCGGGCGACCCGGTCGATCGGCCAGCCGGTGATGTCCTCGCCGCGCAGCTCGACCGTACCCTCGTCGAGCGTGATCGCGCCGGTGAGCAGGTTGAAGACCGTCGTCTTGCCCGCGCCGTTGGGACCGATCAGCCCGGTGACCCGACCCCTGGGCAGCTCGAAGCTGAGCCCGTTGACCGCGTGGATGCCGCCGAAGGATTTGCGCACGTCGGAGACCTTGAGGATCGGCTCCCCGCCGTCGCCGGCGGGGGCCGTTCCGTTCCCCGGGGTCGACGCCGGCACCGGGGCCGGCGCCACGACCGGCTCCTCCACAGCACTGCGGCTGCGCAGCTTGCGAATCAGCGCCTGGATGCTGAGCCCTTCGGGCAGCAGGCCCTGCGGGCGCAGCATCAGAACCACGATCAGCAGGACGCCGAAAGCGATCAGCCGCCAGAGGGCCGAGGTTTCCGGCGAGAGGTTGATCACCTTTTCGAAGAAGGGCCCGGCGCCGATCACGACGGCGGCACCGAGGATCGACCCGACCAGGTTTCCGCGGCCGCCGACCACGACCATCGTCACGATCAGGATCGATTGGTTGAATTCGAACAGCCCGGGAGCGGTGACGCCGTTGTAGTAGGCGAGCAGGGCGCCGCCCAGCCCGGCGATCGCCGAAGTCAGGCCGAAGACGATGATCTTCTTCACCCAGACGTCCTTGCCCAGCGACTGCGTCGCCAGCTGATCGTCACGGATGCCGCGCAGGATGCGCCCGAACGGCGACTCCCCGATCCAGGTCAGCAGTCCGAGGATGACCACGTTGACGATGATCAGAGGTACGAGCCAGTCTTCGGGGCGCAGCAGTTCCTTGCCGAAGAAGCTGACCGTCGGCAGACCGGTGAGCCCGTAGAGGCCCCCGAGCGCGCCGATGCTGGTGATCACGATCAGCACGATCGTCTGCACCGAGAGGGTCAGCAGGATCATGTACTCGCCGCTCAGGAGCAGGGCCGGGAGGCTAACCACGATCCCGAGCAGGCCGGCGCCGAGGATCCCGATGGCGAAGGCGAGGGGGACCGAGACGCCGCTTTTCAGCGCCAGGTAGCCGGAGGCATAGCCGCCGATCGCCGCGAAGGCTGCGTGGGCGACCGAGACCTGGCCGGCGTAGCCGAGCAGCAGGTTCAGCGACATCGCCAGGGTGGCGAAGATCAGGATCTGGTTGCAGACGTCGATCCAGTACATGGGCTAGGCGCGGGTCTGGGCCGAACGTTCGAGCGTGCGGCGGTTGGCTTTGGACAGAGCGCCTGAGAGCTGCCTGATCCCCTGCGGGACCGAGCGAGCGGCGAGAATCGCGAACAGCAGACCGAAGACGACGAGGGCGCTGATGTTGTCGCTGACCCAGATCGTGCTCACGCTCTCCGCGAGCCCGATCGCGATCCCGACCAGCCCGACGACGATCGGTGGTCGGTGCGAGCCCGCGACGAAGGCGACGACGAAGGCGTAGAAGATCGGTTCGTTGCCCATGCTCGGGATCACGGCGAATTTCATTGCCGAGAAGATCGCCGCGACGCCGACGACCAGGGTCCCGATCGCGAACACCAGGTAGAAGATCCGGCGCACGCTGACGCCGACCGCCTGCGCCATCAGCGGGTTGCCGCGCACCGCGCGGATCTGCTCGCCCAGGACCGTGCGCGCGAGCAGCAGCGAGAGGCCGCCGAGCAGCACCAAGGTGACGATCACCAGGGTCAGGTCGAGCAGCGTGAAGGTGACGTTGCCGAGGTTGTAGGTGTGACTGGGGAAGCCTTCGAGGTTCCGCGTGTTGTTGCCCCAGACGACGCGCACCAGGTTTTCGGTGATGATCACGATCCCGAGCGAGGCGACGAAGACCGGCAGCAGCCCGCCGTCGCCGGCGCGCTTTGCGAGGGGGTTGTAGACGACGCCCTCGATCGCGAGGGCGAAGACCGTCGCCACCGCGAGGCCGACGATCACGGCGGGAATCAGCGGCAGGCCCCAGATCCCGGTGGCGACGGCCGCCAGGTAGGCGGTGACCATGTAGGTCGAGCCGACGGCGAAGTGAAAGCGCCCGGTGACGCCGAGGATCAACGCCAGGCCCGCGCCGAGCAGCCCGTAGGCGGCACCGGTGATGATCCCGGTGACCATCGCCTGGGCGAGTTCCCGGAAGGAATCGATCCCGAGTATCGCTGCGAAGATTTGTGAGCTCATGTCAAGGAGGTCCGTGGGGAGGCAGCGGCCGGACGGGCGAGGAGACGTACCCGCCCGACCGCAGCCGGCTTCAAGCGGCGGCTATTTCACCGTCTTGAATTCGGTGCCGCCGATGTTCCATTCGGCCAGCACTTCAGGGGGTTCGGTCGCCCGGACGAGCGCAACGGGGCGTACTTCGGGATCGTGGGTCTCTTTGTTGAAGACCAGTTTCCCGACCTCAGATCCACTGCCGCCGTACACACTCGGGAATTCCGGGTTTTCTTCGAGTGCTTTGTTCAGTTCTTCGCCGCTGTTGATGTCGCCGCCTTTTTCGGCGACCCGGGCTGCGAGAACCGCGTACACGACGCCAACTTCGTAGTAGTTGGGCTCGTAGAAGATGTTCGGCGTCTCACCAAACTTCTCTTCGTACTGCTTCATGAAGTATTCGGCGAACGCGCTGCTCGGTTCGTCGAAGTTGAAGAAGTCGTTCGCGTAGTCGAACTCGTCGTACGCGGACCCCGCGATTTCAGCAGCCGCGGGCGTGAACTCGGCACCGATCACCTGTGCCTCGAGGCCGGAGGTCACGTACTGTTTCATGAAGTACGCCGGATCGGCCCCGTATGAGGTGAGCCAGATGATGTCCGGGTCCATGGAGCGCAGATCGGAGATCACCGACGAGTAGTCGGTCTCGCCGATTTTCTGTTTGATCGTGCCGGTGTAGGTCATCCCGTTTCGCGACACCTCTTCCTTGAGGTGTTCTTCGATCGGGTCGATGTATTCGGCGCCGGCGTCCCAGATGACCATCGCCACCTTTTTGCGCTCGGGTTCGTTTTCTTTGAAGTACTGCAGGGCGGTCATGCCGTCGTCAGGCGTGTTTGCCCGCGCGCCCCAGAAATATTCCTGGCCCTTGAGACCGTTGCCGGTTCCGCCGCCCGGATCGAGCGAGAGCATTTTGTACTTCTGGATTTCCGGCAGGGTGGAGCCGAAGACCCCGTAGTAGGAGTTGACCGCGGTTCCGAAGCCGTTGATCCCGAGCTGGCGTGCGGCTGCCGCGCCGGCCTGGGGATCGCCCGACTTGTGGTCGATCACTTCGTAGTTGACGTCGAGGCCGAGCGCCGTTTCCATCTCCTCGGCGGCGAGCAGGATGCCGTTCTGCTCTTCGGTCGCGTACGCGGCGCCGGGTCCGCTCAGCGGCAGAATCGCCCCCAGCTTGAATTCCTGGCCTTCCAGCGCTTCCTTGGCTTTCTCGGAGATGCCGGTGAATTCGAGGAATTCTTTGGACGCGGCGCTCGAGGAACCGCCGCCTCCGCCGCCGGTGGTTTCTTCGGTGGCTGCGGTTTCACTCCCGCCGGTGCTGTCGTCGCTCCCCCCACACGCAGCGAGGACGATTCCGGCGATGAAAGCGGCGAACACCGCGAGCATCAGCAGGCGTCGGCTGCGACGGGGGGAAGTCCCTCCCGTGGTCGATTTCATGCTGTTTCTCTCCATTCCCATTTGTGCCTCGCGATCGCGAGACGGTTCGTTCCCAACATCAGGACGAATTCGGCCCATTGCCTAGGCCTTGCTCGCCTCACGGTCGCGCAGCTCTCGCCGCAGGACCTTGCCGCTCGCCGTTTTCGGCAGCTCGTCGACAAACTCGATCTGGCGCGGGTACTTGTAGGCGGCCAGGCGCTCCTTGCAGAAGGCGATCAGCTCCTGGTCGCTCAGCTCTGCGCCGGGCTTGAGGCTGACGAACGCCTTCACGGTTTCGCCGCGGTACTCGTCGGGCACGCCGATCACGGCGACCTCCTGGACCGCTTCGTGTCCGTAGACGACGTCCTCGACCTCGCGCGGCCAGACCTTGTAGCCGGCCGCGTTGATCTGGTCCTTCTTGCGGTCGACGACGTAGAACCAACCGTCAGGGTCCATCACGCCGACGTCGCCGGTGTGCAGTTCGCCGCCCGGGATCGCGTGCTCGGTCTCCTCCGGTTTGTTCCAGTAGCCGGAGACGACCTGGGGGCCCGAGGTGACGATTTCCCCGACCTCGCCCGCGGGCAGGTCGTTGTCCTCGTCGTCGCGGATCCGGACCATCGTGTTGAAGATCGGCAACCCGACCGAGAGCGCCCCGGACTCCTCGTCGACTGGGGCCTTGACGCCGAGCGGGACGAAATGCGAGGGCGAGGTGGTCTCGGTGAGGCCGTAGACGTTGTGGATGTAGGCGCCCATCGCACCTTCGTACGCCTCGACCGTCGCGGGTGCGATCGGCGCCCCTCCGCTGAGGATCTTCGTGAAGGAGGAGACGTCCCGGGACCCGGCGCCGGGGGCGTTCATCAGCGAGATGTAGACGGTGATCGAGGCGACCGTGAAGGTCGCACGGTGAATCTCGATCAGCTCTAGCGCGGCCTCGGGGTCGAACCTGAAGAAGAGCACCTGCGGTGCGCCCGAGAGGAAGCTGAGCCCGATGTGGGCGATCAACCCGGTGATGTGGAACAGTGGCGCGACCGCGAGGATCACGTCCTGCTCGCCGAGGTCCCCCCAGGTCTGGTAGCTGCGAGCGTTGAAGACGACGTTGGCGTGGCTGTTCATCGCCCCCTTCGGCGGGCCGGTGGTGCCGGAGGTGTAGGTGAGAAAGGCGATGTCGTCGGCCTTGAGGCCGGACGGCTCCGGAGCCCGCCCGCGGTTGCCCGAGACGAGGTCGACGAGGTCGTGGGTCGCCTCGTCGCGGTCGCGCTCGCACCCGGCGAGCAGCGCGGGAGTCTCGCCATCTCCCAGGAAGTCGAGCTCGGAGGTCGTGATCGGGATCGAGACCGGCGTGTCGTCGACGATGTCCCGGGCGACGTCCCTCCACAGCGACTCCAGGGTGATCAGGGCACGGGCGCCGGAGTCGTTGAGGATGGTCGCGGCCTCGCGGCCTTTCAGCATCGGGTTGACCGAGACCATCGTCCCCCCCGCCTTCCAGGTCGCGAGCATCGCAATCGGGAACTGCGGCACGTTCTGCAGGTAGGAGGCGAGCCGATCGCCGCGCTGGAAGCCGAGGTCCTGCAGGGCGACCGCCAGAGCGCTCGAGACCTCATCGATCTCGCGGAAGCTGATCGCGCGGTCGAAGTAGTGGATCGCCGGCGCGTCCGGGATCCGCTCGAGAGTGGCCTGGAACATCTCGAGCCCCGTCTCGAACGGGATCTCGATCGTCTCGGGGGCTCCCTCCGGGTAGTGCGCCAGCCAGGGCTTTTCGTCGTAGACGCTCATCGTGACTCCCCTACTTGAGGACGACGGGGTTGACCGGGGCGCCGGTGCCCTCGACGATGTGGATCGGGGCGGCGGCGTAGAGGAAGGACCAGCGGCCGTCCTCGGCGCAGTCCTCGGCGAGGTCCTCGAGCCAGAGGATCTCCGAGAAGAGGACGCCGAGGTTGCGCATCAGAGCGGCGTGCAGCGGCAGCGCGATCCCGCTCTCCTTGTCCACCGTCGTCTCGTTGGCGATCGTGTCGGTCGAGAGCGAGACGATCTCGGTCTCGTGGAACCAGCGCACGAGCTCGGGGCTGAAGGTCAGCCCGGGCTCGACGAAGCTCTCGCCGAAGAAGGCCTCGGGGCCCTCGTCGTAGTAGATCGTCAGCCAGCCGGTGCGGATCACCAGGTTGTCGTGGGGCTCGATCGTGACGCCCTGGGACTCAGCGGCGGCGAGGAGGTCCTCCAGCCCGAAGGTCTCGCCGCTTTCCAGGGCCTTCTTGCCGCGGTGACGCGCCATATCGACCAGCACGCCGCGGCCGACGACGCCCTTCTTGGCGAGTTTGTCGACCCCGCAGCGCTCCATTCCGCCGACCGTCGTGTCCGCCGAGAAGCCGTTGTAGATCTGATCGCCGTACCAGGTGTGGCCCAGCGCGTCGTACTGGCTCGAGCCCTGCAGGAAGGCGGTGATGTAGTCGTCGGCGTACTCGAGCCCGCCCGGCATCGCCTGTTTGCGGCCGTTGACGTAGTGGCTGCGGTCCTGGGTCATCAGGCGAGTCGCCTGGGCCCGGCCCGGCCACACCGGGTCGCCGCTCGGGCTGCCCATCGGCAGGCCGAGCGTGAAGACCTTGCCGTCCTGGACCTCCTGCAGTCCGCGAAGGACCGCCTCTGAGGTGAGGAAGTTCAGACAGCCGATCTCGTCCTCCGCCCCCCACCGGCCCCAGTTCTTCGGCAGGTCCGACAGGAGCTCGTCGAGCGTTTGCTGGTTTGCAGCCATCTCAATCTCTCCGTTCCCATCGACCGTCGTCACCGACCGGTCGCTTGCGTTGAAGTCGTAGGTCCCTACCGAGCGAGCGCTCGGTCGCTCCATCCTATGCACGGCGTTTTCGGAAAGTCAAGAGCTGATTTCCGAACTTTCAGGCGCGCGTCGCCTGGCGCTCCCCGCGAGGGAGGCACGGCGACTCAGCGCTGCAACGAGGTGGCTTCTAGGCGCTGCGCGAGTCGGTGAACCCGACCAACTGGAGGCCGAGATCGCGGTAGATCGCGACCACGTCGTCGGGGGAGAGCTCGCCGCCTCGGTGGTACCAGGAGGCGACCGCGACGCACATCGAGGCGAGCGCTCGGGCAGTCTCGTGAGGTCGACCGACCCGGAAGATCCCGGCCTCGATGCCCTCGTCGATCACCACCTGGAAGAACTCCTGGACGTCGTCGCGCTTCTTGACGAGCTGGGCCAACGGCTTCGGGGGGAGGCTGCGCAGCTCGGAGTTGCCGAGGAAGCTCTCCTCCTGGCGCTCACAGTGGAAGCGGACGTGCGCCTCGACCACCGCTTCGAAGCGCCGCACCGGGTCCGGCCGCGCCCGGGAGAGCGCGCCGGCGACATCCGCGCGCAGATCGTCCATCGTGTCGTTCATCAGCTCTTCCAGGAGCTCCATCTTCGATTTGAAGTGGTGGTAGAGACCCGGCACGCTGAGGTCCGCCTTGGTGGCGATGTCCCGCACGGTCGTCCCGTGGTAGCCCTTTTCCAGGAAGCACTGCAGCGCCGCCAGCAGGATCTGCTCCCGCACCGACAGCGCCGCCGTGGAACGACCGACGAGACCTCCCGCCTCGTGGGGACTCATCTGGATCCTCCCCGCTCAGGCAGCGGGGAGGATCTTTCGATCCTGGAGCCAACCGATCCAGTGCCGGAAGGTTTCCTCGCTGTCGTAGGTCTCACAGACGCCGTCCTTTCGCAGCTTGATGGCGCTCACGAAGGCCGGCGGCGGCGGCTCTTCGGCTCCGTATGCGAAACAGAAATCGGCATAGTAGTGCGACTCACCGAGTATGTCGCTGAGGCTGTTGGGCCGCAGGCCGTTGCTCTGCACGACCTTCTCCCAGGTCTCCTCATTTGCGGGGAAAAACTCGGCCATCGCGATCGGCTCGTCGGGCCCGGTCTCGACCCCGAGCTGATCCGCGAGCGCCGGCCAGAGGTTGCGCCACTCGAACACCTCGCCGTTGGTGACGTTGTAGTGCTGGCCGTCGGCCTTCGGATCGGTGGCGCAGAACTCGGCCGCGGCGGCGCAGACCCTCGAGTCGACCAGCTCCCAGACATAGGAGATGCCGCCGGGGAAGGAGAACGGCTCGCTCCGCTCCTTGCGGATCGCCGCGTAGGCCCCGATTACCGGCGCCAGGTTCATCACCGCGCCGATCGTGCTGCCGATGATCAGCTGCGGGCGCAGGATCGACCAGCGGAATCCGTGCTTCTCGGCCTGCTCCTTCAGATAGTCCTCCTGCAGCCAGTAGAAGTTCGGATGATCGTCCCGCGGGTAGCGCTCGCGTGCTGGTACCGGCATCGGGTGCAGGTGGATGCCGTAGGCCTTGGTCCCCTGCAGGATCGTCACCTGCTCGAGGGTGCCCTTCTCGAGCAGCGGGGCCAGGCAGTTTTCGAGCATCTCCAGGTTCGTCTGCATCTGGTCCTCTTCTGACCAACCAGCGATCAGTCCCGGTTTCTCGAAGACCGCGGTGTAGAGCAGGTGCGTGACGCCCTCGAGCTCTCCGAGGACCTGGCGCGAAGCGCCTGCGTCGCGCAAGTCGACCGGCACGTGGTCGAAGTCGCGTGCCGCATCGATGTCGGGGCGCCGGCGCGACAGTGCGACTGCTTCCCATCCGTCCCTTTCGAGGAAGCGTTCCAGTGCCGCCGAACCGACGACCCCACTCGCACCCGCGATCACGATCTTGCTCATACCTCGCTCCTTCCCAAGTTGATGCCCGGCTCCGACCGAGCGCTCGCTCGGACACTAGCTGAAGGGGTGCGCCCAAGTCAACGATCGGCATCCGGCCCCGCGACCGGTCAGAACACCTGCTCAGGGTCCTC
>Ga0075420_100006207_pt1 | contig 10549 bp, 7 predicted proteins | sample SoiMetdeltSBSDD4_FD_75296 | JGI IMG/M metagenome (GOLD analysis project Ga0075420, IMG submission 75296) | Bulk soil microbial communities from a Populus tree surrounding site in Tennessee, USA - Soil MetaG P. deltoides SBSDD4 | ecosystem: Environmental > Terrestrial > Soil > Tree plantation...
TCGGTGGTGAGGATCGCCCAGAGCACGCCGCGGTTGTAGTAGATCGAGCCGAGGCGCGACTTGTCCTCGAGCTCGCCCTGGTTCTTGGCGTAGACGTGCTTCTGGATTTCCTTCAGCACCGGGAAGTTGGCGCCCGGCGCGTTGAAGCCGGCGGCGATGAAGCCCTTGGCCGCCTCCCCCGCGGGGATCACGTCTTCCTCGGCGCCGGACCACCACACGCCCATCACCTTGTCGCGTGGGAAGCCGATCTTGGCCGCGGCCTTGAGCGCCGTGGGGTTCATGACGCCCCAGCCGCGCAGGATCACCCAGTCGGGGCGGATCTGGCGGATCTGCAGCCACTGCGACTGCTGCTCGTTGCCCGGGTGCGGGACCGCGATGTGCGTGACCTGGAAGCCGTACATCTTGGCCTGCGCGTCGAGCACCGGGATGGTTTCCTTGCCGTAGGCCGAGTCGTGATACAGGTTCACGAGCTTCTTGCCCTTCAGCTTGTCCATCCCGCCTTCCTTCTGGCCGATGAACTTGATCTTGGCGGTGTTCTGCGACCAGTACGTGGTGATCATCGGGAACACGTACGGGAACACGCGGCCGTCGGCGGCGTCGGTGCGGCCATACCCCACCGACACGATCGGAATCTTGTCCGCGGTGCCCTTGTCGATCAGCGAGTAGGTGATGCCGGTGGAGAGTGGGTGGACCAGCGTGGCGCCGGTCGGGCCCTTTTTCTTCGAGCGCTCGTAGCACTCGACGCCGCGGTCGTTGCGGTATTCCGTCTCGCACTTCTCCCACGTGACCTTGACGCCGTTGATGCCGTTGTCGCGCGTGTTGAGAAGCTTGAAGTAGTCGATCATGCCGGCCGCGATCCCCGAGCCGCCGGGGGCGTAGGGGCCGACCCAATAGGAATTGACGGGGACGAACTGCTCTTTGGCTTGCGCAAACGCTTGTGCCGACGCGAGCGCGGCCGCGACGGCCCCAACGGTTAAAGAAAGCCTCATGACGCCTCCTCCTCAGGAGCGGGAGGTCAGTATAGCGCCGTCAGTGCGGGAAGGGCCACAGCCTGAGCTTCTCCTTCGCGATCTGCCACAGGCGGGCAAGGCCGGCAGGCTCCACGATCAGGAAGAACACGATCAGGCCGCCGAAGATGATGAGCTCGAGGTTGGAGATCACCGCGTGCGAGATCTCGAAGCCGGTGGCATGCGAGATCGCGCCCGAGACCAGGTTAAGGAAGATGGGGAAAAGCGTGATGAAGGCCGACCCCAGGAAGGCGCCGAGGATCGAGCCCACGCCGCCGATGATGATCATGAACAGGATCCTGAACGAGAGGTCCAGGCTGTAGGCCTCGGGCTCGACCGTGCCGAGGTAGCAGAACGCGTGCAGCGCCCCCGCCACGCCGCAGTAGAACGAGCTGATGGCAAAGGCGAGCAGCTTGGTCTTCATCATTGGAATGCCGATGACCGAGGCCGCAACGTCCATGTCGCGCACCGCCATGAACGCGCGCCCGGTCTCGCTGCGCATCAGGTTCTTGGCGAGCAGCGCCATCACCGCGACCACCGTCAGCGTGAAGAGGTACTTGCGTGCCGGCGTGTCGAAGGGCACGCCGAAGATGACGATCTGCTGCGCCGTGACCACGCCAGAGGTGCTGTTGTTGGTGAACCAACCCACGCGCTGCAGCATCCACAACACGAAAAACTGGCAGGCGAGCGTCGCCACCGCGAGGTAGAACCCCTTGATGCGCAGGCTGGGCAGGCCGAACACGATGCCGACTGCCGCGGCGCACAGCCCGGCGAGGATGAAGCTCGGGATGACGCCGAGCCAGGGCATGCGCAGCACGAAGTTGTACGCCATGAAGGCGCCCACGGCCATGAAGGCCGCCGTGCCGAGCGAAAGCTGGCCGGCGTAGCCGGTGAGGATGTTCAGCCCGAGCGCGGCGAGCGCGAAGATGAGAAACGGGGTGATCAGCGCGCCGAGCCAGTACTGGTTGCCGATCAGCGGCACCACGACGAAGGCCAGCACCAAGAGCAGCGCGATCGCGACGCGGTCCTGGCGGATCGGGAAGATCTGCTGGTCCTGCGCGTAGCTCGACTTGAACTGTCCCGCCTCGCGGTAGAGCATCTAGACCCTGTCGATGTGTTTCTCGCCGAACAGGCCTTCGGGCCTGACGAGAAGAAAAAGCAAAGCCACCACGTACGCGAACCACGACTCGATGCCGCCGCCGAAGAACGGGCCGACGTACACTTCGGCGAGCTTCTCGGTCGCACCGATGATCAGGCCGCCGATGATCGCGCCGGGGATCGATTCGAAGCCGCCGATGAGAAGCACCGGCAGCGCCTTGAGCGCGACGAAGGTGAGCGCGAACTGCACGCCGTTTCGCACCCCCCACATGAGGCCCGCGACCAGCGCGACGAAGCCGGCGACCGCCCAGACGATCGCCCAGATGTGCTGCAGCGGGATGCCGACCGCGAGCGCCGCCTGGTGGTCGTCGGCCACCGCGCGCAGCGCGCGCCCGATACGGGTCTTCTGGAAGAACACCGCCAGCACCGCGACCAGCAGGCCGGCGACGAACGCGGCGAACAGATCGAACTGGCTGATGTTGATGTTCCACCTCTGCGACAGCCACTCCATCGGCACGTCGGGGATACCGAGCTCCAGGCCGTGCGGCTGCGAGCCCCAGATGAGCTGCGACAGCCCCTCGAGCACGAAGGTGAGGCCGATGGTCGCCATGAAAAGGGTGATCTGCGGCTGGTTCACGAGAGGGCGCAGCACCACGCGCTCGGTCACGAGCCCCAGCACCACCATGACGGCCAGCGTGACGACCAGCGCCAGCCAGAAGTTCCAGCCGCGCTCGACCAACGACACGAAGGTGAGCGCCGCGAAGAACACCATCGCGCCTTGCGCGAAATTGAACACGCCCGAGGCCTTGTAGATGAGCACGAAGCCGAGCGCGACCAGCGCGTACATCACGCCCGCGAGGAGCCCGCCCGCCAGCACCTCAATGAAGAAGATGACTTCGATCGGCATCTAGTGCGTGACCCCCAGGTAGGCATCGATGACTTTCTGATCATTCCTCACCTGATCCGGAGTCCCGTCGGCGATCTTGCGCCCGTAGTCGAGCACCACCACGCGATCGGAGATGTCCATCACCACGCCCATGTCGTGCTCGATCAGCACGATGGTAGTGCCGAACTCGTCGTTGACGTCGAGCACGAAGCGGCACATGTCCTGCTTTTCCTCGAGGTTCATGCCGGCCATCGGCTCGTCGAGCAGCAGCATCTTCGGCTCGGCGGCGAGCGCGCGCCCGAGCTCGACGCGCTTCTGCAGCCCGTAGGGCAGCCGGCCGACCGGGGTGCGGCGGATGTGCTGGATCTCGAGGAAGTCGATGATCTCCTCGACCGCGCGGCGGTGCTCCATCTCCTCGCGCTTCGCCGGACCGACCCACAGCGCCTGCTGCAGGAAATTGCAGCGCATCTTCAGGTTGCGCCCGGTCATGATGTTGTCGAGCACCGACATGCCCTTGAACAGCGCGATGTTCTGAAAGGTGCGCGCGATGCCGAGCGCCGCGGCCTCGTGCGAGTCCATGTCCTTGAAGATTTTTTCCTTGAACCGGATGGTGCCCTTCTGCGGGTGGTAAACGCCGTTCAGCACGTTCAGCATCGAGCTCTTGCCGGCCCCGTTCGGGCCGATGATCGCGCGGATCTCGTGCTCGCCGACGTCGAAGGAAACGTCCTGCAGCGCGCGCACCCCGCCGAACGCCAGGGAGACGTTCTCGACCGAAAGGATCATGCCGCCCGCGTGGCCGCGCCGGGCGCGAACGTTTTGGCGTCCCGGATCTTGAGGTCGGCCGAGAACGTGCCGGTGCGCCCGTCCTCGTAGCGCACCTGCGCTTCGACGTGGACCGAGGTTTGCCCGCTATAGAGCGCGCTCACCAGCGCGTCGTATTTCTCGCCGATGAAGCCGCGCCGCACCTTGCGCGTGCGCGTGAGCTCGCCATCGTCGGCGTCGAGCTCCTTGTGCAGGATGAGGAAACGGTGGATCTGCGAGTTGGCGATCTCGGGCTCGGCGGCGAGGTCGGCGTTCACGCGCTCCACGCACTCGCGCACCAGGTCGTACACCTCGTCGCGCGACGCGAGGTCGGTGTAGCCCGAGTAGGGCATGTTGCGCTTCTCGGCCCAGTTGCCGATCGCATCGGGATCGATGTTGATGAAAGCGCAAACCTGGTCGCGCGCGTGGCCGAAGCAGACCGTTTCCTTGATATAGGGAAAGAACTTGAGCTTGTTCTCGAGATACTTCGGCGCGAACAGCGTGCCGTCGGCGAGCTTGCCGACATCCTTCACCCGGTCGATGATCTTGACGTGGCCGCCGGCGTCGAAGAAGCCGGCGTCGCCGGTGTGGAACCAGCCCTCGGCGTCCTTCGCCGCGCGCGTGGCCTCGGGGTTCTTGTAGTACTCGCGGAACAGCCCCTCGGAGCGGATCAGGAGCTCGCGCTGCGGGCTGAAGCGCAGCTCGACCCCCTTCACCGCCGGTCCGACCGTGTCGGCGCGCACCTCGCCATCGGGCTGGATGCACACGAACACCGCGGTCTCGGTCGAGCCGTAGAGCTGCTTCAGGTTGATGCCGATCGAGCGGTAGAACTTGAAGAGGTCGGGGCCGATCGCCTCGCCCGCGGTGTAGCCGATGCGCACCCGGCTCATGCCCAGGACGTTGCGCAGGGGCCCGTAGACCAGCAGATCGCCGATGGCGTAAGCCACTCGATCGAGAAAACCGACCGGTTTCCCGTCGAGCAGCGCGCCACCCACCCGGTTCGCGATGCCCATGAACTTTCGGTAGAGCCAGCGTTTCGGCGCGGCCGCGTCGTCCATGCGGATCGAGACCTGCGTGAGCAGCGCTTCCAGCACGCGGGGCGGCGCGAAGTAGTAGGTCGGGCCAATCTCGCGCATGTCGTTCATCAGCGTCTCCGGCGCCTCCGGACAGCAGATGCAGTAGCCGGTGACGAACGCCTGCGCGCACGAAAAGATGTTCTGGCCTATCCACGCGGGCGGCAGATACGCGAGGATCACGTCGGCTTCGCCGAGGCGCTCCATTTCCGCCGCAGTACGCGCGGGCCCGAGCAGGCTGGCGTGCGTATGCACCACGCCCTTGGGCGCGGCGGTCGTGCCCGACGTGAAGAACATGCCGGCGACGTCGCTGCCGCTGCCCTGGTCGATCTCGGCATCGACGAAGCCGGGATTACGCGCGAGCGCTTCGCTTCCTGCCTTCAGCAGCTCGTCATAGCTGCGCAGCTGCGGCTGCTGGTACTGGCGCAGGCCGCGCGGATCGTCGTAGTAGATGCGCGCCAGCGTCGGGCAGCGCGGCAGGATCTCGAGCAGCTTGTCGACCTGCTCCTGGTCCTCGGCGAACGCGAGCGTGATCTCGGCATTCTGGATCGGGAACACCATCTCTTCGGCCACCGCGTCCTGGTAGAGCGGCACCGGGATGCCGCCCAGGCACTGGATCGCGCACATCGCGGCATAGAGGCGCGGCCGGTTGTCGCTCACCAGCGCGACATGGCCGCCGCGGCGCAAGCCGTCCGCGTGCAGGCCGCAGGCGAGCGCGCGCACCTCGTCGGCGAATCGCTTCCAGGTCCACGTCTGCCAGATGCCGAGGTCCTTCTCGCGGATCGCCGGCCGCGCGCCGCGCAGCTGCGCGTGGTGCATGAGCAGTTTGGGAAACGTGTCGAGCGTGCCGACCGTCATGGGCGCCTCCTGTCGCCTGAGCCGGCGGATTCTTGCATAAAAAATAGGTACAGTAGCCCGCATGGAAACCCGGACCCGGATCAGCGGCACCGAGCACTGGACCCGCAAGGGCGAGATCAAGCTCTTCCTGTGGCGCAAGTCGCCGCCCTCGGGCGAAGCGCCGAAGGGCACGATCCTGTTCGTGCACGGCTCGTCGATGGCCTCGCAGCCGACCTTCGACCTCCAGGTGCCCGGCCGGCCGGATTCGTCGGCGATGGACTGGTTCGCGGCGCGCGGCTTCGACACCTGGTGCATGGACCACGAGGGCTATGGCCGCTCCGACAAGTCGCGGCCCATCAACTGCGATATTGCCAACGGTGCCGACGACCTCGACGCCGGGTCGAAGTACATCCTCGAGAAAACGCAGGCGAAGAAGCTCCTGGTCTACGGCATCTCATCCGGCGCGCTGCGCGCGGCGCTTTTCGCCCAGCGCCACCCGGAGCGCGTGGCGCGGCTTGCGCTCGACGCGTTCGTGTGGACCGGCAAGGGCAGCCCGACGCTCGCCGAGCGCACGAAGAAGCTGCCCGAGTTCCAGTCGAAGAACCGACGGCCGATCGACCGGGCCTTCGTGCGCAGCATCTTCACGCGCGACCACCCCGGCACCGCCGACGAGGCGACGATCGAGGCTTTTGCGAGCGCGATCCTCGCGCTCGACGACTCGGTGCCCACCGGAACCTATGTCGACATGTGCTCCAGGCTGCCGGTCGTCGACCCGCGCAAGATCGACGTGCCGGCGATCGTGATGCGGGGCGAATTCGACGGCATCGCGGGCTTCGAGGACCTGGTCGAGTTCTTCACGCGGCTGCCCAACCCCGACAAGCAGTTCGCGGTCATGGCGGGCATCTCGCACGCGAGCTTCCAGCAGAAAAATTACCTCACCGCCTATCACATCCTGCACAGCTTCTTCACCACGCCCGACCCGGTGTACCGCGGATGATTCGCGTCCTCTTGCTGTCGCTGCTCGCCGGGCTTGCGCTTCCATCGCAGGCGCAAACCTATCCTTCGCGTCCGGTGCGCCTCGTGGTGCCGCTCTCCCCGGGCGGCTTCGCCGACACCCCGACGCGCATGCTCGCGCCGAAGCTCTCCGACCAGCTCGGGCGCCAATTCTTCGTCGAGAACAAGCCCGGCGCCGGCGGCACCATCGGAGCGGACTTCGTGGCGAAGTCCGCCCCCGACGGCCATACGCTGCTCGTGACCGGCACGCCGCACGTCATCAGCGCGCACCTCTACAAGAAGCTGCCGTACGACGCGCTCAAGGATTTCACCCACATCGCGCTCATCGCTTCCGGGCCTTACGCGCTGGTCGTGAACCCGCAGAAGGTCGCTGCCGCCTCGGTGCGCGAGCTGATCGCGGCCGCGAAAGCGCAGCCGGGCAAGATCGATTACGCGAGCTCGGGCAACGGCAGCGCGCAGCACCTCGTCGGCGCCCTCTTCAACTCGATGGCCGGCATCGACCTGAACCATGTGCCGTACAAGGGCAGCGGCCCGGCAATGCAAGACCTGATCGCGGGACAAGTGGGCGTGTCCTTTGCGGGCGTGCCGAACGTGCTCGGTCACGTGAAGTCCGGACGACTGCGCGCGCTCGGCGTCACCACGGCGAAGCGCTGGAGCGAGCTGCCCGATGTCCCGACGCTTGCCGAAGCCGGCGTGCCCGGCTACGAGGCGACCCTGTGGCTCAACATCTCCGGCCCCGCCGGCATGCCGGTCGAGATCGTGCAGCGGCTGAACGCGGAAATCGCCAAAGCGCTGCGCGACCCCGAGGTGCAGAGCAACTTCCGCACCGGCGGGGTCGAGGCGACCTGGATGGGCCCGCAGGAGCTGAACGCGTTCATGCGCGCCGAGTATGAGAAGTGGGGGCGCGTGGTGCGCGAGACCGGCGCCACCGTCAATTAAGGGCCGCCTGCTCCGGCGTTGCCTTCTCGCCTGCCTTGCCGCCTTGGCCGGCGCGGGCGGGCTTGCGATGGCGCAGGAATCCCCGCCGGGGGATGGCGTCCCCACGTTTGCCGAGCTGGAAGCGGCCGGCGCGCGGATCGGCGAGATCCGCGTAGTCACGCACGACGTTTTCGACCTGCGCGACCCGAAGGAGAACAACTTCCTCTATCGCCTGGTCAACAAGCTGCACATCAATACGCGCCCGGAAGTGATCCGGCGCCTGCTGCTGTTCAACACCGGCGAGCCCTTGTCGGTGCGCCTGATCGAGGAAACCGAACGGGTGCTGCGCACGAAGCACTACCTCTACGACGCGGAGATCCGGCCGATCGCCTACCGCGACGGCGTGGTGGACGTCGAGGTGCAGACGCGCGATACCTGGTCGCTCGACATCGGCATCGGCGTAAGCCGGGCCGGCGGCGAGAACAAGGGCAGGCTGTCGCTCAAGGAGGAGAACCTGCTCGGCACCGGCATCCTGCTCGGGCTCTCCTACACGTCCGACGTCGATCGCAGCGGGACCACGTTCGAGATCGGCGACACCAACCTCTTCGGCACCCACGGCGCGATCGCGTATTCGTACGCGGACTATGACGACGGCAACAGCCAGTCGTTTTCCCTGCAGCGGCCTTTCTACGCCCTGGATACGCGCTGGGCGGCCGGCGTGCGGGCGTCGCAGAGCGACATGCTCGATTCGCTGTACAACGCCGGCAACAGCGTCGCCGAATACCGTGTCCGCCGGCATGCGGCGGAAGCCTTCGCCGGCTGGTCGCCCGGCCTGATCCGGGGCTGGGTTCAGCGCTATTCCGTTGGCGTGCTACGCGAGGAAAGCGATTACGAACTCGAGCCGGGCAAGCCGCCGCCGGTGCGGCTGCCGTCGGATCTCGACCTCGCCGGCCCGTTCGTGCGCTTCGAAGCGCTCCAGGACGCCTACCGCACCGACGTCAACCTGAACCTGATCGGGCGCGTCGAGGACTTCGCGATGGGCGTGCAGGCGTCGCTCCAGGTCGGTCGCGCGCTGGAGAAGTTCGGCTCGACGCGCGATGCGTGGCTCTACAACGCGAACTTGAGCAACGGCTTCGACGTCACGAGCAACAGCTTCCTGCTCGCCAATGTCGGCGCAAGCGGGCGCTACGCCGAGGAAGGCGAGAACCAGGCGCTGAGCGCGGGCGCACGCTATTACCACCGCCGCGGCCGGCACCTCGTGTACTACGCCTCGGTTTCCGCCGATGCGATCGACAACCCCGATGTTCCGGGCCCGCTGCAGATCGGCGGCGACAACGGGCTGCGCGGCTACCCGCTGCGCTACCAGGCCGGCGAGCGCCGGGTGCTCGCGACGCTGGAAGCGCGCGCGTACACCGACTGGTACCCGTTTCGCCTGTTTCGCGTCGGCGGCGCCGTGTTCTACGACACCGGGCGGGCGTGGAAGGGCGAGAACCCGAACACGGTCAATTCGGGCTGGCTGCGCGACGTGGGCTTCGGCCTGCGCCTGCTCAGCGCCCGCACCTCCAAGGGCAACGTGCTGCACGCCGACGTCGCGTTCCCCCTCGATACCGATCCGAGCATCGACTCGGTGCAGTTCTTGGTGAAGACGAAAGTCGCCTTCTAACGCTACATGCTGCGGCGGTACTGGCCGCCGACCTCGAACAGCGCGTGCGTGATTTGGCCGAGCGAGCACACGCGCACCGCGTCCATCAGCACCGCAAACACGTTCTCGTCCTTGATCACCGCCTGCTTGAGCCGTTCCAGCATCGGGGGGCAGCCCTGCGCATTCTGGCGGTGAAACTCCCTCAGGCGCTTGAGCTGCGACTGCTTCTCTTCCTCGGTCGAGCGGATCAGCTCGAGCTTTTGCGGCGTGGGCTCGGCGTGCGGGTTGCGGAACGTGTTCACGCCCACGATCTCGTAGGAGCCGTCGTGCTTCTTGTGCTCGTAGTAGAGCGATTCTTCCTGGATCTTGCCGCGCTGGTAGCCGGTCTCCATCGCGCCGAGCACGCCGCCGCGGCTCGAGATCGCCTCGAACTCCTTCAGCACCGCCTCCTCGACGAGGTCGGTGAGCGCCTCGACCACGAACGAGCCCTGGTTCGGGTTCTCGTTCTTCGCCAACCCCCATTCCTTGTTGATGATCAGCTGGATCGCCATCGCGCGGCGCACCGAGTCCTCGGTCGGCGTGGTGATCGCCTCGTCGTAGGCGTTGGTGTGCAGCGAGTTGGTGTTGTCGTAGCTCGAGATCAGGGCCTGCAGCGTGGTGCGGATGTCGTTGAACGCGATCTCCTGCGCGTGCAGCGAGCGGCCAGAGGTCTGCGAGTGGAACTTGAGCTTCTGGCTGCGCTCGTTCGCGCCGTAGCGCTCCTTCATCGCCACCGCCCAGATGCGCCGCGCCACGCGGCCGAGCACCGCGTATTCCGGGTCCATGCCGTAGGAGAAGAAGAACGAGAGGTTCGGCGCAAAGTCGTCGATCTTCATACCGCGCGCGAGGTAGGCCTCGACGAAGGTGAAGCCGTTCGCGAGCGTGAAGGCGAGCTGCGAGATCGGGTTCGCGCCGGCCTCGGCGATGTGGTAGCCCGAGATCGACACCGAGTAGAAGTTGCGCACCTGGTTCTCGATGAAGTACGCCTGGATGTCGCCCATCACCTTGAGCGAGAACTCGGTGGAGAAGATGCAGGTGTTCTGCCCCTGGTCCTCCTTCAGGATGTCGGCCTGCACCGTGCCGCGCACGGCGGCCAGCGTTCTGGCTTTTATTTCCTCGAGCTCTTTCTCATTGGGCTTGCGACCCAGCTTCTCGACCTGCTGGTCGATCGCGGTGTTGAAGAACATCGCCAGGATGGTCGGCGCCGGCCCGTTGATGGTCATCGACACCGAGG
>Ga0075420_100006209_pt1 | contig 10547 bp, 10 predicted proteins | sample SoiMetdeltSBSDD4_FD_75296 | JGI IMG/M metagenome (GOLD analysis project Ga0075420, IMG submission 75296) | Bulk soil microbial communities from a Populus tree surrounding site in Tennessee, USA - Soil MetaG P. deltoides SBSDD4 | ecosystem: Environmental > Terrestrial > Soil > Tree plantation...
CACCTAGGCAGCGGCCACGCACGAGGCCGCCCGGCCAGCGACGACGGCGGTGTCGCTCCCGCGGAGACAACAGATGCGCTGCTGAGCGCGGCCGGTTCGAGAGCGGTTTGAGGCGGACTCGAGGGCGGTCAGGGCGTCGAGATCTCGCGTCGACGGCCGCGGTTGTCGGTGAACCGGGCCCATGCGCAGGCGGCGTCCTCGAGCCGTGCATGACGGGCCTGCAGCTGCTCCTCGAGCTTGATGGGAACGAACACGCTCACCTGACGGGTCTCGTCGACCCCGAGCGCGGGGATGTGATCGGCCTGCATTTCCTCCTCGTACACCCTCACTCCGAAACGGACGTCGGTCGCGGCCGTCGCTCCCTTGTTCGTCACGGCCACGCTCGCCTGAATTCGCTTGAGACCCTCGGACTCGCGTCCGCGGGCGGCCAGCTTGACCACGACTTCAGGACGGCGTAGCTCGGCGTCGAGCTCCCTGCGCTTTCCCCGCTCTCGTGCGGCGAGCGCTAGGCCGATCACCCCGACGACTACTCCGACAACGCCGATCACAAGTCCGGCATCCACAAGATGTGGCTACCCCGCCCGGTCCCGGGAAAACTCGCGGCAAGAAAACTCCCACACGGAGAGGCACAAGGGGATGGGCGATCCACGCCAGCCGGACATCGAGATCGTCGCGCGGGTGCGCGCAGACGAGCTTCGCTTTGACGCTGAGCCCGAGGTGGAAGTTCGCTTCCCGGGGAGCGGAAAGCGTGAGTCTCGGCAAGTCACGCAGCGGAAGAACATCGACAAGCCCATCGAGCCGGGCACGACCTACCGTCGCGTGTTCGTTGCAACCCGTATAAGCACCCGGCTGCTCGATGAGGACGAGATCGGCTAAGAGCTTTCGCCGGTGGGCTTGCTACTTCTCGGACTCGGTCGACGGCGGCGGCTCGCCGGCGGTACCGCCGCGCAGCGCCTGTTCGGGGGACGCCTCGCTGCCGACCCCGAGCGCTGGGCGATCCAGGATCTCTTCGAGGGTGCCGCGAACCTCTTCGAGCCGTCCCCGGAGTGCTTCGTCAACTGTGTCGCCTACATCTAGCCCTTCCAGAATCTCCGCGAGCGTGGTCTGAGCCTCGCCGAGACTTTCCCTCACCAGCCTGCTGAGCGACCGGCTCAGGATCCGCAGGATTTCGGGGTTTTCGGCGATGGTGTCGAGCGCCTTCTCAAGGATGGCGCGTATGTGCTTGAGCCGGACCTTGAGGAGGACCTTCGCCTCCACGCCCTCTATCTCGAGCTTGACGCGATCGAGCGTCGCGTCCACGCCGACCGAGAGCCGTACCAAGTTCGCGAGCTCCGCTTGTACCGACACGTGAGCCCTGAGGTCCTCAACCTCCAGACTGATCCTGTCGACCTCGAGCTCGCTGACATCGAGCAGAACGTCCGGCGGCTCTGCCCCATCTTCCGCGCCGTCCGTCGATGGCGACCGTCCAGAACGGAAGAGCCCCCGTGCGCCGGCGCCAACGGCCAGAAGCCCGAGCGCCCCGCATCCAATACCGGTCGCCACTCGGCGAGAAGCCACCCGCTGGGTCGGTGCCCAGGCAGTCGGCGAGACGCGCGGTCCTCTGAGGATCTCCACAGAACTCCACTCCTACGGTGTCTTCTACAGCTTGCCCGTGCACCGTCCAGATAATCCTCGCCGGCCGCTGCACGGCCCGATCCCGGCGAACCCACCCGCTCCGATCCTCGGACGATGCCATCTGCAGCCCGGTCACCCCCGCGCTCGGTCCCCGGCGTCTGGCCGGAGCGCTGCCACACGTTGCGCGGGGCGGATCGCTTGGCGCACGCACCCAGGATGCGAGCGCGCGGGCCGACACGGTGCGGCACTGCCGGACTACGGCGTTGGCGACCGGCCCATTAGGTGGTCCGACGTACTCGGCCCGAGCTGGGTGAAGCCCGGACACCCGGGCCGGGCAGAGCATTCTCGCCGTGATCGAGCGACTGATTGACATGCCGCCAAGGGGTCGCGTTCGGAAGTCCCCGGACGTGCTAAGACCGCCCGCGCTCGCTCCCCCTCAGAGCGGGTACGGGGTCGGAGCACGCACGGACGCCAGCGTTTCGTACTAGTGCGGCTCGCGTTCGACCTCGACCAGCCCTTCCCTCACTGCCCAGAGCGCTGCCTGTGTGCGCGAGCTCAGGTGGAGCTTGCGGAGGATCCTGGAGACGTGTGTCCTGGCCGTGCGCTCGCTGATGGCGAGCTCGGTGGCGATCTCCTTGTCGGGCTTGCCCGACGCCACGAGACGCAGCACATCCAACTCTCGAGACGTGAGCTCGGAGGTCCGTACGAGGCCTCGCCCCTCGCGAAGTGACGACATCAGCCTTCTCGCGATGACAGGATCGATTTGCAGCTCGCCTCGATGCGTGGCTCGGACGGCGGCTGCGACGTCGTCGGCGTCAGAGTCCTTGAGCACGTAGCCCGATGCCCCTGCCTGAAGCGCGGCGTTCGCACGCTCCTGCTCGGCGAACGACGTGAGCGCGACCACTTCGATGTCGTCGTAGAGGGCGCGAATCCGACGGGTCAACTCGATCCCGTCGATCGGCGCCATTTGGAGATCCGTGACGATCACGTCGGGCAGGCGCCCCTCCGACTCCATCGACGCGATCAAGTCAAGCGCCTGGGTGGCCCCTTCTGCCTGGCCGACGACGTCGATGTGGGGCTCGCTGTCGAGGAAGGCGAGCAGCCCGCGTCGCACGACCTCGTGGTCGTCCACGACGAGGACAGCCCGATGAGCGACAGAAAGCCAGCAAGATGGTGTCGTACTCGTCGATCGATGGGAGCGGATTGGCGTCACTCGGAGAGCCTGCTCCGCATGCGCTCAACGGCACGCCGACCGCGGAGCCCTCGATGCCGGCGGCGGCGAGCCGCAGAAGGAACGTCGTTGCATCTCTGGGAGCGGGATTCAGCGGAGGGGGAGGGATTCGAACCCTCGGTCGACCAATGGCCGACAACGGTTTTCGAGCCCGTTGCGTTCGGGCCGGAAACGCAGTCATGGAGCTACGCGCCAAGGCCGGGGGAATGTCTGGGGGAATGAAACGTGTTGTTGTCTATGCCATCGCCTGCGCGCCCAGCCGGGCTCACCAAAGCTGGTTTCCTCTATCGCACCCATCGCTGGTCGAGCAGGCTACGTCTCCAACGCGGTCGCGCGGCAGGGCCAGCCTAGGCGTGTGCCCCGGTACGCGCGAGCGCCGCCGCGTCAGCGGCGTCGCTCTGCATGCCGAGCTCCTGGTAGGTCGCCTGAGCCTGCGACAGGAGCTTTTCCGCCCGCTCTCGGTCTCCCTGACCATTTCGCCGGAGGAGCATGCGGGCATGGTCCTGCTGCGTGTGGGCGAGCCAAGGGCGAGCCCCCATCCTCTCGTTCATTCGCAGCGCTTCATCGAAGTATCGCGCCGCGTCCTCGAAGCGGCCCAGCAGGGTCGCCAGGATGCCGAGCGGCTGGCTGGTGGAGCCGAGCGCGAGCTCGGGGACCGCGACGGTGTTGAGCGGGCCGTAGGGCAGGAGGAGCTCGTAAAGGGAAGCGCCGGTCCCGGTGTCTCCGAGGATTGCGCAGGTCTCCGCGAGCAGGCAGATACTGACGAGCCACTCCTCGTCGACGTGCCAGTTTGAGAGGTCGCGGCTCGTGAGCTCGTTGAGGACGGCCTCCGCCTCTTCGGTGCGCTCTAGGCGAGCGTAGATGTGAGCGAGCATTGCCCGGTGCACGAGCGGCGAAGGAAACTTGTCGGCGTGGTCCCTGACCTCGGGCAGGAAGCCGTCGAGTTGTCGCTGCTCGCGACGGAGCAGAAAGAGCTGCATCTTGCGTGCCGCTGCTGCGTGCCAGGGCAGAATGGTCTCGCCGATCGCCGCCGCACGCTCGATCAGCTCCGGGGCCTCGGCGAACCGGCCCTGTGACACGGCTAGCGTTGCCTCTGCCGTGGCGAGCATCCAGAGCTGCGCGGGCTGTCTCAGCTCCTCCGCAACGCGGCTCATCGAGGCGAGCTCGACCGCGCGGCGATCGGCGTCGCCGAGCTCCCAGGCGGCCCAGAACGAGTGCTCGTGCCCGTCAAAGAGCCTCTCCCGATCGCCGGTTCCGGCGACGAGTGAGACGATCTCAGCCCCCTTTTCCAGCCGTATGTGGGCGTTGTGAGGCGCGTGCAGGGCGTTCTCTGCGGCGGCGAGCGCGTAGGCGAGTGTTGATTGGTCGCCGATCCTGCGCGCCGTCTGGATGGCCTCCTCAGATATCCGCTCGCGACGATCGCGCGAGGGTCCGTGGCGTAGCGCCGCGGCGAGGCGCGCGAGCAGTTGGACCCGCAGCACGCTGTCGGCCTCACCCACGGCGGCGAGTCCGTCCTCGAGCAGGGGTACTAGCCGCTTGTCGTCTACGGCGTGCGCCCACAAGAACCTTCCCCCGTAGCCGACGGCCGCTCGGGCGAGCGTCTCGGGCAGCCAGGCGGAGCGAGCGAGGTCGGCCGCGCGCAGGAAGGTCGACTTGGCCCCCAGGCCGTCCCCGGCCCGGCCCTGCGCGTCGGCGAGGGCGAGGAGGAACTCACAGTGGAGCCGAGCGGTCGCGGCGGCGACGGGCCCGAGCGCCTCGAGCGCCATCTGGTACAGGCGCGCCGCCTCCTCGTACGCGAGCAGGGCGACCGCACGGGCTCCGGCCCGCCGAGCGTAGTCGACCGCCTTCTCGCCGTTGCCATCCGCGGCAGACTCGAAGAAGTGGTGCGCGAGCTCCGCGAGATGGGTCTCGAGGTCCGAGGAGTAGAGAGCCTCGAGGGCCTCGCCGGCCTGCCGGTGGAGCTGTACCCGGCGGCTTATCGACAGGCGGTGGTACGCGGCGTCCCGGATCAAGGCGTGGGCGAATCGCATGCGGCCGATCACGCCCGGAACCTCCGAGACGACGCGCGCCTCGACGCCCTCGTCGAGCAATGCGAGGATGGCGCCACGGCCGAGTCCGCTGACACCCGCCAGCGCATCGAGATCGAACTCGCGGCCGAGCACCGAGGCCTGGGCGAGGAGCCCATTGCACTCGTCCGACAGGTAGCGTAGGCGGCGGCCTATCACCTCTCTCACGCTCTCCGGGATTGCAAGCGGCGTCACCGCCGGCTCGTCCAGGCCTCTCTCCGCGGCGAGCAGCCGCACGATCTCGCCGACGAAGAGAGGGTTGCCCTCGGTCTCGGCGTGCACGGCCGTTCCCAATTCCGTTGCGGACGCGCCGGGCGCGGCGAGCTCGATGAAGCGGGCGACGTCGGTCTCGCCGAGGCCGGCGAGCGCGAGGGTTCGGGTGACCGGCTCGCGAGCCAGCTCGGTGAGCGTCGTCGTGAGCCGATCCGACAAGGTCGGATCGACGTCGCGGTACGCGCCGACCACCAGCAAGCGGCTCGGGCCAAGCTCGCGGGCGACGAACTGAAGAAGCAGGAGCGAGGGCTCGTCGGCTGCGTGCAGGTCGTCGAGCACGAGCACCAGTGGCCGCGCGGCGGCCGCGCTCTTCAGGAAGGCGGTCATGGAATCGAAGAGTCGGAAGCGCGCTCCCTCGGACTCGAGCTCTGGCGCGGGCGGCAGATCGCCCAGGAGGTCGCGGAGCTCGGGGAACAGCCGGGCCACGTCGGCGGCTCCCCCGCGAAGTTGGGATCGGAGACTGTCCGCCTCGGTGTCGCGTAAATACGGCCGCAGGGACTGCACCCAGGGCCAATAGGCGGGGGCGCCGCCAGCCTCCCAGCAGCGGCCCACCAGGATTCGCGCGCCGCGCGCTCTCGCTTGTGCGATCAGCTCCTCGGCGAGGCGGCTCTTGCCGATCCCTGGCTCGCCGACCAGCAGGAACAGCCCTCCGTGGCCTGCGAAGGCATGGTCGAGACCGTCGACTAGCTCAGCCAGCTCGCGCTCGCGGCCCACCAACGCGCTGCGTGGCGTCTCCACGGCCGGCTCGGCCGCCGCCGGCTCCTCCGCCGTCAGGTGGAGTTCGGGGTCCTGCGCGAGTATCGCCCGCTCGAGCTCGCGGAGCCGCTCGCCAGGCTCGATGCCCAGCTCCTGGACCAGTGTCCTCCGGGCGTCCTGGTAGGCCTGCAGCGCGTCCGCTTGGCGGTCGGAGCGGTACAGGGCCAGCATCAGCTGCGCCCGCAGGCGCTCTCTGTAGGGGTAGTCGCCGATCAGCGCCTCGAGCTGCCCCACCACCTCGGCATGCCCACCGAGCGCCAGCTTGGCCTCGATCAGCCGCTCCAGGGCGGTCGCCCGCAGGTCGTCGAGCCGGGCGATCTCGCGCCGCGCGAATGGCTCGTAGGCCAGCTCCGCCAGCGGTGCGCCGCGCCACAGCGACAGCGCCCCCTCCAGCGCCGCGACTGCTCGCCCCGGGCGATCCGCGGCCAGCTCGCTGCGCCCCTCGGCCACGAGCCGCTCGAAGCGCTGCGCGTCGAGGCGCTCGGGATCGAGCACCAACTCGTAGCCGCGCTCGCGCGTCACGACCACGCCGGCCGAGCTGTTGCCGGCCTCACCTGCCAGCGCTTTGCGCAGACGCGAGAGCTGCATTTGCACGGTCTTGGCGGCCTTGGCCGGTGGACGCTCGCCCCAGAGCTCATCGATCAGCCGGTCCGTGGTGAGCGTTTCATTGGCGTGCACCAGCAGCAACGCCAACAGCGCCCGCTGCCTGCTCCCGCCCAGCGCGACCGGCCGGCCCTCGTCGAGGACCTCGAGCGGGCCGAGTATGCGGAAGTCCATGCCAGTGGGCACGCGAGCCAGTAAGGCCACGGTAGAGCAGCACCAGCCCGCTCGCCAATCAACCGTTGCCGCCCCGTTGCCGCGCTGTGGCCGAAACGCAACCGGTCGGCCCCATGATCGGCACCGATGTCGATCCACACAAACACCACCGGACAGGCCGCCGAGGCGGCCATCCCACACAGGAGGCAGTAATGGGCAAGGCAATCCCCGCACAGCACCCCGCAGTCGTTCTCCGCTCCCACTACCGGCAGCTGCGCGCGCTGCTCGTCATCGCGATGATCGGGGTCGTCGGCCTCACCGCCGGCGTCGTGATCCTCGCCACTAACGAGGACCATGACACCAGCGCCGGCTCCGCGACCCAGCTAAGCGCCCCCGGCCCGACCGGCAACATCCGCTACGACGGCGGACCCGAGGAAGGCAGCCGCTCCATCGTCCCCGCCCAGCAGCCGAGCACTCGCTACGACGGCGGACCCGAGGAGGGAACAGCCGCGCTCACCCAGCGCGCGGCGCCGGCGATAGTCGACCCCGACTCAATCGAGCGCTCGTCTCCCGCGCGCTACGACGGCGGACCCGACGAGGGGACCCGCGGGGCGCTGTCCTCCAACCTATCCTCGAACGCCGCACCCGGCGCCCGCTACGACGGTGGCCCCGAGGAAGGCAGCAGGGGTAGCGGCCACTAGCCCCTCATCCGAACGGACGGCGACGAACGGGCCCCCCGGCGGGAGGGCTCGTTCGCCGTGCATGCCCGGGTAGGAGCAGGCGCTACCCGCTCGGCAGGGCGGCGGGCGCACGCTCCCGCACGATACGCGAGCGGCGTTAAAGCCGTCCACCGAGACGCTCATCGAGTAGATCAGCATGGGCTTCACGGGCGCGTGATGCTATTGCTGGGGCATGGCGGGCAGGGCATCGGCGCGGTTCGTCTGGGCGGTCGACACTCTGGAGGTACGCCCGGGCGACCGCCTGCTCGAGGTCGGCTGCGGCCACGGCGTCGCGGTCTCCCTGGTCTGCGAGACGCTGACGACGGGAACGATCACCGCGATCGACCGCTCGCCGAAGATGATCGAGATGGCCACGCGGAGAAACCGCGAGCACGTCGAAGCGGGCAGGGCTGTGCTCGAGGCCATCGCGCTGGAGGACGCGGACCTCGGCGATCGGCGCTTCGACAAGGTCTTCGCCTTCAACGTCGCTCCCTTCTGGCAGCAGCCGGAGGCGGCGCTGGGGGCCGTCGGCAAGCGCCTCGCCCGGGGTGGCGCGGTCTACCTCTTCTGGGACGCGCGCCACTTCGCGCCGGAGCGAGCCCGGGACCTCGGTAACGAGCTGGCCGACCGGCTACGCGAAAGCGGATTCTCCGTCGACAGGGTGCTGGTCCAGGACCTGCGCCCGGTCCCCGCGGTCTGCGCGATCGGGCGGCCCCAGGGCGGATGAACATGGACCGCAACCGAGGAGGCGCGCGGCATGGTGCTCTGCACCGAGGGCTGCGAGTCCTTCTGGACACCCCTGACCATCGATCGCGGACAGCCCAAGCGTTCGGTCCCGGCGAGCTGGGCGTCGTCGAGCGCCCCGACCGGACGAGCCAGGTCACCTACGACGGCACGCCGGTCTACACCTTCACCGAGGAGGAGTCCGGCGAGGTGACCGGGGACGGCGTCACCGACGCGTTCGACTGGAACGTGGTCGCGCTCGACGGGAGACAGAGCTCCCCCGAACCCTCAGACGAGGGCGGCCGCCTTCCTGGCTACTGAGCCATGCCAACGACTCGGGCCGGTCGGCATCCGCGACGGCGCGGATGCCGACTTGGACGGTCCGCTCGCCCCTTGACCTCGCTCGGCCGGTCGCGTCTGCGGACGCTTGCTAGTCACTGCCGCATCCTTGGATCGTGCGTGGGGTCGGAGTACGTGGGAGGGCAGCCGTGATCGATGGCCTCCGGGCGCAGTTCGTAGTGCCACGGCTCGTTGCCGTAGATCCGGCACAGCCCGTACTCGGCGCCGCGCTCGGACAGCCACGCCGCGGCACCCGAGGGCCCAATGTCTGCCGCGTCCCCCGACACGTGAGCAGAGGTGTCGGGGGTGGCCACCCATCGGGTGGCTTCCTCTTCTGAGCCGTACTTCGAGATCGCCTCACGCAGTAGTCGCTCCTGGTACGCAGGGGAACGCCAGCCGCTATCGACATAGAACTCGACCCCGTCGTCCGCGGCATCCGTCGCGGCCTGGCGCAGGGCACCGAGGAGAGCTGAATCGAGGTTGGCTACGCCCGGAAGCTCGTTGTCGAAGACTGTCGTGCCGTCGGGGACGGCACCGTCAGCCTCACCAAGCACACCACCGTGGCCGCTGACCGTCGCGCCGTAGGGGACGGCACCTGGAGGCTCGCCAAGCGCACGACGGTGCTCACTCCGAAGGCGGTCGATGGGTGATGCGGCCGTCGAGGACGAGGACGCCGACTGGTAGCCGAGGGCTGCCGCGATCGCCACGATGACGATTAGGAGGCCGGCGACACGGATCCTGCGTATCCGAATCCGATGGGTCGTTGTTCGTGCTGGTTGCCTATAGGTCACGCCGCCATTGAAGGCAGCGTGGTGTTGCCAGCACGTATGTGGTTTTCGATATGCCGGCGATATGCGCCAGCCCTAGCATCCGAGCATGCGCGTGTTGCTCGTTGAGGACGAGCCCTATATGGCAGAAGCCATCCGCGATGGCCTGCGCCTGGAAGCGATCGCGGCAGACATCGCAGGCGACGGCACCACCGCTCTGGAGCTGCTGAGCGTCAACGCCTACGACATCGCCGTCCTCGACCGAGACATCCCCGGACCTACCGGTGATGAGATCGCCAAACGCATCGTCGCCTCCGCCAGCGGCATGCCGATCCTGATGCTCACCGCCGCCGACCGTCTCGACGACAAGGCCAGCGGGTTCGAACTCGGCGCCGACGACTACCTCACCAAGCCCTTCGAACTCCAAGAACTCGTGCTCCGTCTCAGGGCGCTCGACCGCAGGCGTGCACACAACAGGCCGCCCGTGCGAGAGATCGCAGGCCTGCGTCTGGATCCGTTCCGCCGCGAGGTCTCCCGCGACGGCCGCTACGTCGCGCTGACGAGGAAGCAGTTCGCAGTGCTCGAAGTTCTCGTCGCTGCCGAAGGCGGTGTCGTCAGCGCCGAAGAGCTCTTAGAGCGAGCGTGGGATGAGAACGCGGACCCGTTCACCAACGCCGTCCGCATCACCGTCTCGACACTGCGCAAACGGCTCGGCGAACCCGGGATCATCGCCACCGTGCCCGGCGCCGGCTACCGCATCGACACGCCACCAGACACCGGGCGCGAGGGAGGAGACCATGGATAGAGCCCCTGGTGTGAGCGTTCGCCTCAAACTCACCCTCAGCTACGCCGGCTTCCTCATGCTCGCAGGCGCCTTGCTGCTCGCCGCCGTGTGGGTGTTCCTCCTGCGCGACTTGCCCGAGGTGAGTGTCGGCCCCGGGGGGCAGGACGTGGGCCAGTACGCCCTCGTGCGCGACTTCGCTCCGGCGGCGGCCGCAGTGTTGGCGTTCCTGCTGGTGTTCGGTCTCGTGGGAGGATGGCTTCTCGCCGGCCGCATGCTCGCCCCGCTGGCCCGCATCACCGACGCCACACGCACGGCTGCGACCGGATCGCTCTCCCACCGAATCCGGCTACCGGGCCGCAACGACGAAGTCCGCGAGCTCGCCGACGCCTTCGACGCCATGCTCGCGCGCCTCGAAGCACACGTCGCCGAACAGCAGCGATTCGCAGCCAACGCCTCCCACGAGCTGCGCACCCCGCTGGCAATCACGCAGACACTGCTCGACGTCGCCCGCAACGATCA
>Ga0075420_100006213_pt1 | contig 10542 bp, 11 predicted proteins | sample SoiMetdeltSBSDD4_FD_75296 | JGI IMG/M metagenome (GOLD analysis project Ga0075420, IMG submission 75296) | Bulk soil microbial communities from a Populus tree surrounding site in Tennessee, USA - Soil MetaG P. deltoides SBSDD4 | ecosystem: Environmental > Terrestrial > Soil > Tree plantation...
GCAATTTTCTAATGCCCGCAAGTAAACCATTTGTCAAATTCAGTAATGGCAGCATTGAACACCCAGGCATGTTCACTCTTTCAAACCAACTGAATGCAGGCAGGTCAAACAACGACTTTTACAAGGGTAAGGTTGTTATTTTAATAAATGAAATCTCCCAGAGCTCTGCGGAATTTCACGCGATGGCGTATAGAACTCACCCTAATGCTGTGGTAATTGGTTCAACTACCGCTGGTGCGGATGGGAATGTGTCCCAATTTTACCTGCCAGGCAACATAATGACAATGATAAGTGGCATTGGCGTTTATTACCCGGATGGAAAAGAAACTCAAAGAATCGGGATAATTCCCGACCTTGAATTCAGACCCACAATTAAAGGAATCAAAGAAGGACGGGACGAGTTGTTGGAAAAAGCACTCGAAATAATCAGACAGGGAAAACCTGGCGCTTAAAAGGTCCCTGGCTCGTCGTTTCATCGTATATTTGCGGCTTCATTTTTTATGAGCAAGAAAGGAAAAGTTTTGGTGGCAATGAGTGGTGGTATTGACAGTACCATTACCGCATTAATGCTTCATGACGAAGGTTATGAAGTAGTGGGCATTACTATGAAAACATGGGACTATGCTCATAGTGGCGGTAGCAAAAAAGAAACCGGCTGTTGCAACCTTGACTCTTTTAATGATGCAAGACAGGCAGCTGTTGAGCACGGCTTCGCTCATTATATATTAGACATACGTGAAGAATTTGGTGGATTTGTAATTGAAAATTTTGTTGACGAATATTTGGCGGGTCGTACACCCAATCCGTGTGTGCTTTGCAATACACATATTAAATGGCGTGCATTATTAAAAAGAGCTGATGCATTAGGTTGTGATTTTATTGCAACAGGTCATTATGCAAAAATCCGCGAGCATAATGGAAGATTTGTTGTGAGCAAAGCTGTTGATGAAACAAAAGATCAGAGTTATGTATTGTGGGGATTGCAACAGGATCTGCTTAGCAGAACTATATTGCCATTGGGACCTTATAGAAAAACAGAGATCCGTCAAATGGCTTTCGACTATGGTTATCCTGAATTAGCTAAGAAAAGTGAGAGCTATGAAATTTGTTTTGTTCCCGACAATGATTATCGTGGTTTCTTAAAAAGAAATGTTGAAGGCTTAGAAGAAAGAGTTAATGGAGGAAACTTTGTTGACAAGGATGGAAATATTTTAGGTAAGCATAAAGGCTATCCATTTTATACTATCGGGCAACGCAAAGGATTGGATATTGCATTAGGTCGGCCGGTATTTGTAACGAAAATCGATCCGGATACAAATACCGTTGTGTTGGGTGATGAAGAAGATTTGGAACAAAATGAAATGATGGTTGGCAAACTAAACCTCATTAAATACGATACCATCACACCCGGAATGGAAGCGGTTACAAAGATTCGTTACAAGGATAAAGGAGCGCTTTCAAATATCTATCCTGAAGCCGGATCTATGAGGGTGAAATTCTATGACCACGTAAAAGGAATTGCCCCTGGACAAAGTGCCGTGTTTTATGAAGGAGATGATGTGTTGGGGGGTGGTATCATACAGGCGGGAACCCTTAATAATCAATAATTATTAATTAATAATTATTGATTATTGGATTCAGCAACGCTATACCCTGAATGTCAGGCAATAATCGGATAAAAGAGACGTTTTAAAGACCGGGTTATTTTAAAACCCGGTTTTTGTTTTTAGCTTTGAGCCGCCGTTGGTTGTTAATTATAAATCTGATGTACCCTAATTGATCAACAAATCTTATGAGATCGACGAACCTGATACTATGTTTAGCTGCATTTAGCTTCCTCTTTTCTTTTACCTCCTGCAAAAAAGAAACTGAAGAATTCAAGACAGATGCCATTGCCGATTATTTACCACTATCTGTTGGTAAGTATATCACCTATCGTTTAGACTCTACGGTATTCACCAATTTTGGAAGAAACGAAGAGATACACCGCTACCAGGTAAAACACGTAGTGGATGCAGAGGTTCCTGATAATCTTGGCAGACCGAGTTTCCGGGTTCTTCGTTACCTCCGTGATTCCCTGGGCACACAACCGTGGGTGGACAATGGAACCTATTTTATTACGCCGCTTACCGACCAGGCGGAAGTGATCGAAGACAACCAGCGTTATATAAAACTTCATTTGCCTTTCAAAATAGATACTGACTGGAAAGGAAATAAATATCTATCGGATGATCCATTTGCTTCGTTATATACTTTCGAGAATGATAATGACATGAACCAATGGGATTATAATCTTGAATCATTCCAGGAAACCATGACCATCCGTAATCAAACGTATAACGAGGTGTACACCGTTTTCCAGATCGATGATGCATTTAATGCGCCTGTTACCGATTTTTCCATTGTCGGATTGAGAACCCTCGCTCTTGAACGTTATGCAAAGAATATTGGTCTGGTCGCCCGCGATTTTATTATGTGGGAATACCAGCCCAATCCAAGCGGTACCGGTGTAGGTTTTAAAACCGGCTTTGGCATCAAGATGTGGATGATTGATCATAACTGATGTCTGAGGTATGAGGTCTGATATTTTTTATGATAACTTCCGACTTCTGACTTCCGACCTCCGACTTCCATCTCCGACTCCTGACTTAATTTCTTTCATTATTTTTGGGTTGATTAAAAAAATCATCCTGATGAATAGATTGATCGCAGTACTTATTGGAAGCTGTTTGTTTTTTTCTGAGGCCGAAGCACAATTCAACCGTTATGTGGTTAAGTTGAGAAATAAAGGCGGTAATCCTTATTCTATCGCTAATCCTTCAGCCTATCTTTCCCAAAAAGCGATCAACCGGAGAACCAAGTATGGTATCGCCATTGACAGCACTGATCTTCCGGTAACACCGTCCTATATTACACAAATTGCGGCCGTGGCCAATGTCACTGTGTTGAATGTTTCCAAATGGCATAACAGCGTATCCATCCAAACGACAGACCCCAACGCTATCACAACGATCAATGGGTTTGCATTTGTGCAATCGGTTTCCGCCATCGCTGCGAGACTACAAACAAACACTGGCGAAAAATTCAATTTTACCGAGCAACTTTATGCTCCCTCACAAAGACCGACAGGCATCACTGCTGATTATTTTAATTATGGAGCAAATTCACTTGCTGAGATCAATTTGCACAAAGGGCAATTTCTTCATAACGTCGGCTTACGTGGACAAGGAATGCTGATCACATTGCTTGATGCCGGTTTCTTTAATTACACTACACTTGATGCGATGGACAGCATGATGGCCAATAACCAGGTACAGGATACATGGGATTTTTATTCGAAAAATACAACGGTCTCAGATGATCATACACATGGCATGCAATGCCTGTCTATCATTGCTGCCAATATTCCGGGCCAATTCATAGGCAAAGCGCCAAAAGCAAATTTCATGTTATATCGAACGGAAGATGCTTTTAGCGAATACCCGATCGAGGAATTCAACATGGTTTGCGGTATGGAAAGAGCAGATAGTGCCGGTACCGATGTTATTTCTGCATCGTTAGGTTATTCGGATTTTGATGACCCTTCCTTTAATCATACTTATGCGCATATGGATGGCAATACAACTATTGCTGCAATCGGTGCTGATCTTGCTGCCAAAAAAGGTATTTTATTTTTAAATTCTGCGGGTAATGAAGGGGCATCAGCCTGGCATTACCTTACTACGCCTTCAGACGGCGATAGCGTTGTTGCAGTTGGCGCGGTTAATACGGCAGGTGTTGTGGGTGGTTTTTCAAGTTTTGGGCCTTCAAGTGACGGACAAATAAAACCAGATGTCGCTTCTGTCGGTGTAAATGCATTAGTTCAATCAACTTCAAATACTGTTGTTATGGGCAGCGGCACTTCGTTCGCTTGTCCAAACATGGCAGGCCTGGCAACAGTACTCTGGCAAGGATTCCCCGAAGTAAACAATATGCGAATCGTAAGAGCTTTGCGTGAAGCAGGAAGTATTGCAGCGGCACCAAATGACCGGATCGGGTATGGCATTCCCGATATGAAATCTGCGTTTAGCACTTTATTGACAGAGTTCGCCACTTCAAGTTCAACAATAAATGGCTGCCGGATTTTTGTGAACTGGACAAGCAAGGATGTTAGCGCTATGAAATACGAGATCGAAAGAAAAGGACCGGCCGAATTAAATTATTCAAAAGTCGGTGAAGTAACGCCGGCCGCCGGTGTGTTACTGGCAAGTCATAGTTATGAATTCATCAATACCCTTGCTACCGGAAGTTCGGGAACATTCTCTTATCGCATCAGGCAGATCATTGATACTGCGGCGGCAACATTCGCCGCTGTTTATGTTGATACCACAACGGCAAACGTAGCTTCGCCGTGCGTGGTGACTGCTGTTGTTAATCCCGGCACAAATGACAATTATGTAACTGTAAGACCAAATCCTTCAACAGGCAATACAGCAACATTGATAATAGAAACTAATGAGGCTGTTTCATCAATGCCAATCCTGATCTACAATATGAATGGTAGATTAGTACAAAGACTACAGGAATCAAAAGGCACTGGCAGAAAAATAATCGACATACCTGTGGGCAAACTTGCCAAAGGAAAATATTTTATCAATGTATACGATAAGAATGTATTGATCGGTACGGCCGAGTTTTTAAAGTTATAAATCCTTCGTAAACACAGCGACAAACATCGAATCAGCTTTTTTATCATACCCTTGTAAAACTTCCATTTGCTTCAATGATAAATCGAAGTTTTCTTTTATGTATTCAACTACTTCTTCGTTTTCCTTCCTGAATACGGAACAGGTTATATAAATGAGTGAACTTCCCTCTTGAAGCTGGGGAATGATATTTGAAACGATCTTTTTTTGAAGACCTGAATACTTATCAATTTTCTTTTCGTCAAAAAAATATAATTGTTCTGGCGTACGGGACCACGTTCCGGAGCCAGAGCAAGGAACATCAGCAAGAATAATTTGAGGGTTCAGATCTATGCTTTCGGATCTTTTTGAAGTAAGATCAATAATAAAACTTCTGTATTTTTTTATGCCTGCTTTTTCAAACCTTTTTTTCAAATTTCTAAGAATGCTTTCTCTTACATCAGAAACAATAAGAGCAATGTTTGGGTTAATATCATAAACCATTACTGATTTTCCGCCGCTACCGGCGCAACAATCCCAAATTGAAATTTTAGTCCCGATAGCTATCGGGATACGATTTAAGATTTCGGATTTTATAAATTCCCCGGTTCGTTGAGAATTTTGGTCCTGTACAACTGCCTCCTTATCCAACTCAATCATCTCATCGATCCTTGAAGTATTAGGCAAAGCAACGCAGTTTTCCGAAATGAGTTTGAAGTCAATTTTAGCATCCTGAAGTGTGTGAATGACTGGTTTTTCTTTACCCGGACGCAAACGAAGAAACAGGTCAGGCTGCACAAAAAAGGATTTGCAAAATTCTTCATGATCAATTCCGTCACTCAACTCATCCTTCCAGGGAAACACCTTGAATATTGAGAATGGAGCATCGAGCATTGAGCATTTTTCACTGACCGGCAGCGAGACGCTTTCATTCCACTCCGGTTTCAAAGCTCTAAGAATCTCATTTGGCTTATCCGAACAAAGAAACAAAGCAGTCAATATTTTTTCCTCGAAACTTATATTCATAACCGCCTTACCCAATCTGAAAAAACAATAACAGAGGTTGCTTACATGCCTCCTGTCTTTTGAGCCAAATTTTTTATTGGCAGAAAAATATTTTTTTAGATACGAAGCAAATGGCTCTTCGCCTTTATACTCTTGAAGAAGCTGCTTGGATGAATTCAGGTATGAATGATAACGGCTCACTCCGCAAGATAAATTGCCGGGTGCAATTACATTTTTTTTAATTTCAACAGATGATACAGTTAAGGGCTGTGGAAAAAAAAGACGCTGCATTTATTGAAGCGGTTTACCGGACCACCCGTGAAGCTGAGTTGCATCTCACCAACTGGAGCGAATATCAAAAAAATGCATTTATCCATATGCAATCAGCGGCCCAACTGGCAGAATACAAAACAAAATTTCCCGGCGCCAGATTCCAGATAATAATTTATAACAAAAAAGATGCAGGACGCTTTTTCACTTGTGAAACTGAGAATGAGATTCGCTTACTCGACATTACAATACTGCCTGAATTTACCGGGAAAGGGATCGGGACAAATCTTTTGCATCGCCTGATACAACGATCAAATAAAGTTCAAAAGAAAATTTCACTTCATGTAATAGCCTCCAACCCCGCCTTGAAATTGTACCAGCGTTTGGGGTTTGTTCATATTAAAAAAGATGGCTTCTATTATTATATGGAACGGGAACCAGGTGATCATTCGGAAACTTCCTCTTCAGAATAAATATTCTACTCAGTGTCATCTTTTTTCAATTCATCCAGCATCATTTTTTCGAACGTACCGGTATTTTCTGCATTAAGCAATGCGCTGGCAAGTATCTCAGTATTGATATCAAAGTATCCGCCAACCCGGTGAACAATATTATTAGAGAAATCACAAAGTGAAGGATCTGTTTTTACCCAATGCTTGCGACAGGCAATTGGTCGCACAGGGTAAATACTACAAAGGTTATCTTTCAAAAAAACACATCTGGATAAAGGAGAGTAAGTTTTTCTTCCCACAGCAGCTTGTCGCATTAAATATTCGCGGTCGATCTCAATCCCGTTTTCATTGCAATAATTTACAATGATCGCAGCCTCATCTTCCGAAATATCTACGTCAATAAAACAGCAAGCGGTGCAACCTGCTTTGCATTGTATCTCCTTTTTATTTTCTTCAGGCGCATTATCAAAATACGTATCAATGGCTTTGTATACTTCTTTGATTGTTCCTATGCGGTCATGGTTTCTGAATTTTCCAAGCTGATATCTATAGGCATTGATCAAATTAAGTATTCCATCGATAGCAGCCCGGTTATCTGCATCCTCTAAAAGTGAAGCCAGGTAGTCTCTTAATAACGAGGTTACTTTATACTCATGGTATCCGGATGCAGGCTCAAGGCGATGAGGAAGATCAGGCATTGTTTTTTATCAGCTGATTTATTATGTATACGGGTTCAAAGATAATTTATCTGCAAATGACTGTCGTAAAAAAAGAAAGAGACTACGTTGATGCCGTCGTCGACTATAATGTTGCCGGTATTACTGTTGAGCAGAATTTATTAATAGGTAGGCAGCCCTAACCAATGCAAAAGGGGAAGCGAAAAATATTGTGTAAACAGCATAATGATCAGACAGCCTTACTTTCTTTTGATGAGTGATTAGCGAAACTGATATGATTTTTTCTGCCTTGCCTGTCAAAATCAATTTCTATTTTTCCACAATCAAAAGAACTTCCTGAAGCAGAATGAATAATTACTTCAGAATTATTACTGTTTAAAGCTACTATCGGATACCTATGAAAGTTTTTGGCATGTCCCCCGACAATGATATCAAGATCTGTTGACTCTTTTGCCAGCGTAATATCATCAGGAGTGTTTTTATTTTTATACCCAAGTTGAGAAAGGCATACCACTATCGTACATTTTTTTTCTTTTTTCAGCCAGGTGGATAATGTTCTTATTTTTTGAATAATATTATTTGTCTCCGGTCTTGCACTGATAATTCCCGTCCTCGTATTTCCTTTAGTAATGATTTTATATTCGCCGGCTATGGCCGAAAGATCATTACTTCCATTAATAGAAGCATCGTACACCAATGAGAATGTTTTATCCTGCATACCTTGCCCTGCGTTTAAAACAATAGCATTCGTGTTATGGTTTTTTATGGCTTGAATATATTTGATAACCTCCTTATCACTGGTATTTTGACTGGTAGTATGTAAAAAAGCCAGTTTACGATACCTGCCACTAAAGCTGGTAAAATGTGATAGGGTGTTGCCAATACTTGTTAAGGGTTTTAGAGCAAACATGGCCGTTGTTGCCAGTGTACCCTGTATTAAAAAATGGCGCCTGCTCTTCATAATAAAATATTTTTTTGCTGAACTAAATCAGCGGTTAAAAAAAATTGAAGTATAGTTAAATAAGGACAGGGATTGAACTAAACAGAAGCCGTTGAAGGATGAATACAAATATAATGTTACGGAAATTCTTTTGTAACACAAGAGAATTTTTTTTTATTTTCAAAGTCGCTCACAAAATATTTTATTATTCCTGCTGAATATTATTTTGCAGAAACCGATTTTAACTGATGAAACCAGGAATGCGGGTCTCTTAGAAAAGCAACGCAGAAACAGCCGCAGTTTGAATCATTCATTTCAATAATAAAAAGACATTTTATTCGCTTGTTCTCTTATAAAAGGTACGCAGTATTGCTGTGAGTTGCGAATAACTTTCGTTCTATTCGTAGAGTTACGATGCTTGTATAAATAAAAATAGTTATGTCCTTTATTGTCATGTCTGATAAGTTGAAATATTTTTGGTTAGTAATTTTTGATTTGTTAGATTTAGCTTCTCAAAAAAATAATTCTTTCTTTTCTTTTCGTAGTTGTTTTTTTGATCAACTCATCCAAACCTCTTAGAAATTAAAGTTCCAGGCTTTTTTAAGTAGCAACATCAAGGTTAAGTAACTCTCGGTTGAACTTATGTCAACATTAGCAGCGCAAGTAAAACTTGAGTTCTATTGATATGGAACAAACAGTTTTTACGGAAGTGATTCAGTATTCATTTATTTATTAATATACTTAAAAAAAAACTATGTCACAACCTTTCATTGGCGAAATCAGAATGTTTGGTGGCAGCTTTGCACCGGCCGGATGGGCGTTTTGCGACGGGCAACTGTTGCCAATTTCTGAAAATGACGCCCTATTCACTTTGATCGGCACTACATATGGTGGTGATGGCCAGGAGACCTTTGCATTACCAAACCTGCAAAGTCGTATACCGATTCATGCGGGGCAAAGTACAGGCACGTCCAACTATCAACTTGGCGAATCGGGAGGAGTAGAACAAGTTACTCTTACCACAAATCAAATTCCGATTCATACACATCCTCCATTGGCATCAACTACCGGAGGAAGTGATACACCAAATAATAATTTTTGGGCCGACAGCGCTTTGGGAAAACCATATACTGCAGCGCCGCCGGCTGTTCTCATGAATACACAAACAATTACGCCGACAGGCGGAAGCCAGCCTCATGATAATATGCTACCATACCTCTGTGTCACTTATATTATTTCTTTGTTCGGTGAATTCCCCCATCAATAAATTATGTAAAAAAAACATTAACTATCAAAAAATCATTTATATGCCACAACCTTTTTTATCAGAAATCAAACTCGTCTCTTTCAATTTTGCGCCGCAAGGATGGGCGTTTTGTAACGGACAATTATTACCTATCAACCAGAACCAGGCATTGTTTTCATTATTGGGAACTACTTATGGCGGAAACGGTCAAACAACTTTTGCGTTACCTGATCTGCGTGGCCGGGTACCTCTTCATATGGGCCCGTCATTTATTTTAGGTCAGCGAGGAGGGGAGGAAGCGCATACAATAACGATGAGCGAAATGGCTGCACACACCCATCAAACCCGTGGAAGTGCAGACAACCCAACTGTGGCGCCGCCCACCAATAATTTCTGGGCCAGCAATACAGGTTTTACTCCTTATGGAAATGCGGGAAATACTGCAATGTCTCCAACTTGTATTGGAAATGTCGGAGGTAGCCAGCCACACGAGAACAGGTCACCCTTTCTGGTTCTTAATTTTATTATCGCATTACAAGGCATCTTTCCATCTCAGAATTAGGATAATGAACTAAATGAAAAATCAATAACCACAAATAATTATAACAATGGCAGACCAATTTGTAGCAGAAATCAGAATATTTCCTTTCAATTTTGCCCCAACAGGTTGGGCATTTTGCAACGGTCAGTTACTTCCCATCAGTCAAAACACGGCACTTTTTTCTTTATTAGGAACTTTCTACGGAGGAGATGGAAAATCCACTTTTGCTCTTCCTGACTTACAGGACGCTGCAGCACTGTTTTGGGGACAAGGCAGTGGTCTTTCACTGTACGATTTAGGACAGACGGGTGGTTCTCAAACTGTGACATTGCTAACTACAGAATTGCCTTCACATGTACATTCTGTGAATGCAAAAGTAGCCGGAGGTACGGCGAACCCTACAGGTTTAGTATGGGGTACTTCGAATGCAGGAAAAGTGGCGGCCCTCTTTTATGCGCCTGCAGCGGCATCACCTGTTAATCTGAATCCAGGTGCTCTTTCGATTGCAGGCTCAAGCTTTCCGCATAATAATATGCCGCCGTACAACACGCTGAATTATTGTATCGCATTACAGGGAATATTTCCGCCGAGATCATAGTTTCAGGTAGGTGAAAGCTTACTTGTGCAATATCTTTTAAAAAACCAATAATTATCCATTGAGCAACTTTTAAAAACTAACTGATGCAAAAGGTCCACAACCAACTTCTAATTGTAAATGCTTTTACAAAGAGGATTAAATTTTTTGCA
>Ga0075420_100006214_pt1 | contig 10541 bp, 10 predicted proteins | sample SoiMetdeltSBSDD4_FD_75296 | JGI IMG/M metagenome (GOLD analysis project Ga0075420, IMG submission 75296) | Bulk soil microbial communities from a Populus tree surrounding site in Tennessee, USA - Soil MetaG P. deltoides SBSDD4 | ecosystem: Environmental > Terrestrial > Soil > Tree plantation...
TCAGCCCTGCCCGCCCTGCGCCAGCTTGGCCTCGGGCTGGCCGTCGACAAATCCCGAGCCGTCGAGATTATAGATATCGGGCCGGAAATGCGCCTTGCCATCGGCAGTGACCCAGCCCGTCAGATAGGCGAAGCGCACCTGCGGCGGATCGGCGACCTTGACGTCGAGTCGCTGCTTGCTCTCTTTGACCTCGCCGATCTTCACCTGGTTCCAGCCGTCCTGGCCTGCCAGAATCCAATCCGTCAGCAGGTGAACCTTGTCGACCCGGACACAGCCCGAGCTGAAATAACGCGCCGACTGGGTGAACAGCTGCTTGGTCGGCGTGTCGTGCATGTAGACGGCGTAAGGATTGGGGAAGCTGAGCTTGACCGAGGCCATGGCATTGTCGTCGCCCGGCTCCTGGCGGAAATGGTAGCGATCGGGTGCGATCTTGTTCCAGTCGATCGTCTTGGGGTCCACCTCGGGGCCATTGAGCCCGTCATAGATCTTGATCCGCAACTGGCTGAGGATCTTGGGATTTTTCTGGACCTGCGGAATGATATCCTTCTCGACGATCGAGACCGGCGCATTCCAATAGGGATTGAAATTGATCTCGGTGATCTTGCTCTCGACCACCGGCGATGGCCGGTCGATCTTGCCGGCAATCACATTGTGGCGGGAATGGACCCGTCCCTTCTCGACGGATTCGAGCTGCGCCGCCGGAATATTGACCACGACGTAGCGCGCCCCAAGGGCTTTCGAATACGCCGTGACCCGCGGCAGATTGGCCTTGAGCGTGGCAAGTCGATCCACCGCCGCGATGTTCAGCGCCTCGAGCGTCTTCTGATCGACGCGGCCGTTGGCGAACAGCCCGTTATTGAGCTGGAAATGGCGCACCGCCTCTTCAACCAGCTCGTCGTAGCTGTCGCCGCTGCCGGCCTTGTCGGCCAGATAACCCTCGGCGACGAGGCGCTGGCGGAGCATGGCGACGGCCTTGCCGTGTGACCAAAGCATGAGCGTCCGCGTTTGCCGGATCTCCGGCCAGCCACCCGCATCGACGATCTTCTGATAGCGACCGATCGCCTCCTGCATCAAACGCTCGCTATGCACCGACAGCATCGGGCTCTCGATGCCGACCACGACCTCCGTGCGGGTCGGCGCCGTCGGCTTGCTGCTGAATGAAAATCCCGGCTTGGCGATGCTCTCGAAATCCTTGTCGCCATTTTCGGCGATTGCCGGCCCGGCCAGGCTGCCGAACGCCACGGCACATATCGCAGCAACAGTCGCGCGGCGCAGACCCGCGCCCGCTTTCCTCGCATCGGGCATGGTGACTCGTCCCCATTTTGCGCGACGAGGTTCCTTCCCGTTGCGCATGGCGCGCAACGATCAATTCCCCGCCTGACGTGATGGCTAATAACTAAGGGACGTCAGTGCGGCGCACAATGGTTCGAGGCGCGCATCGGATCAATCTGCAACGCCTTGATGCAAACGAGACACAGTGGGTGGTCGCCCGACGCGTCGCCGCGCAGCGCGGGTCGGGCAGACCTGATCACATCATGCTCTAAAGCCGGTAGAGGATTTGGTCGGTCCAGAACCGCTCCAGCCGCCCTAAAGCCTTGTTCAAATGATCGAATTCCTCGGCGTTCAGGCCCGCCACCTCCTGGATGGACAGGAGCTGCCGGTTGTAAAGCTGGTCGACCCTTTCGCGAATGGCATTGCCCTTCGGAGTGAGCCCCACCCGCACCGAGCGCTTGTCGGTGGATGATCGCTCATGGCTGACATAACCGGCCTCGACCAGCTTCTTCAGATTGTAGGAGACGTTCGAGCCCTGATAATAGCCGCGGCTTCGCAGCTCGCCGGCAGTCAGCTCATGATCGCCGATATTGAACAACAGGAGCGCCTGGACCGAGTTGACCTCCGGCTCGCCGGCGCGATCGAACTCATCCTTGATCACGTCGAGCAGCCGGCGATGAAGTCTCTCGATCAGATGGAGCGCTTCCAAGTATTTCGGCTTGAGAACCTGGTGGCCCTCGCGAGTTTGCGACTCGCGATTGGCCGCCTTCAACTGAGTACGCATAGTTGCCGCCCTGTCGATACGCAGGATTAAACAATTCTCCTGCTCTTATTTGCAATACAACGTTAGTAGGGCGAGGTTAAGTCGAACTCAACAAGAACAGTAAATTAGCAGTTATTCATTGCACAATTGAATAAAATGTTTCGTAACTTTAAGATAATCTTGCACCTTAACGGGCAAGCACGCCGCGATAGCCATCGATCACGCGCCGGGCAGTGTTCCACCCGCACCAACCGCGGCTCGCGACCATGCGGGCCCGCTGCTGGACGGCGGCAACCGCATAGGAGCCGCTTTCGCGGGCGGCGTTGCGCTGGTCCTGGACGATGCTCCGCCAGAATCTTACCGAATCCGGCCTGGTCAGATGACGGCAGCGCAGATCGAGGTAATAGGCCTCAAGGCGCCTGCCGTACCGGCTGATCGCGCTGCCATCGCCGCGTCCCGGCTGCGGCTCGGGCCAGGCCTCCATTTGCCGGTTGCGCTGCGGCGGCGGCATTTGCCGGGATGTCGGTGCGGCGACCGCGGCCCGGCCGCGGCGGATACCGGACGCGGCGCGTTGCGCCGAGGCATAGGCCGAGCGGACGAGCCGGGCGCTCTCCTCGTTGCAGGCCGCGCTGCCGCCTTCGACGCGCCCCGATGCCACCGCTTCGCTCGCCTCCTGCGGTCCACCCTCGCCGGCGGCGGCAACCTCGGCGCGGGCCACGAAGGTCTTGAGCACGTCATGATCGGCCGGGCCGAGATAGCGGCACTTGCCGTCGATCGCCTCGACCCGCGCCAGGAGACGTGCCGTTTCGTTGCCGGAAAGCGCCTGGCCATGGACGGATTCGGCTCCGAACAGCGTGACGGCGGCGAGAGCGATCATCGCCGGCATGGTCCTGCGCGCATGGCCTGTCGTCATGTGAGTGCCCGTCCCTCCCGTGATCGGTAGAGCCAAGGTAACGCTGCATTCATTCCTCGGCCAGCCCTCCCTTGCACCCCTCGAGATCGGCAGGCATTGTGGCTGCCATGTCCCTTGACCGTTTTGCGGCGGCCGCTCTCTCGTTTTGGCTCGCATTCGCCTGTCACCAGGCGCTTGCCTGCACGCCGATGGCCGACTCCTTCGAGGGTCCCAAGCTCGATACCGAGAAGTGGTCGACCATTCAGCTATTGCCGGCTCGCAGCCGGTTCGAGCCGATCGACGACGCCAGCGGCCCGCGTGCCTACGCCCTCACCGTCGGACCGGACGATCGCGGCTGCGGCGAGGACTGCCAGCGCAACGAGATACGCGAATCTTCGAACTATCGCACGGTGTTCGGCGAGGAATGCTGGTACGCCTTTCGCTTCCGCATCGAGGGCGACGTCCCGGCTGTCGGCAGCCAGCGCTGGGTGATCGGCCAATGGAAGCAGCAGAACGGCTACAGCCCGTTTCTCGCCCAGCGATTCGACAATGGCGTTTTCCATATCACCGTCGAGAGCGGCGAGCAGCGTGTTCTGCTGGCAAAGGCGGACGGCGATCCCCAGCAGGTGGCACGGGCCCTGATCGGCGGCGATCTGTCGGCCTTCCGCTTTCTTCACGAAAAATATCGCTTCACCGGCAAAAGACAGCTTGCGCTCGATATCGGCGATGATCCGATCCTTCCCAACCCGAAGAACAATTGGGTCGAGATGATGTATCGGGTGCGTGGCGGCTTCGACGGCTCCGGCGTGGTCGAGGTCTGGGCCGATCGCCGCTTCATCGTCCGCGCCACCGGTCAGATCGGAGCGGAAGGTGCGGAAGGCCCGGGGCAGTACTTCAAATTCGGTCAGTACCGGACGCTGATGACCGGCACCTCGACCATTTGGATCGATGACTTCCGCCGCGGCCCGCGACGCCAGGATGTCGAGAGGGCGCCCTCACCCGGCAGCGGCTGAGGCGAGGTTGTCGAGGTCGAGCTCGGCGGCGAGCGGCGCGAAATATCGGTCGATCATTTCGGGTGAGACCTCCTCGAGCGTCGCCGGCTGCCAGCGCGGCGCCTTGTCCTTGTCGATGACGATGGCACGGATGCCCTCGAAAAAGTCCTGGCCGAGGGGAATGCGGCAGACGATGCGGAACTCTTGGGCAATCGCCTCCTCGAAGGAGAGCGCGCGACCATTCTTGAGCTGAAGGAAGGTGATGGCGAGGCTGGTCGGCGACTTGGTCTGTAGCTCCGCATGGGCGACGGTGGCAAAGCCGTCGCTGTCCCTGGCGAGCCCGCTCAGGAGATCGCGAAGCGTCGGGCTTGCGAACAACCGGTCGATGGTGGCGCGGCGCTGCGACAACGGGCCTGGTCCCAGGTCTTCGGCGAAATCGCCAAGACAGCGATCGACATCGTCGGCGCTGGCGAGCGCCGCGGCGAGCGCCGGGAATTTCCTCGAAGGGACGAAGTGCGTCGCAATGCCCGACCACAGAGCGTCGCGCGCCTCGACCCGGGCACCGGTCAGTCCGAGATAGAGGCCGATTTCACCCGGCAGGCGCGACAGCAGATGGGTCGTCCCGACATCCGGGAAGAGACCGATGCCGGTCTCTGGCATGGCGAAGACCATCCTGTCGCCGGCAACGCGGTGGCTGCCATGAAGCGACACGCCGACACCGCCGCCCATCACCAGGCCATCGACCAGCGCGACGAACGGTTTGGGATAGCGCTTGATGAAGGTGTTGAGACGATATTCCTCGCGGTAAAATTCGGCAAATTCCGGCGATCTGGCGAGCCCCGGACCATGGAGCGCGCGGACGTCGCCGCCGGCGCAGAAGGCGCGCGTCCCATTGGCGCGGATCGCGACACGAGCAACCGCCGGATCGTCGGCCCAGCGCGCCAGCATCCGGTGGATGTGGCGGATCATCCCGAGCGTCAACGCGTTGAGGGTTTCCGGCCGGTTCAGCGTGATGAAACCGGCCCGCCCTTCCCGCTCGAAAGTGACCTCCGGCGCCGTCATCGCCGAGCATGACGCATGAGCTTGCCTCACCTTCGCCTCGATCCAGCGGCGTGATAGGCGTGGCAGGTGGAGCGGGTCAAGGCCGACGCTCGCGATTCGGGACACGGTATGAGAGGATGGTTCTGCGTCATTGCGATGCTGATTGCGGCGGGCGTGAGCGCCCATGCCGCCGAGGGTGACATGCGCGCCACGGCGCGGCCGGGCCCGGCGCTCGCACGCGGCGACGTCCCCCTGCCCCGGTCGAAGCCGCCGGACGGCAGCTGGCTGCCCACCGCCACCTCGAGCAACCAGCCGGCCCGCGAGCTCCACCCCGAAGGGGCGCTCACCACCGGCCGGCGGGGCGAGCTCAAAGTGCTGTATGACCGCATGAAGGCCGAACGCGATCCCTATTCGTCCGCCGAGCTGCAGCCTTCCGAGGTCACCAGCTGGTCCAAGGAGGACGCGCAGCAGGCGCAGACCCAATGCGCCATGGTGCTGGCGGCGCTGAATATCGAGGCTGATGTGCTTCCGCCGATCGGCGGCCCCGGCGGCTGCGGCATCGCCGCCCCGGTCAAGATCTCGAGCTTCGGCGCGGTCGAGGTGAAGCCGCCGGCGACGCTCAATTGCCGGCTCGCCGCCGCGCTCTACAAATGGCTGACCGATGTGGTGCAGCCTTCGGCCCGGCGCCGCTTCGGTGAGCCGGTGGTCGGCATGGTCAATGCCTCGGCCTATTCCTGCCGGCGCCGCAACGCCGCCTCGACGGGGCGGATCAGCGAGCATTCCTTCGGCAATGCCCTCGACATACGGTCATTCCGCCTGGCTTCCGGCAAGGAGATCAGCGTACTTGGCGAATGGAGCACGGCAGGCGCCTTTTTCGGCGTCTACAAGACGTCGAGCTTCCTGGCCGATATCCACAAGGGCGCCTGCCCGATCTTTTCGACCGTCATGGGGCCGCGCGCCAATGCCGCCCATGACAATCATTTCCATGTCGATCTCGGACGCGACGGGGCGTACAAATTCTGCAAGTGACGCCTTAACGGATTTTTGAGCCATGAAGGACCCCGCCCCGTCAGCCGCAACCGGTGTGCAACCCTGGGAAACGCCCAAACCCGGCTACCCCACGACACGGTTGCGCCGCAACCGGCGCACGCCCTGGTCGCGCCGGCTCACCCGCGAGACCATCCTCACCGTTGATGACCTGATCTGGCCGATCTTCGTCATCGAGGGCGAGGGGCAGAGCGCGCCTGTCGTATCGATGCCGGGCGTCGAGCGGCTCTCCATCGACCTGGCGGTCAGGGCCGCCGAGGAGGCCCACACCCTCGGTATCCCGGTCGTTGCGGTTTTCCCCTATACCGCGCCGGAGCTGCGCAGCGACGATGGCCGCGAGGCCTGGCGGCCCGACAATCTGGTGTGCCGGGCGGTCGGCGCCATCAAGGCGGCGGTGCCCGAGATCGGCGTCATGTGCGACGTAGCGCTCGATCCCTATACCAGCCACGGCCATGACGGGCTGATGCGGAACGGCGAGATCGTCAACGATCTGACCATCGCCGCCCTCATCCGCCAGAGCCTGGTCCAGGTGGAAGCGGGCTGCGACATCCTCGGCCCCTCCGACATGATGGACGGGCGGATCGGCGCCATCCGCTCAGCACTCGAGGACGAGGGGCAGAGCGACGTCCAGATCATGGCCTACACCGCCAAATATGCCAGCGGCTTCTACGGTCCGTTCCGCGATGCCGTCGGCTCGTCGGGCCTGCTCAAGAGCGACAAGCGCAGCTATCAGATGGATCCCGGCAACGGCGCCGAGGCGCTGCGCGAGGCGGCGCTCGACATTGCCGAGGGCGCCGACATGATCATGGTCAAGCCGGGCATGCCTTATCTCGACGTGCTCTACCGCATCAAGGCCGAGTTCCGGATGCCGACCTTCGCCTATCAGGTGTCGGGCGAGTATGCGATGTTGATGGCCGCCATCGGCAATGGCTGGCTCGACCGCGATGTCGTGATCGCCGAGTCGCTGATGGCGTTCAAGCGCGCCGGCGCCGACGGCGTGCTCACCTATTTCGCCCGCGACATCGCGCGGATGCTGCGCGGGTAGGCAGAGGCATTAGGCGGTAGGGAAAAGCACCACTCACGGCCTACTGCCTATCTGCCGACTGCCTCATAGTCCTCAAGACGGCTTCTCCGACCTGCTCGAGTCCTGTGCAGGCTTCTCGCGCATCTCCGGCAAATCCCCGCGTGCGACCCTTCGCGGCGACTGAACGACCGGCTCGTCACCTCCGCGCGACGGCAGCGGCGGCAACGGCCTGGACGGTGGAACGGACGAGGTCGTGGTGGTCGTCGCCGTGTCACCCTTCGACAAGTTCTCGAAGAAGTTCAGCTTTGACTTAAAGTCTCCCCGCGGACTGGATACGACCTGAACCGTTTCGATTTCGGGCTCCGAGTTCCGCTCGAGCGCGTTTTCAATCACGATCCTGAACTCTTCACTCTTATAGATGCTCAAGCTCTCGATGATCTCCCTCTCCTTCTCCTCCTTTCTTCTCCTGAGAGCCTCATCTCTTGAAACGGGAAAGTTTGTCCTCGGCGATTTCTTCTTGACCTCCAAGGCCCTCGGCTTCGGGCCGTCGTCCTGCGGGGACGTTGGCGGCTTGCGCGGCGACAGAGGTGGGGTTCCACCGATACCAGTCATGCGGGTCTCCCTGATTCGCGGTTTTGCGACAGCCGCATATTGCGCCACCGCTCAGGGACGGCTGTGCCGTTCGGCACAGCCGCTGCTCGTTTCTGTCGGGACCGTTGGCTCAGTTTTCGCCAGGCTTCCCCCGGCTCGGGTCAGAAGTCGATAAATCGTCTCGGACGCGCGGTGAGGTTGGCTCCACCGAGGCGAAAGGATCGTGGACGTCGGGCCGAACAGTCCCTGGATCCGATGGCTTCGCCGAAGTTCTGTTCTCCAGGGCAGCTTTCTTGCTTCTCGGGGTCGAGGGCAAGGGCTTCGGCGCCTTCTTTCTCGGAGAGACCGGTGCCGCGCTTTCGCTTGGCACCGCTCTGGGCGTCCGCGGCGTGCTATTGCCGATTTGCGGCGCCTCGCGATCACTGCGCATCGGCAGATCGGTGACGATCCGTCGATGGGTGACGATTTTTTTCTTCTTCTTCCCTATCACGGGCTCGTTCCCTTGTTGATCGGAGCCCGTCCTCGCATGGCTGCCCTTCGGCGTCCTCGGCTTGCGCGGGCTATCCTGGTCGATTTGCGCTTTCTTGAATTCAGGGAACATATTCACCCTAGTCGGGCCGACATTCCTCGACTGAGCCTTCTCCCCCGCGTCAGAATAGTTCAGGGTCGACAAATTCAGACGAGGGATTGGCCTTCCTTTCAGATTCGCCGGTTTCGTCGGAGGGGTCGGAGTCTGAGGCTCCTCTGGAGCAAACGAAGGCTCATCGAAACGGTTGATGTTATCAAAATCTTCCTTCGAAAATTCATCCGGGTTGGTTGCCGTCGGCAGGTTGTCTGAAACCTTCTCCGCCGTGAACGCGGTCGTCGTTGTCGTCGTTGTCGTCGTGGTGCTCGGCGTCGGAGATGGTGCCGAGCTGGTGCCGATCGTCGGCGGGGCCGTTTCGGGCGCTACCATCCCTTCGCCTACGCTCGGATCAGGCCAGTCCAGTTCAGTGAAATTATCCCCATCGAACCGTGCATAGATCGCTTTTTCGCGATCAGGCTGGATTATGATCGTTGCCCTGACAGGCGGTGGCGCCCAATTGGGTTTCGGCGTGTCGGTTGCCGTGGTTGTCGTTGGGGTGGGCTGCGAATCCGGATTGCCGGTCTCTGGCTGGGAATCCTCTTCGGGGGCCAAATTGTCGAGCACCTCTTTAAGCCAGTCTTCAGACGACTGTTCATGCTGAGCCGGTGGCGCCGAGCTCGACATTGACGGACTGGGGACGTCGTTGCTTTCCTCATCGGCAGGCTTGCTGGCGGCGACCGAACGCGGCGAGAGCGGTTCACTGGGTTTCTGGCGAAATACAGTGGACGAATGAAACGTGACCTTTGCGTCCTGCTGCTTCTCGTACGCCCGCGGCGTCGATGGCGGCGTCTCCTTCCCTTTGCTCCTGTTTGATAATTCGCGAACATGTCCAGCCAGCCTGCGGAACCCACGGCCGATACCACCATCACTCATGATTTCCCCCTGAGGTGAGATTCAGTTAATGCCCACCCGCATCATGCATCATCGTTCGACCTCCAGCTGTGCCGAACGATACAGAGGGGATATGATTTCGCTGTCTTACTTCTTACTCTTCGCGTTCTCGAGCCGCGCGATGAGGCTCGATGTGTCCCATCGCCGGCCGCCCATCGCCTGCACCTCGGAATAGAACTGGTCGACCAGCGCCGTCACGGGCAGATGCGCGCCGTTGCGCCGCGCCTCGTCGAGGCAGATGCTGAGATCCTTGCGCATCCAATCCACCGCGAAGCCGAAATCGAACTTGCCCTCGATCATCGTCTTGTGGCGGTTGTCCATCTGCCAGGAGCCGGCCGCACCCTTGGAGATCACCTCGATCACCGACGCCATGTCGAGCCCGGCCTGGCGGCCGAAATGGATCGCCTCCGACAGGCCCTCGACCAGGCCGGCAATGGCGATCTGGTTGCACATCTTGGCAAGTTGCCCCGCGCCCGCCGACCCGAGCAGCTTGCGCATCCGCGAATAGCATTCGATCAGCGGCACGATCGAATCGTACTCGGGCTGCTCGCCGCCGCACATGATGGTGAGGACGCCGTTCTCCGCCCCCGCCTGCCCGCCCGACACCGGCGCGTCGATGAAGCCGAAGCCGCGCTCCTTGGCGGCCCGGTGGAGCTCGCGGGCGATATTGGCCGAGGCCGTCGTGTGGTCGATGAACACCGAGCCATGCGACATGCCGTGAAAGGCGCCCTCAGGCCCGGTGGCGATGTCGCGCAGATCGCTGTCATTGCCGACGCAGGCGAAGACGAAGTCGGCGCCCTCGGCCGCCTGTCGCGGCGTGGCCACCGCCCGGCCGCCGAACTGGGCGACCCAGCGCTCGGCCTTCTCCGCCGTCCGGTTGTAGACCGTCAGCTCGTGGCCACCCCGGCTCTTGAGATGCCCGGCCATCGGAAATCCCATGACGCCAAGGCCGATCCAGGCTACGCGGAATACCATGTCGATGCTCCAATTCTTGTTGTGGCGAGTAGCGAGAAGCTGGAGAGTTCGGCCAATGCTACACGAATTCTTGAAGGACCGAAGAGGAGGCGCCCATGGCCGTAACGATCGAGGACATTCGCCAGGCGCAAGCCCTCCTGAAGGGCAATGTGGTGCGGACCCCCCTGCTCCACGCCCCCAAGCTCTCGGAGCTCACCGGCGCCGACATCTGGGTCAAGCTCGAAAATCTCCAGGTCACCAACTCCTTCAAGGACCGCGGCGCCTTCGTCAAGCTGAGCTCGCTCACCCCCGCCGAGCGCGACCGCGGCGTCATCGCCATGTCGGCCGGCAACCATGCCCAGGCCGTCGCCTGGCATGCCGGCCGGCTCGGCATCCCGGCCACCATCGTGATGCCCGAGACCACCCCCTTCAACAAGATCGAGCGGACG
>Ga0075420_100006215_pt1 | contig 10541 bp, 10 predicted proteins | sample SoiMetdeltSBSDD4_FD_75296 | JGI IMG/M metagenome (GOLD analysis project Ga0075420, IMG submission 75296) | Bulk soil microbial communities from a Populus tree surrounding site in Tennessee, USA - Soil MetaG P. deltoides SBSDD4 | ecosystem: Environmental > Terrestrial > Soil > Tree plantation...
GGTCGCCGCTCGATCGCCTTACGCGTCTCTTCCTGAACCAGCGCCAGTCGCAGTGATAGGGGCGATTGTGGATCCTCGTACCTGTCGTGCCAGGTAGACCAGTCCGCGGGCTTAGCCACTAGAGCGACTGCACAATAAGCCCGGACTACAACCGGTTGTGTGTTCGGTACCCGTCCAGGGTGTCAATGGCCATTGAGAATTCCCCGCAGGCGGCCACCAAAACTCCCCACTGGTGGCCATGAACACTCCCCACCGGCGGCCACGAGAGCTCCCCGGCCATCCGTTGGGTGAGTCGGTCCCTCCTCCTTTCGGCCTGAGTCGCGTCACGGGTGTGAAGCGGGGTGGCGTGGCCCTCGTCGTCATCGAGCCTGTGGGCCTGTGTGATAACGCGTTAAGCGTTATCCACATGGCCACAGGCTGAGCGTGTCGTCCGCAGCCAGGGTGCTGCTGGGAGCACCGCCGCGTCGGCGGTCGGATCAGCTGGTGTTGGTGGCGGCACCTCCGTGTGGGTCGTCGAGCAAATCGGTGACGGCGACGGGCTCGTCGCATGATGGGCAGAGCCCGCCGGGTCCAACCCGGCGGCCGAAGGTGTTGCAGTCCGGGCAGCGTTGCTCACCGAGCGAGCGGGTCTGGCAGGACGGGCACTCGTAGACGGTGGCTGAGCGTGGCGTGCGCGGCGGGAGCAAGATCGCGGTCACCAGTTTCTCGGGGTGGCGGCCTCGCCAGGCGGCCTGACGGCAGGCGTCGGAGCAGAAGCGGCGACGACCGACGGGTCGGAAGCCGCGTTCACAGATCGGGCAGGCGATCGTGCGGCCCTCTATCGTTACGCCATCGTTACGGCACGGGGCGTCAGCCATGGCGGGCCTCCCGTGCGTCCGTGCGTGGTGGAGACACGGGGATGAGCGGGGCGACGCCATGTCCCGCGGTGGCCTGGGCCAACCGGACGCTGTCACCCTGGGTGACGCAGACGTGGGCGTGATGAAGGAGACGGTCGACGGTGGCCGTCGCCAGGGTCTTGGGCATCAGCTCGTCGAAGCCGGCCGGGTGCAGGTTCGAGCTGACCGCCACCGAGCGCCGTTCGTAGGCGGCGTCGACCAGCCGGTAGAACCCCTCGGCCGCGTCCGGGCTGACCGGCAGCAGGCCGATATCGTCGACGACGACCAGGTCTGCGCGCAGGATCGCGCGGATCGCGCGGGTGACTGAGTCGTCGGCGCGGTGGCGATGGACCAGGACGCCCAGGCCCTCGAGGGTGAACCAGGCCACCTTCAGGCCGGCTTCGACGGCGAGCTGGCCGAGCGCTTCGAGGAAGAAGGTCTTGCCGGTCCCGGAGGGGCCGCAGACGACCAGGTTCTCGCGGCGTCCGATCCACTCCAGGGTCCGCAACGCGGCCTGGGTCGGGGCCGGGATCGACGAGTGGGCCACCTCCCAGGTGGCGAACGTCTTGCCGCTCGGGAAGCCGGCCGACGCCCGCCGCGTCGCCAGGGCCGACCGTTCGCGGCCGGCGACCTCTTCGGTCAAGAGCGCCCGCAGCACCTCGGCCGGCTCCCAGCGCTGGGCCCGGGCGGTCGCGAGCACTGCGGGGGCGGCACGCCGGAACGACGGCATGCGCAGGCGGCGCAGCAGTGCGTCCAGGTCGTCGGGCAAGACTGGGGCCTCGGGTGACCTCATCGTTCGGCCTCCAGCCTGGTCGCGTTGGTGCCGAACCCGGTCCAGGCGCGGGTGCCGGCTTGCAGGCTCTGCTGCTCGGTCGCCCGCCGCACCGCGCCACCCGGCGCGTCGCTCGGACCGCTGGCCTGGTGGCGCACCAGGTCCAGCAGATCGTCGCCGCCGAACCGCTCCAGGTCAGCGGCGGTGCTGAGCGCCGCGTCGACGGCGTCCGACCCGTGGAAGCGCGCCAGGCTGACCGCCGCCGCCATCTTCCGCCGCATCCGGGCCGTCCCAGCCGCGGCGGCTGCCACCAACCACTGCTCGGCCCCCGGGCCGAGCGCCAGGAACGCCACCTCGTCGGCCGTGCGCGCCCGTGGCGTCCGCGCCAGCGGTCCGGGTGGCGCCGGCCCGAAGTGGGCCGGGTCGTGCCGGGGCTGCCCAGGCACCGTCCGCTGATGCCGCGCCACCTCGGTCGGGCCATCCGGTCCCACCCGCACCACGACGATCTCCTCGTCGTGCGTCCGCACCCAGACCTCGGCGCCGACGTGCTCGTCTGGCACCGAGTACTCTCCACCCTCGAAGCTGAGCACCGGGACCGTCCGACCGACCCGTCGGGTCACCCCGAACGCGGCCGTGTACGGCTGGCCTGGCAGCGGGTGCAGCCGCTGCCGTTCCTCACTGAGCCGCTCGACCGGCGGGCAGCCCGTCGCCCGATGCGGGCGCGCGTTCACCTCCGCGCACCAGGTCTCGCAGGCCGCTCGCAGCTCGGCGAAGCTGGTGTAGGCCGAGCGGAGGTTCGCCTCGGTCGGGACCAGATCGGCCTTGGCGATCCGCACCGTCGCCTCGGATCCGCCCTTCGACTGCGGGTCGGCCACCACGCAGGTCGCGATCGTCAGTCCGTAGTGCCGCCCGAACGCGACCAGCGTCGGGTGCCGCACCGCGATCCGCGCGATGTGCTCCACCGTCACCGGCTTCTCGTTGTCGGTCAACCCGTACGTCGGCACGCCCCCGAACGCTCGCAGCGTCGTGTCCAGGCAGCCCAGCAGCGTCGGCAGGCTCTTGTCCCGGATCGGCAGCACCACCCGGTACCGACTCCAGGCCAGCCACGCGCAGAACAGCCAGCTCTTCCGCTCCTCGACCAGCGGTCCGTCGCCGTAGTCCCACTGCAGCCACAACCCCGGCTCCGGCAGCCACGGCCGAAACCGCCGCCGGTGCCCGGCCCGGTAGGCCGCCTTCGCCTCGGCCACCACCCGCCGCGTCGTCCGCTCCGAGCCCGCGTACCCCAGCGCCTCGAGCTTCCGCTGCGCCACGTCGGCCCGCACCCGTCCGTGGCTCGCTTCCACCCACTCCTCGACCTTCGCTCGATACGGATCCAGGATCTGCGCGCGCCGCGCCGACTCCGCCGTCAACTGCCCGGCCTCCCGCGCCGCCACGTACCGGGCCACCGTGTGGTGGTCACACCCGGCCAGCTTCGCCGCGTCGCGATAGCTCTCCGTCAAATCGTAGGCTGCCAAAATCTCCATGATCCCCTCGGCCGTCTTCACCAGCTCCATCCTCGGCTCCGCCGTGCCTTGGCACCGCACACGAACCGGGAACGAGCCGCCCCTCGCCGCTTGCCGACGACGGGCTCTCCGCTCTCAGCGGGGCGTTTTCCTGGCCGCCCCTGGGGAATTCTCGTGGCCGCCGGTGGGGAGTTTTTTGGCCGCCTCTGGGGAGTTTCTCATGGCCGCCGACACGAGTGAACCGCATCGTTGCCAGCATGTCGGGTCGATGGAGACAGACCCATCGTTCATCATGAAGATCAGCCGTGACAGTTCACGAGATTCGACCAGTTGGCGACTCATATGTCTGTCACGTCGCGCTGGCCTTCGCACTCAGGTTCGCCAGCTCATTATGTTGAATGTGGCAAAAGCGGATAAGACACGGGGCTCTCCGGCCCCCACACAGGGCGGGCAGGTCACTGCTTTCGCAGGCGGCCCGCCCCGCGAGCACGACGCCGCGCGTGAGGTTCCCGACCCGGAGCCGCCGCTCGGCCATCCTCGGTCACCCGCTCCCGGCCAGCGTACCACGCCGCGCCACGGGCGGCGCGCCCCCGGCACGGCGCGGCCGGGCGGACCCGCCCGCGGCAGCCCCGCCCCTTGTCGCGGTTCGTCGTGGTCCACGGCCTCCGCCGGTTGCACGACGTGCCCTCGGATCCCCCGGATGGAGCCCGAGACCGGGCCGGGAGACGGCGGGGATAGGCTGGGTCTGAGCGAGCCCGGGAGGATCCAATGCCGGTCGACCATCATTATGCGCAACTCCCCGTCGCAGGCCGCCTCGCCGCGTGGGTCGAGCAACTGAGGACTCTCGATGCGAGGCGGGCCACCGGCCGGATCCCGCCGCTCGTGGGAGAGGGCCCACCGGCCGGCTCGCCGGCGAGCCGGCAACACCGGCGGGGCGCCCACCTGGCCGACCGGGTTCAGATGCTCGCTCATCCGGCGAACCTGTGCCCTGTCCTGCACATCGAGCGGCTCCCCGCAATGCCCGGGTGGACGGATGAGTTGGTACCCCTGTCATCCGGCCTGTCGGCCGTGTCGCGGCTCGTGAACGCGCCGTAAGCCCGGAGGCGAACCATGGTCGGCACGCGAGACCTGCCGCGCTCCCTCGAGGCTCGGGACGATGCCAGTGGCCCGGCCGACGACTCGTTCTCCGGCTGCCTCAATCGCCACCTGCGCCGATCCGGCCTGTCACTGTCCCAGCTTGCCCGGCGCTCGTGGCTCGACGTCAGCTACGTCTCGCGCCTGGTTCACCTCCCATGCGACCCGCTCAACCCACGTCTGGCTGATGACGGCCAGCGACGCCAGCCGAGCCGCGACACGGTGATTCGCCTCGGGCTCGCCATGCAGCTGTCGATGGAGGACATGGACGAGCTGCTGCTCACGGCTGGCTACGCGCCACTGGTGCGCTGAGGCGGTGGGGGCGCCACCGCCGGTCGCCTCCCGCCGCGTCGTTTGGTGGGGAGGATCGATACGCCTGCCAGCGTCGACTTCCTCGGTTTGACAGCGGCGAGCTTCGACTCCGCGATGCCGAAGTAGTAGTCGGTCATGGCGTACGTCTTGTGGCCGGCCCAGCGGCGCACCATCGACGGGTTCTCACCATCCAGCGCCTTCTCGGTCAGGAAGTTGTGGCGAAACAGATGCGGATGGATCGGCACGCGAACACCCGCGGCCTGGAGACGGTCCCGCAGGCGACGAATCATCAACCCCACCGCGTTCTCCTTCATCGGCTCACCCTTCCAGGTGCAGAAGAACGTGTCGGCCGTCAGCTGCCGCTGAGACTTTCGGCGGTGGCTGACGTCGCCAGGGCTTGCCCGATGGCGGATCGGGGCGCTGAGGAACCTCGAGCGCCACTTCAGATAGTTCTGGCAGACCGAGAGGGCCTCGTCCGAGAGTGGCACGATGCGCCACTCGTCGGTCTTCTCGCTGTAGACCTCCGCGTACCCGGCCGACAGGTGGACGCGCTCCTCCTTCAGGTGGGCCAGCTCCTCGAGCCGCACGCCCGTGTCCATGAAGATGGCAAGGATCGCCAGGTTCCGCGCACCCAGGAACGTCTCGGCGTTGAACGCACCGACGATCGCCTGCTTCTGCTCGACCGTGAGGGTATCGAACTTGGGCCGGACGAACCGAGGACGGCCGACATCCTCGAAGCGGTCGCGCTCGGTCCAGCCCTTCTTGTGCATCCAGGCGGTGAACACCTTCAAGCGGTTCACGTACGTGGCGACGGCGTTGTCCGACAGGCCTTCTGACCTGAGGTGGGCCAGGAAGCGATGGCCCGAGGCCTCGTCGACATCGCCGACCGTGGCGTCCTCGCCCAGGAATGCCAGGAACCGACCCAGCGCGGTCCGGTAGCTGACCCAGGTCTTGTGGGCCTGCTCAGCCTGTTTCTTGGCCAGGAACTCCGGGATCGGCCCGCGCTCATCGGTCGCCGCGCGGCGGACAATCAGCTCACGAAGTAGCTCCCCGTCGTGGTCCATCTCGGCCCAGGTCCTTCGCCGTGGTGCCTTCACCATCGCGCGCCCACCTTCCTACGTCTATTGCCCGGCAGGCAAATCAGGGAAGGAGACGCCCTACGCGGCGAGAATAGGGAGAACTACGGGGGTTTGCAGGGGGCCCGAAAACCAGGCCAATCTGCAATCGTTCGTAGCGTTTGGGCGATGGCCCACTCGAAGAAAGAGGGGGCCATTTCTGGCCCCCTCGAGCGCGTCTGGAGCGGAAGACGAGATTCGAACTCGCGACCCTCTCCTTGGCAAGGAGATGCTCTACCACTGAGCCACTTCCGCGGACCCTCGGGACACGTCCCTCGGTACAGACCATAATACCGCGCTCCGCGCCGACCTGTCAAACGCTTTTCGGTTTCGATTGTCGAACAGGGAAGCCTGTCTGACACCGCTCGCGGCCGGTGCGAAAACCGTCTGCTACCGACCCCGCTGCCCTGGCGCCGCCCGTACCGGCTCCGACCACCGGCGCAATGGTGATCGCGCCACCATGTCGTGCATCAGCGTCTCGACGTCGGACGAGTTGCGCCGAAACAGGTGGCGAATCGAGGAGTAGCGCGGATCGTCCAGCACCCGAGCGTCCGACTTGAAGGCCTGCCAGTGTGAGCTGAACTCCTTGAAGCCACAGCGATCGTAGCTTCGCCGCGCCCGAGTGTTGAACGCGGCCACGCTCAGGTACATTTTGGTGAAGCGGGCAGGGCCGAAGTAGTACGCCAGAAACGCGCGCAGTGCATCGGTCCCGTACCCCTGGCCCAGATAGCGAGCGTCCAGGTCGATCCCAAGGACTGACGTCCCCTCGCGCTGCCGGACATGGCGCAGGAACAATCTGCCGACCAGCCGACGGTCCAGGTCCTCGATCGCAAACGGGAGTTGCCCCTGCCGGTGCACCAGGTCGTCGAACCACGAGTCACGCATCGGCCCAGTCATCGGCGTCGGGTTGTACGACGAGAACAGCGGGTCCTGATGGCGGCCCCATTCTGACCACCGGTCGACGTCTCGACGGGTGAACTCGCGGACCCGGGTGATCTCGCCGACAGCCATCCAGCGAGGCTGCACTGTCACGCCTTGTACTCAACCGGCACGGTCAAGATCATGGCTCCGTCGCCAACCTCACCGATGCACTCCCTCGCCAAGGCGTCGGCCGAGCTCCTCAATCGACGCCAGCCCGATGCTTACCAGCTTCTGCCGAGATCGTACGCCGGACACCACCGCCACGTCCCGCTTCCGAATCCTGAGCCGATCGGCCAGCAGTTCGATCAACCGGGCGTTCGCCTGGCCCTCAACCGGCCGGGCCCGCAGCCTGACGTCCAGTGATCCGTCGGACAGAAATGTGACCTCCTCACGTGAGGCGCCAGGGTGGACCCGTACGGCGACGGTGATCGACGATTCCCCAGCCATCCGACCCATGTCCAACGTCAAGTCCGCGTTTCCTACACCCCACAGCCTCGCGCGCCGCGGACTGCCGTCTTGCCTGATGCGATACGGGCAGGGCACGCTGCCGGCGATGGTATACTTTTCAGGCCCGGCCAGGAGCCGGGCGCTCGCGTTCGAGGAGGTTTTTCGTGTACCAGTCGCCGCGCGGCACGCAAGACATTCTGCCCGAGGACACCGTCGTCTGGCGACATGTCGAGCATCACGCCGAGGCGACGGCCCGACGCTTTGGCTACGCCGAGATTCGCACGCCGACGTTCGAAGAGACCGGTCTGTTCGAGCGTGGCGTCGGCGAGGGCACGGACATCGTCGACAAGGAGATCTACCGCCTCCAGCGGAAAGAATCGGGTGCCGACCTGGCCCTCCGGCCCGAAGCCACGGCCTCGATCGTGCGGGCGTATCTCCAGCACGGCATGGCCAGCCGTCCGCAACCCGTGAAGCTGTTCTCGCTCATCACGGCGTTTCGCTACGACCGACCGCAGGCCGGCCGGTACCGCGAGTTTCGCCAGTTCGACATCGAGGCGATCGGCGACGAGGATCCGCTGATCGACGCCGAGGTGATCGGCGTCCTCTGGCGCTTCCTGGAGGAGCTCGGCCTCCGCGACCTGACGATCCAGTTGAACAGCATCGGAGACCCCGTCTGCCGCCCGGAATACGTCAAGGCGCTCGTCGCTTACTACGAGCCGCATGAGGCCGAGCTCTGCGCGGATTGCCGCCGGCGCCTGCACACCAGCCCCCTCCGGCTGCTGGACTGCAAGAAGCCGGGCTGCCAGCCACTCGCCGACAACGCGCCGCGCACGATCGACTTCCTCTGCAAGCCGTGCGAGGAACACTTCTCGGCGTTGCAGGGCTACCTCGAAGTGATGGGGCTGCCGTACGAGCTGACGCCGCGCCTCGTGCGCGGCCTGGACTACTACACCCGCACCGTCTTCGAGGTGGTACCGCCAAAGACCGGCTCGCAGGCTGCGATCGGCGGCGGTGGCCGATACGACGGCCTGGCCGAGATCCTCGGCGGCAAGCCGACCCCAGGCGTCGGGTTCGCGGCCGGCATGGACCGCATCATCCTCAACATGCGCGAACAAGGCTGCTCTCTGCCCACGGCGGACGTTCCAGACGTCTTCTTCGCGCCGCTCGGCGACCAGGCGAAGCTCGTTGCCGCCCGACTTGCCGAGGAGGCACGCAGGGATGGCCTCGCCGTGGTCGTCGGGACCGGCGACCGCAGCATGCGCGCGCGGATGCGCCAGGCCGGCCAGAGCGGCGCCCGCTTCGCCGTCATCCTCGGCAACGACGAGCTCCGCGAGCAGCGCGCCACCGTCAAGAATCTCGCAGGCGGCGAGCAGCAGGCCGTCCCGTTCGCCGACCTGACGACCTTTCTGGCGCCAACGGTGCGCCACTCTGACGTCGAACAGGAGGCCGCGCTATGAGCGAGCCGTTCCTCCAACGGGTTGACGACATGAAACGGCGCTTCGACGAGATCAGTGCCGAGCTCTCGAAGCCTGACGTGGCGTCTGATCCAGAAGCGCTCCAGAAGTACGGCCGCGAGCAGTCCGAGATGGCCGAGACTGTCAGCCTCTACGAGCGCTACCTCGGCGTCGAAAATGAGCTGTCGGAAGCGTCCTCTATGCTGGACGACGGCCTCGACGACGAGATGCGCGCCTTCGTCCGCGACGAGACCCGCCGCCTCGAGGCCGACCGCGACACGATAGTCGCCGAGCTCAAAGAGCTCATGCGTCCACGCGACAAGAACGACGACCGCGACGTCATCGTCGAGGTCCGCGCGGGCACCGGCGGCGACGAGGCAGGACTCTTCGCCGCCGAGCTGATGCGAATGTACCTCCGCTACGCCGAGCGTCGGGGCTGGAAACACGAGATCATGAACACGAACGAGACCGACCTGAAAGGGGTCAAGGAGGTCACGTTCGAGGTCCGTGGTAAGGGCGCCTATTCACGGCTGAAGTGGGAGAGCGGCGTCCACCGTGTCCAGCGCGTGCCCGTCACCGAGGCCGGCGGCCGGATCCACACCTCCACGGCCACCGTCGTCGTCTTGCCAGAGGCGGACGAGGTCGAGGTGAACGTCGACCCGAACGACCTCCAGATCGACGTCTACCGTTCAGGCGGGCACGGCGGCCAGAGCGTCAACACCACCGACTCTGCCGTCCGGATCACCCACAAGCCGACCGGCATGGTCGTGATCTGCCAGGACGAGCGCTCACAGCTCAAGAACAAGGCTCGCGCGATGTCCGTGCTGCGCGCCCGCCTCTACGAGCGCGAGCGCCTGCGCGCCCAGGAAGAGTCGAGCCAGATGCGACGATCCCAGATCGGCAGCGGCGAGCGCGCCGAGAAGATCCGCACCTACAACTTCCCTCAGAACCGCGTCACCGACCACCGGATCGGCGCCACCCTCCACAATCTCCCTGAGGTCATGGAGGGAGCGATCGAGCCGCTCATCGACCAGCTCTCGCTCGCGGCCGAGCGCGAGATCGAGACCTAAGTCATCTGGCATGCCCGAATCGTCTGAGGGCCACGTCCCCATGCGGCCCTCTCACGCGCGCCCCCGGCTGACACGTTCCGCCATCGCCGAGCAGGTTGAGGGCAGCACGTCAGTCGCCGATCTCCTGGCCGAATCCGCGACCAGCCTCCGCCAGGGCGGCATCGACGATGCGCGCGCGGAGGCGCGCTGGTTGCTCTGCCACCTCCTGAACATGACCGAGTCCTCACTGCTAGCCTGGCCCGACGCGACAATTCCGGACGTGCAGGCCGCGCGCGTGAGGCAGGCCGTGCGCCGACGCGCCGCGCACGAGCCGTTCGCGTACGTAGTCGGCGAGCGCGAGTTCTACGGACGACCGTTCAAGGCCGACAGGCGGGTGCTGGTCCCGCGCCCGGAGACCGAGACGCTGGTCGAAGAGGCACTGGCGATCCTCCGCGCCCGCACCAAGACCACGCCCGGGCCCTCGCTCGTCGTCGACGTCGGGACCGGCAGCGGGGCCATCGCCTGTACTATCGCCAGTGAGGCCAGGTCCGTCAGGATGGTCGCCTCCGACGTCAGCCCGGACGCGCTCGACGTCGCGGCCGTGAACCGGACCCGATTCCGACTCCAGTCCCGGCTCGAACTGGTCAGAGGCAGCCTCCTCTCCTGGCTTCGCGAGCCGGCCGATCTGGTGCTTGCGAACCTGCCGTACATCCCGAGCACCCGCATCCCGACCCTGATGCCGGAGGTTGCGAGCTGGGAGCCGCGCCTGGCGCTCGACGGCGGCCACGATGGCCTCGACCTTGTCCGCGCGCTGCTCGCCGATGCCCGGCGCGCCGTCCGCCCCGGCGGCTCAGTCCTCCTGGAGCTCGACCCCGAACAGATGCAACCCGCCCGTACCGTCATCCCGGACGCCGAAAGCCGCGTCATTCGCGACCTCGCCGGCCTGGATCGCGTCCTGCG